>Ga0256841_1000523_pt1 | contig 39258 bp, 34 predicted proteins | sample 356308metaG_FD_185971 | JGI IMG/M metagenome (GOLD analysis project Ga0256841, IMG submission 185971) | Hydrothermal vent microbial communities from Mid Atlantic Ridge, Atlantic Ocean - 356-308 | ecosystem: Environmental > Aquatic > Marine > Hydrothermal vents | place: Atlantic Ocean: Mid...
CTGCGGTGGCCGGCTACCCTCCTGGAAGACCTGATCGAGTTTGAAGAACGCCTTCGGATGTTCCGTTATCGTCATGCGCGGATGGTAGAGCGGATGATCGGTTTCCGTACTGGGACGGGGGGAAGTGCGGGGGTTGATTATCTAGACCAAACCGCACTCCGGTACCGGGTCTTTGGCCCCCTCCTCGAAGGGCGGAGTTTTCTCCTGGATCCTGTTCGTCTTCCTCCCATCCCCAACCGCGAAGACCTATCCTTTCGCCCTCTCCCTTCCTGATCTGGCGAGAGCTGTTTTCTCCCGAAACGGTGGATGGGATCTTAGGGCTGGCTTTTAAGAAAGAGCCCGTTTTTGAGGTCTTTTTCTGAATCCCGGTCCAGGAGGAATGGGGAGATCTTCACTGGATACAAGGAATGGCTGGGGGAATTTGAGGTCTTGGAAATGGCAACCTCCCCATTCACTTTTTTATCAAGGCGCAAGCGGGGTTGAACCGAAAGAAAGGGGAGCCCGCATGCTACTTGACCTCGCTCCATCTTTCGGGAACAAAATCCCGTTGAAGAGCTTCCTTTGCAAGTTCTTCTTCTTGACTTTGGATGAACTCGGAACGATCTCATGAAGCATGTGGGATAAGTAGGGATTGCCCTTCTATCTGGCCTTAATTCGTTCCAGCCCAGAGTCGTAAATGAGTGCTTTGACAAACATAAAGAGTAGTGAAGATGCTGCCCCAGCCGAAGAGGGCGGTCCCCCTTCCCCCCAAGGAGAAACGATCCAAGTCGTTGGATTCCACCTGGGGGATGAGGAATATGGACTGGACATCATGCGTGTTCAAGAAATCATCCTTCTCGGCCCCATTACTCTTCTCCCCCAAGTGCCCGACTATGTTCGTGGCTTGATAAATCTACGGGGCCGTGTGCTTCCGGTTTTTGATCTTCGGAAGAGATTCGGCCTCTCTTCCTGTCCTTCCAGCGATGAACAAAGGATTGTGATCGCAAACATTGGGGGACGGATAGGTGGAATCATTGTGGATTCGGTTTCCCAGGTTGCTCGTTTTCCGGTGGAAGCGGTGGAGCCTCCCCCCAAAGGGGTTATGAGGCCGGAAGAAAACGCTCTAAAAGGAATCATTAAATCGGAAGGCCGAATGGTCATCCTCTTAGATATCGATCTTCTATTGGGGGATGAAATTGGAGGAATCGAAGCCCCATGTTCGCATTCAGAAAAGACGGAGAATTATTAGCATGACAACATCAAAGCAAAAAAGCACCCGGAGTCAGAGCCAAAAGGGAGTTGAGACTCTTCCCGGTTTCTTTAAGCAGCTTCTTGACAATGCTCCCGTAAACGTGATGTTTGCAGACCTGGATTGGATTATCCGGTACGCAAACCGAGCAACGTTTGATAATCTCCGCCCTCTCCAATCCCTACTCCCTGTGCCGGTGGACCAGCTGGTGGGGACAAATATTGATGTGTTTCACAAAGACCCAGCCTTGCAACGGCGGATCCTCGGGAATCCTTCGAATCTTCCCCATGAGGCTAGGATCCAATTAGGCAGCTTCACTTTAGATCTCCTTGCTTCTCCACTCTTTGATGAAGATGGGCGTTATATTGGCGCAATGGTGACTTGGGCGAATATCACAGAAAAAATCGCCCTGGAAAAGAAAACGAAGGATCAGGCTGAAGAAGCTGAGAGAGTACATAAAGAGCTTGAAGAGAAAGTTGGTGCTCTACTGAAGAATGTCCGCCTTGCAGCGGAAGGTGATTTGAGAATTAATGTAGAAGTTCAGGGCGATGATCTCATCGGGCAGTTAGGGGAAGGAATTGAAAAGATGATCCAGAGCCTGCGCACGATCATCGGACAAATCATGGAGGCCTCGGGGCAACTTTCTGATGGGGCACGAGTGATCGCCGAAGGATCCACATCTCTATCTGATGGAGCCCAGAGCCAGTCTGCGAATGTTGAAGAAATGTCTGCAGCCATCCAATCTCTAAGTCAGATGATCGATGGGGTGGCTGATAATGCTAAAGAGGCGGAAGAGATCGTAAAGCAGACGGTCCAGCAGGCGGAAGCGGGTGGTACCGCTGTTGAGAAAAACATTGAAGCTATGAAGCTCATTGACAAATCTTCAGAGCAAATCGGCGAAATCATCGGTGTAATTTCCGAAATCGCAAGTCAGACCAATCTCTTGGCTTTGAATGCCGCGATAGAGGCAGCTCGGGCTGGAGAACATGGCTTGGGCTTTGCTGTTGTTGCTGAAGAAGTGCGAAAATTAGCTGAGCGTTCTTCCCAGGCAGCAAAAGAAATTGCCAACCTCATTAAGGAGTCTACCGAAAGGGTCAAAGAAGGTGCGGTTTTGAGTGAGCGGACGGGCGAAGCCCTTAAGACGATCATTCAAGGCGTTGAGAGGAGTGCAGGAAGCATTGAGGAGATTGCCCAAGCCACCTCCGAACAAGCGGCTTCTGCGAAGGAAGTCTCCACCGGGATCCAAAATATTGCTGCCATCACTGAGGCCAATGCTTCCGCATCCGAGGAGATGGCCGGTTCCGCCGAGGAGCTTTCTGGGCAAGCTGAAGATCTTGGGGGGCTGGTTTCCCGCTTCCAAATTCAGTAACCCTTTCCCTGCAGAATTCAAAGGAACCCAAAACCCATGGTTACCCCACTATTGCAATCTCTTGAAAAGCGAGAGTTCGACCTTTTTCGAGATTTTATTTACAAGGAATGTGGAATCTCCTTGGCCGAAACAAAAGTTGCTCTTCTGTCCAATCGTCTTCGAAAACGGATCCGAGCGTTGAGTCTTGGATCCTATGAAGATTACTACAATCTTTTGACCCGTGGAGGTAAGGAAGCAGAAGAGGAAATGGGGTATTTCCTCTCAGCAGTGACCACTAATGAGACCTATTTCTTTCGCAATGACAATCTCTGGCAATTTGTATCACAAGAGCTTCTAGAATATTTAAAAGAAGCCTTCCCAAACCGTAGTGGAAATCCAGAATGGAATTTCTGGTCTGCTGCCTCAAGCAGCGGTGAAGAGGCCTACACCTTGGCAATCGTCCTCCGGGAAGCGATTCCTTCCTACGATACAAAAAAGTTGAAAATTATCGGAACGGACATTTCTCAGCGAGTTTTGGAAAAAGCCAAAACTGCACATTACGACGATTATTCAGTCCAAAAAATGACTCCAGAGATTCGAAAAAAGTATTTCGATCAAGACAAAGAGAGTGGACTCTGGGTTGTAAAACCTCTGATTCAAAATGCCGTGGAGTTTTATTTTCACAATCTTCGTGATCGCTTCAAAGGTCCCAAGTTCCATGTTGTTTTTTTGAGAAACGTAATGATGTATTTCGATTTGGAAATGAAGTTCCGAGTTTTGAAGGAGATAAAGGAGGTTATGCACCCAGGGGGCGTGCTCATTTTGGGGGATGTGGATCCTTTGCGGCAGGGCGGAGGCCTTAAGGACCAGGTTGCTTTGGAATTTTGGAAGCCGACTATTTATCGGATTCCACGCAAAAAAAAATAAATTGAGGAGAGTTCCGGATGACGGATGGCGCAGAGCAAGGCTTCGAGATGGACAGGGACCTCATTGTGGGGTTTTTGGATGAATCGGCCCTCCATTTGGCCTCCTTGAATGAAAAGTTACTTTTTCTCGAAAATCTTGCTGCAGACGGGCCGATCGATTTCCAGTCGGAAGACCTCCAGGAAATGATGAATGAGATGTTTCGATCCGCCCACAGTTTGAAAGGTCTCGCTGCAGCCTTTGGATTTGAGGAAATCCTTCGTCTGACTCATGTCATGGAAAGTTTCTTTGATTTGGGGCGGAAGGGTTCGGCCATCTTTGATCATTCTTCCTTGGATGTCCTCCTAGACGGGGTGGGGGCATTAGAGGAACTTGTAAGTGCTTATTTAGAGGATCCCTCCGGAACAGGGATTCAGGCCTGTGATGCGGTGACAATGATTGAGGCCTGCATCGAAAATGCCCGAACGGTTGAAGCCGAAATACCTACTCCTTCCAAAGAAAGGGAACCGGAGATCTCCGATACCAGCATTGACCCGGATGCCTTTACGATCCTTGAGGATCCGGAACTGCGCCAGGTTTTTCTCGAGAGCACTTTGGAGACAGTGGATAACCTTGACGCCGGTCTTCTTGAACTGGAACGGGAAGCTTCGCCCGAGACTTTAAATGAGGTGTTTCGTGCTGCACATAATTTGAAAGGAGCCTTTGGGACTGCCGGTTTGCGAGACCTTCGGACGCTCACCCATGAAATGGAGACAGTGTTGGATCGTCTTCGAAAAGGGGTGGCCAGAGTTTCCGACGATCTCATCTCCCTTCTTCTGCAAGTTGCAGACCGGGTTCGCTCGGGGATGGAGGCCTTGAAATCGGGGGCGTATGAGGCTTGGGGGGTGGAGCAAGTGCAGAAAATGGTGCGCTGCCTTCGGGCTGAAAATGAGGGAACAAGCACGAGTTCAGAAATCCTTTCACCTGAAAGTCCGAATGAGACCGCAAGGCCAATGAAGGGTGACATGAAAGAGGAGAGTAGCGTGGCGAAACAGATGCAACTTCGTATTGCTTTTGAGCCCGATCATGAAGATTTGGCGCTTCTTCCGTTTATGGCTCTCAACCAAATTGGCCTTTTTGGGAACCTTCTTTCCTGTGATCCAGATCCTTCCGATGCGAGTGTGGATCCCACTTCAATCTTTACGGTTTTGCTGGCCCCTGATGATGGAGTCGAAGCGGAGGTTCTCGAAGGTCAGTTGAAAGGACTTCATCCCAAATTGTTGGAGATTCAGTGGAATTCCCCCAATCCGGCGGAAGCACAGGAGGTAGCCGAAAACCTCCGAGAACCTCTGGAGTTTTCTTCCATCTCCGAAGTGGACTCTATTGAAGCTGGAATTTCCCCTGTACCGCCTTCCGAAAAAGAAACCCCCAAAAAACCCAGGAAATCCAATCTCCAATCCAGGATGGCCAAGGCAGGCGAGACGATTCGCGTGGATGTGGATCGATTGGATACCCTCATGAATCTTGGGGGAGAGCTGGTGATCAATCGTGCCCGTTTCACCTTGGTCGAACGAGAATTGAATCAATTGATGGGGAATAAGGATTTTTCTTATTTGGTAAGAGATCTTGATGATCGTCTTTGCCGTGCGGAGAGAGAGTTGGACTCGGGACGGCGGACTAAGGATGCAAAAGGGCTTGGGAAGGTTCAGGATCTTTTGTCGGGGATTCGGCAGGATTTTGCCCCCCTTCAAGGATTTGTTGAAGGGTTTCGAGGAGCTCGAAAATGCCTCAGTGACTTGGGAGAAGCTGTTTCAACTTTAGAGCGCTTAGCTGGAGGCCTCCAAAAGCAGATCATGGACACCAGGATGGTTCCCGTGGGTCCTTTGTTTACCCGTTTTCGTCGGGTTGTCCGGGATATCTCTAAATCCTTGGGTAAGAAGATCGAGTTGGAGATCCGTGGTGAACACACAGAGCTTGATAAACGGATGATCGATGAATTGGCCGATCCATTGACCCATATGATTCGGAATTCAGGAGACCATGGGATAGAAACACCCGAACAGCGGGTTCTTATGGGGAAAAAGGAAGTTGCTACCATCTCTTTGGAGGCCTTTCATCAAGGAAACAGTATTTGTATCGAGGTCCGGGATGATGGGGCTGGAATCAATAGGGATCGGGTTTTGGAAAAGGCTCTGGCTCGTGGGCTTGTGACGGAAGCCAGTGCGGCCCAGATGTCGGACCAGGAGATCCTTCAATTGATTTTCCATCCCGGGTTCTCGACAGCGGAAAAGGTAAGCGACCTTTCTGGTAGAGGAATGGGAATGGATATTGTGGTCGCAAAGCTTGCCTCTTTGAACGGGACGGTTGAGGTTGACTCAGAACCGGGAAAAGGGACTCGCTTTGTCCTCAGGCTTCCTCTAACGATGGCGATCACCTCAGCCATCCTTTCACGAATCGGAAACGAGACCTTTGCGATACCACTGGAATCAGTTTCGGAGATCCTTACAGCGGTTCCGGAAGAGGTTGGGACGGTGCAAGGTCGATATGTCCTTCCCATTCGTGACAAGATCCTCCCTCTGTTCTTTCTGAATGAAATCCTGAATTTGCATGCGGATGATTCGGAAGCTCCCTCCAACTTGGACGAATGGACAGTTGTTGTCCTGTCTTCAAAGGGAGAAAGGATTTGTCTGGTCGTCGATGAGATGCTTGGACAGGAAGAGATCGTCATTAAGGGGCTCGCTGAGAACTATCACAATGTCGAAGGCTTCGCTGGGGCGACCATTCTGGGAGATGGGCGAGTTGCTCTGATTCTCGATGTTGCTTGGCTTCTTCAACAATGTTCTTCTGCTGAGAGGTTCGAGGAGAAGCCTGGCGAAAAAAGACCTCTCTTGACAAGTCCGAAACTGATTGGGGCGGGGGTTTAACGTGAGCATTACCCAAGAAAAATTAGAGTTACTGAATTCGATCATCATTGCCGGGGCCGGCCATGCATCGACCTCCCTAACAAAATGGTTTTCCAAGCCTGTTCATATCGAAGCTGGGGGCTTTCTTCGAGTTCCACTCGGTGATGCGTTTGAACGCATTGAAGGTGCTCAAGAGTCCTTGGTGGCTATTTACAACCAGATGTTGGGTGCCATCTCGGGGCATCTTTTGTTGGCCTTCCCCGAAGAGGCCGCATTGGTCCTTGTGGATCAAATGATGTCCCGGCCCATTGGGGAAACAAAAGAGTTGGATGCGATGGGGATTTCGGTTCTCCAAGAAACAGGAAACATTGTTGCAAGCAGTTTTATCGGGAGCTTGGCGAACTCTTTCGACTGTCAAATTCTTCCGAGTGTTCCCTTTATCCAACACGATATTGGCGGTGCAATCCTAGAGGGGCTTTTGATTGATCAATATGAAACCTCGAATGAGGCCTTGATCCTTCCTTCTCGCTTTCTTTTTGATGAAAAGGAAGTTTCCTGGTTCCTGTATGTGATGCCTACTCGAGAAGGGTTTGAGGCAATGGACCAATTGATTGGGTGAGGGGGGAATGACCAAGCTGAACATGGATTCCCCTGCAGGGGGCACGATGCATAATGTGGGTATTGGAGGCTTGCTTGTCTCTTTTCCCCCTGACCGCTTAAGGGCGGTTTTGGGGTCATGCATTGGAATTACTCTTTGGGATCCGGATGTGAAGGTTGGGGGGCTTGTGCATTGCTTGCTACCCAGATCGCCTGTGGGAGATGAAAATTCTCCTCCCGGAAAATACATCGAAACCGCATTGCCTGCCTTAATTGATGCTCTTCTTAAGGAAGGGGCTTCAAGGGACAAGTTGGAAGTGAAGATCTTCGGTGGATCTACGATGTTTCGGGATTTGGCTACCGGGTCCGTTGGGGGGCTGGGAGAACGGAATCTTAAAACGGCTCAACAAGCGGTGAAGGACGCCGGCTTCACTCTCAAAGGGAAATGCCTCGGAGGAGAGAAGGGCCGAATGATTTGGCTGGATTTGAATACGGGGATTGTGACCGTTCGAATCATCGGGGAATCCCCTCGAGAAATTTGAGATTATCTGACTGGGAAAATTACCTATGAGCCTCAAAATTTTGATCGTCGATGATGCTCCTTTTATGCGCTTTCTCCTAAGACAAATTTTGGAAGGAGCAGGTCATGAAATTATTGGGGAGGCAGAGGATGGAAAGGAGGGTGTTCAGAAATTCCATGAGCTGTCTCCTGACCTCATTACTTTGGATGTTGTCATGCCCGAGATGACGGGGATTGAAGCTCTGAAAGAGATTCGAAAAGCCAATCCTAGAGCCAGATGTGTCATGGTGACTGCCATCGATCAGAGAGATCATCTCCTTGAAGCCATGCAGGCGGGTGCTTTGGATTATGTGGTCAAGCCCTTTGATAAGGAACGAGTGCTCGAGGCTTTGTCTCGTTCTGGCTGTTGAGGTGCTCCTTATGCCAAAAGATCCTATAGATCCAATCCGAGTTTTAGTTGTTGATGATTCGGCCCTTATGCGGGCAACGATTAAAAAATTGCTCAATCGAGATCCAGGAATTGAGGTCGTTGGCACCGCTCATAGCGGACCCGTAGCCTTACAAAAGATCCGATCGGACAAGCCTGATGTGGTCACACTCGATGTTGAAATGCCTGGTATGGATGGGATGGTCCTCTTGGACGCTTTAATGAGTACGGATCCCCTTCCTGTTTTGATGGTTTCGACTCTGACGCAGGAGGGGGCCCCAAAAACTGTAGAAGCTCTTGGAAAGGGAGCCGTGGATTGTTTGGGGAAACCTACTGGCGAAGATGGTCAAACTCTGAAAGATGTCGGAGAAGTTTTAATCGCCAAGGTGAAAGCTGCGGCAACGGCAAAGGTGGGTAAGCGGAGATTGGCCGTCCTTGAACAGGGAAAACAAGAAAATAGCTGTTTTGTTGGATCCTCTGGAAATCCTGGGCAGGTTATTGCGGTTGGGGCAAGCATGGGGGGGCCAGCAACCCTCCTCGATCTCTTCAAACAACTGCCTCCCCAGACTCCTCCTATATTAATCACGCAACACATGCCCAAGGGCTTTACAAAGTCCCTAGCGGACCGTTTGAACTCCGTTGCTAAAATCGAGGTTCATGAGGCTATGGATGGTGAGCCTGTTTTTCCGGGGCATGCGTATCTTGCCCCTGGGGATCAGCACATGGCCTTGGCCGGCAATGAGGGGGATTACTACATCCAGCTTCGATCCGGATCCAATGTTTGTGGTCACAAACCTTCTGTCGAAGTGCTGTTCCGTTCTGTAGCCGATGCAGCGGGGAAGAAGGGGGTGGGAATCCTCATGACGGGGATGGGTTATGACGGGGCCGAAGGTTTGGGAGCCCTTAAGGAAGCCGGAGGCAGAACCTATGCCCAAAATGAGGAGACTGCCATTGTTTACGGAATGCCCTCAGTTGCGAAACGGCTTGGGACTATTGAAGCCGAGATCGGTCTCTCTGAAATCTTATCCTTACTTTCGGGAGAACCTTTGTCCGTAGGAACCTAGCCCACATGGTTCGGGAGACTGTTCCAATGGTAGTATTTGGGCTTGATTGGTTTCAGGAAAGCTTGATTATGGAAGGATGATCGGTCCCTTCACCTCCCTCGCCGGCAACGAATCTCCCCCATACCTTGAGATGATTGGCTTTTTGGGGGCTACGGTTCTCATGCTCATTTTTGTTGTGTGGGCGATTAAAAGGGGAAAGAGGCGCCTGCATATCATTTTGGCCCTCTGCACCTTTCCCGTGTTATTCGGGGCGATTCATTACGCAGGAGCCATGGATGCTTATTGGAATTTCCCTCCCTTGCCCCTTCGAGTCCACCTGAGCTTTGCGGTCGCAGCAACGGTCTTTGTCTTTCTGGTGGCCTTTTCCGGGGTTCTCCATCTAAGGGGGCTGGTTTCCAAGCGCTTTCATGCTCGTCTTGCTTGGTCGTTTTTGGGGCTGGTCCTCCTTGCCAGCATGACTGGAGTATGGATTTTCATCGTGGGGGAGCCGAAATAGCGCCTTGTGTTTTTGTCTTTTGGGGGGACAGGAGCAATGAAAAAAGCGGCTTTTGCCTGAAACTTTCCGAGTAACACGAAGCCTTTAGCCTTCACCCTTCCTTGGCCGATAGGGGAGGAGTGGAACCTTCTGCCTTAGATCAAACGTCATCCTCTCAGGGCCCGATACAAAAAAAACTTGGGCAAAGAGGGATCTTGCTTTCGCTGTTGGCAGGAGACTTTGTACGGGTGGGCATCCTGCTCCTTATCTTCCAGGTTTTTGCCCTCCAACTATCCGTGGTCCGAGGCTCCTCTATGCTGCCCAATATCCACGACGGCGATCGCCTCCTCGTGGATAAATACAGCTATGCCTTGACCGACATCCAACGCTTTGATGTCGTCATTTTGGCTTGTCCTGTGAATAAGGGAGTGGACTATGTGAAGCGGGTCGTTGGGATGCCCGGAGATCGCATTGTTCTGGATCAAGGGAAGCTCATCGTTAATGGAAGGGAGCTCCCTGAGGAATTTGGTTTTGTTCCCGACCACAATTCTTTTGGGCTTTGGGTCGTCCCGGAAGGGCAGTATTTTGTGCTTGGTGACAATCGACCGGTTTCCTCCGATTCCAGAGAGGGTTGGTTTGTCAAAAAGGCCTTGATCAAGGGTAAGGTTCGAGCCTGCATTTGGCCCCCGACCAGTTTAAAAGTGTTTTGAGCGATCTTGCCACCGGATGATTGTGAGGCGAGGATGCTCTCATGCAGCCAACCATTAAAAAGTCCCTTTGGATCGTAGGAGGGACCCAAGGCATCGGCCGGCACCTGAAGGAAAGTCTCTGGGAGGAGTATCAAGTCCTTTCCTTCTCCCGAAGGGAGGGACAAGATTTTGCAGAGGAATCTGTGGTCCAGTCACTGCTTTCCACGCATGGTGCTCCCTTTGCTTGGATCCATTGTCCAGGTTCTTTTTTGGAGCGGAATCTCTTGGAGACTCGGCCTGACGAATGGGAGGCTCTGCTGCGATCCAATCTCTGGACCTTTCTTGTTGCGGCTCGTGTTCTTTTGCCGGCGATGGGGGAGAAGGGCGAGGGGCGTATCCTGGCATTTGGGGCTTCTGCTTTGAAACAAAGGAGTGCGAAACTTAGGGGGCCTGCTTACTTCGCGGTAAAGGAGGCTCTTTTTTCTGTGGTGCAGAGTCTTGCAAAGGAGTGGGCGCCCCGGGGGGTGCTTCTCAATCTGATTTCTCCGGGATTGATTGCCCATGAACACAGCGTGCAGGAGAGTCAAGAGCGGATGAAAGGCAAGGTTCCTCTTGGCCGCCTTGGGACCCCGAGGGATTTGGTGGGGCTGGTGCGTCTTCTGTTGTCCCCGGAAGGCGGATACTTGGTCGGCCAGGAGCTAGTGGTGGATGGAGGACTGTCCTTATAGGTCTGAATCATTGAGGAGCTTATGTCCCCATGGGATTCCGGAGGATGCCGATGCGTTCAATCTCGACCTCAACCACCATGCCCGGCTCCAAGGGACTCACTCCTTCGGGGGTTCCGGTGAAGATGAGATCTCCGGGCCTAAGGGTCGTGTATCGGGATAACTCCGCGAGGATTCGATGCACTCGGTGAACGAGAAGAGAGGTCCTGGAGATCTGTCGTATTTGGCCATCCACTCGAACTTGGATCTCCAAGTCAGGGGTGGCATCTTCTGGAGGCTGCCCTTCGAAAAGATCTTCAAAGGGTACGACCCAGGGGCCTAATGGACCGAAACCATTGATGCTCTTGGCTCGGACCCAAGGCCAAGCTCGCTCCCGATCCTTTTTTTGCAAGCTGCGAGCGGTGAGGTCGTTTCCGATGGTCCAACCGGCGATGTGGCCGCCGGCTTCCTCTTCCGGGATCCTGTGCCCCTTCTTTCCGATGATAAGCACAAGCTCGCCTTCATGATCAATCCTGCCGAGGTCTTGGGGGAGAGGGACCTCTGCTCCGTCGGCAATCAGGCATTCAGGCAGTTTGTTGAAGAACATTGGCTCTTTTGGTGGTTCAGCCCCAAACTCGCGGGCATGGGCGGCGTAGTTCTTTCCCAGGCAGAGAACCTTGGAAGGTTGCGGGATGGGGAGGAGGAAGGCTGCCGGGCATTCCATCCTGGTTTGCGGGCCAAGCTTTTTTTGAAGATCTTGGAGCCCGGAACCCCAAAGCTTCCCCTCTCTGAGGCAGGCGATGGGATCTTGGGCTTCGTCTCCAAGAACGGATCCTAAATCATGCCATTCACCCTCCAAGAGGTAGCCGATTCGAAGGAGGGGGGGGCGATGTGCTTGAAAGCGAAACCAAGCTCTTTTTGGCAAAGGCCCCCTCATTACTGGGCCAGTGCCAAAAGGGCGTATGCGGTGCAAAGCGTTGGGCTCCCCTCCCACCAACGGCTGTTCCTATCATTGACCCAAAACCCTTCTTTCTTCTGAAGAGATTTGAGTTTGGCGCTGAGGAGTTTGCGCCAATCTTGTCCAGCGATTTTGTTGATTCCGGCAAGGGAGAGGGCGCGGGCAAGGGTGAGATAATAGTAGTAGAGCCCTTGGTATTTGGCCTTTTCTCCAAGGGATGGCTTGGATCCGGGATTGACGTCCAGGGTAAAATTCTTGGTGCACCAAGCAAGGGCGGACCGAAGCCGAAGATCGCTTTTTGGGAGGCCTGCGAGGGCGTAGCACTTGAGGAGGGCGTAGGTCATCGAACCGTAGGAGCGGGGGGATTGGCTACCATCGGAGTTGTCATCGTAGCCAGCGGAGGAAACCCCGGGATAATAAGCGGAGCCGCCGTCATTCCCGGCCCTTACGGGGACCTTTCGGCCGTCTTCTGTTTTTCGAGTGGTTTTCCATGACCCAGGTCCACCGAGGTTTTGGGAACGCCGTAAAAAGATCAGAGCTTTTTGAATCGCCTCGTCCTGGGGAGTCAAGCCGGCAAGTCGAAGGGCTTCGATGGCCATCTGAGTATTGGAAACATCTCCCCGCCGATCTCCACCATAGCCGATGGAGCCATAGTCCCGGTCGCTTGGCCGGTATCCATTACGCTCGATATTTTGGATGGATAGAATAAAGTCCTTTGCCTTTTGAATGGCCACTTTGGCTTCTTTACTGGGGATCGCCGAGAGTGCAAGGACTGCCGCGCAGGTAACATAGTTGGGGAGTTCCGGGGAGAAGCTGCCGTCCTTGCGCTGGGACTTCAGTAAAAAAGTTACGCCCTGCTCGAGGATCTTTTTTTCGTGGGCATTGCGCTGGGCTGAGGGTTTGCTGGCGAGAGCTGCAAGGCAAAGCGAAGTGGTTCCTGGGTCAGGGACCAATTTGTTTTTCCCGATAGGGATAAACCACATCCCCTGTTTTTGTTGGCTCAGCAGCCAGTCCAGGGCTTTTTGCTGAAAGGGGAGAAAGGCTCCAGCCTCTGTCCTGCTGAGCGCTTTCTTTTTCCCTGTGAGAAGTTCGTATGTCCCCACGGCTCTGAGGAGCAGGCTGATGGGGTCGGTTCCATCCAAGGAAGAGAGCTTTTGCGGATTGAAGGGAGATTGAAGGGCTTCGGGTCCAGCGGCTCGGAGAAGAGCCACTCGGGTTTCTTTTTGGACGAGGGGTTCTGTGTCGAGGAGTTTCAAGGCTTCCAGGACCCAACGTGTCGTCTCGATTTTTTCCTTGAGCTCGGTTTCTTTTCCGAAGAGTCCCTTTGGTCCGCGCCCCCGAAAAATGATGGCTAAGGGTTTTCTCATCAGGGGGCCGTCTTCGAGGCTGTAATGGCGGTGGGAATGGATGAGGGAGCAGATGTATTGGGCGGCCTCGCGCACACTCCCGGTTCCTTTTTTGTCGATCAAAAGGATGAGTTGGTCGATCCGGGATTTGACCAGTTTGATCTGGGTCGGCCGAGGGCCTTGGGGGATCAGTAAAGCAGTAACAAGGAGAAGGGGACTTGAAAGTAACATGAATGAATTCTCTCGGTTGGGAGTGGAAGACGTGCGAAAGCCTCCCCACAATACGGATCCCTAGCCCTCTCTGGCCAGATGGATTCGGGATTTGAACGAAAGTTTGGGTCAATGGTTCATCATGAAATGCGAATCAGGGGCCTCCCTGACGCTGCATGATCTCAGGAATCATCCCGGGTAGGATTCCTCCATGGCTTCAAAACCCTTACTTCTCCTCTTTGGTAGGACTCCCCGAGAAGGGGAAGTAAAGACCCGCCTCTGTCCCCCTTTGAGCGCTGCTGGAGCGGCCGGACTCTATGAGGCATTTTTGGTCGATGTCTGTGCGGGGGCGAAACGCCTTGAATTGGCCCTTGGATGCACAGTTCGCCTGGCTCTCACGGGCCAACCCGCGCCCGGCTTGGGAGAAAAAATGGGTGTCCCTCTTTGTCCGCAGCGGGGAGCGGATTTGGGGGAGCGGATGGAGGAGGCCTTTCGAGAGGGTTTTGCGGAGGGTTTTGGACCCATTGTGCTCAGGAATAGCGATTCTCCCGACTTGGAGGATGCTCGGGTGGAGGAGGCCTTTCAGCTTTTGGAAGGTGGGGCCTGTGAATTGGTCCTTGGACCCGACCTGGGGGGGGGATATTACTTGATCGGCCTTGGGCATCCGGAGCCTTCCCTCTTTCGGGGGCTCCCTCTGGGGGATCATTCAGAGGGGGGCAGTGTCTTTCGACGGACCCTGGATCATGCTCTAGCTTTAGGGCTTCGCGTCTCTATTCTCAAAGCCGCCCTCGACGTGGATCTCCCCTCCGATCTCGAAGTTCTCCAAAAACGTCTCAGGACATCACCCCACTTGGCTCCCAATACCGCCGCATGGCTGGATGGAGGAATCCGATGAATGAACGCATTCTGGCTCTAAAGCCCTATCCCATGTTGGAGCTTGCCCGCCGCAAGAAGGCTCTCGAGGAGCAGGGAGTGGAGGTCTTTGATTTCGGAACGGGCGATCCCAAGGAAGCAACGGCTCCATTGATCCGAGAGGCCCTGCAGGCAGCAGTCCCAAGGGTGTCCCAATACCCGAGCGTGAAGGGAGAGGCGGAACTGCGGAGGGTTTTTTGCAGATGGTTCGAGGGGCGTTTTGGTGTTTCTCTGGATCCCGAGACCCAGGCCCTCCCGAGCAGGGGAAGCAAGGAGGCGATTTTCCATCTTCCCCTGGTCCTTGTGGATCCGAGCCGGGAGAGGGATACGGTCGTTTTTCCGAGACCAGGGTACCCTGTGATGGAGATCGGAAGTCTTTATGCCGGGGCCAAGACCTATCCTGTCCCCCTCCATGCGGCCAATGACTACCTCATGCGCCCTGATTTAGTTCCCCCAGAAGTCTTGGATAAGGCCGCAATCGTCTGGTTGAACTATCCCCACAATCCCACAGGGCGGGATTTGCCTGATGATCTGTTCCGGGCTTGGGTTGAAGCTCGGGAGCGGCATGGGTTTATTCTCTGCTCCGATGAGTGTTACACGGAAATCTACTTTGGAAAGAAACCCAGAAGTCTGCTCGAATTCGGTGGAGAGGGCTGTCTTGCCTTTCATTCGTTGTCGAAGCGTTCGGGAATGACGGGCTATCGCTCAGGAATGGTTTGTGGGGATGCGGGCCTCCTCGATCTTTACAGCCGTTGCCGCGCGGGAATGGGGCAGGCGATGCCTGTCTATGAGCAGGCGGCGAGCCAAGCAGCTTGGGGGGATGAGGTCCATGTCGAAGAACGTCGGGAGATCTTTCGGCAGAAACGAGAAGTCATGCTTGAGGGGCTGCGGGCGCGGGGTTTTACAGTTCTCGAAACGACTTCGACCTTCTATCTTTGGGTGGCCTGCCCTCCAGGACTTTTGGATCTAGAGCTGGCCAAGAGACTCCTTGAAAAGGGAGTCATTGTTTCGCCCGGTTCGTTTTTCGGTCCTGGAAACGAGGAGTGGTTTCGCTTCGCGCTTGTGCCTGGCGTGGAAGATTGTAAGCGGGCCCTGGAGTGTATTCCGACGATAGAAGCACTCTCGGGAAATTCGGAATGAGCCCAGTGGTAAAGAGGGAAGAGGAAAGAACATGACAAACAAAGCAGACAAAAGGCAGGTGCTGATCGAGGAAGTTTTTGCCGATCGAAGCTTGTTGGAGAGCGAAAACCATAGGCGGGCGATTCACTCTGTGATCGAAGACCTGGACCAGGGGAGGCTGCGGGTCGCTGAACGGGAGGATGATGGAACATGGACGGTCCATTCCTGGATCCAAGAGGCGGTTTGTCTTTATTTCGCGATCTCGCCCATGGTGGAGGATATCGAAGCCCCGATTCCTTTTCATGACAAGGTCCCCCTCAAGCGTGATCTCGATGCTGCAGGAATCCGCGTGGTCCCAGGTGGAGTGGTTCGCTATGGCTCTTTTCTGGAAAGAGGAGTTGTGGTCATGCCCGGTTTTGTCAATATCGGCGCCTTTGTGGGGGCGGGGACCATGGTGGACACCTGGGCGACCGTCGGATCCTGCGCGCAGATCGGCAAGGGTGTTCATCTCTCCGGTGGAGTCGGGATTGGGGGTGTCCTGGAACCGCCCGGCGCCCGGCCGGTGATTATCGAGGATGATTGTTTTATTGGATCCCGCTGCGTTGTTGTGGAAGGCATGCTTATCCGCCGCGGCGCCGTTCTCGGGGCCGGAGTTGTGTTGACAAAATCCACAAAGATCCTTGACGTGCGGGGCAAGGAAGCTCGAGAGGTCCAGGGTGAGATCCCCGAGAACTGTGTCGTGATTCCCGGAACGCGCCCCCGGTCCTTTCCCGCTGGAACCTATGATCTGCCCTGTGCGCTGATCATTGGGGAAAGGAGCGAGAGCACGGATAAAAAGACTTCCTTGAATGATGTTCTCAGGAGCTTCGCGCTTTCATGAGCGATGAAAAGAACCCCGACCTGAATTCCCTTGAGCGACTCCTTCTTGGGCTTCTTGCGATCCCCTCGGTCATTGGAAATGAACAGGACATCCGCCTCTTTTGCGAAGAATACTTGTCCCGCATCGGAGCCGACGAGGTTGTAGTCGCCGGCGATAACCTAGCCTTTCGTCCCCGCCCCTGGACCAAAGGCAAACCCAAACTCCTTCTTCTGGGCCACCTGGACACGGTGCCCAGCCAAGGGGAAAACCCCCCTCGCGTAGAAGGGGATCGTATTTTCGGGCTTGGGGCCTCGGACATGAAGGGAGGGGATGCCCTCATATTGGATCTTTGCAAGCGGGCAGTGTTGGAAGAGCCCAAAGTCGACCTGGGGTTTGTACTCTACGCCCGAGAAGAAGGCCCCTACGCGGATTCCGGGATGCCCGAGATCGTGGCTTCGGCACCGGCTTATTTCTCCGATGTTTCCCTCGCGATCGCCATGGAGCCGACCAATGGACAATGGGAACTGGGTTGCCTCGGCACCATGCACGCCGAAGTGCGGATCAAGGGACAGGCTGCTCATTCTGCACGCCCTTGGCTTGGACATAACGCCATCCATGCTGCTGGTCCTCTCCTTGAGGCCCTTCGCAATCTTCCTGCTCGAGAGATCGAGTTTCATGGGTTGCGGTTTCAAGAAGTACTCTCAGCCACCATGGTCTCCTTTGAGGGCGCCCGTAATGTCATCCCCCCCTCCTGCACTCTCAACCTGAATTTTCGCTTTGGTCCCGATCGTAGCATTGATGATGCCAAAGCTTGGCTCGAAGCCTTTGTGGGGGACAAGCTCCAAAGCGAAGAGTTTGAACTCGAATGGAAAGATCTTTGTCCTTCGGGGCGCGTCTGCGGGGACAACACCGTTCTTCAACAGATCGAAGCGAGCGCTGGGGGGAGCCTCACCCGCAAGGCCAAACAAGCTTGGACTGATGTGGGGAGGCTCTCCGCAATGGGCATGGATGCCGTCAATCTGGGGCCTGGCGATACTTCCGAAGCTCACCAAAAAAACGAGTCCTGTTCACGGCACATTCTCCGCGAGTGCCGATCTCTCTTTCATCGATACCTTTTCGGCTCGGAGGCAAGGGATTGAAGGCTCGCCTTTCTGCGTCAGTCTTAGTGCTCAAAGATGATGAGGTCCTTCTGGGGCATCGCATTCCCGCGCTTCGGTTTTTCGGGGATTACTACGCGTTCCCAGGCGGAAAATTGGATTCTGAGGATGGGGAAGGTGAAGAAGGCCTCCTTCGCTGCGCCCGGCGGGAATTGGAAGAGGAGGTGGGACTCAAACTTGGAGCCTCAGCTGCAGGGCGCCTCCGCTCCTTGACAACTTTGACCACTCCGCCCTTTGCTCCCAAGCGCTATGAGACCCGGTTTTTTTTGTTGGAACTTCGGGAGGGAGAGGAAGTTCATTTAGCAAGTGGGGAGTTTGATGAGCTTCGATTCCTCAAGCCGAGAGAGGCTTTGCAGGCTTGGACTCGAGGAGAGATGCGGATTGTTCCTCCCGTTCTTCTTTTCCTGCGTCTCCTTCTTAAGCATGGAGTGGATGGTTTGGAAGAAGCCGCGCGCGCCGAAGGAGAACGCCTTGCCGAGGGCAAACTCCATCCCGTTTATTTCAGTCCGGGTATTCTCTTGGCGGCCCTGTCCACGGAGACCGTTCCACCCGCGACCACTACCAATACCTTGCTTGTCGGCCATCGCAGGTTGTATCTCGTGGATCCTGGAACCGAGTCCCCTTCCGAGTGGGCTCGCCTGGACGCCCGATTGGATGAACTCTGTGCCGAAGGCGCAAGGCTGGAAGGCATTCTTCTCACCCACTCTCATCCCGATCATGTAGGAGGAGTCCATTACTTTGCCAAGGATCGATCTCTACCTGTCCTTGCGGCTCCTGAGAGTCTTGAACAACTTCCCTTGGATCTTCATGGAATTCCTAGTCGAGCACTCAAGCAAGGGGACGTCCTTGACCTGGGTGAAGCTCCCGACGGGAGTCCCCATTGGAGATTAGTCGTCCATGAAACACCCGGGCACCATCGGGGGCACCTTGCCTTTTATGAAAGTCGCTATCGATCTCTGATTGCAGGGGACCTCTGCTCAACTCTATCAACGATAGTAATTGATCCCCACGAAGGGCATCTCGCGACCTATCTCAAGAGCCTCAATCGGATGTTGGAGTTGGAGATTGAAACTCTCTATCCCGCCCATGGCCCTGCCCACCCCAGGGGGCGAGAGCTGCTTCTGTATTACATTGATCACCGAAGAGAGCGCGAAGAAAAGCTGCTCAAGGTTTTGAGGGAAGGAGCGCGGGAATTACCGGAAATTCTTGCGAAGACCTATGATGATGTGAGCGAGGAAGTGCTTCGTTACGCCCTTCGCTCCTTGGTTTCGGGGCTTGAAAAACTGAGGGAAGAAGGGAGGGTCGAAGTCCGGGAGGGGGAATGGATCTTAAAATAAAGATCCGAGATTTTCTTGCCCACCTACGGGAAGGAGTTTTCCCCTGGGTTTGAGGGATCGATCGATTTAAAATATACTCAATTGATGTCCTGACGCATGTGGGATTGACCCACGATCATTTTTCTTACTCTTTTCTTATTTTTGGAGTCCACCTTCATGAAAACTCTGCAATCCTTCGCACTGGCCTTCTTGGCCCTTGGGATCTTCTCCACCGCTTCTTCTGCCCAAAAGCTGAATCTCAGTGTTAAGAAGACCGGCAGGACAGCTACCTTGACAGTCAGCGGCGCTCTCCCGGGAGCTCCGGTTCTCCTGTTCCTGGGGCTTAAAAAAGGCAAAACCGTGCTCTACAAAGGAAGCTCCTCCATCGAGGCCTTGACCATCGGGCTCGCGACTCCCTTCGTTCCCCTTCCCCTCGGCAACGCTGACAAAAAGGGCAAGGTCAGCAAGAGTTATCCTGCTCTTCCAATCAAACTCCCGATCAAGATCTTGGGGCAGGCTCTTTCACCGACCCCCAAGATCAAGTTCGGGATTCCTCCCAAACTTCTTTTGGGTTGGCTTCTCAGTAAGATTGAGACCGTTTTTGGCTCGTAACCCCTAGGATTGGAAAAGCAATGAATCGCAGGTTTCCTTTTAAAACCCGAAGGACCACTGGGAGCTGAAAGTCCATTCTTCTGAGTCAGCCCCGGTGGCCGCGTTGACGTCGGTAAAGGAAACCTGCAATTTTAAGGCGTTCATCTCCGCGAAGTCATAGCGGACCCCAAGAGCAATGGTCCTACGATCATCTAAGGTCGCAAAGTAAACATCTTGGTTGCTGACATGAATCGCGTCGAACCTTAGATAGGGAGTCCAGTCGTCCTGTTGATAGGAGAGCTGGAAGTAATAGCCACTCGAGTCTGCTGAGGCACTGCCCCCTCCTCCATGGTGGATGAAGAAGGCTTCTCCAAGAAACACCCATTCATCCTTTTGGTACGTAGTTTGGAAGGAAAAGATACTTTCATTCAGTTTTCCATGGACGGTCCCTTTGGTTGCGTCGGTGTTGACAGGGATTCTATCGAGGTAGCCACCAACTCCCACTTCTAGACCTTCGATGGCCTTGGGCTTGGCAGTGAGGTGTAGGTTGATGGATTTTCCCAAGGTCCCATCTACAACGATCTGGGGAGGATCGGGGACCGGGCCGCGCCCATTACCGATCTCCAAGTTGCCTGCGAATTCAAAGGATTCGGTTTCTTGGCGACCCTCGAAGAGAAGGCCGATAATGTGAATGGGGAGAAGCCCTCCGTCATCCTCAAACTTGAGGACATCAGGGCGCCCAATGCTGGTCGAAAGGAACTCGCCATGGTGATAGGCTCGGTTCCAGTATCCAAAGGAACTGTGAAAGCGTCCTGCTTGGATGTTGAAGTCATCGTTGATCTCATACTTGATGATGAGCCGCTCCACATCCAAGACGTTTTCTCCCGCTGAGTTGGGTTCGAATACGGTCTCATTAAGAAAGGAGACCTTTTCATTCAGTTGGGAGCGGAGGAAGAGATCGAGTCCCCCGAGAGCAAAAGCGTCATTGTTGGTCGTCCCCCCACCTGTCATGGAAACATGTTGGTAATCAAACTGAACGTGTCCAAAACCACTGATGGTCAGTTTGGCTTCATCTTCATCGCCCTCATCCTCTTCGTCCTCCTCCCCATTTTGAAAGAGGATACGACTCGGAGACTCGAGAGAGTTAAGCTTGGTTTCCAATCTTCGAATCGAACTCTCAAGCGCTTTGATTCGGGATCTTTGGAAGGTCGCTGGGGGGTGGGCCACCTGAGCCGAGAGGGAGGCCACGAGAAGGCAGAATGTCAAAAAAAATGTCTTTGGGTACATGAGGGCATACTCCTGGAAACGAATTGAGTTTTCTTCTGGGCGTGCGAAATTATTGAAGGGGATATCCCTTCATGCCGGGGGATTTCCCATCGATGGTGAGAATTTTGACCTTGATTCCCTTGGGAAGGGCCTTTTTCATCACCACCGCAATCCCTCCACTTTTTCTCATGACCATTTTGATGGATTTGATGGTCCCTGCGGTTTTAGGTTTGGATGGGATTTTGTTTGTATAAAGCATCTTGGCCCAGTACTTCTTTAAACTCTTGATGTTCATTTTGTAGATCCTCTTCAGGAGGACTCGCTGGGCCTTGGATCCTGTTTTGGGGAGGAGAAGGCGGACCTTGGCTTTATTGGACCAGCGCCTCGATTGAAGGCTTAGGATTTTTCTTAGCTCCGCCAGCTTCAAATCCTTTGTCGGGTTTTTGGGGTTGACGATCACGATCGCCACGTCTTTTGTTTTTTGGGAAACCCTGTGAGGGGATGGGTTTCCAAGGAGGGGCAATAAAAGGGCGAGAGAGAGAATAGGTACGTTCATGAAGAAACTCCTTTTTCCTTGGTTTTTGAAGGGGAGTCAGGGGAAAAGGGCTCCGCTATGGGAGCTAAAAACCATAAAAAATACTCCCGGTGCATAAACGGCAGGGAAAGGAGGAACTTGAATCGAAAGAGGGAACTGCTGCAGGTTGCGATAGATTAGCAGTAAGAAACTTTTCCACCCCTAAGAGGGGCCTATCCATTCCCGGACGAGGTGATCGGCCCCCGGGCCGGTGAGGGCTTGCCGACATTCCCCCAGTGCAGCTTTGATTTCCTTTCGAGGGGAACCCTGCTCCCAGAGAGTTAAGAGGGCCTCTGTGACCTTGCTCCAATCTTCCTCGCCCGCAAAGCAGAACTCGGGGACGGCTTTTCGGCCAAGGACGAGATTGGTGGCTGCGATCCAGGGAACCGTGAGGAGGAGCTTGCCGAGCCATTCTTCCAGAGGGTTTCCCAGTTTGTAGACCACGACCAAAGCCGTCCCCTGGAGGGAGGTTTGCAAGCTCCCGGTCCCTGACTTTACGAGGGCAAGCCGGGCTCGGCCAAGCTCCTCCGATGGGTCGCCAAACACCAGGATGGGAGGGTGGGAGCATTGCCCAAGCATATTTCGAATGCTGACCTCCTGTTTTGTCCCGCTTTGGAGGATCTTGCAACCCGCTTCGGGGTGTTTGTTTCGGAAGGCCTCCCAGACGCGCAACATTCCCGGGAGGTTGCGTCGGATTTCTTTGCTGCGACTCCCCGGCAAGAGCAAAAGGTTGGGCTTTCGTTCTGTTTCGGGAAGGGGGGCCGTTAGGTTTTGAAGAAGAGGATGTCCTGCACAGGCAGTGGGGAGGCCCATACTCTCGAAGAGGGGAGGTTCGAAGGGAAGGATGGAAATGGCTCCGGCGACGGCTTTGCAGAAACGCCGCAATCTCCAGGGACCCCAGGCCCAATATTGAGGGCAGATGTAGTAGAGAACCGGAATCCCTCGCTTTTTACATTGTTCTGCAAGGAGGAGGTTGAGGCCGGGATTGTCAATGGGGATAAAGAGATCAGGGGGGCTGTCATCTAAAAGCTCGAGAAAGGTTCCCGTTACACGAAAGAAAAAAGGCAGGAGGGCGAGGACTCCTTTGATGCCCATGACCGCTTGATCCACAAGGTTCACATGTACCTTGATACCCAGCTTTGCGAGACCGGAACCGCCGAAGGCTTCGATATGGAGGTTCGGGTGGCTTTCGCGGAGGGTTTGGACCAGGCGGAGTGCATGGGCTTCACCGGAAGCTTCTCCGTAAGCGATCAAGATGCGCTTGGGAGGAGATTCCAAGCCTGCCCTCTTTCGGAAGCGTTCCTTGGGGTTGCTTGCTTCTCTGGAGGCTGGGCTGCCCTGGAGGAGTGCCGTCATTCGCTCGACGAGAGCCTTGCGTCGGAACGCAAAGGCCAAGAGGTGAAAGGGGAGAGCGAGGACTCGCAACCCCTCCCGAAGGGCGATCCTCCCTAAGCGAAATCTTGTGGATAGGCGCATGTTTTGAGGGTTCTCGAATACCTCGCTTTTCATAGATCCATTTTTTTGAATCTATGGAGGGTAAACCAATAGAGCAGAAGGATGGCGAGAAGGAGCCATAGATCCCAGGTGAAAAAGATACTGAGCGCAGAACGATTTCCAGCAAGGATGGGCATGTAGACATCGAAATCGGAGAGCATGAACAGGCTTGTTTCCCGCAGCCCTTTGATGAAATAGATGCCGACCTCTGTGACGATCAGGCCTCCGACGAAGAAGGCCACATGAACCTGGGCTCTAAAAAGTGTGGAGGCGGATATGGCGATCAGAAGAAAGAGGAGGACAAAGAGGCAGCCATGGAAGGAGGCGAGGAAGATCGGACCCCATTCTAATTGGTAGGGGAAGCCCAACATTTTGGTGATGGGGATGATGGTTGCCGAACTCAAAAAGATGGGGATGGTGACGGCAAGCATCAGGCACCAAGTTTTGGACCAGAGGATGCTTGAGCGTTTGACCGGGCGGGAGAGAAGGAATTCGAGAGTCCTGTTTTCCCGTTCCCGGGCGATGGTCCCTGTCCCGAGAAGAACCGCTGCGGCGATCCCCACAATGTTGACGCTTCGGAAGAATTGTTCGGTGGCGATGTAGGCTCTGTAGGCGAAGTCGGGGGATTTGTTGGCCATGCCACGAACGATGCGCTTGAGAAAGTCACCTGGCATGAGATTGACGAAGACTCCGGTGTTTTTCTCGAGAGCTTCCCGAATCTGAGGCCAGTATTGGAGGGTGGCGATGAGGAGGACTTCGAGGAGGAGGAAGTAGACAAAGGTCATTCCCCGGATTTCGATCCAGGTTTTTTTGGAGATCTTCATGGAGCCTGATCCTTGCCGTGATTCTTTAGGGCCTGGTAGAGCTCAAGAAGGGGGGGTTTTCCAAATTCCAAACGGATGGGATCTAGAGGAAGGAGAAGGGCTGCGAGTTCATTGGGGGGGAGGGTTGGGGGAGGATCCAGGACGAAGCCTTGCGGGTAGGCGTGGACGCTGACTCCTTGGGGGAGGGGAGGAAGGCTGCAACCTTCTCGAAGTTGCACTCTTACTCGTTGTTCTAGGCGTTTTCGTGTGGGAGTGATCGCCTCTCCTCGAAGAAGCTTTCCGTGGATCAAGAAGGTGACATCCTCGGCGATGGTGTCAAGATCATCGAGGTGATGGGTGGCCAAGAAGAGAGTGCGCCCCTTTTCTCGGAGTCTGTGAAGGATGGAGTGGAGGATTTCTCGCAGGTTGGGGTCCAATGCCTTGTCGGGTTCGTCAAGGATCAGGAGGGGGACCTCCGGGGAAAGAGCGATTCGGAGCGCGAGCTGCTGCTTCATGCCGGCGGAATAGGTTCGAACCTTTTGCTCCAGGGGGAGGGGAAAGGCTTGGGCACAGAGTTCCTCCACTTCAGGGTCCATCCGAGAATAAAAGGACAGCCCGAAATCCAGGACCTCCCGGCCTTTGAGGAAATCATAGAGGGTGTTCTCCCCTGGGAGGAAGCTGGCCGCCTTACGTATGCCGAGGGAGTTGCCTGGAATGTGGCCATCTCCCAGGCAAACCCTTCCTTCATCGAGGTGGACCAAACCGAGGAGGCAGCGAAAGAGGGTGCTTTTGCCCGTTCCGTTAGGCCCTACCAAGCCCAGGCAGGCACCCTGTTCGATCTCGAGGTCGAGGTCTCGAAGGACAGGAGTTCCATTGAAGGCTTTGGAAAGGCCCTCGGCCTGAAGGAGAGCTTTGTGGGAGGAGGGTTTCATAAGATCTCGAAGACCCGTCGGAGGAGTTCGATTCCCTGAGGGGTTCGAAAGGATTCGGGATGAAATTGGAAGCCGATGCGGGGGAGTTCTCGATGCCGGATCCCTTGAGGAATTTGAGTGCCGTCGGCGTCATAGTTCCAAGCCTCGACCTTCCAGCATGATGGAAGGGTTTCAGGGTCGGCGGCGATGGAATGATAACGACAGACCTCGAAGGGTTGGGGGAATCCCCTAAAAAGCCCATCTCCCCTGTGGTGAATTAGGGATGTCCGCCCATGGAATACTTCTTTGCAGAGCCTGAGATGTCCCCCTGATTGCTCAATGAGTGCTTGGGCGCCGAGGCAGACACCAAGAAGGGGGAGGTCGGGGGGAGCCTCGGCGATGGCTTGGAGAAGGCAGCCCGCTTCGGCTGGCCTTCCGGGACCTGGAGAAAGAACCAAAGCCCTGGGGGCCGCGGAAAAAATTTCTTCCGGGTTCGTTCGGTCACTTCGTGTCGTCCGGGTCCTAAAGCCAAAGCCTCGGAAGGCTTGCTCCAGATTGAAGACGAAACTGTCTCGGTTGTCTAAAAGCCAAATCATGAAAGTTGGAGGGGAGAAGGCAGAAAAACAGGATCCCCAAGCCGAAAGGATGCCCTCAGAATTGTCAAGGGCAAGGAGTTCGCAGGGTCCACCCGGGCCAGAAGCTGTGAGGAGACGGCTGCAATCAGGAGGTTTCCGGCCTATGCTTCGCGGTTTATGAGGATTCTCATCGTTGGTATGGGGGAAGTTGGCTTCCATCTTGCCCAAGAACTTTCTCGGGCCAAGCATGCAGTCACGGTGGTGGACCCTGATCCGATCAAGATCAAACGGATTGGGGAGGCTCTGGATGTACAGACCTACTGCGGGGACGGTACCCATCCTCATGTCCTCGATGAGGCGGATGCCAGTTCCATGGATTTGTTTATCGCCGTTTCGGACTGTGACAGGGTCAATTTATTGAGCTGCCTCCTGGCCCGGCGCATGGGCTCTCGCCAAGCAATTGTCCGGGTCAAAGACAAGGGCCCCTATAAAAACTACCGCAGTCTTCTGCGGCGCAACCTCCTTTTCGACCGCCTACTAAGTCTCGAGGATTTGGCTGCGGGGGAGATTGCCAAGATTGTGCGCCGAAACCAGGCTGTAGCGGTAGAAGAGTTCTTGGATGGGCGCGTGACTTTGCGGGTGGTCCCCATTCGAGAAGGTTCTCCGATGCCCGGGAAGCCCTTGAAGGACATCAAGCTTCCTCGCAATGTCCTGATCGTGGCGGTGGGAAAAGAAAAAGAGGGCACTATGATCCCCGGCGGAGACCATCAGTTCGCTGTAGGGGATCGACTCTATGTTCTCGGAACCCCAGCGGACGTCGAACAGTTTGAGGCATGGGTGGGGCATCACAAAGGCCGGACGAGGAGGGCCGTGATCTATGGGGAGAGTGGTGTTGCGCTTCGAGCTGCGCAGTATCTGGAAGACCATGGGGTCAAAATCACCCTTCTCTGCGAGAATCGAAAGCGCAGCGAGGAGTTTTCGGAGAAGCTTCGGAATACGACAGTGCTTCTCATCGAAGGCCCGGCTCCGGAAATTTTTTTGGAAGAGCGGGTTCCGGATGCAGACTGTTTTGTGGGAGCAAGCGAAATCGACGAAAAGAACCTCCTTTCCTGTCAAATTGCACGCAAGCTTGGGTGTGAGCGGACAGTGGCTTTGGTCAGCCGCCCCGCTTATACCGATCTTTACCAGGAGATCGGGATTACTCGTGCGGTTTCACCGCGCCTTTTGTGCTCAGACGCCATCATGAACCTTGTTCACGCGGGTCGCTTGGAACTTCTTGCTCTCTTCGGGCAGGGGGCAGCAAAGGTCTGTGCGGGAGTCGTTCAAACTCGGAGCAAATACGTAGGAAAAAAACTCAAAGATATCCCGATTCCTCATGGAGTTCGTTTCGGCGTGATTCGCCGCACTCTCCCCGATGGTGGAGAGGAACTTTTGATCGCAAAGGGAGAGGACGAGTTGCGGGTTGGTGATCATGTCATTCTCTTCCTTCTCAGTAAGGCAGAGCGAAAGGTCGTCGAAATCCTGGGGTTAGGATAGAAATGCAGAGAAGGCTCGGAAGCGGGATTGGCGTTCATGTCCACTCTGTCGCCAAGGTCCTCGGGATCTTTCTTTTCTTTTATTCCCTGTCCATGTTGATCCCGCCTCTCGTGGGGCTTTTCTTGGAACATGACAGTCCCCCGGATTCCATCTTTCACCCCATGCGGGGGTTCCTGCTCTCAACTCTGGTAGGTTGTGCTTTTGGAGCCGGGCTCTTCTTTTGGGGCAAACGGGGTAAGGGAGATTTTTTTCGAAAAGAGGGCATCCTTGTTGTCGCTTCCATCTGGATCTTTGCCAGCCTTATAGGTGCCCTTCCCTATCTTTTTTCGGGTGCCTTGGATTTTGCGTCGGGGGTCTTTGAAACAACCAGTGGTTTGACCACTACTGGCTCTTCTACCTTCGGTTCTGCGGGGACTCCAAGGATCAGCTCTCTGCCCAAATCGTTGTTGTTTTGGAGAGCCCAGACTCATTGGATGGGAGGTCTTGGGATTGTCGTTATGTTTTTGGTGTTTCTTCCTGCACTGGGGATCACCGAGAAGACTCTTTTTCAAGCCGAAGTCCCGGGAGTCAGCAAAGAAGGGCTCCGGCCCCGGATTCGGCAGTCGGCTCAAGTGCTTTTTTGGATTTACTCAGGGATGACCCTAGCCCTGGTTTTGGGGTTTCACTACTTCGGTATGAACACCTTTGAGGCGGTGTGCCATTCTTTCGCTACGATTGCGACCGGAGGCTTCTCCACTCGGGATTTTAGTGTGGGTGAGTTTGGTCGCCTCGGCGTCGAATGGGTTGCCATCATTGGGATGATCCTTGCGGGGACCAACTTTGGTCTTTACTACAAACTGGGAGGGGTCTGGCGTCGGACGATGCAAAGATCCAAGCCCCTTCAGTTGGACCCCTTCCTCGATCCAACAGAGCAAAGAGTTCCAAAGAGTTCTCCCTTCCACCTCCCCTTCCATTGGTTGCGCCGGATTCCCATCTTTTTGAAGAAGGGGTTCTACGTGTTTTTCGGGGACCCCGAGTTTCGATTTTATCTCCTGACCTTTGTGATCGGGGGCCTACTCATCGCAGGGATCCTTTGGTCCCAAAGCAGCCTGATTGATGCGAAGGAAGAAATTGGGCGGCTTCACGACTATGGGAACCTTGGCGAATGCCTGCGGGATTCCTCTTTCCAAACTGCAAGCTTGATCTCCTCAACAGGTTTTGCCAATTCCAATCTTCTGACTTGGCCTCTGCTGGCTCAGGGACTGCTTGTCCTCATCATGCTGGGGGGAGCTTGCGGGGGATCTACAGGAGGAGGGCTTAAGGCCGCAAGGATTCTGATCCTCTTTAAGCTTCTGGGGCGGACGATCCGTAAATTCTTGAAACCTCGAAGCATCGAGCCCCTTCGCTTGGGAGGAGGCAAGCTCGAGCAGGAAGTGATCGATTCTGTGTTGGCTCTCTTTGTTGCCTGGATCTTGATCCTAGGCGCGGGGAGTATTTTGGTTCTGGCGCTGGAGCCGAACTTGGATGCATTCTCGAGTTTCACTTCCGTTGTGACCTGTCTGAATAACATGGGGCCGGGTTTTACCGCCCTGGTTCCCGGACCCGAAGGGAGTTTGATTCCGGCCAATCGGGCAGGGATTGATATCAGCTCTTATGGATCCTTTGGGTCTTTTGCGGATTCAACCAAGTACCTGCTTTCTTTGATTATGATTTTCGGGCGCCTTGAGGTCTATGCCCCCCTGGCAATCCTTCTCCCCAGCTTTTGGCGGGAAAATTGACATTGGATGTCTGGGATCGTTTTGTTTCTGCGATCGTTTAGGGAGACCAAGGCTTAGATGCATGAAAAGGACCTGTAAAGGGGGGACAGAACTGGGTGGTGCTTGGCAAGTCCCCGAGAGTTTTCAACGAAAGGTCTTCCGAATGGTCCGAGTCCCATCGGCCCGATAAAAGACTTCTTTTTTTTGTTCCGAAGGAGTGGGTTTCAAAAAATGGGTTTTCCAGGTTTCTCGACCCGCAATCAGCAGCCAGGACTTTCCCTCCATATGAGCGACTCCTTGGAGAAGACCGACAAGGGCCGGACCCTCTTCGGTTTGGGTAAAAACCCCGGCCCCAATATCGCTGGGTTTGGGGTGATACCCGGAAGGAACTTCCAGGGCGGTTCCTTGAACCCTGGAGTCTTGGCTCACTCGCGTAGAGAAAAACCTGGGAGTGTTTCCGTCATACAGAATGATCGATAGGGGATCTCCCTTTGTTGGCGCCCGAAAGGAAATGGGGGCCTTTGGAATGGACACCTCTAAGTCTACGAAATGAAGAGGACCCTGCCCTTTTCGGATCCTTCCTGCTTCGACCAATGGGGAAGGACCCAGGAGATAGGAGACCTTGACAGGTCCCTTCTGAGCTGTCCGCCCCAAGAAGATGATTCCTTCCTCTGTGCTGACGCCTTGTTCGAAGCCCCTGGTTGTTTGGATCCAGACGACTGGCACTTGGGTAGGCTGTCGCCTTGAAATGCGGCATCCCCCCAAGGAAAGAAGGAGACAGAGGGAGGAGAGGATGCTGGATGAGCTTGAAGAAAAGGCCATAGCTTGGTCTTTATAACCCTCTTTTGACGTATTTGATCCAGGCTGATTGAAACTTCTCCCAATCGACGCCTTTGAAGGCAGCTTCGATGGCCTTGTCTGTGTCCTTAGTTTCGAGGGAAACTTTGATATAGGTCGGGAGGATTTTCGCCCATTCCTTCTTCCAGAAGGGAGTTTTGTGCCCTCTTCTCAGAAAGTCGACGATGGCCCAACCTTCGGCGTAATAATTGGCTGCACCAGGTCCATAGAACTTATCTGTATGCCAGCGGACGATGGCATTGACCGGAACGAATTTCTTAGTTGCCACCAAACTTTTGATAGTGGCAGTCCTCATTTTGGATTTGGCGGGAATCCAGTGCTTTTTTCCTTTGCGGATCATGGATCCAAAAAAATCTCCGTGTCCTTCATCGAACCAGCGGTGGAGGTGAGCCCCTGGAAACCAAAAGTGAGCATATTGGTGCCAGCCTTCATGGAAGGCGACGGTTTCCACAGAAAACCGACCTTTCCCATTGAAGATAACAAGCTCCTTGGAAAGAGGATTGAACCAGCCAATCACCCCCCCCGAGGTCCCTCCGTACCGATTGAATTCTTCCCCGTTGCGGCAAATCCGCAGGACGGACCACCATTTCTTCATTTTCTTATGGGGGGGGAAATACTTTTCGTAGACATCATGCATCTCGTCCATGCGAGAGGCAATGTGGCGGGCGAAGGCTCGGGTTTTTGCTTTCTTTTTTGGCTCTGACGAGTAGAGGACGATGAAATGCTTCGTGGCGAAGATGTCCCATTCCTTGAGGTTTTTGATACTCAGGGCGGCTTTGTCGAGAAGGGGGCGCCGAAGTTTGGGATCGATGTCAACAAACTTCTCCCCAGGGATCTTATGAGCTTTGTCCGCTTTGATCTTTTTGAGAACTTTGAGGCTTGTGATGACAGTGCGGACCGTTCTTGCGAGCTTCTTCCTGAATTCATCGGGATAGAGCACGAGGATTGCGATTTCTTTCCCCCCGGTTCGGTACACAGCCGCTTCTTGAACCCAAGCCACACCTCCTGATCCTGAGACCCACCGGAAATGCCTGTAGGGCAGCTTATCCCCCCGGCGTTGTTGCATCTTCTTGTCTTGGATCTCGAAGTTTTTCACCCGATACTGGGGAGAATTGGCAAGAAAGGATTTGAAGTCATTAAAGCGATTTCGGGCCCGCATTCGTTCCAGCGTCTTATTCTCTGCGGGTTTGGTCGCTTTGTGGGAATTTCCCTCTGTGACTGCGGAGTTTCTTCCCATTTCTTTGGGATGGAACTCGAAGACACTGATACCCCAAGAATAGGCCCCCCCTTTTCCATACAGGGGCTTTTTTGTTGCGGACCAGCGGTCCTTGAGGTGGGGGCTGTCATTGACGGGGTTGATCGGAATCTGTTGGAGGCTCTTGGGGACCTTATACTGAACCCCCATTTGTTTGTTTTTCTTGGTAATGGTTTTCTGGGCGGGGACGGGACCCAGGAGGACCATACCTAAGAGGGAGATGGGAAGAAGGGTCTGTTTGATCATGGCCTAATTTTGCGCCGAACTCCTCAGCTTTCCAAGGTTTCAAGTGTAATCCTTTGGCCCCAAAGTCTTGAGAACCTCCCGAGAAGGGGGAGGGCTTCTCCTTTATCGGGATATATTGCTTTCGGCCCGGGGTTGCTTTCCCTGTTTCTATGAGGTCGTGCGTCCAGGGAAACGCAACGACTCCTTTGTGGGGGGGCCCCAAACGCGGGGAGAGCCGGGCAAGTTTGTCCTTAGGGAGCTTCCCCGGGGGAATCAGCTTCGGAATCGTTTTCTTCAGGATTCTTGGGGGGTTCTTTTTGATTCTCTTTTTCCGGGTTTTGGCTCACAACTACGCGAGCAGGCCTGAGAATCCTGTCCCCCATCTCATAGCCTTCTTGGTGGACCTGCAACACCGTCCCATGAGGGAAATCCTTGCTGTCCTGGACGGCAAGGGCCTCATGCCTGGTTGGATCAAAGGGAGTTTCAAGGGCGGAGATCTTGTGGATCCCATGCCTTCCAAGCATATCTGTGAGCATCGAATGGACCATCTGCACCCCTTCCAGGATGCTTTCACGATCTCCTCCCGCCTTGAGGGCGAGTTCAAAAGAATCCACGATGGGCAGCAGCTCATTGGCCAACCGTTCCATGGAGGATTCTCTTGCGCGAAGCAATTCTTCGGCCTGTCTCCTGCGAATATTGGTGATGTCGGCCATGAGCCGTGTAAGTTTTTCTTCGAGTGCCTTGTTTTCCTTCCGAAGTCTCCGAATCTCTTCGAAGGCCTGGGATGGATCTTCAGGCATGCTTTCTTCTTCTTCCGTACCCGGATTGGTTTCCTTGTTCCTGGAAGGGTCCTTATCTTTATCTTTGCGTTTCTTTTTCATCAGAAGATATCCCTAATTTTGCTGAACAGCCCCTTGTGCTGCTCTTTTTTCCCCTGCTTCTCCTCAATCTTGTCCAGCTCATGGAGAAGCTCCTCTTGTTTCGCCGTCAATTTCTTGGGGACCTGGATAGAGATGCGGACAAGGAGGTTGCCCTTGCCCCTACCATCCGGTCGAGGGAGGCCCTGACCACGGAGCCGAAGGATTTCCCCGGGTTGGGTTCCTTTGGGAATCTTGATCCGTGCGGTTTTTTCTTCTTCCAGCGTGGGGACTTCTGCGGACCCTCCAAGGGCCGCTTGGCTATACCGAATGCGCAGATCGATCAAGAGATCCGCACCTCGGCGATGGAAGATTTCGTGCTCTTTGAGATGGATGACTACAACGAGGTCTCCCGGAGGCCCGCCGTTTTCACCCGATTCGCCCTTGCCGGGAAGACGCTCCACATGCCCCTCTTCGATCCCGGGAGGGATGGTCAGGGTAATGGGATCCCGTTTACGAACTTTACCGGCCCCTCGGCAGGTGGCGCAGGGATGTGTGATCATCTTGCCTGTTCCCCTACAACTCGGGCAGGCTTGACGAACATGGAAGAATCCTTGATTGAGTGAGATCTCTCCATGGCCCCCGCAGGTTCCGCAAGTGTCCGGTTGAGTCCCGGGTTTTGCCCCACTCCCCCCACAGGTTTCGCATTGATCCAAGCGTGCGATCTCAATCGTCTTTTGGGTCCCCTTGAGGACGTCCTCCAAGTCGATTTGGAGGTCGACCCGGAGGGAAGCTCCCCGCTGCGGACGGTTCCCACCTCCTCCACCAAAGATGGACTCAAATCCCCCTCCCCCAAAGCCGGAGAAGATATCTCCAAAGGCGTTGAGAATGTCCTCCATCGAGCCAAACCCTTGGCCGCCACCCATTCCGGCTGCGCCTCCCAAACCCGCGTGGCCAAACTGATCATAGGTTTTGCGCTTGCCCGGGTCCGAAAGGACTGCATAAGCTTCGGCAGCCTCTTTAAACTTTTTTTCGGCTTCAGGGTTGTCCTTGTTCCGGTCAGGGTGGTACTTAAGCGCGATTTTCCGATAGGCCGATTTGATCTCGACTTCGGTTGCCGTTTTTTGGACCCCAAGGATTTCGTAGAAGTCCCTCTTTGTACTCAACAGAACCTCCGAAGGTCGAGTGCTTTGGATGGAAGAGGAAAGTGTAGGAAAAGGATTCTCCTCTTAAAACGCGCTTTGCGAAAGGAGAATCCTCTTCAAGAACCATGAGACCCCCTCATGATTCGTGGCTTTGAATGAGAGCTAGTGGACAGCTCCGTCCACGGCCTCTTTCTTTTCTTTGAGAGAAGTCACAAGGCTGTCGGTGGTGAGGATCAGCCCAGCGATGGAGGAAGCGTTCTCAATGCAAGCCTTGACGACCAAGGCGGGATCGATGATCCCCATTTTGAACATATCTCCCCATGTATCGGAGGCTGCGTCGTAGCCGTTGTTATCCTTCTTTTCGAGGGCTTCGGCGACAATCATGCTGCCATCAACTCCCGCGTTTTGGGCGATCTGACGAAGGGGAGCTTGGAGGGCTTCCGCCACGATCATGGCGCCCAACTTCTCGTCTCCCCTTAAGCCTTTCATTTCCTCGACAGCCGTCGATGCGCGGAGAAGGGTGATACCTCCACCGGGAACGATCCCTTCTTGTGTTGCCGCACGAGTGGCGTTGACAGCATCATCGACGCGGAACTTGCGCTGTTTCATGTCCGCCTCGGTGGCCCCGCCGACACGGACGACGGCGATCCCACCCGTCAGGCGAGCAAGGCGTTCCTGCAGTTTTTCACGGTCGTAGTCACTCGTCGTTTTTTCGATTTGGGTGCGGATCTGTTCGGCCCGAGCCTTGATCTCAGACTTTTTGCCCTGGCCGCCCATGATGGTGGTGAAGTCTTTACCGACCAGGATCTTTTGGGCTTGACCCAGGTCCGCCAAGGTCATGTTCTCGAGCTTTGTCCCCAGGTCTTCGGAGTTGACAGTCCCTCCTGTAAGGATGGCAAGATCCTGGAGCATCGCCTTGCGGCGGTCTCCAAAGCCGGGGGCTTTGATGGCGCAGATATTCAGAATGCCCTTTAAGCGGTTGACGACCAGCATGGCGAGGGCTTCGCTCTCAATTTCCTCGGCGACAATCAACAGGGGTTTCCCGCTGGAACTCGCCTGCTCAAGGATGGGGAGAAGCTCCCGGACATTGGAGATCTTCTTTTCCGAGATCAGGATGTAGGCATTTTCGAGGACCGCCTCCATCGCGTTCACGTCCGTGATGAAGTAAGGAGAAATATAGCCCTTATCGAACTGCATGCCTTCGACCACATCCAGTTCGGTCTCAAGGCTTTTGCCTTCTTCGACTGTGACGACGCCTTCTTTGCCTACCTTGTCGAAGGCCTCCGCAAGGAGCTCACCGATTTCGGGGTCGTTGTTTGCCGAGATTGTGGCAACTTGAGCGATTTGCTCTCGACTGCGAACCGGCTTGGAGAGGTCATCAATGGTCTCGATTGCCCGATGGACGGCTTTGTCGATCCCTTTGCGGAGCTCGATGGGGTTCACTCCAGCGAGGAGGAACTTCTGACCTTTGCGGAGAATCGCTTCCGCTAGGACAGTCGCGGTTGTTGTGCCGTCTCCAGCGACATCATTTGTTTTGGATGCAACTTCGCGCACCAGCTTTGCGCCCATGTTCTCAAAGGGATCTTCGAGTTCGATCTCCTTTGCGACGGTGACCCCATCCTTGGTGACCTCGGGGGCGCCGAAAGCCTTCTCCATAATGACGTTTTTTCCAGAGGGGCCCAAAGTCACCTTGACTGTCTTCGCGAGCTTTTCTACTCCCGTGAGGACCTTCCGGCGGGCTTCCTCATCAAACATGATTTGCTTTGCCATTTTGTTGTGTCTCCTAATTCTCTATTCCTGATGGGTCGATGTAGACCTCACCTCTTGACCGTTTTGCCGGCTTTCTTACCGGAGGATTCCTTTGCGCCTTCAAGGCGGGCGAGGACTTCGCTTTCACGCATGATTTTGAAATCTTTGCCATCGATCTTGACGTCAGACCCCGCATATTTCCCAAAGATCACGATGTCACCTTTTGTGAGTTCCATAGGGCCACGTTTACCGTTCTTCTGGATCTTTCCGGGACCGACAGCGATGACTTCGCCTCTTTGAGGTTTTTCTTTGGCTGTGTCGGGGAGGACCAATCCACCTGCGGTGGTTTCCTCGGCCTCAAGAATCTGTATTACGACACGGTCGTCAATGGGTCGAATCTTCATGTTTGCACCTCTTTTTTTCTTTTTCTTTGTTTCGTTATTTCAATTTCCCATGCGGCAGGCCCCATACGGCCCGACTGCATGTGGCTGGACTACATGTCGTAGTCTTCACCACTGTCCGCTTCTTCATCTTCTTCTTTCTTTGTTGTGATGATGGCGTCGGTGGTCAGCAAAACAGTTGCGACTGAAACCCCGTTTGTGAGGGCCGACATCGTGACTTTAGCTGCATCAACGATCCCCATCTCAAACATGTCACCGTAGCGGTCCCCAAGACCGTCATAGCCGAAGCTTCCCTTTTCCTTGAGAACCTGGCGGGAGACCATAGAGCCGTCCTTGCCACAATTTTCCGCGATGGTTCGGATGGGGGCGGTGACCGCCTTTTTTATGGCTTCAATCCCAAAGGCTTCATCTCCTTCCACCTTGAGCTTGTTGATTTTCGGAAGGGTTCGTAGGAGTGCAATGCCACCGCCGGGAAGGATCCCCTCTTCTAGGGCGGCGCGAGTGGCCTGGAGGGAATCATCGAGGAGAGCTTTGCGCTCTTTCATCTCGGTCTCGGTTGCGGCACCGACGCGGATGACTGCGATACCTCCTGTGAGGCGGGCGAGGCGCTCTTGGAGTTTCTCGCGGTCGTAATCACTCGTGGAGTTTTCGATCTCGCGACGGATCTGGGCCGCCCGAGCTGAAACTGCAGCGGCCGATCCCTTACCCTGAACAATCGTTGTGTTGTCGGCCGTGATGATGACCTTTTTGGCCTGCCCCAGGGAAGAGAGTTCGGCTTTTTCCAGGTCCATGCCCAGATCCTTGAAGAAGGCTTCGCCTCCGGTGAGGACGGCAAGATCCTGGAGCATGGCTTTGCGCCGGTCTCCATAACCTGGTGCCTTGACCGCTGCACATTGAAGGGTGCCACGCATTTTGTTGACGACCATCGTAGCTAAGGCCTCACCTTCAACGTCTTCAGCGATGACGAAGAGGGGGCGGTTGGTCTTCATGACCTTTTCGAAAAGAGGAACCAGTTTTTGGATGGAGCTGAGTTTCTCTTCGTGGATGAGGATGTAGGGGTTGTCGAGATGCACTTCCATCGCCTTGGGATCGGTGACGAAGTGGGGGGAGAGGTATCCTCGATCGAATTGCATGCCTTCGACGACTTCGATTTCCGTCTCGGCGCTTCGGCCTTCTTCAAGGGTGATGACTCCGTCCTTGCCCACCTTCTTAAGAGCGGAGGTGAGGAGTTTGCCCACCTCGGGATCATTGTTGGCAGCGATTGTGGCGATTTCGTTCAAGGCCTTTGTGTCGGAGAAAGGAACCTCCTTGGTCTGGGCTTTGAGCTCTTTGATTGCAGCTTCCATTCCTTTGCGGATCCCTCGATTGACTTCGACGGGGTTGGCTCCCGAGGCCAAATAACGGAAACCCTCCTTGGCGATCGTCCAAGCGATGAGTGTGGCTGTGGTGGTGCCGTCTCCTGCCACGTCCGAGGTCTTCTTGGCGGCTTCGCGGACGATCTTGGCTCCCATATTCTCATTGGGGTTTTCAAGCTCGATTTCTTCGGCGACGGTGACTCCGTCTTTGGTGACCAGAGGGCCACCCCAACCCCGATCCAGAACAGCGTTCCTTCCCTTGGGGCCCATTGTGGAAACAACTGCACGTGCGAGTTTGGAGACGCCCTCTAAGACGGCTTCTCTCGCATCCATTTCGAATGTCAGGTCTTTGGCCATTTTTCGTTCATCCTCCCTGAGGAGCCTTCCGAGTATTTTTTACGATAGTTTGAATTCGTTCTTTGCTTGCTTTGAATCCCGAGTGTGGAGACCCGGAAACCTTCTACCCTTCATTCTCCAGACTCTGAGAGTCGGTAAGATTGGGATGGGAGAAGGAGATTCGCGCCGGGATTGCAAGGATGATGCCGGAAGATGAAAGATCTCCTTCAAATATCCTAAACCGTTGTAAAACAAGGAGAAGCTGGAGGAAGGGGACTTGTTTGGCCAGGGACTAGGCTTCTCAAAGGTGTCAAGCTGTCAGATTCAGCGAGCCGAGGATGGGTGGCCGCTGTCGTCGTGGCATAGGGGACCTCCCGGGAGCAGGGGAGGGGAGGCCGATTAGAAATCACGGTGGAAAACCCCGGCGTTTCCGGAAAGATGGGTGTCCCTTATGAAAGTCCAGATTCCACTTTGTTGGAGGACCCCTCTTGGGGTCCTGTCCTGTTTGCTCGTTCTGCCTCTTCTTTCCCAGGGGGTGGATCCAGCTGGGAAGGTTGTGAAGGACAGCCCTGCATCTTGGCAGGTGCAACTGTTGGACGGGGGGGTGATTGCCGCCAAGAGCATCGGGCTGGATCAAGCCGGGGTTCTCCCTGGAGATGGGCGGCCCAAGATCCCCTTTGATCGGATTCTTTGCTTGCTCGGGCCGGGTCGTATGGGGACGGATGCCGAGGGAGCTGTGGTGGATCTGGTGGATGGATCCCGATTCGTGGGGGCCATCCTGGGGGGGGATGAGGAGGGGGAGAGTTTTGGAATCAAGACTGTGGATTTTGGGGTTTTGCAGATTTCCCTGGATCTCGTAGCGACCATCCGCTTTCGGCGGAAGGGCCGGCTTCCACAGGTTCCTGAGGAGAGCGAGGGGGGTGGGGAAACTCTCCTTCGCTGGTCCCAATTTGGGCATGACGCAGTCGGGGGCTTTCTTGCCTCTGTGGCCCGGGAAGGGCTTATGTTCTCTGAAAAAGAGGATGAGGATCCCAGTCTTGTTCCATGGAAGGAGGTGGCCGGTCTGCGTTTTGATAACGAAATCCCTAAGGATCAGGCACATTTTGCCGTGGTAGGGATGGGGGGAAGCCTGATTCGGATGAAAAAGCTGCGGCAAGAGAAAGGGCTTCTTCTGCTGTCGCATGCGGTTTCAAAGGATTTGGCCTTGCCCATCGAAAGGTTGGTGACTTTAGTTCCCTTGCAAGGGGGGGGGCGGCTTTTTGCTACCAGCTTGGCTTCTCGTTTTGAGGAGAAGAGTTTCTTCGGAAAAGATGGAGCCAAGTTTGGCTACCAACAGAATCGCAATCTCTTTGGGGATCTGCTTGTCTCCGAAGGCTTGGGTTTCCCCTTAGGTTTTGCTGCGCACAGTTGGTCGCGGATCACCATTGAAGTACCTGTGCAAAGAACTCAGTTTCGGGTGTTTCTTGGAATTGACCAGACTGCGCGTGAATTCCCCATCCCGGGGAATCTCGATGGACGAATCCTTGTGGATGGAAAGGTCATGGCCGAGGCAAAGCAGGTGCAGGGTGGACAACCATTGCGAGTCTTGTCGCTTAAGGGGCTGCGGCCCGGGCAGGAGTTAACCCTCGAGTTAGACTTTGGGGCGGATCTTCACATTGGGGACAGGGGGGATTGGTTGCTGCCGGTCTTCCTCCCCTAAGTCACGACTCTTCCCTGAAATCTTTATGCATCTCCAAAAGATGGTGTATGCCTTCGGCCTCTTCATGATTGGAGGGGTGCTTCTCTACCTTATGTTGGTAGGGCCGGGTCAACTGACCTATGAAGTCCCGGTAGGCATACGGATGGATCCCTATCCTTCCGCTCCTTCCGCGCAACCGAACTCCATCCCTCCAGCTCCCCGCGAACGCCGCATCCAAGTTTTCGCTCCTCCCCCAAAAGGGACACCCATTCTCCTTGTGCCGGATCCAGAGAGCCTGCGGACCGAAGTGCAGGCTCTTGGGCCACTTAGAGTATTGGATCCCTCCGGCATGGACTTGGTCGCCCTGCATCCCCTACGCAAAGGCTTGCCCTGCCTGTTGGGGATCTCCATTGAGGGGTTTCGAGAAGGGGACCGGCTGCGCCTAAGGGTGGTTCGAGGAAAGGGGGTTGGAGTCGGGAAGGGAGAAAGGGAAAAAGTGTGGGAGGAGGTTCGGATGCGTGTGGAGGGCACATCCGGGGAGGGGACCTTTGCCCTGCCCCGCCAGGGAGAGCCGAGCGAGTTGTGGCTGGAGTGGGTGGGGGAGCGCCGAGGGCGCAAGGGGCGGGTGCAGCGGCATTTTTCGCTCCGTCCCGGTCCTCCTCCCCGCCTCTTTGCCCCCTCCGCTCTAAAAGGGACAGCCCTTCTCCGCGCTTTATCCCAAGCGGGATTCACCCGCGTGGAGACCCCGGAGGAGGTCGACCTCTTTGTCCTTCCGCTGGACCTTGCGCCGGAGCCGGGCTTGTTGAAGGCTGTGGACGCAGGAATGGGTGTCCTCCTTGTCCCTGGAGGTACGGCGCATGTGGCGTCGGGATGGGGGCCGCTTCTTCCGGCTAGGTTGATCGATGCTGTCAAGCCCAAGGCCGAGGGGAAGAGTGCGCCGATTCCTTCCAAGACGAACCCTTCCAAGAAGCCGCCGAAGGGGGGAGAGGGAACTCCCGAGAAACTGTCTCCGAAAGAAAAGCCTCTTGAGGAGCCAAGACCTGGGAAGGGTTCCAAGAAAAAAGCCCACAGTGTTGGAATGGTTCTCCTCGTGGACAACTCCTCTTCTATGAAATATGAGGGGCGCAACCTTCTTGCCGGCAAGGCCGCCCTCGAATCCGCCCTTCGCCTTGGCCGAG
>Ga0256841_1000524_pt1 | contig 39256 bp, 33 predicted proteins | sample 356308metaG_FD_185971 | JGI IMG/M metagenome (GOLD analysis project Ga0256841, IMG submission 185971) | Hydrothermal vent microbial communities from Mid Atlantic Ridge, Atlantic Ocean - 356-308 | ecosystem: Environmental > Aquatic > Marine > Hydrothermal vents | place: Atlantic Ocean: Mid...
CTCTACAGAAAAAAAACCCCAGTTGGTTCTTACGGATATCAATCAGATAATGAAAGAACTCGCAAACTTGATGAAGCAACAGGCCGAGGAAAGCGGGATAGAATTACGATTGGATCTTGACACGAGCTTACCTATGGTGAAAGTTGACCCTGCAGGCATTAGAAGGGCTCTCATAAATCTCGTTTCCAATGCTTTTGAGGCATTTTCAGATAAGACTAGTAAGAGGAAAAGGATACGCTTTATAACCCGTTCCAAGCCCAACCGGGGGGTAATTCTTGTAAGCATTGAAGACAATGGTGATGGCATTCCACCGGATGTGGCCTCAAAAATGTTCGACCTTTTTGTTTCAACAAAGGGTAACAGAGGCACCGGACTGGGGCTCGTGGTTACGAAGAAAATCGTGGAAGAACATAAGGGGAAAATAGTATACAAGACCAGGGTTGGCCACGGTACACGATTTACTATTGTTTTGCCCTATTCCGTGAAGTGATCAATAGTTTGAAGGCGTGTCGGAAAATCCAGAACACTGCAATAGCTAAGAAGCTTTTCCCACAACTCTTCTTTTCCCTGGCCGGTTTTGGCAGAGAAAAGGGAGATATCTTCTTCATCAATTCCTAGTGTGGCTGCGATGAGCGTTTTTTGCTGTTTCTGTTTGTGGCGTTTCAGTTTGTCAGCCTTGGTGAGTACCACAAGGTAAGGTATTTTCCTCGAAACGAGCCACGAAACAAGGTTCAGGTCATCAGGTGACGGTGTACGCCTTATATCGAGAATGACAACCACCAGTTTAAGAGTTTCTCTCCTGGTAAGGTAAGCTTCCACCATGGGTCCCCATTTTTTCCGTGCTTCCTTGGAAACTTTCGCGTAACCGTAACCGGGAAGATCCACAAACATTATTTCTTTGTTAATCTCGAAAAAGTTAATTGTTTGAGTGCAACCGGGGGTTCGGCTCGTTCGCACCAACTTCTTTCTGTTAAGAAGCCTGTTAATCAACGAAGACTTCCCCACGTTTGAACGGCCGGCGAAGGCGACCTCAGGTAGTTTTGAATCCGGGTAATGCTCGGGTTTTACCGCAGACTTGACAAACTTTGCGCTTCTAATATTCATTTATCCCTATGTTAAGACCATAGTAAAAAAACAACATCAAGCCTCTCTGGGCTTTCGCTAAGGGGTGGGGGTTTCTCATGGAAACGTTTCCAGGAAAGTTCCCAATCTTTGGAGGGCTTCCTCTATGTTTTCCACAGAGTTGGCATAAGCAAAACGAATATACCCTTCGGCATTTTTACCGAAATCTATACCAGGTGTAACCCCCACACAAGTCTTCTCAAGGATGTTGAAAGCAAACTCGTATGAGTTATCCGTAAATCTTTTTGCGTTTGCAAGGACGTAAAAAGCACCGGTGGGCTCCGTTCTAATCCCGAAGCCGATATTTTTCAGACCTTGGATAAGTACTTTTCGACGCTGATCGTATGTCGATATCATTTGGCTGACATCTTTCTGAACATCTGGATCGGTTAGAGCCGTAATTCCAGCCCATTGAGAAATCGAATTTGCGGAAATAAAAAAATTCTGATGCATTTTCTGGATGGATCGTACCAGTTTTTTGGGGACAATCAGGTATCCCAGGCGCCATCCAGTCATGGCGTAAAGCTTGGAAAATCCGTTAAAGACTATGCAGTTATCGGTGTACTCCAGTATAGAGTGTGCCTTTTCTCCGTAGGTTAGGCCATGATAGATTTCGTCACTCAAGATAAGTATATCAAGGTCTACCAGGGATCTTAGAGTTTCCTCCGACAGAAGGGTGCCGGTGGGATTTGAGGGGGAATTTATGAGAATTCCTTTTGTGTTTTGGCTTAACCTAGCTTTTACGTTTTCTGTGTCGTACTGGAAAGCTCTTTCCTCGTATATCGGGACAGTCCTAGGAATACCTCTGAAGAACTTGATGAAGTTAGGGTAGCACGCATAGTGAGGATCAGAGATGATTATTTCGTCACCGGGTTCCAGGATTGCTGCGAAGGCCAGTAACATTGCAGGGGAAGTTCCAGAAGTTACGATCACCTGTTCGGGGTCAATGGATTTAAGCTGGTATGTCTTGCAATAGTAATCGGCGATAGTTTCTCGAAGTTCAAGAAGTCCGAGGCTGTGGGTATAGCCTGTTTTGCCCTCCTTAATTGCCCTTATTGCTGCTTCCTTGATAGGCTCTGGAGTATCGAAGTCCGGTTCACCTACTTCAAGGTGAATAACGTGTTGCCCGCATTTTTCTATTGCCTGGGCACGTTCAAGAACTTCCATCACCATGAAGGGGTTTATCTGTGAGCAACGTTCGGGTTGCATCATAACGAGATTCTACCTGATAACTCGGTTGTACTGGTTGTAGTGCTTAAGCCTCCTGAGGTAAAGTTCAGCTTTATCGGAAAGCTCAGTGGCGGGGGCAAGTATCCGTACTCTTTCAAATGCCCCGACTGCTTTCTTGTACTCTCCGAGAGCGCAATAAACTCTGCCTAGATTGTAATAAACATTGGGGTTTTGCGTGTTAATGAGCAAGGCTTTTTCGTAGTAAAGTTTTGCTTCTTCAAGCTTTCCCTGCATTTCTGAGATAACTCCAAGCTTAAAAAAAGCCCTTGAAAACTTGGGGGCAATTTGGATGGCAGTCTTGTAACTCTTGATTGCCTCATCATAATTTTTCTTACCTTCATAGGCTCTGCCAAGATTAAAGTACGCGTAGTGAGGGGTTTTATAATATATATCCGTTGCCGCCTTTTCCAGCCACTTTATCGCCTTGTCATATTGTTTCATGTCAATGTAAAGGGACCCCAATGCATTATACGCTTCCGGGTAATCGGGTTTTAACCGGAGGGCTTCTTTTAGGTGACCGAGTGCCTTATCGTAGAGCCCCTTAGCCCGGTAAACGATAGAAAGATCATAATGAACCTGCGGATCAGTGGGATTTGCCTCCAAAACCTTCTGCAAATGTTTGAGGGCAGCGGGATAGTTCCTCAAGGCAAGTTGCCTTTCCGCCATTTCCCTTTCTTTTGTCACAGAAGTTGAGGTTGACTCTCCAGCGGGAGGAGCCGAGGCACACGAGGTAAGAACAACCAGGCATGCTGCCATGCATAAGGTGGTAAAGTAATATAAAAGTACATCTGTTTCATGCGACTTCATGATTGACCTCTAGATGACCTTGTTTAAAGGATATTCTATGATTCCTTCCGCTCCCCTCTTCATCAGTTTTGGTATAAGCTCCCTTACAACTTCCTTGGAAACCACGGTTTCTACGGATAACCATGAGCTCTGGTAAAGATGAGCAATAGTTGGGGAGGTAAGGCTCGGGAGAATGTCCACCACATTTTGTAACTTATCTTCGGGAACATTCATCTTGATTCCTACCAAGCTCTCAGCTTTCAGGGCGCCCTTCAAAAGGAGCGCAATTTGCTCTATTTTCTCTCTTTTCCACGGATCATTCCATGCGTCGTGGTTGGCAATAAGCTGCGTGTTAGATTGCATTAATTCCTTGACAATTCGCAAGCCATTGGCTTCAAGAGTCCTGCCCGTTTCCGTAACTTCCACAATTGCATCAGCCAGGCCTGCGATTACCTTAGCTTCTGTAGCTCCCCAGGAAAATTCTACATCCACGTTAACACCGATTTTCTCAAAGTAGCGCCTCGTGAAATTTACCAGTTCGGTTGCTATCTTTTTGCCTTCGAGGTCTTCGGGTTTCTCAATGGCAGAATCCGCCCGTACCGCCAAAACCCACCTGGCCGGTCTCTGGCTGACCTTTGAATAGATTAAGTCGGAAACGACATAAACGTCGGAATCATTCTCCATTGTCCAGTCTTTTCCCGTGAGACCGGCGTCAAAGGTTCCGCTTTCCACATACCTTGACATTTCCTGGGCCCTGCAGATAGAACAACTGATCTCGCTGTCGTTTATCTCCGGGAAATAATTTCTAGAAGTAAGTGTAATTTTCCATCCGGATTTTTTAAACAAGTTAATCGTAGCTTCCTGTAGACTTCCCTTTGGAATCCCCAATTTCAGGATTTTCACTTTCCGTATACCTCCTTTGGATCGAATATTTTTTCAGCAACAATTTCCACTTCTTTCTCATGAAGTCTTCTATAAAAACAGGTTTCATAGCCGGTATGACATGCAGCTCCCCCGATCTGGTCTACCTTGAGCAGTACGGTATCATCGTCACAATCTATCAATATCTCCTTTACTTTCTGTACATTACCGGATGTGCCACCTTTGTGCCACAGTTTTTTTCGACTGCGACTCCAATAGTGTGCCTCTTTTGTCTCCCATGTTTTGTCCCATGCTTCCTTGTTCATGTAAGCCAGCATGAGCACCCTACCCGTGGATGCGTCTTGCGTTATTACTGGAACCAACCCGTTACCCTTTTCGAAATCAGGTTCCACTGGTGCCATTTCAAATACCTCCTCATGATTGAACCACGAAAAATCCAAAATTGAAAAAATACTCAATTTGCAACAGAAATTCTCTTATCCTCTTTTTGAGCGAAGCAGGATGAACCCAGCTGGCCACACGCAGCGCCGACATCCTCGCCTCTACTCTCCCTTATGATTGCTGTCAAATGGTTCTCAAAAAGAATTTCCTGAAACCGCAGAATGTTTTTCTCGCTAGGTCTCCTAAATTCTGTTCCCGGATGAGGGTTAAAAGGGATCAGATTAACTTTGGCTCTTTGACCCTTCAGTATTTCAACCAAATTTTTTGCATCGTCCGGCGAATCGTTTATCCCGTCAATCAAGATATATTCAAACGTAATCCTTTTCCTCCTCGGAAGCGGAAATTCTCTACACGCTTTGAGCAGTTCTTTCAAGGGATATTTTCTATTTACGGGCATCAAGAAGCTTCTCGTTTCATCTGTTGTGGCATTAAGTGATATTGCAAGGTTGACCCGGAGTCCCTCATGCCCGAGTTTTCTCAGTTGAGGTACAAGGCCTGCCGTTGATAGCGTTATGCGCCTGGGCGAAAACTGGAGTCCCAGGTTTTCCGTGATAATCCGCATTGCTGCAACGATATTTTCGTAGTTGGCCAGCGGTTCGCCCATCCCCATGAAAACCAGGTTGGTGATCCTATTTTTTACCAGTTTTGATCTTTTCGCAAGGCAGATTTGATCCACGATTTCCCCCGGCTGAAGGTTTCGTTTTAAACCCATCTTGCCGGTGGCACAAAATGCACATCCCATGGCACAACCTACCTGGCTTGAGACGCAAAGGGTATAACGGGTATCATCCGGGATCCATACGCTTTCTATTACATAACCATCATGGGTCCCGAAGAGGAACTTTACAGAACCATCCCTTGATTTTAGCTCCTTGGTAACATCCAAGGTATCTACCCTGAAGAGCTTCTCAAGAGTTACCCGGAACTTTCCGGGAATGTCTGTCATATCGGAAAAATTGGTAGTATTTTTCTGGTAGAGCCATTTATAAATCTGCCTGGCCCTGAACGCGGGTTCTCCCAATTGTTGAATTTCTTGTTCTAGGTCTTCCAGTTTAAGATTTTTTATGTATTGCATTTTCAGCAGAACTTACCTGGCAATGTATTTTTTAGCAGGGCGATCTTGAAGATAGACGTAATCAAATCTTCTTCGGTCCGCTTCTTCGAACCACCGGTAACCCATATCCCTGCAGATGCTACAGGCTTTCCGTGGAATCATGATTGCGCAAATTCTTTTGCGTCCAAGCGCTTGCGAGTCTATCTTCAAGGCGCCGGCGCAATCATTGCACAAAACCACTTCTTCTATCTGGTTTTCAGTTATATTATCAGTATCGTAATAGATCTGGCGGTTCCTTGTTTTAGTTTCTCCTTTTGCTCTTACCTTGGGAACCATTTCATCTATGTTCTTTCTGAATTCGTTTATTTCTTCGCACAATTCCTTGATGTACTCGGTATTGCTGCGGGGTTGTTTTATCTTTTCATAATCGTAATCAGGTTCCACCACTCGATCATAATTGAGCCCGGCCATGGCCAGTATAATACCGAGGTTTACATAGGGCAATGCCCCTTCAATGGAATATCCTCCCTCTAGAACAGCAATGTCGGCACCTAGCCTACTGGTCAATTTTGCGTACCCCTGGGCTGAAAAATTCATGTTGGTAATGGGGTCAGTATAATGATTATCCTGTCCTGCCGAGTTAATAATAAGTTCGGGTTTAAAATCATCCAGGGCTGGCAAAACGACTTCCTCGAGGGCGTAAAGGAACCCTTCTTCGGAAGTCTTTGGAGGTAGAGGAATATTTATGGTAGTTCCGAGGGCATTGGGACCTCCCATTTCGTAATGGAAGCCGCTTCCGGGATAGAGGGTTCTCCCATCCTGGTGAATAGAGATGTATAGGGTGTCAGGATCGTGCCAATAGATGTCCTGAGTTCCGTCCCCATGGTGGCAGTCGGTATCAACTATTGCTATGCGGTCGACGCCAAATTTATCTCGTATGTATTCAATCATGATTGCTTCTATGTTGATGTTACAAAACCCCCGTGCCCCGTGTACTACCCTCATGCTGTGGTGCCCCGGGGGGCGTACAAGCGCAAAGCCTCTATTAACCTTTCTGTTGAGCACCGCCTCAGCAACGGTAATTGCTCCACCGGCACTGATCAAGTGCGACTCCGTGGTGACCGCTCTTTCATCGGGTACGCAAAAATGAACCCGCTGGATGTCTTCTATCGTAGCAAGCTCCGGTTTATACTCGACGATGCCTTCTATGTCGAAAAGGCCTTCCTCGAATATCTGGTCTTGAGTGTAAAGGAGTCTTTCTTCCCGTTCCGGATGAGTGGGTGAAATTGCCCAATCAAATGCCGGAAAAAAAACCAAAGCCAAAGGATGTTTTGCTTTCATAAAAAAACCTTTTACGCTGTTATTATCCCGGGCTTTATCTGGGCTTTTACCCGGATATTTTTTCCCGTGGTGTAGAAACCTCTGACCATGTTGAATTCCATTTCTTCCACGAGTTCCATTTCGATTTCATTTTCGCTGCAGCCAAGGGCTAAAGCCTTTTTTCTCAGCAAGCTGTAAGCTTTACCAATGGCATCCTGCCTGGTGAAAGTCTGGGATACACGTTCCTTATAGTCCATTTCAGGAACGAGCAAAAAACCCTGCTCCGTGTCCACAAACACGGTTACTGCACAGGTGGTTCGGGCACATGCGGCACCTATTGCATTGGTTACCTCGGGATTCTCCGCTACGAATGCATCCAGTTCAGAAAGTTCACACAACTTGGATGCAAAGTAGGGAGCCGGGCCACCAACCACAAGTAGGCTCTTTACATCCACCTGGTAGCCGGTTAAAAGTTCCTTTATCGTGTAGACCGGTTTCTTGTTTATTTCTTTCACCATGCGGTTCAACGCCGTTAATATCTCAGAGCAGGTTTTTTCAAAAACTTGTGCTGCTGCTTTCTCGGGAGAAACGCCGATTTTGTCTGCTACCAGTTTCATCCCTTCCATGGCCTTCTCCCTGTTTCCGTCGGCGCTCAACCCCAGCGTAATGATAGCATCGGTAGGGGTTGGCCTTGGCCCCCCGTAGGCCATCGCAGGACCGATTCTTTCGGGACCTATCGTGATACGATCCCCTTCAACCCTGACCACACTATCCCCTCCAATTCCCACGGACATGGTTTTAAATGACCGTACGAGGGTATTGTATCGATCAATTTTTATTCCGAGAGGTTCAAAAAGGGGCACTTTATCCACAAGTATCGCCATGTCTGTTGTTGTGCCTCCGATATCAAGGACTGCCGTTGTCGGAGAATCCGGAGGATCGAGAAGAGCCCCAGTGATGCTTGCGGCCGGGCCTGATAGAATAGTTTGGACAGGTTGTTCAAGAGAGGCATCTAGGTTTAGAGTGCCGCCGTCCGCCTTAAGAATAAAAGGAATTTTTTCTATTCTGTGCTTTTGGAGCGAATCTCGCACTGAATTGAAAAAATTCGTGTGAATCGGTTGAACGGCAGAATTCAGATACGTGGTCGCAATTCTTCTCGGAAAGTTTAAATTGCCCGAGATCAGGTGTCCGAGGCATACGTGGTCAAACTTGTCTTTTAAGATTTCTCTAATCGTTAGTTCCTGGACAGGATTGCGCACGGAAAATTTTCCAATTACTGCAACCTGCCTTATTCCAGCCTTTTCAAATTTCTTGGCAGCGTTCAAAACTTCCACCCGCTTTATTGGTTTTACCTCTCTTCCCCGGTGATCAACGTAACCAGTTATCGGAACGTAATGATCACCTACTGAGAATTCTTCCGGGTCGATGCCGGGACCGCTGACTACTATTACGCCTACAGGATCCACCTTGCCTTGCACTATTGCATTTGTTCCAAGAGTGGTACTCAATACCAGGCGATGTAGTTTCTCGGGAGATTTATTTTTGAGTATTGCCGACAGAGCACTCAAGACGCTTTCTAATAAGTTGTCCGATTGGGTAGGTACTTTTACTTTTTCTTCCACTTCTCCGTGGTTAACCAGTACTACATCTACATGTGTTCCTCCAACGTCGAGACCAACCAGCATTGCCGTTTCCTTTTAATTATTATTTACTTGTTGTACTAACGCAAGGATAGCAATGCTAACCAAAATGAATCTTCATGTCAAAGAAATTTGTGCCTGTTGTCACTCATACAAAAGATCCCGATAGAGATTTACAACTAGTGGAAAAACAGGTAAGATTTTCTTCCGACAGTATCTTGAAAATGAGATGGCGAGCATGTGGGAGCGATGATACATGATACCTCTTAGAGATAAAAATCCTTCTCCTGTATTTCCTTATGTGAACATTGCGATCATTGTTGTTAACGTGTTGGTTTTTTTCTACGAACTTCATCTGGGGCCATTGCTACAGCGGTTCATATTCTATTACGGAATAGTTCCGGTTAGGTACTTTGACCCGCGAATTTCCCAGTACTTTTCCTTTGTTGATCAACTTGTCCCTTTGTTCACATCTATGTTTCTCCATGGGGGATGGCTTCATCTCATTGGAAATATGTGGACTCTATATATCTTTGGCGATAACGTGGAAGGATATCTCGGACATTTTAGATACTTTATATTTTATATACTGTGCGGTCTCATAGCGGCTTTGATACACCTTATTACAAATGCTCATTCCCAACTTCCTACTATTGGTGCAAGCGGAGCCATTGCAGGAGTAATGGGAGCGTACTTTTTGCTCTACCCGCACGCAAGGATTCTAAGCCTGATCCCGATTTTCTTTTTCTTCACCATAGTGGAAATACCGGCCTATGTCTTTCTTGGTTTCTGGTTTTTCATCCAATTTTTCAGTGGTACTTTTGCTATTGCAAGCGGAGCAAACCAGTTTGGCGGCATTGCCTGGTGGGCGCATGTAGGAGGTTTTGCAGGTGGGTATGTTTTGCTCAAGACGGTCTTTGGGCCTGCTACGGTTCGCGGAAAAGACAGGAGATGGTCCCGGTTTAGAAAGAGGTCTTAATGCTTAGGGTAAAAAATCTCTCCGTTGCTTACGGAAATATAAAGGTTTTAAGACAGGTTACCTTTCATGTAAAAGCCGGGGAAATAGTGACACTTGTCGGTAGCAATGGTGCCGGAAAGAGCACCCTTTTGAGTGTAATCAGCGGTCTGAAGAAAGAGATTGAAGGTGATATAATTTTTGAAGGAAACAAGATCAACGGGCTCAGGCCCGATCAAATAGTGCAAATGGGGATTGTCCAGGTTCCGGAGGCTCGCCAGCTTTTCAACTCCATGACCGTGAGTGAAAATATATCGCTTGGTGCGTACGTGCACCGAAAGACATTATCCAAGGAAGAGTTAAGGGAAAGAGAGAGAAGGATTTACGAACTTTTCCCAGTGTTATACGAGCGACGAAATCAGCAAGCCGGAACGTTAAGTGGCGGTGAACAGCAAATGCTCTCTATCGCCAGAGCGCTCATGGCAAAACCAAGGTTACTTCTTCTCGACGAGCCGTCTCTTGGATTGGCTCCGCTTGTGGTTCGAGAAATTTTTAAGATCATCGAGGATATGAGAAACAACGGAACAACGATATTGCTTGTTGAACAGAATGCCTTGGCTGCGCTAAATGTGAGTGACAGGGGCTATGTTTTGGAGTCAGGGAAGGTAATTTTATCCGGTGATTCGCAAGAATTATTGGAAAACGAAGAAGTGCGCAGGGCTTTTCTCGGTAAAGAATACAGGGAAAAGTGGGAACGATGACCGCGTTTAAGAGGATCAAGTAAAATGCAAACTTTTTCATCGTGGGAAAAAGACCTGGAAGGTCTCAACCGGGATCAGATAAGAGACCTTCAGCTTGAGAGATTGCAACTTACGTGCAACCGGGCTTACAGTAGGGTTGATTTCTATCGGAAAAGATTTGATGAAATAGGGTTCACCCCGGATGACATAAAGTCCCTGGATGATCTTGAAAATATTCCCTTTACCACCCAATCAGACCTCGCAGATCACTATCCCTATGGTATGTTTGCCGTCCCTTTAAAAGACATCGTGAGATTGAAGTATTCAAAGAGTGTGGGGGATTCCCCTATTGTCATAGGATATACCAAGAAAGACGTTAAGATCTGGACCGAGATGATGGCAAGGTTAATGGTATCCATCGGAATTGACAAAAAGGATATCGTCCAAGTTGCTTTCAATTACAGCTTATTTACAGGGGCTTTTAACTTCAACGCTGGAACGGAAGAAATAGGAGCAACTGTGGCTCCTTCGGCTATGGTTTCTGCAACGATACAGCTCAAAATAATGCAAGATTTCAGGTCTACCGTGCTGGCTACCACCCCATCGTTTGCGCTCCATATCTTGGAAACCATGAGAACTCAAAGTCTCGACCCCCATTTACTCAACCTCAAAATGGGTATATTCGGGCCAGATTTTATGACCAGCAGTCTCAGAGAAGAACTTGAGGAAGGCTTTGGTATAAAAGCCTATAGCATTTACGGTGTTGAAGAACTCGTAGAGCCTGGTGTGGCCGGAGAATGCGAGTACCAGGATGGACTCCACATCGCCGAAGATCATTTTTATGCCGAGGTAATTAATCCTGCCACAGGTAAACTCTTGCCCCCTGGATCTCCCGGGGAACTGGTCATAACTACTCTTACCACCGAGGCCTACCCGCTTATTCGCTATAGGACGGGAGATATCACGGCTTTGTTCGAATCACCATGTCCCTGCGGCAGAAGGACTATTCGGATGAGTCCCAGTTATCGTAGAAGCGATGATCGAATTACCGTGCGAGGTGTTAGCATTTATCCACAACAGGTTGAGAAGATTATCGCGGAAGTAGAACCCGGCATTGTTGACTTCAGGCTCCTTGTTCACACTGCTTACGGTCTCGGAGACAGGCTTGATTTGCTGATTGTGCCCCCGGATCAGGCTACGGAGATGAGGGGGACTCGCGGTCAGGTTTTGGAACGGATAAGAGCAACGTTGAGAAGGCACCTTGGCCTTGGAATACGGGTTCAGTGGTCTACCCGGGAGATGCTGCCGGCCGAGGGAATGCTTTATAAAACAGTTATCAACTAGGAGGGGACATGGATGAAAAAATAAAATTGCCCTTAAGGGTTAAATCAAAGGTATGGGTGGAACACAAGGACGGAGGTTTGATATTTGGGGAAGGCAGGCTGGAAATCCTGGAAATAGTGGATCGCCTCGGCTCTCTCCTCAAAGCAGCCAAGGAACTCAAGATGTCTTACAGGGCTGTCTGGGGGAAGGTAAAGGCTACAGAGGAAAGACTTGGCATGAAGCTGGTTGAAAGTAAAGCTGGTGGCACGAAAGGGGGGGGATCAAAACTTACCCCGGTGGCAAGGGAATTGCTAAAAAGGTACAGAGAACTTGAAGAAAAACAGGTACAAGTTATTGACAAACTCTTTGAAGAAGTGTTTAAAGATTTCCTCTAACTTGTGCGATGGATAAACGTACCTTACGATGGTATTATTTAGCTTTGAATGAGTACTAAATACAGAAGAGAAAGAGGTGTGAATATGGCTGAGGTTACGCTTGCACAACTTGTAGACAAGGTTAAAAGATCGGTAGATTTTACAAACGTCGGCATGATCGCATGCCACAACGGGGTAGTGAGAGGGACATCCAGGGACGGTAAGCCGGTAAGCATTCTGGAAATTGACGTAGATATGAATCTCGTTGAAATGGTTCTAAAGGAGATGCGAGAAAGAGAGGGTATTGCCGCAGTCGAGGCCTACGTATTCCCCGGGATAAGAAAGGTCGGAGAAGACGTTATGCTGGTTGTTGTTGCCGGCGATTTCAGGGAAAATGTTTTTAAGACTCTGGAAGAAACGGTAGAAAAACTGAAAAAAACCGTCGTACATAAAAAGGAAAGATAGAAAAAATCAAGGCCATAAGTTTTTTAGAATCTGCTTGGCAACTTTTGAGGGATAAAACGTAACTGGCACTGTTTTAAGAAGTACTCGTCCGTCATACCAACGATGAAATCGCGCACTATTTCTTCTGGAGTGCTTGTGTTAATATATTGTTCGGACATGCCGTCGAGAAATTGTGAGTAAATGACGGATTCGTATCTCTTTTTTTGAAGGTCTTCGAGGTAGCCTTCGAAAAGTCTTAAAAACAAGTCGTAAAATTTGCCGCTTTCTTTTTTTATTTGCGGATTAGAATAGATCCGTTCAATGTTAAATTGACGCAGTCTTTTTAGAGCATCGGCAACTTCATCGCCGAACGTTACTTCGTCCTTGTTTAAACTGTGCTGGATTAAGTCAGTAACAAGAGTATAGACTATTTCTCCGTTCGTGCTTCCAAGCACCGAGGCGCAATCCGCAGGTATGTCGTTTCGTTTTATGAGGTTCAAACGGATTGCGTCTTCAATATCTCTCCCAATGTAACTAATCGTATCTGCAAGGCGAACCACGCACCCTTCAAGGGTCATGGGAGTTAGTTCGTACCCGGGGTCTCGGGTCTTCTTTAACATTTCGTCATCAAGATCTATAAAGGTTTTTCCCCTTTTCGGCTTCAGACTCTTTTTATGAATTTCACCGTCGTGACACAAAATACCATCTAGAACTTGCAGGGAAAGATTCCAACCCCTGCCTTTTCTCTCTATAACGTCAAGGAACCGGACGCTCTGGACATTGTGCAAGAAATGCCCCAAACCATGTATTTGACAAATTTCGGATAATATCCTCTCGCCATCGTGTCCGAAGGGGGGATGGCCAATATCGTGTCCAAGGGCAATTGCCTCTATCAAGTCCTCGTTCAGGCGAAGAAACCTACCAATGGTTCTACCTATCTTGGATAGTAGTTGCACGTGTAAAACCCTGTGGGTTATGTGGTCGTGATCAATAAGGTAAAATACCTGGGTTTTATCCACGTAGCGCGTGTAAGCGAGAGAATGTAAAATCCGGTCTGAATCAATGGAAAAGTTTTGCCGATGCCCTTTCGTTACGCGCTCATCCGGGTACCTTCTCAACGCATCCTTGCTCAACGTGGCGAAAGGAGACAGGATTTCTTCTTCTCGCTGGTCAAGGTATTCTTTAATTTGCAGTAATGATTTCGTGGTTTCGAATTTCATTTTTATTCATCGACCAGAAGCTTATCAGGTATTCCCTTTTCGATAATTCTTTTTATCAGGATAGCATCTGCGTCTACAAAGTCAAAGAGCGATAACTCATGCGGCCTGACCCACCTGTAATCATTGTGCTCTATCAGGGTCGGTTTACCCTTTTTTATTTTACACCAGAATGTCATCAGAGAAATGTAAAATTCAGCATACTGATGATTAACCGTGATGAAAGGCTCAACAACTTCGATCTCCAGGTTGAGTTCTTCTTTCAACTCTCTTACCAAGCAATCCTCAGGATCTTCGTTAGGTTCCACTTTACCTCCCGGGAATTCCCACTTCAGGGGAAAAAGTTTTCCAGAAGGACGTTGAGTAATTAGTATCTCTGCGTTATTTGAACAAATAAGTGCAGCAGTTACAAGTGTTGGTTTAGTTTTTTCATTCACCATAGCCCCTTCGCTATAAGTTGAATTAAGGAACCTAAAGTTATTTCCCTTGGAGGAAGAATTTTTTTAGCCGTGCTGTCCGCCAGACTAAGTCTCTGGCATGCCTTGATCGAGTATCCATAGGTGCCAAAATAGATTGAGGCTCTTACCTTCGCAAACAATACCCCATATCATTATTTTTGACTTTTTTGACGATAGCCGAACTTTCGGCATGTCAATTTCCTGGATCCGTGATCTTCTTCCGGGCCGCAGATGTGGTGCAGGTGGACGAGCCGCAGGGCGGAAAAGGATTGCTTGATAAAATGAAGAATAACCCACCCTGAGTGCGTGACTAGTAACCTACATTTTAGACCTGCTACGTAAATCAGCCATAAATTTTCGCCACGGATTCAGGAACCTGTTTTAAACTCGAGCAATCTTTCCCCAAAGTGATAGGGTAGTTCGTCCGCCCACATCCCGAGTTCAACTATGTATCCAAGGCGGGCTGCAAGCCTTCTTGCCCCAATTTCTGTTTTACTATCCTCGATGTCCCCTTTCTCGCATTTCTCGATAAGCTCTCTTATGTGCATAAACATAAAATGTCCCGCTTCTTCAAGGGGGTGGCCATCACCCTTGGGGGTTTTTTGTTTTTTCGGGTCTACTTGAACGGCTCTAAAATGAATTTTTTCTTTCCCGGAGCCGGGTGACGAAAAAACCCCTCCACCAAGATTTTCCATGTCAGATGCATTGACTTCGAATCCGGCTTCCTCAAGTACTTCCAAGGCGGCTCTACCATCGATACCGATACCTCCTGGTTTTAGGTCTTCATGTTCAATACCGCCGGCAACTATTTCGAGATATGTCAGATACTCTTTCTTATCCAGCATTTTCTTGTACGGATCAAGTTTTCTAAGGTATATGGAAGGTCGGATGCTTTCCCTGACTCCGACCCATATCTCCCTCTTTTTGTCAACGTGATAGACGACAACAGCAACGGCATCGGCAAAATGAGGTAGGGTAACCATGTCAAAATGGTAAGGGCGTGAGGACGTACCGTCGGTATATCGGTGCCTCAAAATTAGCCGTTCTACCTTGACGAAGGGGGGAGCATCGGCTAGTTGGGGAAGTCGATTTTTCACTATTTCTATTTCCGCTATTTTTTTCTCTGCCATGTTTTTCTCCGCAAGCAAGACGTCCGTTGCTTTCAATCTGTCGCAGTAATCTATGGCACGGGTGGTTATCTGTCAAGCTGGAGATACCTCAAAGCTCTGTTAACTTTTCTCGTAGGATTTAAGCCAGAATCCCTGATGGTTCATCTGAACCGCGGATACATATATCCCAAGACCTTTTATAGATCCTGATTTTTGGAACTCCTATACAATAAAAATAGGCTAATGAGAACAATCCAAAATCCGTTATTCCAGCCGATGCGGAGTATTGAGTCGGAATCCGTTAGCGTTGATCAGGTAGCCGGTATGAGGTTTAAATGGTTCTGGGTTACTACAGTATTTTTAGAATATTTCCCTATAAACATGTGATGCTTTAGCGTGTCTTAATCCTGACAGTATCGCAAAAAATTTCCTGTTTTGTCATTGCGATCCCGCACCCACTTCCTGCGAATTGTAGGAGCAATGGCAAATAGTCGTATTTGAAGTAGGTGCGGGATCGCAATGACCGGTTTTAGGATATTTTACGAAACCAGCAATCTTTGTCCTGAGTTTTGGTTGCGGTTTCGCTGCCTTAGAGGTTCCTTAAATTATTAATCATGGTCCTTTTAAGTTTTTTGAACGGTACTGGCAAGGAAAAAGTGGTAAACTGTCCATCTTTCACATGGTTTTTAGCCATGGGTTCGGTAAGTTTTGTATTGCTTAATCTTGATTACTGTGTTATCGGCTAGGCAAATATTGGGCATGTTCTTTGTGTCAAGCAATAAGCTTGGGGATTGAGGAGTTTTTGTGAAAGTTCCTTAACCGGAGGGAGAGTATGAAAAGGAAAGCATTGACCTTTATCGTTGTTCTCGGGGCGATCGTTTTTATAATTTTTCCTGTAGGATCGTTTGTAGGCACTGCCCATGCGACCACGTACTATGAGCTTGAAAACCTGGTAAACAAGGCTACCAAGACATTTTACGATTTCATGGCCGATCCTGACATGAGTTGGGTGAGGAAAAATTTAAAAAAAGCCAAGGCAATTATGATTATTCCCGCGAGCTACAAGGGAGGATTTATTTTTGGTGCAGAAGGCGGAACAGGAGTGTTGCTTGCCAGAAATGAGAAAACCGGAAAGTGGAGCTACCCTGCTTTTTATACTATGGGTTCGGTTTCCTTCGGGCTTCAAATTGGTGGCAAGGTGTCAGAGATTGTTCTCCTCATTATGACAGAAAAAGGCAAGGCAGCCCTACTTAGCCCTTCTTTTAAGCTGGGTGCTGACATAAGTGTGGCAGCTGGACCGGTGGGGGCAGGAGCCGAGGCAAAAACCTTTGACGTATTGGCCTTTGCAAGATCAAAGGGTGTTTTCGGTGGGATCTCGGTTAGTGGAGCCGTCATAACGGCAAGGGATAGCATGAACGAAATTTATTATGGTAAGAAGGTACGTCCCGTGGATATCCTTTATTTGAATGCCGCTTCAAATAAGCAGGCAGACAAATTACGGGCAGCCCTTGCAAAATACGCGGGATGAAGTTCATCTCTGGGTATCCATTCCAATAGTTATCCAGGCTTGAAATTGCCGACTTACCAGGTGTTTTGGTGAAAATCGATTTAGGAGGCATGGTGATTTATTGCCATGCCTTTCCTTACCTCGTTTCCTTTCCTACCCCCTGAAGCTGGCACTTTTTTTGCTCCTTTCAAAGAAAAATGGTTTGTGGTTCTCTGTTGGCGGATCGGGTGGGTGAAAAAGTGGTAGGCGCTTGAACAAATTAGAACGGGAAAGGAAACCCATCACGATAAGCATGACAGGAAAGGAATTTACTGAACATAGACACGTTATTCAAAACGGTTTTTCTAATAGTTCTACTGGCTCCCATGTTCCTCGAGTTATTGCAGTAACGAGTGGAAAAGGTGGGGTTGGTAAGAGTAACATAGTCTTGAACCTTGCCATCGCGCTGGGGAAGCTTGGCAAGAAGGTTCTGATAATGGATACCAACCTCGGCCTCTCTAACATCGATATCCTCTCTGGGCTCTGCCCGAAATATTCCTTTTCTCACCTGTTTACCGGGGATAAAAGTATAGAAGATATTCTGGTTGATGGCCCTGGAAATGTACAAATTTTACCTGCCCACGCAGGGCCGGGTTCCCTACGTGAACTCACAGCGGACAGAAAACTGTTCTTGTTGGGACTTTTTGACGATTGGCGACCAGAATTTGACATTTTTCTGATTGATACTGCTCCCGGGATTTCCGGTGAAGTTCTCTACTTCACAACGGCGGCAAGCGAAAAAATGATAGTTATTACCCCTGAACCCACATCTATAAGCGATGCCGCTACCCTTATCAAAATACTCCACACCGATTGGGCTGAGAAGCATTTCAGGATCCTTGTAAATAAAGTGGCCAATGACAGTGAAGGGATGGATGCTTTCCTGACTCTTAGCAAGATTCTCGATCAAAGTGTGGGCTTCCTGTCGTTAGATTACTTGGGTAGTGTGCCTTTTGACCCAAAAATCCCCGATGCCGTAAGGCTCCAGAAACCCTTGATTCTAGCTTATCCAGAAACTCCGGCATCATGTAACTTCTTGGAATTATGTGAGAAGCTTCTTGAGGCTTCAATGCCACCTCAAAATGGGGGCATAAGATTTTTTTGGAAGAAATTTCTAAATATTTAAGAATGGTTGTACGGATTAACATTAGTGAATAAGACTTATTAATTAAAATTTTACTTTTATTGCACAGTGTTTGCATCATTGTTTGGCGGTCTTGGGGATCAAGGTCTACCGCTATTTCAACATTTGTTGTTTGAGGTGTTATGAGAATAATAGTCATAGATGATGATCCACGCATCGGTCAGTATATTGTTGAATGCACGAGAAATATTAACGGATACATGGTGGAAGATTTCTCCGATCCACTGGCTGGAATTGAATATGTGCTAAACAATGAAGTTCTGTGTGTGTTTCTGGATATTCATATGCCAGGTATCGACGGCCTGGAAACGCTTATTCAGCTCCGTGAGAAAAAACCTCACGTACCGGTTGTAATGATGACCGGGAGCCCATCGCTCGATTTGTCGATTCAGGCACTCAGAAATGGTGCTACGGATTTCTTGACCAAACCGTTTTCCGCTGACCAGTTGTTGTTGTGCTTGGAGAGGGTTAAAAGAGAAACTGAGATGCTCAATGATAAAATAAGACTAGAGGCTAAACTTAAAGCCAAAAAGGATATTGATAGGTTAAACCGGGAACTAGCTCTCAGGGCCAAGTTGCAGGCAGCGTTGTTTAGTATATCACAAGAACTTGATGATTTAAAAACAGAGTCAGAGATACAGGAAAAAATCGTTGAACTAGCATGCAAGTTTCTTAATGTGAGTAAAGCGGCCTTCTTGTTTTACAACTCCGATGTAGACGGAATGGTAGTAGTCGCGAGCAGAGGGGTTTATGAGGATTCTCATCGTGGCCTTGTTCTTCCGTATAGGGACAGTATTTTGAAAAAAGTTTTGAACTCAGGATGCCCTTATATTGCCTCATCACTGAATGGTTCTCCCCGGCTTGATCCTTTCTTTTCTACCTGGGCCCTGAGAAAGCCGCCCCTGGTATGTTTTCCCGTGGCACTGGCTCAAAGAAATTGTGGTGTCTTAGCACTAGGTGAGAAAAATAACAACGAGCTTTTTACGGGGAAGGAATTGAGTCTTCTTGAATTCCTTGTGCGAAAGGGCTCGCTGTGTCTTGAGAATGTTTCGCTGTATGGAAACTTGAGCAGAAATTTCTACGGAACGCTAAAGTCTCTTGTTACGGCGCTAGAGGCGAAGGATGTTTATACCAAGTGGCATTCGCAGAGGGTAACCGAGTATGCGGCGATGATTGCAAAAAGCCTCGGATGCTCGGAGAAAGAGATCGAATCCCTTCGTACCATTACTTTTCTCCATGACATAGGAAAGCTCGGTGTCCAAGATTCTTTGCTTAATAAACCGGGGGAACTGTCTCAAACCGAGTACTACGCAATACAGTTGCATACTCTTATAGGGGAGAAAATAGTAGAAAACCTGAATTTAAATGGTGATGAGATTGCTATTATCAGGAATCATCACGAGTGTTGGGATGGTAGCGGTTACCCCGATGGCTTGGTCGGGGAAGAGATCCCTTTTCTGGCCAGGATTGTGGCAGTTGCGGATTCTTTTGATGCTATGACATCTAATCGTTCTTACAGGAAGGCGTTGAATACCGAAGAAGCCATGGTGAGGCTCGTGGAACAGAGGGGACGCCAGTTTGATCCCATGGTGGTAGATGGATTTCTTGCGGCTCTAAAGGATAGCAAATTATCTTCTGCCCACATATTTGGGTACAGGAATTCCTTTGACGGATTTTGTTCTGAAATTTTGGATTGGGGATACGTTATCAAGGGAGGCTCGGAAGATGCTCGTTTACAAGTGTGCAGGTTGGCCAGCGGATCACTTGTTTCTTAGTCTTGCTAAACCGGGAGATTCTAAGGGTATTAAAGGGAGAGAAAATATATGACAGTTAATCGTCTAAATCCTTCAGTGACCTCAGAAGTCTTGGAGGAACTGCTGGCGAGGGACCGAAAAGCCTTGCTTGGCGAGATGATCCAGGGGGTATTGCATAACATAAACGGGCCGTTGCAAAATATTTTCATGGCCACGGAACTGTTAAAGGATCAACTCCTCCATCATAAGAAATTCCTTAGTTCAAGTGGTCTTGCCGATAACAAGCTTCTGGAAGACGTAGAAAAGCAACTGGCGCGACTGGGACATATCCAGGAAGGGGCTTACAATCTTTCCAATTTAACTCAAAACCTGATCCAAGGAATGCAGATCCAGGGCGGAGAGGTGAAAACTGACCTCAATGTGGCCATCAGGAAGCTGGTGGAATTCTTCCAGAACAACCTCTTTTTCAAGCACAGAATAAAAGTTATCCTCGACCTAGACGAAAAATTGCCCCGGGTAAACGTCCCTATCTCAGATTTCTGGCAAAGTGCTGCTCACATTGTGAAAAATGCCATAGAAGCGATGGAGAACGTAGACTCAGATCGGATTCTCACCATAAAAACCTCTTATGACCACGGCAACGTCATTGTATCGTTTAGAGATACCGGCATTGGTATACCGAAGGAAGTAAAGGATAAAATCTTCAACCTATATTACACAACAAAAAAATCTCATTCTACCGATAATGGTGATACTTCGGAGACTCTAGGTCTGGGCCTATATTGCGCCAAACACTTAATGTCGAAGCACGGGATTGACATAAGTGTCGAGTCTGGAAATGGATGGACAGAATTTTCTTTGATAATTCCGTTGCATGAATACGATTCGTAGCAGCGATGAGTTGATAAAGGGAGCTTGTATCTCAAGAGTTAAGGCGCGAAATGACTACTTATTCACGAAAAAACCCTAAATCACAACCATACATTGTGAAAGCATATGCAGGAGAAACTAAGTGAAGAGAAAAAAATGGCTGCTAAGTACTTGACTATACAGCATTCATACGGTTATAAGAAAAAGTGGCACGGTGCTTGCTAAACCTTAAATAACAGCAGGAAGTAGCGTGATACTCCCTGACCCCTCCTCCCTCCTTCCCTGGCCACGGGTAGTTTCCCGTGGCCATTTTATTTTGAAGTTTTCAATAATCCTTGACAACTGATCTTAGAAGAGATTTCATTAGGTTGCACGTAGCAGCAAGCCACAGAGGAACTTTGGTGCTTTACTTTCAGGGATAGGAGGATTCCATGGGCGAAAAACAACCCTGCAGTAAAAAGATCCTTGTATGCGGGGCGACGGGGTTTATCGGAAAGAAACTCTGTTCTTTAATCATCAAATCAGGTCACGAATGTTATGTATTCAGTCGCAATCCGTCTGGTGCCGAGAAAATACTTCCTTCTGCTGTAAAAATTTTCCCCTGGCACGCAACAAAAGAACTTCCTTCTAGTCAAATCCTTGAAAAGGTCGATGCTATAGTAAATTTGATTGGCGCGCCGATCTTTACATATTGGACCAGGAAAAAGAAGGAAGAGATTGTGGAAAGTCGCATAAAAAGTACGGAGAATCTTGTAAAGGGTATTTCGGCTTGCAATAGACCTCCGGAGGTATACGTTGGCGCGTCGGCCGTTGGATACTATGGGGACAAGGGAGAGGAGGAATTGAGCGAGGATTCCCCACCCGGAAGTGATTTTTTGGCCCAGCTTTGCGTGGCGTGGGAGAGAGAAGCTCGGAGGGCGAGGGAGTATGGAGTGAGGGTCGTATGCATACGGACTAGCCCTGTTTTGGGGAGAAATGGGGGAATGCTTGAAATCATGTTAAGGCCGTTTCGTTTTGGCCTTGGTGGCCCCTTGAGTGACGGTAAACAGTGGATGCCCTGGATACACTTGGAAGACGAGGTGGGGATAATATTAATGACCATAGAAAACGTTAAAATAAGTGGACCTGTAAACGCCGTAGCGCCTCACCAGGTAAGGAATATTGAATTTACTAAAACTCTTGGAAAGTTACTGCGACGCCCCACCTTTATGAGGGTCCCACGTTTTGTTCTCAAGGTGTTGCTGAAAGAACTTGGTGAAGCAATGCTAGCGAGTCAAAAGGTGTCTTGCCGTAAGGTACTCGAGACGGGATACCGCTACAGGTTCCCCAGACTGGAAGAAGCTCTGCGCGAATGTCTTACTTAGCGTATATTCGAGTTGCCGGTGATGAGAAAAAATCTGGAGAGCTTATCTTGGGCTCGATAGCTGATTAAACCAGGGGCGTAATTTTATGGGCAAACGAAAAGTCAGAAAAAGCCGAACGAACATATCGTCGTTTTTGTTCAAAACCCTGATAGCTCTATCCATCGTTTTCCTGATATCATTTGCCTGTTACGTGGCTTATTTGACGGTAACCATAGAAGGGCGATTATCGCAGAGAAAGTGGAGTATCCCTTCAAGAGTTTATTCAGACTCGGAATATATTTTCCCGGGGGAGAAGATTAGCAAGCAGGAATTCGTGGATATGTTAAGGCTCCGGGGCTACAGGCAATATTCCTATCGCCCTGATCGCCCGGGCGGATATTGGACCGGGAAAAACTGGCTTGAGGTGTATTTGAGGGACTTTACCTATCCGCAGAGGAGGTTTGAAGGGTTTCGGTTAAAAGTGGTTTTTAGCAGGGGCAGAATTAGAAGCATGAGAAGAAACAACAGGCCATTAAACCTGGTGGAGATTGAACCGGTGGAGCTGGCACAGCTCTTTGGGCCACAAAAGGAAAGCCGTTACCTTGTATCCTATGACCAAGTGCCCAAATACCTTATAGATGCGGTGGTAACCATTGAAGACAGGCGTTTTTTTGAACACCGCGGGATCGATTGGCGCGGGATACTGCGGGCTCTCTGGGTTGACATAAAACATAGAAGCGTTGTTCAGGGGGGAAGTACCATTACCCAGCAGCTTGTGAAAAATTACTTCCTGGAACCTAAAAGATCCTTTGTACGAAAAGCCAAAGAAGCAATAATGTCGGTAATTATAGAAACCCTTTACTCCAAGGAAGAAATCCTAGAAATGTATCTTAATGAAATATACATGGGACAAAAAGGAGGGGTTTCGATAAATGGCATGGGTGAAGCCTCACGGTATTTCTTTGGTCACGGGGTCTCCGATTTAACCCTTGGAGAAGCTGCTACCCTTGCAGGCATTATTAGGGCACCGAATTACTATTCCCCGTTTTCAAATCCTGAACTGGCAAAAAAGCGGAGAAATCTGGTCCTGGAGATGATGCTTAAGGCAGGTAAGATTTCCAGGGAAGAATATGACAAGGCATTGGCCGAGCCAGTAGTTCCGTCAAGAACTCCCTCACCAATCAGGAAGGCTCCTTATTACGTGGACTTCTTAAAACGTCAGCTTGAAGAACTTTACCCGCAAAAGGTTCTCACGAGCATGGGCCTGAAAATATTTACCACCCTAAACCCGTACTTTCAGGTTTCTGCGAGAAAGGCGTTGAGGGAGGAACTCAGCCGGCTTGAAAAAGAGTACCCGGCTCTAGTAACAAAAAACGAGGATCAACCTCTCCAGGCAGCCATGGTGGTAGTTCAGCCCAAGACAGGTGCAATATTGGCAATGATAGGTGGGAGGGACTACAGGTACAGTTCTTTCAACAGAGCAGTAGATGCTCACAGGCAACCTGGTTCGGCTTTTAAGCCCTTCGTTTATCTTGCCGCCCTTGATAAGTTTACTCCCGTTTCGATGCTTGAAGACAAGCCGGTAGAGTACCGAGTGGGTGGTAAAACATGGATTCCGAAAAACTATGATGGGCATTACCACGGTAGAGTTACAGTGAGAACAGCGCTTGAACAGTCGCTCAATGCTGCAACCGTTAATATGGCCATGGAAGTTGGGTTAAACAGGATTATCGATACAGTGAAACAATTGGGGGTAAAATCTGAGTTAAAGCCGTACCCTTCGTTGGCCCTGGGGGCCTTTGAGATGACACCGCTTGAACTGGCCAGGGCCTATTGTGTTTTTGCCAACGAAGGGCAGATTCCGTACCTGTTGACTTTGAGAGACGTGGTGAATGAACACGGGGAGATCGAAGAAAAAAGAAACATTGGATTCAAAACGATATGCAGCCCTGCTAGGGCCTTTATTATTACAAAAATGCTTGAAGGCGTGGTACAATATGGTACGGCAAGAAGGTTGAAAAGCTATGGTATAACCTTTCCGTGCGCGGGCAAAACCGGTACCACAAGCGATTATCGAGACGCTTGGTTTGCAGGATACACGAGTGATGTACTTGTGATTGTATGGGTCGGTTTCGACAATAATAAAAATACGCACCTCTCGGGATCAAGAGGGGCTTTGCCAATTTGGGCTAATTTCATGAACCGTATCAAGAAAAGGCTCAACCCTAGACCCTTTGTCATGCCGCCAGGCGTAGTCAAGATACGTGTCAGGGTCAATGTCGACTGGCCACCTCCGTGGCAGAGACCTACGTCGTACGATGAATACTTCCTAAAAGGAACGGAACCGAAGCCTGTTGACTATGGTGGTGCGGGAAGAAGCGGAATAAGAGACTGGGCCGATGGAATTTGGAAGGGAATAAAAGATGTCTTTCACTAAGGTAAATCTATCTATTTGGTTGCGATATTTAGGAGTGCTTGGGGTAACTGCTGTTTTTCTTATCATCGTCGGGTGTAGCACCTCACCCCTGTATACACCGCAACCGGTACCCCAACCTCGAAAGTATCCGTATCCACCCGCTTCCACGGGAAAAGGACCTACGCCTGAAAAGGGAATTGCAACCAACAGGGAAAATGTGGTTATCGTTTCTCCGGAAGAAAGTAACCAGCCTTCCCCTGTCGTTGACGACTCATCGCCTCAACACATGGCGTCCCTAGAACTGGTAGACGTGGGGAGGAGAAATATCGAGGCAGGGAACGTCGATCAGGGGATAAGCATGCTGGAGAGGGCAATTTCGCTGGATGCCTACAACAGGCGAGCGTATTATTATCTTTCCGTAGCTTGGCTAAAAAAAAACCAGCCCTCGAGGGCACTGGAATTTGCAAAGAAGGCGGAATTGCTATGCCAGGGTAGGAAGAGGGAATTAAAAAAAATCTACTTACTGGAGCGGGATATCTACCTGCGAATGGGAAATAAGGACAAGGCGGACATGTACCAGTGGAAAGCGGATAAGTTGTAAAAAGGGGGGTGTAAACGTATTCTTGTCAATGAAGTTATATTGCTGGCATCGATACTGGCATCGCTTTCGTCGGCGATCTTCTTGGTTGTCAAGGCAGATAAGAAGAGACCCGTCTTCTTCCTCGCTTTTTCTTTCTTCTTGCTGGCCCTCCGTGAACTGTTCAGGTTTTACTTTCTTCAAGAACAGTCTATTGAGTTCCTGAGATATTCGCTTCTCTGTGAACCTCCAATAATAGCTTTCATGACGGAAGGTTGTGCCTACCAATTTGTGGAACGGATGTCTAGTCCAAGGCGAGTCGCTTTCCTGGGGGCAATGTTTCTTCTGGTGAGTGTGGCCTGGTCCGTTACGGGGATATATTATCCTTCTTCACTGCTTATTCTTTCGGGTGATGTTGTTCCCGTACTTACCATCGGCCAACTAGAAAAAGCCGGCGCGTTTTTGATTCTTGTTTTATCCGTTGGCCTTCTTTGGCGACTGGAAAACATCCTGAGGGAAAGCGAAGGGGGACTAAGATGGAGAGTTAAGTATGCCGTGCTAGGTATATTTATCATCGGAGGTGAATTTATCTGGGAAATGGGGTTCCGGCTTTCATATCTAAAAGTAGTTCCCGCACAGTTTGGACTTCATTCGCTTGTCATCGTTTCGGGTGTCGGTTTTTTTATGTTTGCCGTTGTGCGGCATCGTCTGTTTGAGGTTGAAGTATACGTATCCAGGTACGTTGTGTACCGTTCCGTGGTGTTTCTTGGGGTCGGGCTATATCTTATCATACTGGGACTTATAACTACCGTTATCAGGTACACGGGGCTGACCTACTCGCAGTTTGCATGGCAGGCGTTTTTGTACTTGTCGCTTCTCGCTCTTGTGGTTGTTTGTTTATCACAAGATGTTCGAAATAAAATACGTTTTTTCATAAATACTCACTTCTTTACCAACAAGTATGATTACAGGAAGGAGTGGGTGGAATTCAGTGAAAGATTAGTTAATGTTCAGAGTGAGGGTGAAATCTTATCGCAATTGGAAAAGATGATATATGAAACGATGTTTATTGACTGGGTGACCATATGGTTGCATTACAAAAACAAAGTCTTTAAACGAGTGTTGCCTAGAGATGGCTCCGTGAAGAAAAAGATCGTAGATTCAAATCATCTGTTTATAAGGTTATTAAAACAATCTGCCTACCTTATCTATTCCAGCAAGTACGGCTACATGAGCGACTATGGAATCCTTGAACTCCCTCAGTCCGTTACTTCTTTTATTGAAGAAAATAACCTGGCACTTGCCGTACCATTGGTGGCCAAGGGTGAATTTCTTGGATTTATCGGAGTTGGACCGGAGTTAACCGGGACTGACTATGGTAGAGATGACATTGATCTCCTTAAGGGCCTTGCCAGCCAAACTGCTACCGCTCTTGACATGATCAGGCTGCACGAAGAACTTGTACAAAATCAAAAACTCCACCTTTTTAACCAGTTATCCATTTTTGTCATGCATGATCTAAAAAATGCAGCGAGCTTGCTTTCTCTTATCCTCCAGAATGCCCCTTCCCTCATGAATGACCCTGATTTTCAAAAGGATCTTCTCGCCACCATTTCATCTGCTTCCAGGAGGCTGGAAAAAGTAATGACTAAACTTAGAGCATTAAAACCTCCTGAAGAGAGAGAATTACGGCCGACTGATGTGAACAAGGTGATTAGCAAGTGCCTGGAAAGCCTGGTGCGTACGAACCCTGGTATAGAAGTTGAGTGTAGCCTCGATGGCAACCTGGTTTGCGTGGCAAATGAGGAGCTACTGGGCAATGTGCTGGAAAACCTGTTTATGAATGCAAGAGACGCACTTGACGGGAAAGGTAAAATCCGGGTAGAAACGAAAAAGATTGACAAGCGGATGATACTGAGGATTTCCGACAATGGTCCCGGTATTGACCCAGAGTTTCTAGAGGAAAGACTTTTCAAGCCTTTTCAGACAACAAAAAAAGACGGCCTCGGGGTGGGTTTGTGGCAGGTTAAGAATTTCGTGGAAGCAATGGGAGGGACTATTTCTGTGCAGACCTCTCCCGGAGAAGGAACCACCTTTGAAATCGTATTAAACATCAATCCGTGATCGTTTACTGGGTCGCAGATGCAAGGAAGAGCCCGGCGGGCTATAGTACGCTATGTCCGCCGGCCGATGACGCCGAAGATGCGGTCCAGGTGGATAACCCGCAGGGCGTAAAAAGATTGCTTGACAAGGTGGAGAATAATCCATCCTGGCTATGTAACCAATTATGTAACCAATAATGATTAATTTAGACATTTTAGACAAATTAGCCGTAAAATCTCGTCACGGGTTCAGGTTGAACTGTGAGTAGCTAAGTTGTTTTTTTCCGAATAACTTGGTGCTTAAATAGTGGGAAAGGAACCGTGATTTTAAATACCTCGTTCGGTTTTGCTTCTTCGGCTTCCGTCTCGTTGATGAGAGAAAATTTATCTGCTACCCATCTGTGTGTTTTGACTCCATGCCCGAGAAATTCTAACTCCGATCCCTTTTTCAAAGGATTTCTGGCCTCTATCCATGCCGTGGATTTGTTCTGCACCGTATCTTCTTCAATTATTTCTTTCACAACGCCGGCTAGTGAGTAGGGGCGTATGTATGACTCGGAAGTAAAGGAATCGGATCCTTTTTCGTAATTGCTAAAGGTTAAACCGGGAAAGTATTGACGGTGACTTATCTTGTGAAGCTCCTCCGTCCAGATAGGCTCGAATTCAAATTTACCGGGGTTTTCAAGGTAGCTATCTATAGCCGACCGATATGTTCTTACCATTGTTGCCACGGCCAGGATGCCTCTCATTCTCCCTTCCAATTTTAGAGCGTCAATTCCGGCATCAAGTATCCTGTCTATAAATGGGAGCAGGCACAAGTCCTTTGAACTGAGTATGTATGAGCCTCTATCATCGGGAAAAACGGGGAAATATTCTCCGGGTCGTTTTTCTTCCATGAGGGTGTACTTCCATCTGCAGGGCTGTGCGCAATTCCCCAGGTTCGCGCTCCTTCCTGCGAGAAAGCTACTAAGTATGCATCTCCCGGAATAGGCCATGCACATGGATCCATGAACGAATAGTTCTATTTCTGCGCTTGTTTTCTCCTTTATTTTGGTAATCTCTTCCCACGTTAGTTCCCTTGCCAGGTTTATCCTTTTTACTCCTTGCGAAGCCCAGAACTCGGCACTGAGGTAGTTGGTCGTGTTGGCTTGAGTGCTTAAGTGAAGGGGAACACGTGGGGCATGCTCTCTTGCTAGCATGAGAACTCCCGGATCAGCGATGATTAAGGCGTCGACTCCTATCTCCTGCAATCGCTGGAGGTACGTGGGTAACTCGTCAATATCAGAATATCGGGGAAAGATGTTGACGGTAACGTAGACGCGTTTGCCTTGCCCGTGGGCAATCTTGCAGGCTTCCTCAATTTCCGACAGGGTAAAATTTTTTGCCTGAGCACGAAGCCCGTATTTCTTCCCCGACAGATAAACGGCATCTGCGCCGTAGGTGAAGGCTATTCTAAGCTTTTCCATGTTTCCGGCAGGAGCAAGTAACTCCGGCCTGTATTGTCTTGTGTTCATGTTTTCCCAATTTTACTTTATCAATCGTTCAAAATGATATTTGACAAAAATAGTGGGCATATGTATTTTTTTTACTTAAGGGATTTAAAAATGTAAGTTTTTACGGTTTGGTAGCTTATCATATTTCCCCTTACTGAGAAAGGGAGGTGCAGCGTGAGCATAAGGAAAAAAATGGGGATTGCGCCCCTAGTTATTTTCGCTCTTATTTGCTTTTTATTGATACCCCTGCGATCGTTTTCGACAGAAGAGGCCAATCAAGGTAAGACATATAAATACGAAGTAAAAAAGGGTGATACTCTCTGGGATATTTGCAAAGAAAAATACAATGACCCTCTGGTTTGGCCTAAGCTCTGGGAAATTAATCCTCAGATTGAAAATCCCCACTGGATATATCCCGGTAACCAGATATTGATCTACTACGAAAAACCAGGTACCGGAGAGGCGGAAAAGAGGCCTTTCCCAAAACTTGTTCTTAATTACCCAATTTCTTCTGAAATTAATTTTGTAAGCACGCCAGAAGACGTGGCAAGATACGGAGTTATTGTAGCCGGTAGAATTGAACAGAAAGTAATGCTGTCCGAGGGAGATCTAGTCTATGTTGAGTTCCCGGAAGGTGTAAATGCCGAAATCGGGAGCCGTTATCAATCCTTTGCAACCATCCGATCCTTCGATCATCCGGTTACCGGTGAAAAATTTGGAGACTTAAACAAGGTAACGGGGATAGTTGAAATTACTGAAAAAGCTGATACGTGTTACATAGCGAAAGTCGTCAAGTCATTTAGTGAGATAGGAGTAGGAGAGAGGCTCAGGCCGCTTCCGATTAAATTATCTAAAATTACCCTTGTCCCTGGCCATCAAGATTTAAGGGGGTACATTGTTTATTCCGAGGGTCCTCTTATCGGTGACCACGTTATGGTTTTTATTGATGTGGGTAAAAAACAGGGAGTGCAGGTTGGTAACTATTTTGACATTTTGAAAGAAGATGTTATACCTGAACGGGAAATAATTGGAAGGACAAGAGTTTTTCCCCCGTATAAAATTGGAGAGCTAATTGTCCTCGACGTTCAGGAGAATAGTTCTACGGCGCTGGTTCTGAAATCAATGAAGGAGATTGAACCGGGTGAAATGGTAAAATTGTTGACAGCAGATGATTTATACCACATGTTTAGCAACGTAGTTGGAGTTGGGGGCCATTGAGATTCAGTAAATAATCGGTTTTTAGCGGGGGCTTGAAGGTATCCTAACCTTCAGCCCCTCTTTCTTTGGTATGAAAGAACATCTGGATGAAAAATTTTACTGGCTTGCTCTGAAACTCGTACCGGGAGTTGGTCCGAAGACCTTTATCCGACTGGTAGAGCATTTTGGGGGCCCGCGAGAGGTGCTGGGCGCGAGCAGGAGTGAACTAGCGCATGTTAAAGGAATTGGGAAAAAAGTTGTCGACAATATAGCTTTGAGAAAATTTGAGAAAGATCCGGAAAGAGAACTCGAAGCAATAAGTAAAAGGGGGATAAAGCTTGTCTGCCTGAATGATGATGAATATCCGAAAAATCTTTGTGAAATTCATGATCCGCCTCCGGTGCTTTTTGTGCATGGAGAATTATCTGTCAGGGACGTGGTATCGGTGGCGGTGGTAGGATCTCGATCTGCATCATACCAGGGAATGGCGTTTACGAAAAAATTGTGTGCGGATCTAGCGCGCCACGGCATGGTAGTGGTCAGTGGTTTTGCCCGGGGTATCGATACGGCGGCGCATACGGGTTGCGTTGAAGGCGGAGGCAGAACGATTGCTGTGCTTGGGTGTGGTCTGGATGTGGATTATCCAAGGCAAAACAGGGAGCTTCGGAAAAGGATTGTAGCCACGGGAGCGCTGGTTACCGAGTTTCCCCTGGGTACTGAACCGGAGGCGAAAAATTTCCCTTCAAGGAATCGAATAATAAGCGGGATTGCTCTTGGCGTAATCGTGGTGGAAGCGGGGAAACGAAGCGGGTCTTTGATAACCGCCAGGCTTGCCCTGGAACAAAATAGGGAAGTTTTTGCAGTTCCGGGGTCGGTTCGTAATTTCAGGAGTCTTGGACCTAACTGGCTTATAAAGCAAGGAGCAAAGCTGGTTGAAAGTGCAAATGACGTCATCGAGGAACTAGCTCCGATGCTGAGACAACCAGCGAAAGAGCAACCATCGGAGGCTCTCGAATCTGCCGCCGTAACAGCGCAAAAGTCATTATCCACTACGGAAAGGGAAATACTTGACTTGCTTGAAAGTGAACCCATGTTACTGGATGATATGGTTAGAATTCTCAATCAGGAAGTTAACGTTTTGGCTGGAATTTTATCAAGGCTCGAAATAATGGGTCTTGTGAAACAACTCCCTGGTAAACACTTTTGCCGGGTTTTTTGAGGAGAATATGGGAAAGTCACTGTTAATTGTGGAATCACCAACAAAGGCTCGAACTTTGAATCGATATCTGGGACGGAAATTCGAAGTGAAAGCGTCTGTGGGACACGTGAAAGATCTGCCCGAGAAAACCCTTGGGGTCAACATAGAAAAAGACTTTGAGCCACAATACCAGATAGTCAAGGGCAAGGGGAAGATACTTGAAGAGCTTAAAAAAGCAGCGAAGAAGGCAGAAGAGGTTTATCTCGGTCCGGACCCGGATAGGGAAGGGGAAGCCATCGCATGGCATATTGCATCGGAAATAAACGGTGGAAAGGACCGGGGGAAAATCAAGAGAGTCCTTTTTCACGAGTTAACGAAAAGAGCCATCGATGAAGCACTTAGGAACCCTGGCGAGCTTGATAAAAACAAGTACGAAGCCCAGCAGGCCCGACGCATCCTAGACAGGCTAGTGGGCTACCTTGTGTCGCCAATTCTCTGGACCAAGGTAAAAAGAGGGCTAAGCGCGGGGCGGGTGCAATCTGTAGCTCTCAGGTTAATTTGTGAGAGAGAGCGGAAAATCCAGCAGTTTGTACCGGAAGAGTACTGGACGATAGCCGTTGAACTCAGGAAAAAAGATGCGAAAGGCGATGAAAAGCCTTTCGTTGCGGAACTCTGGCACTACAAGAATAAAAAGGTAAAAGTTAAAAACGAAAAACAGGCTAACACTTACACAGACCTGATTAAGCAGGCTTCCTTTGTAGTAGAGAGTGTCGAGAAGAAAGAAAGAAGAAGACAATCACCGCCGCCATTTAAGACAAGTACTCTTCAGCAGGAAGCGGCACGGAAGCTGCGTTTCAGTGCTCGTCACACCATGAGTGTTGCACAAAGACTCTATGAAGGTGTGCAACTGGGTAAACAAGGTGAAGTAGGGCTTATAACTTACATGAGAACCGATTCTACCAGGCTGTCACAGGAAGCCGTAAACGAGGCGAGGGAATACATAAAGGAAAAGTGGGGTAACAAGTATGTTCCGTCCAGGCCACGGGTCTTCAAAAACAGAAAAGGTGTTCAGGATGCCCATGAAGCCATCCGACCCACATCGGTAAACCGTACCCCTGAACAGGTTGCCCCGTTTCTTGATAGGGACCAGTTGGCACTTTACGAGCTAATATGGAAAAGGTTTGTAGCATGCCAGATGGCCCCGGCTGTATTTGACCAAACCACCATAAAAATTAAAGCCGGTGATTTTACCTTTAAAGTTGCTGGTTCCGTGTTGAAGTTTGATGGTTTCATGAGAGTTTACGTTGAAGGAACCGATAACGGCAAAGAAAAAAATGGCCTCAGAGAAGATGTCTGGCTACCAGAACTCCCCGAGGGTACCGAACTTGATTTGCTCAATGTGATATCGAAACAGCATTTTACGCAACCTCCCCCTCGTTACTCTGAAGCTACCCTGGTGAAGGAACTGGAAGAAAAAGGAATTGGGCGACCGAGCACTTACGCAACTATTCTTTCCACCATACAGGAAAAGGAATACGTGGTTCGTGAAAGCATGCGTTTTAGACCCACGGAACTGGGTTTTTTGATAAATGATCTTCTTGTGGATAATTTCCCTAACATATTTAATGTTAAGTTCACCGCTGAGATGGAAGAGAGTCTTGATAAGGTTGAAGAGGGAAAGCTGGATTACCTGGCCGTGCTCAAAATGTTCTACGATAGTTTTGAATCCACGCTGGAAAAAGCCCAGGAGAAAATGAGGGATCTTCGTAAAGAGGGGATTCCGACAAACATTGTTTGCGACCGCTGTGGCAACAAAATGCACATAAAATGGGGAAGAAACGGCCCATTTTTGGCCTGCAGTACCTACCCGAAGTGCCAGAATACCTGCGACTACACCAGGGATGAGAAGGGAATAATAGTTCCGTTAAAGAGCGAGGAAACGGAAGAAAAGTGTGAGGTTTGCGGAAAGCCCCTTGTGGTAAAAAGGGGTAGGTTTGGAACATTCCTTGCCTGTAGCGGATACCCCGAGTGCAGGTTTACAAGGTCTATTAACAACCAAAATGGGAAAGAAAATGATGAACCAGTAAAAACGGATGAAATCTGTGAGAAGTGCGGTGGCAATTTCCTAGTGAAAAAAAACCGGTACGGCGGCTCATTTTTGGCCTGTGAGAATTATCCAAAATGCAAGAACACGAAACCGATTTCAACGGGAATAGCATGCCCGGAGGAGGGCTGTGACGGGGAACTCGTGGAACGAGTATCGAAAAATAGGAAAAGGTTTTACGGATGTAGTCGATATCCTAAATGTAAGTACGTTATCTGGAATAAACCGGTAAAAAAGGAATGCCCGGAGTGCGGTTCTAAATTCCTGATTGAAAAATATAGCAAGAAGGAAGGCAACTACCTTGCCTGTCCTAATCGTGAATGTGGTTTCAGGCTGAAAGAGGACGAGCATTAGGAATAAATCTTGGAATATACACACTTTCCACCTTTTAATGTACTTGCTTTCGTACTGGGAACAATTGTCGGTAGTTTCTTGAACGTTGTAATTTACCGCCTGCCGGCCAAAAAGTCTATTATTCGCCCCCCATCTAGTTGCCCGTCCTGCGGTAACACAATAAAACCGTGGCACAACATACCGATATTGAGCTATATTCTTCTTAGAGGTAAGTGCGCGTACTGTGGTGCTACTATTTCTTGGCGTTATCCCATGGTTGAACTTATCACGGGATTGTTCTGTCTTGCTACTTTCAGGCGTTACGGTGTCCATCCCGCATTCTTCGTTGAGTTCGTGTTTATATGCCTCTTGATTGTAATTACCTTCATAGATCTTGATACCATGACTATTCCCGATGTTCTCTCCCTTCCTGGTATTCCTTTTGCCGTATTTGGTAGCATTGCTACCGGAATGCTCACCTTAAAGGCATCCTTGATAGGGCTTCTTATTGGGGGAGGTTCCTTCTGGCTGCTATCGTTTCTGTATTACATTATAAGGGGCAAAGAAGGACTGGGTGGAGGTGACGTAAAGTTAATGGCCATGATAGGTGCTTACACCGCCTGGCCCGGAGTTCTTTTCACGGTGCTGTTTGCTTCGCTTGTGGGTAGCATCGTTGGAATAGCGATGATGTATAGAAAAAAGGAGGGCCTTACCACCATGCTTCCCTTCGGGCCTTTTCTTGCCATGGGGGCTCTTTGCTACCTCTATTGGGGACCAGCCTTTTTCAGGTGGTATTTTAGCCTCGGGGCACCTAAATATTGAAAACAGAACGTTGGATTTGATTTGTTTTGATCCACAAAAAAATCGGATTGCCTTAATCTATCAAAAATGTTAAGTGGTTAACGTCCATGAAAGGCAAGTTTAATTGCCCTGGCCGTGCTAGACGGGGAGCTAGCGGTGCCCTGTAACCCGAAAGCCGCTTATGCGGGGTCGAATTCCCCCCTGAGGACGTCGGGTTACCCTTGAGGGTTCGGGACCACGGAAGGATAGCTGGACACCATGCAACAGACGGATACGAACCCCGTCAGGTCCGGGAGGAAGCAGCGGTAAGTATTGCGGTCTGTGTCATGGTTGACTCTAGCCTTACCGACCGTGGTAACGACTTCGAGGTTGTAACCGGTTCGAAGGAGGGTGCACGGCCAGGGATTTCTTCACGCCACCGTCAACGCGAAAACCTGGCCCGATAAAATCGTGTGGAACTAAGTTCATTGTATTCTAAGCTTATCCGTGAAATAGAAATTGAAGCGGCAAAATGCGCCCGCTGTGGCTCATGCCAGGGTGTATGCCCTATTTTCCAGTTGACCCGGAGAGAACAGGAAGTGGCGAGAGGTAAGATAGCTCTTGCCGATGCATTCCTGAGGGGTGATATCGGTAAAACCCGGCACCTTAGAGAGATAATAGAAAATTGCCTCGTTTGCCTAGCCTGCAAGGATAATTGCCCAAATAACGTTGATACTGAACTGGTAATTAGAAACCTGCGGATTCTTTTGAAAAAATCCGGGTCAGTGTTGTCGACGGGAGAAATCTTCGGTCAAGTACTTAAGTCTCCTAGCTTGCTTCGGAAAGCCTTAAAGCTTGAAAGATCTCTGTCCCCGGCTTTCCTCCAAAACATTGTACCTGAAAGCAGCGGAGTGAGGATACGATACCCTTTTTCCCTTTTGTTTGAAGTAAGGTTTCTCCCGGACAGGGCTCCCTTGCGGAATAGTATTCCAAGCCTGGTTTCAAGCCCACTACCCAAGGCTACTGCCCTTTTCTTCGTCGGTTGTTCTACCCAATACATTGAACCTCGCATCGGCATTGCTGCCGTAAAATTACTAACAAGGCTTGGCTATAATGTCTTGACTCCAAAAAGCCAGGGATGTTGCGGCTTTGCCGCACATGTGGGGGGAGACCTGGAGATGTCGGAATTTTTGCAAGGTAAAGTAGTGGAACTGATCAAAGGATCTAATGTAGACTTCGTTGTTACTGTCTGCCCAACCTGTAACAGGAGAATAAGGCAAGTACTGGAAGATGTCGAATATAACCTCTCAGTTTACGACATCAGCAAATTTATCGTTGAATATGTTGAGCAGAAGAATCTCACCCGTTGCAATCGAAGCGAAATGATTGTAACCTACCATGAATCTTGCCACTTGGCCAGAGGGCTCGGTATCAAGCGTGAGCCCAGATATATCCTCAGGAGCATTTTCGAGGATAACTTCGTCGAAATGGAAGATGCGGGGGTCTGTTGCGGGTTGGGAGGATTGTACGGTGTTACTCATCCTGATATTTCCAGGGGGATACTTGAAAGGAAAATCGGGAATATTGAGAAAACAGGGTGCGGATACGTATTTACCGGTTGTCCTGCATGCCTCTTGCAGCTAGAGCACGGCATAAAGAATGCCGGAATGGATGTTAAGGTCAGGCATCTTGTGGAGTTAATTAACCTCTAATAGCAACACGATGTTTGAATGAAGCGGATACGGGATGGTTTTAAATATGCGCAGGTTCGTGGGGATTAAGATTGTTATTTTCGGTATCATCACTTCCCTTGCGATATCTGGTTCCCTAGCTTTCGCATGGACAACAAAGGACAAAAATACTAACCAGAAAATTGACCTCAACTACTGCCTGAAAACTGCCCGTGACAATAACCCGAGGTTAAATGCCGCCAGGTACCGTATGCAGTCAGCCAAAGATGCCATAGCGGAAGCCAGGGCCGAGTTCTTACCTTCCGTACACGCATTTTCATCTTATGACAGGAATTATTTTGAAGGTGCAGGCGAGTACGATTCGTATTCAAGTGGATTTAGTTTCACACAACCGATTTTCAGAGGCGGAAAGATATGGCAGAATTACCAGGAAGCTAAGAGGGAGTATGAGGCTGCCAGACAGGCGTATTTTACGGTTTTAATCGACGTTATACAGGATGTCAGCACTAGTTATTTTAGTACCCTCGAACAAAAACACCTGATCACGGTGAACGAGGAGAATCTCAAAAGTGCCAAGTACCACCTGGAGTTGACCAAAGCTCGGTTCAAAGTCGGACTCACGAACAAGGCCGACGTTCTGAAAGCACGAGTAGAGAAAGCCCAAGCAGAGGTGGACTTGATCAAGGTTAAAAACGAGTTTCTCCAGGCAATGGCAAGGCTCAATAAGTCCATGGGAGTAGCTGTGGTTAGAAAGTTTAACCTGGCAGATACATATAACAACCTCCTTGATCCCGGAAAACTGAACCTGATAAAAGCGCTTGATGAGGCTAAAGCCAGCAGGCCGGAGATGAAGCAGATCAATGCGCAGATCAAAAAGCAACAGGCAGCTATTAAGTTGGCACAGTCTGATTTCTGGCCCCAGGTAAATGCAAGGGGAAATTATGAATGGAGCGGCAGAGAGTTCAACTCACAAAAGAGAAGCTGGGACGTGGGGGTGAACCTGGACATATCGCTTTTCAGCGGATTCGGAACTGTGGCATCCGTGTCAAAGGCAAGGAAGGTACTTCTTGAACTAGAACACCAGAGGCTTGATCTTTCCGACCAGATAGATCTCGAGGTATACTCGGCACTTCTCAATTTAAAGGCCAGCTATGCAGAAATCGATGCAACAAGGCAACTTGTTTTAAGTGCAGAAGAAAATCTCAGGGTCATAGAAGGATTGTACAAGGAAGGGCTGGCCAATTTCATTGATGTCATTGACGCACAGTCTTCTTTGACAAGTGCCAGGACTCAACATATTCAAGCCATATACAAACATCACATAAATGAAACCAACTATCGCCGTGCCGTAGGTTCGGAGGCGGATTTTGCAGGACTGGTAGACCAGTAAGGTGGTCTTATGCACAGAAAAAAAAAGCTTTACATTCTATTACTTGTGATAGTACTAGCTTTCGGGGCAGTGGTGTACTTCTTTTTTGCAAGGGATAAGCTAAGTACGACTGAAAACTTAGATAGCTTGAAGAAAGTTAAGGTATCAAGGATGGACCTTAGGCGTACCGTGGTTTCCAGCGGAACCGTTAGACCCCAGGTGGGCGCAAAGGTGAAAGTCGGTTCAAGGGTGTCTGGTAAAGTTGAGAAGCTCTTTGTACAGGTAGGTGACATTGTTAAGAAGGGCCAGGTGGTTGCAATTATAGAGCACGATGACCTGGATGCAAAACTCCGCCAGGCTGAGGCACGGGTTGTGGCGGCAAGAACAAGGCTGAACAACATACTCGCTACCGTTCCAAAGGAAATTTCTAAGGAGGAGGCCAATATAAGGGAAATTAAGGCAAAGCTGGCACTGGCAAAATTGGAGTACAAAAGGCGCAAGTCGCTTCTATCCCAGGATTTTGTCGCACGGGAAGACGTTGATAAAGCCCGTAAAGAGGTAAAAGTGCTGGAGGCACAGCTTGCGTCTTCAAGGCAGCAGCTTCTCTACCTAAAAAGCAAGTTTGTGGAAGATCAAAAACTGGCGAGGGCACAGATAAGGGAAGCGGAAGCGGCTCTTGAGATTGCAAAAATCAATCGAGGTTATGCGACTATACGCGCGCCAATGGCTGGTATTGTGGCAAGTGTTTCCACGCAAGAAGGGGAAACTGTTGCCGCGAGCTTAAATGCTCCGACATTTATTACCTTGATTGACCTATCAAGGTTACAAGTGGATGATTTTGTCGATGAGACAGACATAGGCAACGTTAGAATAGGCCAGGATGCGACTTTTACGGTGGATACTTATCCGGAGAAAATCTTTCATGGAAAAGTCGATGCAATTCACCCGGCTGCAACTATCCAGGAAAATGTCGTCTATTACGATGTTGTCATTAAAATACTGGACGAATATGAAAACTTGTTGCGCCCGGAGATGACCGCAAACGTTACCATAATAATCGATGTCCTGAAGAATGTCCTCGCCGTACCTACAGAAGCGATTGCAAGACAAGGGAAGAGGGAATTTGTCGCCGTAAGTAAAAATGGAGGGTTTGAAAAGAGAGAAATTGTAACTGGAATAATTGACGGCGATTTCGTGGAAGTTAAGGAAGGACTCAAGGAAAACGAAACGGTTATCATTGGCGCACTAAAAGCGAGGATGCGAAAAAGTCGATGACATAAAAGGTGAATAGCCTGAATCCGGGAGCAATATTGCCATGATCGGGTGACTATGCTTATAAGGCTGGAAAAAATAACGAAGACTTTCGTTTCTGGAAAGGTAAAAACTCCGGTTCTGTTCGGTATTGACCTCGAGGTTGAACGCGAGGAATTTTGTGCCATAACGGGACCTTCGGGAACAGGTAAAAGTACCCTGATGCATATACTGGGGTTGTTGGAACAACCTACTTCCGGCACTTATTTCCTTGACGGTGAAGATGTAACGGTTCTTACCGACAGTCAACAGAGCAGAATACGAAATAGAAAGTTTGGATTTGTATTCCAGTCTTTTAACCTCCTCGGCAGGGCAACGGCCCTAGAAAATGTCTTGCTGCCTTTGACATATTCGGATCCCTATCCCAGTGATGCGAGGGAAAGGGCAATAGACCTTCTGGAAAGAGTCGGACTGGGTGACAGGCTGAATTACTTGCCCGGTGAACTCTCGGGAGGACAGAAACAGCGAGTGGCCATCGCAAGGGCGCTTATCAACAGGCCAGATGTTATTTTTGCCGATGAACCGACGGGTAACCTGGACAGAAAAGCCGGTTTTGAGATAATGGCCATATTCCAGGAGCTTAACGCCCAGGGTAATACGATTATCCTTGTGACCCATGAAGATTTTATCGCCAGGCATGCCAGGAGGATAATTGAGCTGCATTACGGCAAAATAAAGCTGGAAACAAAGGTAACTGACAGAATGAATGCCAGGGAAGAACTCATGGTGATCGAAGCAGAACACTTAGAATCCTCTCTTTAAACTCAGTATCCACAATTTCTCATGATAGACACTAAAATCATACGGGTGCTGAAGGAAAGTATAAGGGCCCTTCTTGCTACCAAGGGGCGTGCTGTCTTGATGATGCTGGGCGTAATCATCGGCATTTCATCCCTCACGGTCATAGTCTCTATAGGTGAAGCGACGAAGCTC
>Ga0256841_1000525_pt1 | contig 39249 bp, 39 predicted proteins | sample 356308metaG_FD_185971 | JGI IMG/M metagenome (GOLD analysis project Ga0256841, IMG submission 185971) | Hydrothermal vent microbial communities from Mid Atlantic Ridge, Atlantic Ocean - 356-308 | ecosystem: Environmental > Aquatic > Marine > Hydrothermal vents | place: Atlantic Ocean: Mid...
CGGTTTAGTTCAACATCATATTAGATGGAAAATTTCCATATAGTATGCCTGAATCCGCGTACTATGTGGAAAATCGCCGTCTAGTACGCGGATTTGCGTGCTATATGGAAAATCGCGGCCTAGTACGCATTCGTCAGCGCGTTCAAGCCTCCACCAAAGACGAAATTCCATCAAAAAGTTCTTTTATCTTAACAGCTTACCAAAGTCGCATGGCGAATACCATCATCGGCTTGTGGTTTTGTTCTGGCCCGGTATCAGCAACTCAGGTGATGGCGTATGTCCGCTTCCTGGCTTGATGAAGATCGCTGTTCCCTCGCCTGTTCAACGGCGTATAGTATTAGGGGGATCTCGAAAAATTCCATGGAAGGACTTTTTCGACATCCTGTTGGACGTGATGTATTAACCCAAGACAGATTGTTGGTCCGAGGTGAGGGAGATGGAAGATACGCTTGAGCGCCTACTGGACGCAGAAATGAAGGCAGAGGCGTTGGTCACCGAGGCGGTTGAAGAGCGCGAGGAGATTCACCGGCAGGCGCTGAATGAGGCGAGGCTGGCGGAGCAGCGCTTTGAAGCACGCATTCCGGAGATACACGCGTCGTTCATGGACAAGGCGCGTCAGCGGGTGGAGCAGAGTATTGCGGAGATGCGCTTGCGCCACGAAGAGCGCAGTCATGCCCTGCAATCCATGGCAGAGGAATCCCGTGAGGATGCTGTCGAAGCCGCCCTGCGCATCATCATGGATGCTGAAGCATGAGTCGCCGAACCGCTGCCTATGCTTATCTGGACACTCGGGTGTCCCTGCTGGCGGAGCAGTTGTTGCACCGGCCGCAACGCAGTCAACTTCTTGAACTGCCTTACCCGGAAATCGCTGCTCTGCTGCGCCGGGCAGGGCTGGGTGGGCTTGCTCGAGAACTTCCGTCCGATCCTGCCCGGCTGGAACAGCTTCTTGCCGATACCCTTGTGGATGAAGCGGTGATACTCATGCGCGCCATGAATGCCGCCGAGCAGCGCTTTGTCCGTCACTGGATGCGTCGCCTGGAGCTGATCAACCTGAAATTCCTGTTGCGCACCCGCTTTTCTCCAGGAAAGCAGCCACGACCGGAGCTGCTGGATCTCGGTTCTCTGACCAGTCTTCCGCTCCAGACACTGCTGGATACCGACAGCGTGGAAGAGTTTCTGCGGCAACTGGCATCCACGGAATACGGGCAGTTGGCCGGTCCCGCGCGCAAGGCCTATGAGGAGCAACGGGCGCTGTTCGATGTGGAAGCCACCCTGGACGCCCATTACTACACTCAGCTTGTCCACCTTGGCGCCAAACTGGATGGAGTGCATCGCGAACAGACGGAAAGTCTGCTCAGGGTCTGGCTGGATCAGGTGAATCTGATGTCGCTGCTGCGCTTTCGCCTGGTGTACGGGCTTTCTGCTCCACACAGCTATTTTCTGCTCGCTCCCGGCGGGCGACGCCTGCCCCTTGCTCTCCTGCGACAGCTGGCCCAGCTGGACAGCCTGGCGGAAATCATCAGCCGCCTGCCACCGGACATCAGTATGGTGCTGAAGGCGGATGCAGGCATCGGAGACGTGGAGTTACAGATGCAGCATCTTACCCGGGTGCAGGCGCGCAAGGTTCTGGATCAGGCCCGATTCAACATGGCGCGCGCTTTTGCCTATCTCTATCTGCGTGAGCAGCAGATCCAGCTCATCCATACCGTACTCAAAGGTCATATGCTGGGTTTCAGCCCGGATCTGATTCGCTTCTGCGGCGATCCTCTGGCAGCCGCCGGGGAGGCGGGCTGATGTTTCGACCTGTGCCCATGCACCATGTCCGTATCGCCCTGTTGCAGGATGATCTGACCCAGGCCGGTCTGCTGCTGGCGCGTTTCGGATGGTTCGCTCCGCGACAGGAAAGCAACAACGATGAACGCCTGCCGGATCAGCCGGGAGAGGCGTACCGCGCCACATTTCTTTCCGCCCAAAGCTATCTGCAGAAGATCACGGGTTTTCTTGGCCAGCGTCCGCAACCTGATCCGGATGTTCCCGATCAGGCGCCCCTTCTGCAGACGCTGCGGGAACTGGAACAGGGACTGCGGGATACCTGGCAAGAATACTCTGCCTGCGCCGAATCCTCCCGTCACTACGCCGAGCAACTGCGGGAAGTGCAACATCTGAAGGATCTTCTCGACAGCTATCGGCACCTGGATATGGATCTGGGCATGCTGCGGCGCAAGCTGCGTTTTCTCCATCTGCAAACCGGCACCATTCCCCAGGAAAACCGCAACCGCCTGCGCCAGGCGATTTCCATGATCGGTTACAGCCTTACCGAAGTGTCGCGCCGGGAGGGCAAACTGCACATCATTATCGCCGGCCTGGAAGAACGGGCGAACAAGCTCCAGACCGTACTCAAGGCAGCGGATTTTCATCCTCTGGAGCTGCCCGAAGCCTTTGCCGATCACCCGGACAAGGTGGCCCGCCAGCTCAGGAAAAGGGAGCAGAGAATACTTCAGGAACAACAACAGTTGCAAAGAGACATCGCGCAACGTGCCGCGAAAGAAAGTAACCGTCTCGCTCAGGCAGCCGCCATGCTCATGGCGGCTTCTGGGTTCATTCAGTTCGGCAACGCCCTGCAAGGCCGTGGCGGACTTGCGCGTATCGATGGCTGGACACCGGAACATCGCGTTGAAGAGCTGAAAAAAGCATTGCGGCATGGGCTGTCCGGGCCGGTAGTGATAGAGCACCGGCCACCACGAAAGGAGGAGAAACCCCGAGTGCCTTCGGCCATGGAACATCCTTCCTGGCTGCAACCATTCACACGCCTGGTGAAGAATTTCGGCACACCTCGCTATACTGAAATCGATCCCACCTGGTTCTTCGCCCTGAGCTTCCTCGCCATGTTTGGCATGATGTTTGGTGATCTGGGGCATGGAGCGCTGATCTTTCTCGCTCCCCTGGTGCTGCGAAAACCCCTCGCGTCTTTCGCCCCCATTCTCATGGGCGCCGGGCTTTCCTCCATGCTTTTCGGCCTGCTCTATGGCAGTGTCTTTGGTTATGAACATCTGATTCCCGCCTTGTGGATCCCTCCCCTGAGCGACCCTGTACTCATGTTGCAGGTGGCCTTTCTGTGGGGCGTGGGATTCATCAGCCTGACCAGTCTGCTCACCATTCGCAACCGTCTGGCGGAAGGGAATGTGGCTGCCGCCCTGCTGGACAGCCAGGGCATGGCCGGTCTTGGGTTGTATCTGGGGTTGCTGGCAACCGGGTTCTTTTGGCTGCGACAGGGCGGCGTGCCCGATGCGGTGGCCGCAGTACCCGCCGTGGCTCTGGCACTGATCCTCATTTACAAATGGCGTAGCCATCAGGCTGCGGCGGGTGAGCGCCTGCTGGTGGTGCTCATTGAAGGCTTCGAAACCTTAATGAATTCTATTTCCAATACCCTGTCCTTTCTGCGCGTGGCGGCTTTCGGCCTCAATCATGTGGCGCTGGCGATTGCCGTGTTCGCTCTGGCCAACATGATGGACAGTGCCGGGCACTGGATTACGGTAGTGCTGGGAAACCTGTTCATTCTGTTGCTCGAAGGCGCTATTGTAGTGATACAGGTGTTGCGCCTGGAATATTACGAGGGCTTTTCCCGCTTCTTTCGCGGTGATGGCCGTACCTTCCGCCCCATGCGCCTGTCACTGGACAACCTTTATGAATAGGAGACGCTCATGTACGGGATGATCACACTGTTGAGCCTGAGCCTGCTGGCTCTCGTGGCTACCGGCATCTGGCTGGAAATCCATCCGCCGGCGAAAGAACCAGGCATTCAGCGCAAATGGAAATCCCTGGTGGCGCTGAATCTGCTGCTATTTGTCGGCGCCCAGATCGGCCTGCTGGTACTGGGGATGCACGACGCCATGGCGGAAACCGCGAACGCTGCCGCGGGCGGCAAGGAAGTAAGCCTGGGGCTGGGCCTGTCTCTTATCGGCATCGGCATTCCCACGGCCCTGGCCACCATAGGCGCGGGCATTGCCGTGGGGCCCGTGGGCGCGGCTTCCCTGGCGGTGATTTCCGAGAAACCGGAACTGTTTGGCCGCACCCTTATCTACCTTGGCCTGGCCGAAGGCATCGCCATCTATGGCCTGGTGGTGACCATACTCATGCTGGGCAAGATTGGCTGACATGGACGGCCTGGAACCTGCCAAGCACACACGTCTGATCATGATGGGAGAAGCGGCTCTGTGCAACGGTTTTTCCCTGCTTGGCTTCGAGACCTGGCCGGACGCCTCGGCAGAAGAGCTGGAAGGACTGCTGGAACAACTGCAGCAGGACGGGGAAACGGCACTGGTGTTTCTCGACCCGCAACTGGCTCGCTGTGAATGCAAGGCGCTGAAGCGCCTGCAATACCATGGCGGCGGCATACTGGTGACGGAGATTCCTCCCCTGAACGCGCCCGGCAGCTATCGCCCGCAGGTGGAAGAACTGGTAGTCAGCGTACTGGGCAAGGGAGCGCTGGAATAATCATGGCCGAGGAACAACTGGTCAGTGATCTGGAACAGGCGCTCCTGGAGCGGGCGGAAAAACTCGCCCAGGAATACCGCGACCGCGCCCAACGCGCCCGCCAGCACATTCTGGAAGACGCCCAGGAGCGGCTGCGCATCCGCGAACAGAACGAAGTGCTCGCCGCCCAGGCGCAAGCCGAGCGCCATTACCGACGTCAGGTGCAGGCCAGCGAACTGCGCCTCAAGAGCGACCTGGACCGGCTGCGCTGGCAGCTCATCCAGTCCGTGATGCAGGAACTGCCGAAACGACTGGCGCAGATCAGGAAAGACCAGCAGCGTTACTGGACTTTCATGAAAGCGCTGCTGAGGCATTCGGTTGCGCACATGGAACAGCATGATCTGGTGGTGGAAGTGAATGCGCAGGATCAGCAACATCTGCAGGCCGGATGGGAGGATTTCATCAGTGATCTGGATGTCCATCGGCACATTCGCCTGGCCAGCACCCCATGCCATTGCAGCGGCGGCCTGGTGCTGCGCAGCGCCGACAACCGCATCCGCATCGACAACAGCTTCGAAGGCCGTATCGAGCGCCTGCAAGGCGACCTGTTGCAGGTCATCACCGAACGCCTGTTTGCCGCAGAAGTCAGTCAGCGGGGCATGACGCCATGAACAGGGGAACGGTCACGCAAATCAATGGCCCACTGGTTCAGGCGCATCTGCCCGGCGTCGCCAATGGGGAACAGGTGCGCGTGGGGGAAATGCAGCTCACTGGCGAGGTCATTGGCCTGGAGGGAGAATTCGCCCTGATCCAGGTCTATGAATCCACCCAGATGCTGCGCCCCGGAGAGGAAGTCACGCCGCTCGGTTATCCCCTGTCCGCGGAACTCGGCCCTGGCCTGCTGGGGGGTATCTTCGACGGCGTGCAGCGTCCCTTGCGCGCCATCATGGAGCAGGCCGGTGAACATATTCCGCGGGGACTGGAGCTGCCCGCTCTGGACCGGGAGCAGCGCTGGGAATTCACTCCGGCAGATCAGCTCCGGGCCGGCCAGGAAATTCATGGCGGCATGGTGCTGGGACAGGTGCAGGAAACCGAAGCTGTGCAACATCGCATTCTGGTGCCGCCGGATGTAAAGGGCGAACTTCTGGAACTGGCGGGAGCCGGCAACTATCGCCTGGAAGAAACCATCGCCCGGGTACGCACGCCCCTGAAAGGCATTCGTGAGCTAAGCCTTCTCCAGCGCTGGCCCGTGCGCCGCCCCCGGCCCTACACCCGGCGCGACGATGGCATAGCGCCCCTGCTCACCGGGCAGCGCATTCTGGACACCTTCTTTCCCCTGCTCAAGGGTGGCAAAGGCGCCATTCCCGGCCCCTTCGGCGCAGGCAAGACCATGCTCCAGCAGCAGATCGCGCGCTGGACCAATGCGGATATCGTCATCTATGTGGGCTGCGGCGAGCGCGGCAACGAACTGGTGGACATTCTCGAATCCTTTCCGGAACTCACCGACCCCTATAGCGGCCGCTCCCTCATGGAGCGCACCCTGCTGGTAGCCAATACTTCCAACATGCCCGTGGTGGCGCGGGAAGCTTCCATCTATCTGGGCGTTACCCTGGCAGAGTATTACCGCGACCAGGGTCATGACGTGGTGATGCTCGCGGATTCCACCAGCCGCTGGGCCGAGGCCCTGCGTGAAGTGGCGGGTCGTCTGGGACAGATGCCCGTGGAAGAAGGTTATCCCGCCTATCTTGCTTCACGTCTGGCCGCTTTCTATGAGCGCGCCGGGCGCGTCGATACGCTGGGCGGCGGCAACGGCTCCGTGACCCTCATTGGAGCTGTCTCACCTCCTGGCGGCGACTTCTCCGAGCCGGTCACCAACCACACCAAGGACATCATCCAGACCTTCTGGGCCCTGTCCAAATCCCTGGCGGATGCCCGTCACTATCCGTCCGTATCCTGGACGGAAAGTTTCTCCGACGCGGTGGATGCGGCTGCCCGCTGGTGGTCGGAACAAATCAGCCCGGACTGGCTGGCCCGCCGTACCCAGGCACTGGATCTTCTGGCCCGGGCCGAAGAACTGTCACGCATCATCAACCTGGTGGGAGTGGAAGCCCTGTCTCCCGGCCAGCGCTGGAGCGTGGAAACCGCCACCCTGGTACGTGAAGCCCTGCTGCAACAGAGCGCCCTGGACGAGGTGGACAGTTATTGCTCACCACAGAAGCAGTTTGCCCTGCTGGATCTGGTAATGGGGCTGTACCAGCAAGGCCGGGAACTCATTGCCAGGCATGTGCCGGTAAGCGCCCTGCTGGAGCTTCCCGCTCTGGCCCGCCTGCGCCGGGCCAAGAACAGTTACGGCAATGAACAGCTGGATGCCATGATCCAGCTGAAGGAAGACATTCGCACACAGCTCGACAAGCTGGCGCAAGAATATGCGGAGGACTCCCCATGAAGGCAAAGGAATACCGCTGCGCCTCAGCTGCACGCACCGGGCTACTGTTTCTCAAGGGAGTACCTGGCGTGGCCTTTGGCGACAGGGTGAGCATCCGCGACCGCCACGGCAGAAAGCGCAATGGCCAGGTCATACTCAGCTCCCGGGAACTGGTCATGGTGCAGGTTCTGGAAGGCACGGATGACCTCAACCTGGACGACACCTGGGTGCGCTTTCTCGACGAACCCTTCGAACTGCCCCTGTCACCGGATCTGCTTGGGCGGGTATTCAACGGCATTGGCGAACCGCGGGACGAGCGTCCGCCCATCATCTCCCGCCTGCGACGCAATGTAAACGGCGAGCCGGTCAATCCCGTGGCCCGGGCCTATCCCAGGGAGTTCATCCAGACCGGCATCTCGGCCATCGATGGCCTGAACTCCCTGGTTCGCGGCCAGAAGCTGCCCATCTTCTCCGGCTCCGGACTGCCGCACAACCGCCTGGTGGCGCAGATCGTGCGTCAGAGCAGACTGCTGGGCGAGGAATCCCGCTTCGTGGTGGTATTTGCCGCCATGGGATTGTCCTACGCCGATGCGCGCTTTTTCCGCGAGGACTTCGAAAACAACGGTGTGCTGGGCAACGTGGCCATGTTCATCAATCTGGCGGACGACCCTCCCATAGAACGTCTGATCCTGCCCCGCACCGCGCTCACCGCCGCCGAATACCTGGCCTTCGACCTGGATCTGCACGTGCTGGTGATTCTCACGGACATGACCTATTACGCCGAAGCCCTGCGCGAAGTGGCCACGGCCAAGGGGGACGTGCCCACGCGCAAGGGCTATCCCGGTTATCTGTACTCGGACATGGCGGAGATCTATGAACGCGCCGGACGGGTACACAAGCGCCACGGCTCCATCACCATGGTGCCTGTGGTGAGCATGCCTTCCGATGACATCACCCACCCCATTCCCGATCTGACGGGGTATATCACCGAGGGCCAGATCGTTCTTTCCCGGGAACTGAACAATCAGCACCTCTACCCGCCGGTGAACATTCCGCCATCACTCTCACGGCTGATGAAGGACGGCATCGGCAAGGACGACACCCGGGAAGATCATCCGCGGGTGGCCAGCCAGCTCTATGCCGCCTACGCCAAGGCTCTGGAAGTACGCAACCTGGCATCCATCATCGGCCGCGATGAACTGCCGGATCTGGATCAGCGCTATCTGGATTTCGCCGACCGCTTCGAACAGCGTTTCCTTGCGCAGGGGCCGGACGAGGACCGCTCCGTGATCCAGACCCTGAACATTGCCTGGGAACTGCTTTCCCTGCTGCCCGGTGAAGTGTTGTCCCGGGTGAGCGAGGCGGATCTGGCACGCTACCATCACTGGGAGGGCGGCAAGTGACAGAACGCCTGCCCATTCCTCCCACGCGCAACGCCCGGCTGCAGCTCCAGCGCCAGCTGGATTTCCTGCACGCCGGGCATGATCTGCTGGAACGCAAACGCGAACTGCTCACGCGCATGGTGCGCCAGCAACTGGGCAGCTACCGCACGCTGCGCGCCGAGGCGGCCCGCCTGGTGGACAGGGCCTATTACTGGCTGAGCATCACCCAGATGCGCATGGGGGAACGCATGTTGCAACAGGCAGGCCTGGGACTGAGACCAGCGCTAAGGGTTAAAATCCTGCCCCGCAGCAATCTGGGCGTGGAATACCCGGCGGTACAGGCGGAACAGAACGAGCTGGAGCCGGTAAGTCTCATGTGGACAGACACCGGCTTCGACAAGGTACGCAGCTACCTTGCGGAAATGGCGGTAGTGCTCGCCCGCCTGGGGGAGGCGGAAATCACCCTGCGGCGCATGCTCAATGAGCAGCGAAAAACCCAGAAGCGGGTCAATGCGCTGAAATACAACATTATTCCCCGATACGAAAAAACCATCCATTTCATCGCGGAAAGCCTGGAGGAAGAGGAACGCAACAGCCTGTTCCAGGTCAAACGGCTTCAAGAGAAGGGCATCTCGAAAAATCGAGATCCCCGGAAGCAATTTGACGATTTCTGAATGATGGTATGATGCGCGTCTGCGATTAACGAATATCAAGGAGTTCAAACCATGAAACTGTCTTCTGTCCTGATTGCAATCACCTTGGCATTTTCCCTGTTGGCGCTACCCGGTTGCGGAGGCGGCGGAGCCAAGGTCAACTCCACCGTCACTACCACGACCATGGGACAGGAACTGCAGGATCTGGAAGAAACCTATAACAAGGGTTTGCTCACGGAAGACGAATACAAGAAAGCGCGCAAGGCGATTCTCAAGCGCTACAAATAATCGCCCTTAGCCCGAATATTGCACCGGAATCCGGAATTTTCCCGGAGAGATTTTTGCCCAGATTGTTCGAACGGACAAAAGCCGATGTTATTCATCGACTTGCAGGGCGTTCGGGCAAGCTGGGTGAAAAAATCCCGGGAAAAACCGGATAGCATGACAGGTACGAACTGTATCCAGCATAATCGTCACGCAACAGGCTGTAATTCATGGTAAAAAACCCACATTTTGCGCGTTCTGGTGAAATATGCGGGCTAGCCCGAATATTGCACCGGAATCCGGAATTTTCCCGGAGAGATTTTTGCCCAGATTGTTCGAACGGACAAAAGTCGATGTTATTCATCGGCTTGCAGTGCGTTCGGGCAAGCTGGGTGAAAAGATCCCGGGAAAAACCGGATAGCATGACAGGTACGAACTGTATCCAGCATAATCGTCACGCAACAGGCTGTAATTCATGGTAAAAAACCCACATTTTGCGCGTTCTGGTGCAATATTCGGGTTAGCAGGGAGTTGAGATGTTATCAACGCATGCAGTTCCTTGCCGATTTGGCATGTTTGGCAACAAGCTTGGGAAGTTTACTGATCCGTTTCTCTGAAGTGTTTTGGTGACATGCCTTTCCAGCGCTTGAAAGCACGGCTGAAAGAACTCAGTTCGGCGAAACCGAGAAGAAAGGAGATTTCCTGAAGAGTCATCTTGCTGTCCCGGATGTACTGGTCAGCCAGCTCCTGGCGAACCTCCGTGAGCAGACGCTTGAAGGTCGTGCCCTCCGCCTGAAGTCTGCGTTGCAGGGTTCTTTCCGTCATGAACAGCGCTTTGGCAATCCGTGCGTCGGAGATATGTCCGGAAGGAAGTTCCTCGACAATGGCTGCCTTGACTCTTTCGATGATGTTTTCCTTGTCCAGGTTGCTCAGGTATTCGCGCATCAGCTGGTCATGCAACAAGGACAGTTGCGCATGAGATGTTGAGCGGATTTTTTCTGCTTCTTCCCGCTCAAGACGGAAGCAAGTGATTTCCGCGTCGAATTCCACGGGACATTGAAAGAGTGCGTAATATGGAGCGGGATCGCGGGGAGCGGAATGGGCAAAAGAGACGGATGTGGGATGCAACTTGTGGTCACCGTTGCAGCGGATCATGGCAAGCAACATGGCCATGGAAGTGTCACTGCGGGAGGTGAGGGCGATATTTCCGAGGAATCTGAATTCCATGGCAATATCAATATCCGTTTCCACCAGGGTGAGTTTGCTGCCTTCGGTAACGATTTTGCTGAAACGTTGCAGACGTTTGAATGCGGCATGCAGGGTTTCGCTGGTGATCCAGGCATATCCCAGTGGCCCCATATGACTGGGATGCCAGAATTCAGCGGCTTTCAGGCCGAAACTGCTTTCGGGAATGATATTCTCCATTTTCTCGAACAATGCCAATACCTGACTTATGCGAAAACGCGCATTGATATCGGCGATTCGCCTTGGATCGATGGCCAGTTCCCGAAGTATCGGCAGCGGATCAACATCATAGGAACGCATGATGCTCATCATCAAATCCAGTGCGGGCGAATAGAAACTCAGGGGCATGGGGAAAGCTGGCTCCGGTCAGGTACAGCAGAAAAATCGCATGTTTCCCATTCACCGTCAATGATTTGGCGTGTTTTGGCAATGGGTATTTTTTGAGGATGGGGTAGCCTTCCAACTTTGCGGAAACAGGCCCGAGTCAACAGGTGTGGAGACTGTGTATCCCGCCAGGAAAAGCTGTTATGAAACTGACTCCGACCCCGGAATTAATGGAAATGCTGTTGCTTGAAGAGCGGGCAAGAGAAGAAATTGAATTTTGGGAATCGTACGTAATTCGTTCTCTCGCTCATGCCGGAAAGCCTTTTCCGGTAAGAGCCATCCAGGCCATGGCCGAGGCTGAGAAGAAACTTGCCATATGCCTGAAGATGGCCCATAAAGATCATGTTGGGGTTCATTGAGCTGTAGGGCATCTCGAAAAATCGGGATGCCCGAGTGGGACAGGGATGTCCCACCATTTTCGATCACCTAAAGTGATTGAAAATGTGAGCGAAGAGGAAAGCGCATCTTCTCTTTGCGAGGAAAAAATTCCATGGAAGGAATTTTTCGAGGTTCCCTGTAGAAATTCGGATCAATAAATCAATTGAAGGCTTGCGGAAAACCGGAACATGTGGTCTTTGTGCTCCAAGCCTATGTCAGCCATTGCTGAATGTTCTTTCGATCTGGTAGTCCGCCGGCATGAACCACCTTGCCGTCGACAACCACGCCCGGAGTGGACATGACCCCATAGCTCATGATCTGACCAACATCTTCTACCTTCTCCAGTTTGATTTCCAGCCCGAGCTCTGCGGCCGTTTTTTCGATAAGTCTGGCTGTGGTTTTGCAGTTGGCGCAGCCACTGCCCAGAACCTTGATTGTCTTCATGTTTTTATCTCCTTTACAGATTTATGAACGGATGGAATTTGCAACAAGAACATACGGCATCTCTGGGAGTCTGTCGGATTTGCAGCCGATCAGTGTTCAATCCGACAGACTCCTGGGGGATCTCGAAAAATTCCCTCCCTGGAATTTTTCTCGTCGCAAAGAGAAAATGTGATTTCCGGTTTCTCATGAAATCAGATTGAATCCCCAACCCACGAGCATGAATGCTATGGCCAAAACACCGGCATACAGAGCCAGTGCCGGCCATTTGATGACTTTTCGCAAAATGAGCATTTCTGGAAGTGAAAGAGCGGCGATACTCATCATCAGCGCCAGCACCGTACCCAGTGCCACTCCTTTTCCCAGCATGGCCTCGGCAATTGGAATTACGCCAGTGGCATTGGAGTAGAGAGGGATGCCAAGCAGAACAGCTGCAGGAACCGACCACCAGTTGTCTTCGCCGCCAAGATATTCGCTGACCCAGGCCTCCGGCACATAACCATGGAACAGGGCTCCCAGCGCAATACCCATCACTACCCATTTCCAGATCCGGCCAAGGATTTCCTTCACTTCGTGCCAAGCATAACGGTGGCGCCCACCCAGGGATGTATCCGGTTTTTCGCGTTCTGTGTTGCCCATGGAAATCTTCCACACATAGTCTTCCACCCAGCGTTCGGGTTTGAAACGTTCCATGATCATGCCCCCGAAATATGCAACGGTCAGTCCGGAAGCGATATACAGAGCAGCGAGTTTCCATCCCAGAATGCCTATCAGGATGACTGCGGCTACCTCGTTGATCATAGGACTGGCAACAAGAAAAGAGAAGGTGACGCCCAGGGGAATGCCAGCTTCCACGAAACCGATGAACAAAGGTACGGAAGAACAGGAGCAGAAAGGCGTGACCGCGCCCAACAGAATTGCAAGACTGCGCGCCAGCCATTTGGGTTTGTTACGCACGAACTCACGTACTTTTTCCGGTGAGAGCAGAGCACGCAACAGGCCCATGATGTAGATCACCAGGATCAGTAACACCAGAATCTTGCTGAGATCCATGATGAAGAACTGAAGGGCGCTCCCCAGCTTGCTGTCCGCAGACAATCCCAGCCATTGATACGCGATCAGATTGCCAAGCCCTTCGAACATGTGCAAATTATATATGAAATTCCATATGTATTCAATGCTGTCATTTGCAATGGCAGGTTTGTCAGACCCTTCGGCAAGTTGCTGTTTGACTCAAAGTCCGCAAGAAAGGGGAGTAGGGGGGCTTGCAGGAAATATTTTCACGCGGGCGATTGCAAGGGTTTTTCCCGGGGAACTTCCGGCAGCAGGACTGACAGCAAGGCGGCAATGATGATGAAAACAGTGGAAATCCAGAGACAGCCTTCCAGACCCCATTGCTGGTAGGACCAGCCGGACAGCAGAGTGCCGGCCAAACGGCCACCGGCATTGGCCATGTAATAGAACCCCACGTTCATGGCTACCTTGTCATGGGAGGAGTAGGCCAGAATCAGATAGGAATGCACAGCAGAGTTGATGGCAAATACAGCACCAAAAAGAATCAGCCCGATAACGATCACCAGATCCGCTGTCCAGCCCCAGGACAATCCCAGGGCGATGCCAGCGGGAAATACGGCCAGAATTGCGGCCCAGATGCGAGCTGTGGCACCGTCCGGCCCTTTGCCATGATGGCTTCTGCCAAGGAGTCGTGGCGCGCTGGCCTGGATGAATCCATAGCCGATGACCCACAGGGCGAGAAAGGCACCTACCTGGGTAAATTTCCATTCGAGAACATCATAGAGAAACACCGGCAGACCGACCACGAACCACACATCGCGTGAACCGAAAAGGAAAAAACGGGCGGCGGACAACCAGTTGATGGCGGCTACCGTGGAAAACACCTGGCTGAATTTTGGTTTGGATGTCATTCTTCCTACCCCGCCGGGGAGCAGGGCAATCGTGGTGAGTAATGCCAGTAGCAACATGCCGGCCAGGATCAGCAATGTGCTTCGGAAACCCGTCCATTCCAGCAGTGCCGCGCCAATGAAGAAGCCGCCCCCCTTGAGTGCGTTTTTGGAACCAGTGAGAATGGCTACCCATTTGAACAGTTTTGTCTGGTTGCCGTCTTTTACCAGGGTCTTGACCGATGCCTTGGCAGACATTTTGTTGAGATCCTTGGCAATTCCCGAAAGTGCCTGGGCGAACATCACATAGGCTACAGAGAGCCAGGCGTCGGGGACGGCCAGCATGAGCAGGGCAACAATTTGCAGGCCCATGCCGAGATGCATGGTGAGATTCAAGCCGATACGTGCCCCCAGCCAGCCGCCCACCAGATTTGTGACAATGCCGAAAACCTCATAAAAGACAAAAAGCATGGCCACAGCAAAAGGTGAATACCCAAGCAGATAGAAATAGAACACCACCAGCATGCGAATGGCGCCGTCAGTGATGGTGAACGCCCAGTAACCACCGGTGATGGCGAGATAGTTGCGAAAGCTCTGATTCATCGTTCTGGCTGCATGCTTTCCGCCATCATCTGTGCGATTTCCATCATGCGGTTCACATAGCCCCATTCGTTGTCATACCAGGCATATATTTTCACCTGGGTATCGTCGATTACCATGGTGGACAGGGCGTCAATTATGGATGAGCGCGGGTCATTTACATAGTCGATGGACACCAGGGGGCGTTCTTCGTATCCCAGAATACCTTTGAGTTCACCTTCAGCGGCTTCCTTGAACAAATCATTCAGCTCTTCCCGTGTGACCGGTCTGGCGGCTTCAAATACGAAATCGGTGAGTGACGCATTGAGCAGCGGTACACGTATGGCGTGGCCATTCAGCCTGCCTTCCAGTTCGGGGAAGATTCGAGTGATGGCTTTTGCGGAACCGGTGGTGGTCGGTATCAATGACTGGCCGCAGGCTCTGGCCCGGCGCAGATCCGAATGCCCCTTGTCGACGATGGTCTGGGTGTTGGTGATGTCATGTATGGTGGTCATGCTGCCATGCATGATGCCAACTTTTTCCTGCATGACTTTTACTACCGGCGCCAGACAGTTGGTAGTGCAGGATGCAGCCGTGACGATATGATGAACTTGTGGGTCATACAGATGATGGTTGACGCCATACACGATGTTCAATCCGGGATCAGCTACAGGAGCGGATACCAGAACTTTCCGTACTCCCTGGTCGAAATATGCCTGTAGAGCCTGTTCCGTCTTGAATGCGCCAGAACATTCAATGACCAGATCCACTCCTTTCTCTGCCCAGTCCACCTCGGATGGCACAGCCCGATTACTGAAGCTTGTTTTGTGTCCATCTACAATAATGGCGTCCTTGCCGGTTGTTATGTGGTGATCCCAATGACCGTGTACGGAATCGAATTCAAGCAAATGTGCGTGGCAATCCGCATCACCATTGATTTCATTGACATGCACGATTTCATAGGCCGGGTTGCCCCATCCGGCGCGAAAACCCAGTTTGCCCATGCGCCCAAAGCCGTTGATCCCGATCCTGATGCTCATTTGTTTTTCCTCTGACTAACCCGAATATTGCACCAGAACGCGCAAAATGTGGGTTTTTTACCATGAATTACAGCCTGTTGCGTGATGAGTATGCTGGATACAGTTCGTACCTGTCATGCTATCCGGTTTTTCCCGGGATCTTTTCACCCAGCTTGCCCGAACGCCCTGCAAGTCGATGAATGACATCGGCTTTTGTCCGTTCGAACAATCTGGGCAAAAACCTCTCCGGGAAAATTCCGGATTCCGGTGCAATATTCGGGCTAACAGTCAATATAATATCGTTTAGCATATATATAACGCAAAACGAATATATCAGCAGATGATGACAATTTTATGACTTGAGGGAATCTCGAAAAAACCTTTCCATGGCATTTTTCTCTTGGCAAAGAATGTGATTTCCTCTTTGCTCGTGTTTTCAATTACTTATCGTGATTGAAAATGGCAGGACATCCCGGCAAGTGCTCAACCGCAGGCCGTATTGGTATCGGATTCGCTGCCGGCCAGCCGTTTTGCATCCTCGACATAAGGCGATTTTCCCCGGCAGCCATTTTGTGCGGCTTGCAGTAACTGGTTCCCCCAGGCAGGGAGGTCCGGGTGTATGCGGTAATGCACCCACAAACCCTCACGGCGATCCAGCACAAGTCCGGCATCGCGCAGGATTGCCAGATGGCGGGATACCTTGGGTTGGACGATTTGCAGCGCCTCGGTCAACTCGCAAACACAAAGTTCATCTTTGCTCAGCAAGAGATTGATCAGGCGCAGGCGGGTGCCATCTGCCAGGGCGCGGAGAATGGTTTCTGCACGAATCATGCTGGAAAAAGATCCCGGGTCTCAGTTTTCGGCTTTTTGTGGATTGCGAACATAATTGTCCGGTATCAGTATGGTCGGTTGGCGCTGGGTCTCGTCCCGCCAGGGGTAGTCCAGATTATAGTGCAGACCACGGCTTTCCCTTCGGCGCTGGGCTGAAAGAATGATCAGTTCCGCCACGTCGGCGAGGTTCCGCAGTTCCAGCAGGTCATTGGTTACCCGGAAATTGCTGTAATACTCCCGGATTTCATGTTGTAACAGATTGATGCGCCGCCGGGCTCGCGCCAGACGCTTGTTGCGTCGCACGATCCCTACGTAGTCCCACATGAAACGGCGCAGTTCTTCCCAGTTGTGCGCCACCACCACCTCTTCATCCGAGTCTGTGACCCGGCTTTCATCCCAGCGGGGCAGGCCGGGCAGGTCATCTTCTGCTTCCGCCAGATGGCGAGCGATGTCTTTGGCTGCCAGCTCGCTGAAGACCAAACACTCCAGCAGGGAATTGCTGGCCATGCGGTTGGCGCCATGCAGACCGGTGTACGCGGTTTCTCCTATCGCATACAAGCCCATGATGTCGGTGTGTGCGTTGCGGTCAGTCCAGATTCCGCCGCAAGTGTAATGGGCGGCTGGCACCACGGGAATGGGTTCACGGGTGATATCCACGCCAAACTCCAGACAGCGTTCATATATGGTAGGGAAATGCTCTCTGATGAAACGGGCATCCCGGTGGCTGATGTCCAGATAGACATTGTCCAACCCTTGCTTCTTCATCTCATTGTCTATGGCCCGGGCGACAATGTCCCTGGGCGCCAGTTCCCCTCGCGGGTCATATTTATCCATGAAACGCCGCCCGTCCGGCAAGACCAGCTTTCCTCCTTCTCCACGCACTGCTTCGGTGATGAGGAAGGATTTTGCTTCCGGATGATACAGGCAGGTAGGGTGAAACTGGATGAATTCCATGTTCGCTACCCGGCAACCGGCCCGCCAGCCCATGGCGATGCCATCGCCGGTCGCGACATCCGGGTTGCTGGTATAGAGGTATACCTTGTTGGATCCGCCAGTAGCCAGGGCCACAAAGCGGGCGCCAATGGTTTTGACCTGATCGGATTTCAGATCGAGGAGATAAGCGCCATGACAACGACGCGCCTCGTCGCCACTGCCTCTGGGAGTGCAGATCAGGTCGATGGCGATATGATGTTCCAGGAGATCGATGTTTGGCTGATGCCGCGCCCTGTCTTCCAGACTGAGTTCCACGACCCTGCCGGTTGCGTCAGCGGCATGGATGACCCGGCGATGGCTGTGACCGCCCTCGCGGGTGAGGTGGTAGCCGGATGAGCCGGTGGGCGGCTGCTGGGTAAATTCCACCCCTTGATTGAGCAGCCAGCGGATGTTCTGCGGGCCGTGTTCCACTACCAGTTTGACGATTTCCTCATCGCACAGATCCGCGCCTGCCACCAGGGTGTCCTGAATATGTGACTCCATGGAGTCGGCTTCGTCCAGAACTGCGGATATCCCGCCCTGGGCATAGAGGGTGTTGCCTTCCTTGAGTTCGCGCTTGGAAACCACGGCAATGCGGGCAGTTTCGGGCAGGCGCAAGGCCAGACTGAGGCCGGCAGCACCGCTACCGAGAATTAAGACGTCGTAGTGTTGTTTTTTTGACATAATAGAGTCTGACCAATCATGCGCTCCCGGGCTTGCCGGGAGTTGGCAACAAAGGAACTTTCAATTTTTTATCATGAGCTACTCGTATCCTGCGCCCAAAATGCTTCGCTGCTTCGCGAACTGCATGTGCAGGAGTGGCAGTCCGGCAAATCCGCGCAATGCGCCAAGGCAGCTGCTGTTGCGCAATTGGCGTCCCAAATCCGGGCATTCCGGCAGCAATCCCTTTTCTTCGGACTGGTTCAATGGTGCCTCAAAGTATTCATGAAACAGAACTTTATGACAATAAGCATGTCACATTGGCATAAGAGAAGAAAGCCATGGGGACGTGGCCGTGGGAGTATGCCATGACCTCGAGCGCCGAAGCCGACCTGAGGTTGGTGGAAAAAGTAAAAAAAGGCGATAAAAAGGCTTTTGACCTGCTGGTTCTGAAATACCAGCAGAAGGTGGCAAACATCATCTCGCGCTATATTCATGACAGCAGCGAGGTGTTCGATGTGAGTCAGGAGGCTTTCATCAAGGCCTACCGGGCGTTGCCCAAGTTTCGTGGTGACAGTGCTTTTTACACCTGGTTGTATCGCATTGCCATCAATACCGCCAAGAATCATCTGGCGGCGAAGGGGCGCAGGCCCCCGGCGGATGATGTGGAGGCGGCCACGGCGGAACAGCTGGATTCTGGCGCCAGACTGAAAGAGTTTGATACACCGGAACATCTGTTGCTGCAGGATGAAATAGCCCGTACGATTCGGGATGCCCTGAATGAGCTGCCCGATGATCTGCGAACCGCAATCAGTTTGCGGGAACTGGAAGGACTGAGTTATGAGGAAATCGCTCAAGCCATGGATTGCCCCATTGGCACCGTGCGTTCACGTATATTTCGCGCACGCGATGCCATCGACAAGAAATTGAGACCCCTGTTGAGTTAGACAATCGAGAATGCACACCATGTCTGAAAATGGAAACAATTTGCACAAAGACCGGCTGTCCGCGCTGGTAGACAACGAGCTCGATGAGTTGGATATGCTCAAGGCAAGCCACCAGATCAGTCAGGACCCGGAATTGAGGGATGTCCTGGTGCGCTATCAACTGATCAGCGACAGCTTGCGCGGGGAACAGGTTCAGATTTCCGCGATGAATCTGGTGAGTAGCGTCAGCGCCCGCCTGGAATCAGAGCCCACCGTGTTGGCGCCAAAAAATACCGCGAGCCGCTTGCCCCGTTGGGTGCAGCCGGTGGCGGGTACGGCTCTCGCGGCGTCTGTAGCTGCCGTCGGAATATTGCTGGGGCCGCAGCTGATCAATGGCGGCGGCCAGCCCCGGTTGCCCGTGGATCTTGGCCGTCAGGTGGTGGCGCATCCAGTGGGTGAAGTGCAGCCAGAGCCGGTACTGGTTTCCGAGGAAGAGAATCACTGGAAGACAATCAACGACAGAGCCACCCGTAACCGTCTGGATCGCTATCTGGAACAACACAGCCAGTATGCCGTGGCTCCCGGCGGCGTCCAGGGAGTAATGCCTTACACTTCATTTGTGAGCTATGGCCAACCGTCAAAATAGACCGGTTAAGAGCATGCTGCTTTTTCTGCTGGGCTTTGTTGGTGCGGTGGCAGCTGCACCGGAACAAAGCAGCCATGATGAAGCTGTTCAATGGCTGGAGCGCATGAATCAGGCGGTTCGGAGCGTAAATTACGAAGGGCATTTCGTGTATCAGTGCGGCGAAACCCTGGAGGCCATGCATATTCGTCATGAAAATGCTGAAACAGGCCCCCGGGAATCCCTGTCCTCCCTTACCGGCTCACCCAAAGAGGTAATCCGGGATTCCCGATCCATCACGGTAATCACCAAGCGCGGCGGAAAACTGCAGGTATCCCAACAACCGGCCGTAGGCAGATTGTCTCCCGTGAAAGCTCTGAAGCCGGGTGAACTGGAAAAGAACTATGAATTGCAGATGGGGCGAAACACCCGGGTTGCCGGGCGGGCGGGGGTGACGATTCTCCTGTTGCCCAGGGATGATCTGCGTTACGGATATCGCCTCGTGCTGGACCAGATGAGTGCCCTGCCGCTGGATTTAACCGTTGTTGACAGCAAGAATGTGGTGCAATCCCATATCATGTTCACGGATTTGCGTATTACGGATGTGGATCTGGCTTCCATTCAAAAATCAGGGGAGCAGCCGCAGGCAGAATCTTCCCAGACCGTGAGTGTTGTTCTGGCCGGAATGGAAGAAAAGGGGGTTCCCGTGGAGATCGCTCACAGACAGCCATTGCAAAGCGTACAACCCCCGGATGCCGTCTGGCAATTCGATGCGCTTCCCAAGGGGTTTTATCTGATCAGCCACCAGCGTTCCGCAAAAAATGATCTGCATCATTTTGTGTTTTCCGATGGCCTGGCCACGGTTTCCGTATATCTTGAGCCAATCGCGGAGGATGATCAGGCTTTCCAGGGCTTTACCAGCCTTGGGTCCATGAATGTGCTGGGGCGGCGCTTCGATCAGTATCAGCTGACCGTGGTGGGGGAGGTGCCGTCACGGACTCTGGAGTTGCTCGCCAGCGGCATCAGATCCCGCAGCTCCTGAGGAGAAGCCCCGAATGCTTGAAGAAGAAGGCACAGTAGTCCGGGTTCATGCTGACATGGTCGAGGTCGTGACCCGAAAGAAGTCTGCCTGTGGCAGTTGTGCGGCGAAAAATGGTTGTGGCACTTCTCTGGTGGAAAGCCTGTTTCCCCAGCGAACCCGGTCTTTCCGCGCCAGTAATGAGGTGTTGGCAAAAGAAGGGGACCGGGTAATCATTGGCCTGGATGAGAATGCCCTGCAAATTGCTTCCATGCTGGTTTACCTGGCGCCGCTTCTGGGCTTGATCGCAGGCGCCATGGCTGGCAGCTGGCTGGGCGCCCAAATCAGCACGGGTCAGCAAGAGCTGTTCAGTATTCTCGCCGGTATCGGCGGCTTTTGGGGTTCACTTTTCGTGGTGCGAAGTTGCAGTGACGCCTTGTCACGGAAACATGCTTATCAGGCAAGAGTCTTGCGGGTGCTTCCCGAAGAAAAACCGGTCGTGACAGTTATGGATTTGCATGGGGTGAGCAAAGGGTGAAAACAGTGTACTTGAAAACCATATTGGGCTTGCAATGGCTTTTGCTGTCGCTGCTGTCTTCTGCGGGGCAAGCTGATGGGTTGCCGGATTTCACTGTCCTGGTGGAGAAGAATGCTCCCGCGGTAGTGAATATCAGTACGGTTTCCCATTCCGTGCAGCCCCATTCTTTTCATTCACCCCGGAACATGCCCTTTCCGGAAAACAACCCTTTCAATGAGCTGTTTCGGCATTATTTCGAACAAGGGGAGGATGCGCTGCCACCGGAAGAAACCGAGTCCCTGGGTTCCGGTTTCATCATTTCCGCGGACGGTTATGTGCTGACCAACCATCATGTGGTGGACGGAGCGGATGAAGTCATTGTTCGCCTGAACAATCGCAAGTCCTACGAGGCAAAGGTCATTGGCTCCGATGAAGCCAGTGATATAGCCCTTCTGAAAATCGATGCAAATGATCTTCCGGTGGTGAAGATAGGCAGCAGCAAGAACCTGAAAATCGGCGAGTGGGTGCTGGCCATAGGTTCACCTTTTGGTTTCGAGGCCACGGTCACTGCCGGGATCGTGAGCGCAAAGGGGCGCAGTTTGCCCAGCGAGAACTATGTCCCCTATATTCAGACCGATGTAGCCATCAATCCGGGAAATTCCGGTGGTCCCCTGTTCAATCTCGAGGGGGAAGTGGTGGGCATCAATTCCCAGATCTTCAGCCGTTCCGGCGGGTTCATGGGACTTTCCTTTGCGGTTCCCATCGAATTGGCCATGAACGTGGTTTCCCAGCTGCGCAAGGATGGTCATGTTACCCGGGGTTATCTGGGTGTGCTGATTCAGGACATCGACCGGAATCTGGCTGAATCCTTTGGCATGAATTACCCCAGGGGAGCCTTGGTGGCCAAGGTGATCGATGATTCTCCCGCATCTCGCGGAGGGCTGCAGGCCGGGGATGTGGTTCTGGAATTCAACGGCCAGCAATTACGTGATTCGTCCCAGTTGCCGCCTTTGGTCGGCGCGGCTCCGGTGGGAAGTGAAGTGGAACTGAAGATTCTGCGCCATGGAAAAGAACGCTTGCTGAAAATCCGGCTGGCGGAACTGCCTCAGAAAGAGGAGAGCAAGGCTGCGACACAGGACACGGAGAAAGAAGAGAAGAAGGAAGCGGAAAACCGGCTGGGCCTGGTATTTTCCGAGCTGAAGGCAGAGGAACGCCAGGAGCTGGATATTCCCGACGGTCAGGGGGTTCTCGTGACTCAGGTGGGCGCGCAAGCCGCTGCTGCTTCTGTCATTCAACCCGGCGATATCATCCTGATGATGGATGGGCAGAAAATCACTTCAGTGGAGCAGTTGCAGAAACTTATCGGTGCTGCCCCCGAAGGGAAGAACATCGCCTTTCTGGTGCAAAAAGCCACGGGGCCGGTTTTTCTCGCCTTGCGTATGCCTGGTGGCTGAACGCGATATAGATGGTCGCCGAGTGAATAAAGGGCATCTCGAAAAATCGAAATGTCCGAGTGGGACAGGGATGTCCCACCATTTTCGATCACCATAAGTGATTGAAAATGTGAGCAAAGAGGAAATCGCATTTTCTCTTTGCGGCGAGAAAAATTCCATGGAAGGAATTTTTCGAGATCCCCTAAAATCACCGGGAAATATTTGTGGATCCGGAGTATCATTCGCGGTTGCTGTTTTTCCGGAACGCCCCCAAGGAACCTCGAATTTACTCAGAGGTTCCCTGACGGGGCTTGTTGCCTGAGGCCCGATGTCCAAACTTGATCATATCCGAAACTTTTCCATCATTGCTCATATCGATCATGGCAAATCCACCATCGCGGATCGGTTTATTCAAATCTGTGGCGGTCTGACAGAACGGGAGATGGAAGCTCAGGTGCTCGATTCCATGGATCTGGAACGGGAGCGGGGCATCACTATCAAGGCGCAGAGTGTCACCCTGGATTTCAAGGCCAGGGATGGTGAGACTTACAAGCTCAATTTTATCGATACTCCCGGTCATGTGGACTTCTCTTATGAGGTATCCCGCTCCCTGACCGCCTGCGAAGGCGCCTTGCTGGTGGTGGATGCCGCCCAGGGTGTGGAAGCCCAGAGCGTCGCGAATTGCTACACGGCAATCGAACAGGGGCTGGAAGTCGTGCCCGTGCTCAACAAAATCGATCTGCCTTCGGCTGAGCCTGAACGGGTGATTACCGAAATCGAGGAAATCATCGGCATAGAAGCCGAGGATGCATTGCGGGTCAGCGCCAAGACCGGACTGGGCATTGAAGAACTGCTGGAGAGCCTGGTGGAACGCGTGCCGCCACCTGCCGGTGATCCGGAAGGTCCTCTGCAGGCGTTGATCATCGATTCCTGGTTCGACCCCTATGTGGGAGTGATTTCCCTGATACGGGTCATGAACGGCAGCATCAGGCGTCGCGACAAGTTTGTCATCATGTCCTCAGGCCGCACTTATCAGGCGGAAAAAGTCGGGGTGTTCACGCCCAAGCGCAAGGACATGCCGGAACTGGGTACGGGCGAGGTAGGCTATGTGATTGCGGGGATCAAGGAAATTGATGCTGCTCCTGTTGGGGATACCATCACTCTGGCTGACAATCCCGCAGATGAACCTTTGCCTGGCTTCAAGGAAATGCAGCCCCGGGTATTTGCCGGCCTGTATCCCATCAGCTCTGACGATTATGAAAACTTTCGCGAGGCTCTGCAGAAGCTGCGTCTCAATGATGCCGCCCTGCATTTCGAACCGGAAACATCCCAGGCGCTGGGCTTTGGGTTTCGTTGCGGTTTCCTTGGCATGTTGCATATGGAGATCATTCAGGAGCGCCTGGAACGGGAATATGATCTGGACCTCATCACCACTGCACCTACAGTTATCTACGAAGTGGAAAAGACAGACGGTGTGCTGGTGATGGTGGACAATCCGGCGGATCTGCCGGATCCGGGGCAGATCGCGGAAATTCGGGAGCCCATCATCGAAGCGCATATCCTGGTGCCCCAGGATTACCTCGGGAATGTCATCAGCCTGTGCATAGAGAAACGAGGCGTTCAGAAGAACATGCAATATCTTGGGGGTCAGGTGCAACTGGTCTATGACCTGCCCATGAATGAAGTGGTGCTGGATTTCTTTGATCGTCTCAAATCGGTCAGCCGTGGTTACGCCTCTTTCGAATATGAACTTGATCGTTTTCAGGCGGCCAGGCTGGTGAAACTGGATATTCTCATCAATGGTGAGCGGGTGGATGCCCTTTCCCTGATCGTACACCGGGATTATGCGGAAAGCCGTGGACGGGAACTCACTGAAAAAATGAAAGAAATCATTCCCAGGCAGATGTTCGAAGTGGCCATACAGGCGGCCCTGGGAAGCAAGATCATCGCTCGTTCCACGGTCAAGGCCTTGCGCAAGAATGTGACCGCCAAATGTTATGGCGGTGATATTACGCGAAAACGCAAGCTACTGGAAAAACAAAAAGCCGGCAAGAAGCGCATGAAGCAGGTGGGACGGGTTGAAATCCCCCAGGAAGCCTTTCTCGCGGTGCTGAATGTGGGCAAGGACAAATAAGCGGAGCACTCCATTCATGAGTCAAGAAAAAACACCTATCTCCATTGTTGATTTTATGGTTCTCATCGCCGTGGTTGGCGGATTCGTATGGCTGCTGATGCGTCACGATATCGAATCGGCGCTGGCATTTGCCACAGTGGCTTCCGGAGTGATCTGGGGAGGCTACAGACTGTTTGCGCGGAAACCGAATGGCGCCAGAGGAGCAGATAACGCGGACCAGGGAAAAAAGAAGAAAGCAGAACCCCTCATGGTGGACTATGCGCGTTCTTTTTTCCCCATTTTCCTGTTCGTATTGCTCCTGCGCGCTTTTGTCGTGGAACCGTTCAGGATTCCTTCCGGATCCATGATGCCCACCTTGCTGGTGGGTGATTTCATCCTGGTCAACAAGTTTGTCTATGGGCTGCGCATGCCGGTAAGCAAAACCAAACTGGTTGAAATCGGGGAGCCGGAGCGGGGAGACGTGGTGGTGTTTCGTTATCCGAAAAATCCGAAACTCGACTATATCAAACGTCTCATAGGATTGCCGGGTGACCGGATTGCCTACCGCAACAAGACGCTCTATATCAATGGCAAGGTCATTCCCCAGGAGCAAATCGGCACATACCATGCCGTAGGTTCGGGTATGCGCTCGGATGGAACTCTCGAGCTTCGTGAGAATCTCGAAGGTGTGCAACATTCCATTCTGGTGGATACCCACAGACCTGATTTTCCACCGGGCTGCTACCAGCTGGCGAGGGGTGAAATTACCGTGCCCGAAGGCCATTATTTCGTCATGGGTGACAATCGTGACAATAGTAACGACAGCCGTTGCTGGGGCTTTGTTCCGGAGAAGAATTTGGTTGGTAAGGCCTTTATGATATGGTTAAGCTTTGACCCAAATCGTTCTGGTATATTCGATTGGTCGCGTATTGGCCAGAGCATTGATTGAAGGGTATATTCCCCCGGATGAAATCATGGATAACAGGTTGACCCAGACAATCAACAATCAGACTTGACGCAGATGCACTGAATACCACGCAGGGGAGGGGACAAATATGCAGTATCCCAACAAATATCAGAAAGGCATGAGCATCACGGGATGGATCACAATCATAGCAGTTGTGCTGTTCCTGATTTTGCTTGGAGTCCGAATGGTTCCCAGTTACATGGAGTTCTACTCCATGAGCAAGATACTGGAAAGCATCAAGGATGACCCTCAATATCGCAGAACCGCGCCAAAGCAATTACGCAAAATATTTGATCGCAGGATCAACATCAACAGCATCTATGACTTTGATCCCAAGTACCTGAAGATCGACCGTAGCAAGGGACAAACCAGCATGATTCTGGATTACAGCATCAAGAAGCCCGTGATTGGCAATGTATCGGTTGTCATGGATTTCCATAAGGAAGTGGACTGGAAATAGTGTCCGGTAAAACTGCGTGGCAGATCTGAAGCGCCTTCAACGGAGATTGGGATACGAATTCCGGGATGAGTCCCTGCTTGTCCAGGCGCTGACCCATCGCAGCGCCGGATCGAGAAACAATGAACGCATGGAATTTCTGGGGGACGCGATTCTCGGATTCGAGATCGCGGAAAACCTGTTTCAGCGTCATCCCGCTGCCAGCGAAGGAGAACTCAGCCGTGCCCGGGCGCAGCTGGTCAAAAGGGAAACCCTGGCTTCCGTGGCCAGAAGCCTCGATTTGGGAGAACACCTCATACTTGGCACGGGCGAGTTGCGCAGTGGCGGCCAAACCCGGGATTCGATTCTGTCCGACGCTGTGGAGGCGCTCATTGCGGCGGTCTATCTGGATTCCGGTATCGAACCGGCGAGAGCCCTGGTCAGGCGGGTTCTCAAAGAGCGTATCGCCAACTGCTCTCCCCAGGAACAACCCAAGGACGCCAAGACCCGTTTGCAGGAGTTGTTGCAGGCCCATGGAAAGGCGTTGCCTGTCTACGAGGTTGTATCCGTAGAAGGTAGCGCCCATGAGCAACGATTTGTCGTGGAATGCGTCGTGGAGAGCCTGGGCGTTACGAAAATTGGAGAAGGCAGCAGCCGCCGCAAGGCCGAACAGGAGGCGGCCAGGCGTGTTCTGATGGAAACCGGGGAGCCTTTCTCATGACACACCGGGCGGGACACGTGGCCCTGGTAGGACGACCCAATGTAGGCAAATCCACCTTGCTGAATCGTCTGCTCGGGCAGAAACTGGCAATCACTTCCCACAAGCCACAGACCACCCGGCACAGTATTCTCGGGATAAATACGCTGGAAAACGGGCAGATCGTGTACATCGATACGCCAGGCATCCACCAGCGTGGCGACAAGGCCATGAATCGCTACCTGAATCGAACCGCCACCAGCGTGCTGTCCGGAGTGGATCTGATCGTCATGCTCGTCGATGCCGGACATTGGACCGATGAGGATGAAATGGTGTTGCAGCAGGTGGCTCGCAGCAACTTGCCGGCGATTCTGGTCATCAACAAGATCGATATTCTGCGCCAGCGCGAGGAACTGCTGCCATTGCTCGCATCCCTGACGGAAAAAACGGGCATCGAAACCGTGGTACCTGTATCGGCTCGTACTGGCGACAACTGCGATCATCTGGAAAAAACCATCCTCGACGCGCTTCCGGAAGGAGAGAATTTCTATGCGGAGGATCAGATTACGGATCGGCCCGAGCGCTTCTTTGCCGCAGAGCTGATTCGTGAGCAGATCACCCGGCGCTATCACAAGGAACTGCCATATTCCGCGACGGTGGAAATCGAGGAGTTTGATGCGCAGCCAAAGCTTTACCGTATCGGCGCCATCATCTGGGTAGAGCGGCAGAACCAGAAAGGCATCCTGGTGGGCAAGGGCGGCCAGGCATTGAAGGAAACCGCAACCGAAGCGCGCAAGGAACTGGAAGAGTTTTTTCAGAAAAAAGTCTATTTGCGGCTTTGGGTCAAGGTAAAGAAAAGCTGGTCTGCGGATCAGGCCAGTCTCACCCGTCTGGGATATTCCGACTGAGCGGATCCTGTCTTGCCTGTTCCTGAGCCCAGCCCTGCCTATGTTCTGCATGCACGCAAATATGGAGAGGTGCACCTGATTCTGGATGTATTTACTCATGAAGCAGGCAGGCTGCCGCTGATGGCGCGGGGCGCGGCTTCTTCCAGGAGTGTCCGGCGCGGGCTTCTGCAACCTTTCATTCCCCTGCTCATTGCCTGGTCGGGAAAAGGCAGTATCGCAAATCTTCGTCAGGTGGAAGCGAGAGGAACATCCGTAAACCTGTTGGGCACTGCTTTGTTCAGTGGTTTCTATATCAATGAACTGACGCAGCGTTTGCTGGGTGAACACGAACCCGTTCCAGAACTGTTTGTCGCATATGAACAATGTCTGAGGCTTCTTGCTCAAACCGATGGATCGGAAATCGACACCGCCCTGCGACAGTACGAGTTGTCCCTGCTCCGGGTTCTTGGTTATGGCGTGGATCTGGAAACGGAGGCGAATACCGGCAAGCCTGTCAGTGTCCATGAGGTTTACAGCTATCAGATCGAATATGGGCTGCGTCATGCATCAGACGGGGATTCGTTGCGGATCGGTGGTGCTACCCTGCTTGCCCTGGCGAAGGGCGAGGGGATGGACAGGAGGCAGCGCCAGGAAGCAAGACAACTCATGCGTCACGTTATCGGCTATTATCTGGGAGGTCGTCCCTTGCGCAGCAGGGAACTGTTCCAGTCTCAACACAATCAGGAGAACCACTAGATGCCTCAGGCTATGTTGCTCGGTGTGAATATTGATCATGTGGCGACCTTGCGTCAGGCGCGGGGAACCCGCTATCCGGATCCGATACAGGCGGCATTGATTGCGGAACAGGCGGGAGCGGACGCGATCACCCTGCATTTGCGCGAGGATCGCAGACATATTCAGGATCGGGATGTGGATATGCTTCGGCATATTCTGCAGACGCGCATGAATCTGGAAATGGCCGCCACCGAGGAAATGCTGGGCATAGCGCGGCGCGTCAGACCACATGATTGCTGTCTGGTGCCGGAAAAACGGGAAGAGCTCACTACCGAGGGGGGGCTGGATGTTATGGCCAATACCGGTTTTCTCAAGGACTATTGCACTGCTCTGGCTGAAGCGGATATTCGTGTTTCCCTGTTCATTGATGCCGATCAGAAGCAATTGGCTGCTGCCGCGGAAGCTGGCGCTCCCGTAGTGGAGATCCATACCGGGCATTTCGCCGACGCGAGCAATGACAGTGAACGACGAAGGGAACTGTCACGTATCGTGGAAGCGGTGAACTTTGGTCGTTCGCTGGGGCTGCAGGTAAATGCCGGTCATGGGCTGGATTATCACAATGTTGTGCAGGTTGCCGCCATTGCCGGTCTGACCGAGCTGAATATCGGGCACGCCATTGTATCCCGAGCGGTTTTCACCGGGCTGGAGGAATCCGTGAGGGAGATGAAACGCCTTATTCAATCCGCCGGGTAGTGGCGTAGCAGATCATTGGCAAACTCCTGCGCTTCTTCCAGTCTTGTGTTGGTGGCAGCAGGATTCTGGTTTTCCACCGCGAGTTGCAGCCGGTTCAGAGCGGCGGACAAGGCGGGAACTGCACAAAGAGCCGTCATTCCCTGCAATTTGTGTATGGCCTGCCATGCCTCCCGCCAGTCCTGTCTTTTCGCCAGCGCGGTGATTTCATTCATGGTCTTGGGCAATGCCGCTGACAATTGCCTGAGCAGGTTGTCCGCCATGGTTTGTGATCCACCGGTTATGCGCAAGGCTTTGTCTTTGTCATGAATTGGCAGTGCCTTTGCGGGCTTGCGGGCAAGCTGTCCACGGCTGGTATTCTGCGGTATGAACTCTTTTTCTGTATGGGACAGATTTACAATCTGACGTAGCAGTGCCTGAATGTCGATGGGTTTGGTGACACTGATATCGAATGCGCTGTGGCGGATCTCCAGCTGGTTCTTGTTCATGACATCCGCACTCATTGCGATCAGCGGAATATCCTGGCCTCCGGGCAGTTGGCGTATTTTTTCGACGGCTTCGAAACCGTTCATCAGCGGCATGTGAATGTCGATGAACGCCATATCCATGGGTGTCTGCGCAATCGACTCGACAGCATCGAGGCCATTTTCCACGCAGACTACATGAGCTCCCCTGTTTTCCAGCAGGGTGCGCATGAGATGCCGGTTGGCGCTGTTGTCATCGGCTACCAGTATGTTTTTTCCTTGCAGGGCCGTTTCTGTCTCCTGATCGGAAAGAACAGAATCGGAATCGGTGGAGAGTTCGTCTGCCGCATACAGAATCTCGTTGATGGCCTGAGCCAGAACCGCGGGTTTTACCGGCTTGCTCAGGCAGCGGGCGGCTCCCATGTCAACGATGAACTGGAGGTCTTCCTGTCGGGAGCTTCCCAGCAGCACCAGTACGGGGGCGTTGGAGCAGCGGATCACCTGGGATAAGAGATCCAGCTGTTCGGCATTCCTGTAGCTATTGGCGTTCATCGCAAGCATCAGCAGATCCGGCTGCTCATTGCCTTTGAGGGAATTCAGGACAGATTCATAATCCGTGAAATCCCGGCACACCACGGAAAGACCGGAGAGCATGTTGCGCAGAGCAATGAGGCTGGTATGTACCGGTTCCACCAACCAGACGATACTTCCGGAAAACAGGCTGCTGGTATCCAGAGAGGAAGACTGGCTTTCCTGTTTTTTGATCTGTATGCTGAATTCAAAGCAGCTGCCTTCGCCAGGCTGACTGCGCAGGCGGATATTGCCCTTCATCTCCGCTACCAGTCGTTTGCATATGCTCAATCCAAGGCCGGTGCCGCTGGTGGTCTTTTCGCTGAAGATACGACCTTGTGAAAAAGCGGAAAAGATCTCGGCCTGTTCATCTACGGGTATACCCACGCCGGTATCAGTGACGGAAATGCTCAAGGTGAGAGTTTCATCGTCTTCCGCCTCCACCATGGTGCGCAGTACCACCTCGCCTTCATCCGTGAACTTGATGGCGTTGTTTACCAGGTTGGTAAGAATCTGCGCCACGCGGGTAGAATCGCCAAGGAGATTGTCCGGTACATCGTTATATACCAGTGAAACCAGCTCCAGTCCTTTTTCATGGGCCATGGGGGCAAGCAGGGCAATGGCAGTGTGAATGCATTGACGCAGGGAAAAAGGCGCTTCCTCCAGAACAAGTTTTCCCGCTTCCAGTTTGGACAGGTCGAGAATATCGTTGATGATGGTAAGCAGATTTTGGGAAGAACTTTCTATGGTGTCCAGATATTCTGCCTGGGTCTGACTGAGAGGGGTGCTGCGCAACAAGTCGGTAAAACCGAGAATGCCATTCATGGGTGTGCGGATCTCGTGGCTCATGTTGGCGAGAAATTCGGATTTTACCCTGCTGGCCTCAAGAGCCTTTTTGCGTGCGAGATCGAGTTCGACGTTTTTGATCTCCAGGATTTCCATGCTTTCCTGAAGTTCTGCCGTTGCCTGTTCGACCTGCGCGTGCAAGTGTTCACTGGCAATGGCAATTTCGTTGGCCATTTCGTTGAAGGCGGATTGCAATTCGCCGATTTCCCCTGAATGTTCCACCGGTACCCGGATCGTCATGTCTCCGCTGTGCAGGCTGCGCGCAGCCTGGGTGAGCTGCTCCAGTGGAGTGGCCAGCCTGCGACTGAGAAACAAGGCCAGCAGAGTCGTTACCAGCAAGCCAAGCACGGTCAGTGCAAGGGTAGTGCCGACAATTCGTTTCTTTTCCTGAAAAAGCGGGGTTGGATCCAGCCACAGCTCGATTTTCCCCAGTTCGAGTTTTCCGTCCACCGGTTGGGGTACTGGTTGATCCGGATAGTAACGGTAGATGTTCTTTACGTCGTTGACTGTTGAAATCACCGCGCTAAAGGAATTGTTCATGTAGGAAGAAGCAGGCTTTTCCTTGCCGGTCTGTAACAACACCAGGCCATGTGAGTCTATTATCTTCATTCCCAGAAGATCGGGATTGGCATTGCGGGTTTCTTCTGCGAGCAACATCAGGGAATCATGTTTGTTGGAGATGATTCCATTCAAGGAAGCAGTAGCCAGTTGACTGGCCAGAGCCTGACCGCGAACCTGAAACTGGGTTTCCAGATCCTGCAGCCGGGTGTACAACAGATAGATGGCAACTACTGCCACCAGAATCATGGCGGGAAGCAGTGAAATGAACAGAACCTGTTGTCGGATATTGCGCATCTGCCAGTCCCTGTGGTTTCTGTCGCATGTAGAGAATACTGCTGAAAGGAAAACATTATAGGTATGGCCTGAAGAAGTAAAGGGCATCTCGAATAATCGATACCCCCTGGACTGTATCGATGGTTGCGGTGAGATTCATGTGCCTGGTGGCAGAAAGATTGGTAGCAGAAAGATATTTTTCTGAGGAACCAGCAGGGTAAAATAGGCGCCAGGGCATATCGAAAAACCAATACGCCATCCTTTGTTTACACAAGGCATAGACATGAATTACCCAAGCATTTCCTCCACAGTGGGCAATACGCCACTGGTGCGCCTGCAGCGACTGCCGGGTGAAACGACCAATACTCTTCTGGTGAAGCTGGAAGGGAACAACCCGGCTGGCTCGGTAAAGGACAGACCTGCCATGAACATGATTCTTCAGGCAGAAAAGCGGGGAGAGATTCGTAGCGGAGACACGCTGATCGAAGCCACCAGCGGAAATACCGGAATTGCCCTGGCAATGGCGGCCGCCATCAAGGGATATCGTCTCAAGCTCATCATGCCGGACAACATGAGCATGGAGCGAAAGGCAGCCATGGCTGCCTATGGAGCAGAACTGGTGCTGGTGAGCGAGGATGGGGGAATGGAAGCCGCACGGGATCTTGGCCTGGCCATGCAGGCCCGGGGCGAGGGCAGGCTGCTCAATCAGTTTGACAATCCGGACAATCCGCTGGCCCATTACCAGAGTACCGGTCCGGAAATTCTGCGTGATACTCATGGGGAGATTACCCATTTCATCAGCGCCATGGGTACCACCGGCACCATCATGGGGGTGGCGCGATACCTGAAAGAGAACAACAGAAACATTCAGGTGATTGGCGTGCAGCCGGAAGAAGGCGCGCAGATACCGGGCATTCGGCGCTGGCCTGCGGAATACCTGCCGGGAATCTATGATGCTTCCCTGGTGGATCGGGAAATGGATGTTTCACAACAGGAAGCCGAACAGACCACCCGCCGTCTTGCGATGAAAGAAGGCATATTCTGCGGCATATCTTCGGGTGGCGCTGTCGCGGCCATGTTGCGTTTGTCTCGTGAAGTGGAGAATGCGGTAATGGTTGCCATAATCTGTGACCGTGGAGACCGCTATCTGTCTACCGGAATTTTTGATCCGGAGGATGAGTGATGGGGCGCAAAAGACGCCGGCAGCGTCTGCCGCAAGAGCCAGTGCAGGCACTGGTCGAATCACTGAGCCACGACGGGCGTGGTGTTGCCAGGGTTGATGGCAAGACCACCTTTATCCATGGGGCTTTACCTGGCGAAAGGGTGCTGTTTGTTTATACCGGAAAACGCAGGAACCATGACGAAGCCGAAGTGGTGGAAGTGCTGGAACCCAGTGATCAGCGTGTTCCGCCACGTTGTCCGCATTTCGGCTTGTGCGGAGGCTGTAGCCTGCAGCATCTCGATGCGGCCGCGCAGATTGGTTACAAGCAACAGACTCTGGCAGATGCTTTCGCTCATATAGGCAAGGTGGAACCGGAAAGCTGGCTGCCCCCTCTTGCAGGCGACACCCCCTGGGGGTATCGGCGCAAGGCGCGCCTGGGTGTGAAGAATGTGCCGCGCAAGGGCAGGGTGCTGGTCGGTTTTCGGGAGCGCAAATCGAGTTATGTTGCGGATATGAACAGTTGCGAAGTGCTGCATCCCAAGATTGGTGCTGCGCTGAATGATCTTTCGGCCCTGGTGGGCGCTTTGTCCATTGCAAACAGGATACCCCAGATCGAAGTGGCCATGGATGACGAGCATTGCGTTCTCATCTTCCGTATCCTCGACCCCCTGTCCGGGCAGGATCGTGACAAACTGTGTAGCTTTGCCAGGAAGCAGGATTTCATCATTTACATTCAGGATGCCGGGCCGGACAGCATCACACCATTGGATGATGCGGCGGATCTTCACTATGCCTTGCCGGAGTTTGAACTGAGTCTGCATTTTCAACCCGCGGACTTTACCCAGGTCAACAGTGATATGAACCGGCGCATGTTGCAGCAGGCGGTAGAGTTGTTGGAGCCGGAAGCGAGTGACAGGGTTCTGGATTTGTTTTGTGGAATCGGCAACTTCAGTCTGCCGCTGGCGATACACTCAGGTCGTGTTCTGGGTGTCGAGGGTGCTCAGGAACTGGTGGAGCGCGCCAGGGAAAACGCCCGTCTCAACGGGTTGGAGAATGTGGAATTTCACCGCGCAAACCTTTATGAATCGCTGGAGAAGGAAACCTGGATGAAGCAGTCCTTCAACAAGGCGCTGCTGGATCCGCCCCGAAGCGGTGCTTTTGAGATTCTGGAGCATTTGCCGCACATGGGTGTGGAGCGCTTGGTTTATGTTTCCTGTTATCCCGGAACCTTGGGGCGAGATGCAGGCAAACTGGTGCATGAGTTGGGGTATCGGCTGGTTACGGCCGGTGTTATGGACATGTTCCCGCACACCGCTCATGTGGAATCGATTGCCCTTTTCGAAAAGAACTGATCATGGCGGTGGAAATCGAAAGAAAATTTCTGCTGGTGTCCGAAGACTGGCGAAAGCAGGTCGAGAAAACCCTGGAGATGCAACAGGGCTATCTGAGTCGGGACGCTCAGTCTTCCGTGAGGGTGCGAATCAGTGGTGAACGGGCGGATATCAATATCAAGAGTACCCGTGACGGCATCTATCGTCTGGAATATGAATATCCCATTCCCATGGAGGATGCCCTTGAGTTGATGAAACATGTCGCTCATCGGCCTCTTATCGAGAAAAAGCGTCATATCCTTCATGTGGGCAGACATTGCTGGGAGATCGACGAATTTTTTGGCGAGAATCAAGGACTCATCGTTGCCGAAGTGGAATTGGCCGCCCGCGACGAACCATACGAACGTCCTGACTGGCTGGGCAGGGAGGTATCCACGGATGCGCGCTATTACAACAGCAACCTGAGTAAATTGCCCTACAAATACTGGAAGGATGAAAAGTGAATCTGTTGCGTGTCCATCTTTGCCGTCAGGAGCTGGAATTGTGGCGCAATGGCGTGCTTTGGCGATCCTATCCGGTTTCCACGGCAGCGCCGGGAGAGCAAAGGGATAGTGGATGCACCCCTCGGGGACGGCACAGGATTCGGATACGAATCGGTGACGGCTGCCCATTGAACACGGTGTTCGTGGGGCGGCGGCCAAGTGGTGAAATCTATACCCCGGAACTGGGAGCAAGCTATCCGCAGCGGGACTGGGTGCTGACACGTATTCTCTGGCTTACCGGAGAGGAATCCGGGCGCAACCGGGGTGGTGAATGTGATACGCTGAAACGCTATATCTATATTCATGGTACGGATCGGGAAGACCTCATCGGCCAGCCCGTTTCCCATGGATGCATAAGAATGAAGAATCATGATGTGCGGGAACTGTTTGATCTTGTATCAAACAATGACGCCGTCATTATCGAGGAATAGAGGACAACTCCTGTCATGACCCATGGCCCTCTGATGCTGGATATTGAAGCCCTGACGCTCAGTGCGGAAGAAAGGGAGCGTCTGCTGCATCCCGCGGTTGGCGGGGTGATTCTGTTTTCCCGCAATTACGAATCGCCGCAACAGCTGAAGAGGCTGGTTGAGGATATTCATCGCCTGCGTTCACCGGCGTTGCTGGTAGCGGTGGATCAGGAAGGGGGCCGGGTGCAGCGTTTTCGCGAGGGCTTTACCCTGCTGCCTCCGGTCAGCTCCCTGGGCGTACTGTACCGCAGACACCCCCAGCAGGCTTTGGACGCAGCTCGTCATCTGGGATGGCTAATGGCTTCAGAGCTGCGCTCGGTGGGGGTGGATTTCAGTTTTGCGCCGGTGCTGGATCTGCAAACTTCCATCAGTCAGGTGATAGGAGATCGGGCCTTCTCTGCCGATCCGCTGGTCGTTGCCAAGCTGGCTTTTCAATGGGCGCGGGGGGCGCGGGAAGGGGGCATGGCTTCCGTGGGCAAGCACTATCCCGGACATGGCTGTGTCGAAGCCGATTCCCATGTGGATCTGCCTGTGGACAAGCGACATTTTTCTGAAATATGGGAAGCGGATCTTCTTCCTTTCCGGCACATGGTAAACAATGGCATTGAGGCGCTGATGCCGGCGCATGTCATCTATGCCAATGTTGATGACAAACCCGCTGGATACTCCCGCTACTGGATACAGGAAGTATTGCGTCAACGCATGGAGTTTCAGGGGGTGGTGTTCAGCGATGACCTGAGCATGGCGGCGGCTGGCGTTGCAGGCGATTATGCCGAAAGAGCCGCCCTGGCGCTGGATGCGGGATGTGACATGATTCTGGTTTGCAATCATCCGCAGGGGGCAGAGCAGGTGCTGGACAGCCTCAAGAACTATAGCGAACCGGTGAGTCAGATTCGTATGGCCAGAATGCATGGCCGGGGCCATCCCGACATGGTGGCAGTCCATGAAGATCCACGCTGGTGTGAGTGCATGGACTATCTCAACCTGCTGGAGCCCGGGGATTCCCTGAGTCTGGAGCTGGACGGATGAGCGTAGATGCCAAAGAGATTGAACAGGTGAGAAAGCAGGCGCAGATGATCTGCTCCAAAGTGGAAGTGGAAGCTGCGCTGGATCGCATGGCTGAGGAGATTGCAAGGAAAGTTGGGCAACACAATCCGCTTCTTCTGGCGGTAATGAACGGCGGACTGATTCCGCTAGGCATGTTGTTGCCCCGGCTGGATTTTCCCTTGCGCGTTGACTATCTGCATGCCACCCGTTACAGGGAACGAACCTTTGGCACCGAGCTTGAGTGGAAAAAAACACCAGAAAGCTCCCTGAAGGGTAAAACCATTGTCATCGTGGACGATATCCTCGATGAGGGATATACCCTGGATGCAATTGCCCGGTATTGCCGGAAGCAAGGCGCTGCAGAAGTGATCAGTGTCGTGCTGGTACACAAACTGCATGACCGGAACAATGGTTTCCAGGCGGATATCGTGGGCTTGACCACGCCGGACAAGTATCTGTTTGGTTATGGCATGGACTACAAAGGCTACTGGCGCAATGCTCCCGGCATATTCGCGCTAGGAGAAGAACATGAACACTGAACGTATCGCCATTGTCGGCGGCTCTGGACTCACCTGGCTGGATACCCTGGAAGTCGAACAGCAGAAAGTCATTGTCACGCCGTATGGTGATCCGTCCGCACCTCTGACTTTCGGGCAGTTTGGCAAACTGCCGGTGGTTTTTCTGCCAAGACATGGCCCGGGGCATACCATTCCCCCTCATGCGGTCAACTATCGGGCCAATATCTGGGCATTGCACAATGTGGGTGTGAAAAAAGTCATCAGCGTGGCCTCGGTGGGAGGCATCACCATGGAGCCAGGCATACTTTGTATTCCCGACCAGATTATCGATTACACCTGGGGCAGGGAACATACCTATGTGGAACCTGGCCATTCACCGGTCAAGCATGTGGATTTTACTGAACCGTATTGTGACGAACTGCGTCAGACTCTCATCGCCGCGGGTCTGAGCGCCAGTGTTCGCATGAAGAAGGATGGCTGTTATGGCGCTACCCAGGGACCGCGTCTGGAAAGCGCTGCGGAGATTCAGCGCATGCATCGTGACGGCTGTGATCTGGTGGGCATGACCGGGATGCCGGAAGCTGCGCTGGCCCGGGAACTGGGTCTTTGTTTCGCTCACCTGTCTCTGGTGGTGAACTGGGCTGCCGGTCTTGGCAAGGGCGCTATTACCATGCAGGAGATCCAGACCAATCTGGATCAATCCATTGCCGCGGTAAAAAAACTGATCATGGCTATCGAGCCATGAAAACTGACCTCAAAGACTGAAACTGTCTCCAAGCTCCGGCATGATCACCTTGGTGTCTGTCAGCTCTCTGGAGAAGGCGTGCATGCTCTGCTCTTCGCCATGAACCAGATAGGTTGTAGCCGGGTTTCCTGTTTCCTTGTGCCAGGCGAGTAATTCCGCCTGGTCTGCATGGGCGGAAAACCCGCCTATGGTGTAAATGTCCGCGTTGACCGGATACTCTTCGCCAAAAATGCGAACATTGCTGGCGCCATCGATGATACGCCGGGCGAGAGTTCCCTGGGCCGCGTAACCAACAAACACGATACTGTTTTTTTTGTCCCAGATATTGTGTTTCAGATGGTGCCGGATGCGACCGCCGGTACACATCCCGGAACCGGCCATTATCACCGCGCCTCCATCGATCTGGTTGATGGCCATGGATTCCGCTGTTTCACGTGTGAAATGCAGGCCAGGCAAGCCAAAAGGATCATTGCCGTCCTGGGATATCTTCAAGGTTTCGGTGTCGTAGCATTCGGGATGGCGACGAAAAATTTCTGTCGCGGAAATGGCCATGGGGGAGTCGAGAAATACATTGATATAGTGGCTGATCTTGCCGGTTTCAATTCCTTCCCGCAGGTAGTACAAGAGTTCCTGTGCGCGCTCCAGAGCAAAGGTGGGAATGATTACATTGCCTCCGCGCCTGATAGTGGCGTTTACTGCATCGTAGAGCTCATGAATTGAAGGCTCCAGCTTTTTGTGCAAGCGGTCGCCATATGTGGTTTCCATGACCACGCTGTCCACCTCGGGAGGGGAACTTGGATTACGCAGGATGGCGCGTGTTCCGCTGTTGCCCAGGTCTCCCGAAAACAGGATGCGATGCTTGTGTCCTGCCTCTTCCAGTTCCAGCGCAATGCTGGCGGAACCGAGAATATGTCCTGCATCGATAAAGGTGGCGCGGATGCCGGGTGCTATATCCATGGGGTGATCATAGACAGCATGCCGGCCAAAGTAGTCCAGGCTGTTCAGGGTATCCAGTGTGGTGTACAGCGGCGTTATGTCCACATGGCTCTTTCCCGTGTGGCGTTTTGCCTTGCGCGCCTGGTAGCGAGCTTCTTCTTCCTGAAGGCCTGCGGCGTCCAGCATGACCAGCCGGGCCAGTTCGACAGATGCTGAAGTGGTGATGATTTCCCCGTGAAAGCCGCGTTTTACCAGCAAAGGAATGCGACCACAGTGATCCAGATGCGCGTGGGTCAGTAGAAGATAGTCGATGGATTCAGGATCAAAGCCGAAGCCCTTGGCATTTTCTTCGGCAAGCTCCCGGCCACCTTGATACATGCCGCAATCGATCAAAATGCGCTTTCCCGCGCATTCCAGCAGATGACAGGAGCCGGTTACTCCCTGATCCGCGCCATGGAAGGAAATTTTCATCGCTGCTCTCCTCAGTCTGGTTCACGGCAGCATGGTCACCGTGATGGGGGAATATGTCTTTAGCAGGGTGTTGAAAAACGCAGTTTTTCGACATCCTGTGTGCGGTATAAGGATATACCGCCATTTTCAATGGCTGTAAGCCATTGAAAATGAAGGAACCGGGAAATCGCATTTTCCGGTTCCGGGGTTGAAAAAGTCCAAGGAAGGACTTTTTCAACATCCTGTTAGGGGATCTCGAAAAATTCCTTCCATGAAATTTTTCTTGTCGCAAAGAGAAAATGCGATTTCCTCTTTGCTTACATTTTCAATCACTTGTGGTGATCGAAAATGGTGGGACATCCCTGTTCCACCCGGGGATCTCGATTTTTGAAGATGCCCTATGCTACAGTTTCCAAAGCGAGCTATGCTTGATTCCGGTGTACGGCGGGATTGAAGAGGGCTGCGTATCCTGCGGAAATCGGTTTGACGAGAACCAAACTAGCCCGAATATTGCACCGGAATCCGGAATTTTCCCGGAGAGATTTTTGCCCAGATTGTTCGAACGGACAAAAGTCGATGTTATTCATCGGCTTGCAGTGCGTTCGGGCAAGCTGGGTGAAAAGATC
>Ga0256841_1000526_pt1 | contig 39208 bp, 39 predicted proteins | sample 356308metaG_FD_185971 | JGI IMG/M metagenome (GOLD analysis project Ga0256841, IMG submission 185971) | Hydrothermal vent microbial communities from Mid Atlantic Ridge, Atlantic Ocean - 356-308 | ecosystem: Environmental > Aquatic > Marine > Hydrothermal vents | place: Atlantic Ocean: Mid...
CCGCCTGGACAGCCTGAGAATGGACTTGTTATGATCCGCAACGCAACCAGCGGATTATACGTGCAATGTCCAGATTCCTGATCCTGAATGGCCCTAACCTGAACCTTCTTGGTAACCGGGAACCGGACCATTACGGGGTTGCAAGCCTGGACGATGTGAACAAAAAACTTGCACTTGCCGCCCGGGCGGCCGGAGTGAAGTTACTCACTTTCCAGTCCAATGCTGAATCCGAGCTTATCGATCACATTCATGCCGCGCCTCATGAGGACATTGATTTCATTATCTTCAACCCGGCTGCGTTTACTCATACCAGTGTAGCGCTGCGTGATGCCCTGCTGGCGGTAGAGATTCCCTTCATCGAGGTGCATCTGTCCAATGTCCACGCGCGTGAAGAGTTTCGCAGCTATTCCTATTTTTCGGACATTGCAGTAGGTGTGATCAGCGGTCTGGGTCCGGTTGGTTACGAACTCGCTTTCCAGGCGGCGCTTTCCTGCCTGGAAAAGAGCGCTGGGTAGCAGCGTTTCGAGGCTCCCGCGGCTGGTTTGTTCGGCGAAATTCGACGCAGATCGCTACCAATTCCACGCAACTCGCGCTATACTCCTGCCTGTTCACTTGCCCGCAGGACGACAATGGATATTCGCAAGGTCAAAAAACTGATTGAGTTGCTGGAAGAATCCGGTGTGGCTGAAATCGAGATTCACGAGGGCGAGGAGTCGGTTCGTATCAGCCGCTATGCAGCGAACGCACCCGCTGCTGCGCCGGCCCCGGTCGTAGCACCGGCGGCGGCTCCCCCCGCAGTGTCTGCCCCGCCGTCCGGGACCAGTGAACTGAGCGCGTCGGAAATCCCCTCCGGTCATACCGTTGAATCCCCCATGGTTGGCACTTTCTACCGCGCACCCTCCCCCGGCGCCGGTCCTTTTGTGGAAGTCGGCCAGCGCGTCAACGAGGGAGATACCCTGTGCATCATCGAAGCGATGAAAATGCTCAACCAGATCGAAGCCGACAAGGCGGGCGTGATTAAGGCGATCCTGGTGGAAAATGCCGAGCCGGTGGAATACGGTCAGGCGCTGTTTGTCATTGATTGATCTATGTTCGATCACCGCTGTCTCATTAACCGTGCATATATGCGCCCCCCCGCAGGAGCGGGCTTGCCCGCGAACAGGGTTTTTTCGCGTTTTGCCGACACTGTTCGCAGGCAAACCCGCTCCTGCAGGGTTAGTGTGGGGCAGCAGTGATGCTGGATAAAGTTGTTATCGCCAACCGTGGCGAAATCGCATTACGCATCCTGCGGGCGTGCCGTGAGCTGGGTATCAAGACGGTGGCCGTGCATTCCGAGGCCGACCGCAGCCTCAAACATGTCTTGCTGGCCGATGAATCTGTCTGTATCGGGCCTGCGCCTTCGGCGGAGAGCTATCTCAATATCCCGGTATTGATCGCCGCGGCCGAGGTGACCGACGCGGTGGCCATTCACCCGGGATACGGTTTTTTGTCCGAGAATGCCGATTTTGCCGAGCAGGTCGAGAAAAGCGGATATATCTTCATCGGGCCGCGCGCTGACACCATACGCACCATGGGCGACAAGGTGGCGGCCATTCGCGCCATGAAAGAGGCGGGTGTGCCCTGCGTACCCGGCAGTGACGGCCCGCTGGGCGACGATGACGAGACCAACATCAAGCTGGCGCGCGGTATCGGTTACCCGATCATTATCAAGGCGGCTGCGGGTGGTGGCGGCCGTGGAATGCGCACCGTGCACGCGGAAGCCAATCTTCTCAGCGCCATTACCCTGACACGTAGCGAGGCGCAGGCCGCGTTTGGTGATGGCACGGTGTACATGGAGAAATTCCTGGAAACGCCACGCCACGTGGAGTTCCAGGTGCTGGCCGACGGTGAGGGTGCGGCGATTCACCTGGGGGAGCGCGACTGTTCCATGCAACGCCGGCACCAGAAGGTCGTCGAAGAGGCGCCTGCGCCGGGCATTACCATGGAACAGCGCATGACGATGGGCGAACGCTGTGCCGAAGCCTGTCGCCGCATCCAGTACCGTGGCGCCGGTACCTTCGAGTTCCTGTTCCAGGAAGGCGAGTTCTATTTCATTGAAATGAATACCCGCGTGCAGGTGGAGCATCCGGTCACCGAGCTGATCACGGGCGTGGATATCGTCAAGGAACAGTTGCGCATTGCCGCAGGCGAAGGCCTGACCTACAGCCAGGAGGACATCCGCTGGACCGGGCACGCGGTCGAATGCCGTATCAATGCCGAGGACCCGAAGACCTTCCTGCCCTCGCCGGGCACCATTACCCAGTACCATGCCCCGGGTGGTCCTGGTATCCGGGTCGACACGCATATTTACAACGGTTACCGGGTGCCGCCCTACTATGATTCCATGATCGCCAAGCTGATCGCCCACGGTGATGACCGGGTGGCTGCCATGGCGCGCATGCGCGGGGCCCTGTCCGAGATCGTGATCGACGGCATCCGGACCAATATTGCCCTGCACCAGGATATCTGCAGCGATGCCGCGTTCCTGGCGGGCGGCACGGATATCCATTACCTGGAGAAAAAACTCAACCTGTAAGCGTGGATTCCTCCTGCGGGGTGATGGTGGACCCTTGTATGCCCTGGCAACAACTCTCTCTCGAAGCCGGTGATCTCGATCCGGAAGCCCTGTCGGCGTTTTTCGAACAACAGGGCGCACTCTCGGTGACGTTCATGGATGCCGCTGAACAGCCCCTGTTTGAACCTGATCCGGGCACTACGCCGCTGTGGTCGGCCACACGTGTGACCGCCCTGTTTGATGCGGATGCCAACTTTTCCGCCTTGAAACGGCACTTTGCAGACGAATACGGCGCACAGGCGCTGGCGCGGCTGCACGAGGAGATGCTGGCTGACCAGGACTGGGAACGGCTCTGGCTGCAGCGTTTCCATCCCATGCGCTTCGGTGAGCGGCTGTGGATCTGTCCCGACGGGCAGCGTCCGCCGGATGTGAGTGACGCAATTCTGATCGATCTGGATCCCGGCCTGGCCTTTGGCACCGGGACACATGCCACCACGGCCCTGTGCCTGGAGTGGCTGGACCGGCATCCGCCGGTGCAACAAAGTGTGCTGGACTACGGTTGTGGTTCGGGCATCCTGGCGATTGCCGCCCTCAAGCTGGGTGCCGCGCAGGTCCGGGGTGTCGATATCGACCACCAGGCGTTGCAGGCGAGTCGCGACAACGCCTTGCGCAACCAGGTGGACGCCGGTTTACAGACCGGTTTTCCCGCCGAACTCCCGGACCAGCTCTTTGACCTGTTGCTGGCGAATATCCTTGCCAATCCGTTGATCGAACTGGCGCCGGAGCTGGCCAAACGGGTCAGACCGGGTGGTCGGCTGGTGCTGTCCGGCATCCTGCCGGAGCAGGCGGAGGCCGTACGTGCGGCGTACGCACCATGGTTTACCTTATCCGGACCGGCAGAGCGCGATGGCTGGGTGCGTTTGCAAGGCAGGCGCAATTGAACTAGATTCATCGCTTGCCGATATCGACCCGGGGAAACGCTGATTTATTCGTTGCGAGTGCCTTACCCTTCGGGTCAGGGCCTCCTCGCAATGAGGGGCTTGTTCAAATGAATCAGAGACTCCCGATAAGGAATTCATGTACGTAGCCTGTCCTTCCTGCAAGGCGCTTTACAAGATCGAGCTGGTCCACCTGCGCGCTGCCGGGGGGCAGTTACACTGTGGTGCCTGCAAGACCCGCTTCAATGCCAGTGCAGCGGTTTTTGAAGACCCGCAACAGGCGCTGGCCTACGAATATCCCCCGCAGGTCGGGGAAGCGGAGGCGCAGGCGATCGACGAGCTCGTACACCGTGCGCTTGACCAGGTTCCGGGGCCGCAGGAGGAAGAGTCGGGAAGCACGGCCGGGGAAACGGATCTCGTTGACGATATCCTCTCTGCGCAGGGCGCCGAGCCACCCCCCGAGCGCGTCTCCATACAGGCGGATGTGGATTTCAGCGCCTGGCCCCCGGTGACAGAATTTCCGGCAACTGCACCGGCAGCGCCGCCACCGGAGGCGGATGAATTTCACCAGGCATACCTGTTGCAGCACGCCGTGGGCGGCGCCGGCCGCACCAACTGGGGCATGATTGCGACAGCGCTGCTGCTGGTCGCATTGCTCGTAGCGCAGTATATCTGGGGGGATCGCTACCATTTGGCGCAGTTCGCGCAATGGCGACCGGCGCTGGACATGTTCTGCAAGCCACTGGACTGTGACCTGCCCTTGCGCCGTGATCCGGGACAGATCGAGATTACTGAGCGGGAAATCGTACGGCACCCGTATATTGCCGATGCCTTGCTGGTCAACGCCACCTTCGTAAACAATGCCGACTTTCCCCAGGCGTACCCGCTGTTCCAGATTTCCTTCTCCGATGTTTCCGGGGCGCCGGTGGCGGCACGACGCTTCCGGCCCGCGGAATACCTGGCCGTCCCCGCTGCGATGGACAATGGCATGGCCCCCGGCGAACAGGTGCATGCGGTGCTGGAAATTATCGACCCGGGGGAACGGGCGGTATCCTTTCAGTTTGAATTTTTATAGTTCAACCCCTCGCCGCTTGCAACATAAGCTGCAGGGGCGGGCAAGCCCGCTCCTACCACGGGTTGCGTTTTATATTGTCAAGTCTTGACAAGCAGGAAACAGCTTGTATACAGGCTCTCCGGCAATTTTCGCGCCGGATAAAAAAGTACCTTCAGGTCCTTTTCCCGGTTCAAAACTGCGCGTATGATTGGACGCCTTTCCCCCTGACAACAGGTCGAGGCGCTTACGTAACGCGGCATGCAGATTGGTCCCTACAAGTTGCGCAACCAGCTGGTGCTGGCTCCCATGGCGGGGGTTACCGACCGGCCGTTCCGCCAGCTGTGCAAAAAACTCGGCGCGGGCCTTGCCGTATCGGAAATGGTGTCCTGTAATTCGGCGCTGTGGGGCAGCCGGCAGACACTGCGGCGTATGGACCACGAAGGGGAACTTGAACCCAGGTCGATCCAGATCGCCGGTGCTGATCCGGACATGATGGCGCAGGCCGCGCAGTTCAATGTCGAACGTGGCGCGCAGATCATCGATATCAACATGGGTTGCCCGGCGAAAAAGGTCTGCAATGTCATGGCCGGTTCCGCCCTGTTGCAAAATGAAAGCCTGGTAAAAAAAATACTCGCTACGGTTGTCGCGGCGGTCGAGGTTCCCGTGACCCTGAAAATCCGTACCGGGTGGGATCCTGAAAACCGCAATGCCGTGAGCATCGCGCGTATCGCCGAGCAGGCGGGGGTCCAGGCACTGGCCATACACGGGCGTACCCGTGCCTGTGCCTACAAGGGTGCAGCGGAGTACGAAACCATCCGCTGTGTCAAACAGGAAACCCGCCTCCCGGTGATCGCCAACGGTGACATCGCCAGCCCCGAGCTTGCAAGGGAGGTTCTGGACTATACCGGCGCCGATGCCGTCATGATCGGGCGCGCGGCACAGGGACGTCCCTGGATTTTTCGCGAAATCGAACATTATTTATCCACCGGGCAGTTATTGCCTGGGCCCGGGGTGGAGGAGATACGGACCATCATGATTGAACACCTGAATAATCTGTATACATTTTATGGGGATTACACCGGCGTGCGTGTGGCACGCAAGCACATCGCCTGGTACAGCAAAGGGCATCCGAACGGCGCCGCTTTTCGCCACAGCGTCAACCGTGTGGAATCGATCACTGAGCAGTTGCGCATGACGCATGCATTTTTTGACCGCCTGTCCGACGCACGAGAGTTGGCGGCATGAGCGCGGTGATCCAGGGAAACGGTACCGTGATCCGGTCCATGCCAAACCGCGAGCGTCGCAAGGAACCGTTGCGGGCCTGCGTTCAGTCAGCGCTCGACCTGTACTTCATGGACCTCGACGGCCACAAGGCGGATGGCGTCTACGACATGGTGGTGGGGCAGGTCGAACACGCCATGCTCGAAAGCGTGATGCAGCACACCCGCAGTAACCAGACCCGGGCGGCGGAAGTGCTGGGCATCAACCGCAGCACCCTGCGCAAGAAACTGAAGTTATACGGGTTGTTGTAAACCGGATATAACAGGCAGGTCAACAACTCCCACCTGCAGGAGCGGGCTTGCCCGCGAACAGTTCGGCGCCCCGCCTGGCCTTGTTCGCGGGCAAGCCTGCTCCTGCAGGGTCATTTACATAACCAGGACGTATTATGTCAGCCATTCAGCGCGCATTGATCAGCGTGTCGGACAAGTCCGGCATTGTGGAATTTGCCGGCCAGTTGCACCAGGCCGGTGTCGAGATCCTGTCCACCGGGGGTACCGCTAAATTATTATCCGACAACGGGGTGCCGGTCATCGAAGTCTCTGATTACACGGGTTTCCCGGAGATGATGGCGGGCCGGGTCAAGACCCTGCACCCGAAAATTCACGGCGGCATCCTGGGCCGTCGTGGCAGCGACGATGCCGTGATGCAGGAGCAGGGTATTCCCCCCATCGATATGGTGGTGGTTAACCTGTATCCCTTTGGGCAGACCGTGGCCAACCCCGACTGTGACCTGGCCACGGCCATCGAGCACATCGATATCGGCGGACCGACACTGATTCGCGCAGCGGCCAAGAACCATGCGGCGGTGACCGTACTGGTCGACAGCAACGACTACGCGCAGGTGCTGGAGGAAATGGCGGCAAATCAGGGTGCCGTCAGCGATGCCACGCGTTTCCGGCTGGCGGTCAAGACCTTCGAACATACCGCGCGGTATGACGGCGCCATCGCCAACTACCTGGGCACCCTGACCGGTGCCGGTGAAAAAGAATGCTTCCCGCAGACGCTCAGTATGCAATACCGGAAAGTGCAGAGCATGCGCTACGGTGAGAACCCGCACCAGGCCGCGGCCTTCTATGTCGAACACCAGGCTGCTCACGCCAGTGTCGCGAGTGCGGAACAGTTGCAGGGCAAGGAACTGTCCTACAACAACGTGGCGGATACCGATGCGGCGCTGGAATGCGTAAAGCAGTTTGACGAAGCGCCGACCTGCGTCATCGTCAAGCACGCCAACCCCTGTGGAGTGGCCCTGGGCGACAGGCTGCTGGAAGCCTATGACCGCGCGTACAGCACCGACCCGGAGTCGGCGTTTGGCGGCATCATCGCCTTCAACCAGGCGCTGGACGCGGAAACCGCCAGGGCGATCATCGACCGGCAGTTCGTGGAAGTCATCATTGCGCCGCAGATCGACGCCGACGCCCGTACGGTGCTGGCGGAGAAAAAGAATGTGCGCGTGCTGAGCTGTGGTGTCTGGTCGGGCAGCAGCCCGGCGCGGCTGGATTTCAAGCGCGTCAATGGCGGTCTGCTGGTGCAGGAAGCCGACCTGGCGCTGTTCAATGAAACCCGCGTGGTGACCGAACGGGCGCCCTCGGATGCCGAGATGAAGGATTTGCTGTTTACCTGGCGAATCTGCAAGTACGTGAAATCCAATGCCATTATTTACGGCAAGGACGGCATGACCATTGGTGTTGGTGCCGGTCAGATGAGCCGTGTTAATAGCGCCCGCATTGCCGGTATCAAGGCCGGTCATGCCGGGCTGGAGGTAAAGGGTTCGGTGATGGCCTCGGACGCTTTTTTCCCGTTCCGCGACGGGATCGATCAGGCCGCCGAGGCGGGTATTACCGCAGTCATCCAGCCCGGTGGCTCGATGCGTGACGAGGAGACCATTGCCGCTGCCAACGAGCACGGCATGGCTATGGTGTTCACCGGCATGCGCCATTTCCGGCATTGAATTCGGTAATACCGTTTGCAACGTCCCCGCTCCTGCGGGGTCAGCTAACCTCTGGTTAATGCAGGGCTGAAGATATGAAAGTACTGGTAATCGGCGGTGGTGGCCGCGAACACGCCCTGGCCTGGAAGGCCGCGCAGTCACCGGGGGTGAGCAAAGTCTATGTGGCGCCCGGGAACGCCGGCACGGCGACAGAAAACCATCTGCAAAACATCGATGTCGGCGCGGAAGATATCGACGCACTGCTGGCCTTTGCCAGGCAGGAATCCGTCGACCTGACCATCGTCGGGCCGGAAGCGCCGCTGGTGGCGGGTGTGGTCGATCGCTTCCGGGAGCAGGGCCTGCGTATTTTCGGCCCTTCCGCTGCCGCAGCCGAACTGGAAGGCTCCAAGGCGTTCACCAAGGATTTTCTGGCACGGCACAATATCCCCACCGCCGCATACGGCAACTTCACCGATCTCTATGCCGCTATCGCCTACATCAAACAGCAGGGTGCCCCCATCGTTGTGAAGGCCGACGGCCTGGCGGCCGGCAAGGGCGTGATCCTGGCGCAGACCGAACAGGAAGCCATGGACGCCTGCAGGGACATGCTGGCCGGTAATGCCTTCGGTGAAGCCGGTCACCGTGTGGTAGTGGAAGAGTTCCTGACCGGTGAGGAAGCGAGTTTTATTGTCATGGTCGACGGCGAGCACGTGCTGCCGCTGGCGACCTCGCAGGACCACAAGGCGCGCGATGACGGTGATACCGGCCCCAATACCGGTGGCATGGGGGCCTATTCACCGGCGCCGGTGGTCGACCATGCCATGCACCAGCGCATCATGGCCGAGGTCATCCGGCCAACGGTGCAGGGTATGGCCGCCGACGGTAAACCGTATACCGGTTTTCTCTATGCGGGCATCATGATTGCCCCGGACGGTACGCCCAAAGTCCTGGAATACAACGTACGCTTCGGCGACCCGGAGACCCAGCCCATCATGCTACGCCTGAAATCGGACCTGGTGGAGCTGTGTGAAGCGGCGCTGGACCAGCGTCTCGATCAGGTGCAGGCCGAGTGGGACCCGCGCGCCAGCCTGGGGGTGGTACTGGCCGCCGGCGGCTATCCCGGCCACTATGAAAAGGGCGATGTGATCAGCGGGCTGGATGCTGCGCAGGCGGAAGGCGTAAAAGTATTCCACGCCGGGACACAGTTGAAAGATGGCGTCGTGGTGACCAGCGGCGGACGCGTGTTATGTGTGTGCGCGCTGGGCAAGGAGGTTGCCGATGCCCGGCGCCGTGCCTACCAGGCGGTTGAAAAAATCAGCTGGAAGGATGTCTATTACCGGCGCGATATCGGCCACCGCGCCATCGCCCGACTGTAAGCCCCGGATGATATCCACCACCATTCCACCACCCGGCTATAAAACCGCGCACGATATGGGCCGCCCTTTCATCGTCCGGTTACAACACCCTGTAGGAGCGGGCTTAGCCCGCTGTTCTTGTATCTACACCGTTTGCCGTGCCCAGCAGCAGCACGTCTGCCGGGCGATTGGCAAAAATACCCACCGTCACGATACCCGGAATATTGTTCAGCTCGCTTTCAAATTTGCACGGCTCCATGATTTCCAGGTCCTTGACATCGAGGATGATGTTGCCGTTGTCGGTAGTGAAACCCTGGCGCAGTTCCGGACGGCCACCCAGCTTGACCAGTTCGCGCGCCACGTAACTTTGTGCCATGGGAATAACTTCGATAGGCAACGGGAAGGCGCCCAGCACGCTGACCAGCTTGCTCTCGTCACAGATACATACAAACTTGCGGCTGGCGCCGGCAACGATCTTTTCCCGCGTCAGTGCGCCACCACCACCCTTGATCAGGTGTAACTGGCTGTTGGTTTCGTCTGCACCGTCGATATAGACCGACAGTTCGCCTGCCTCGTTCAGGTCCAGGACCGGGATGCCGTGCCCTTTCAGGCGTTCGGCGCTGGCCACCGAACTCGCCACCGTGCCATCGATCTTGCCCTTGATGCCGGCCAGTGCGTCGATAAAGAAATTGGCCGTTGAGCCAGTGCCCACGCCGATCACGGTGCCGCTTTCCACGTATTCCAGCGCTGCTTCGGCTACCTGCTTTTTCAGTTCGTCCTGGTTCATGACCGTCTCCAAAAATCGAATTGACGAATAATACCGGTTTTACCGGGTGTCGAGTCAAATCCGTTTGACTCTCGACCCTTGAATCCGGTTATTATCCTGACATGATCGATAATTACCTGAAAATGATCCTGAATTCGCAGGTCTATGACGTTGCCGACGAGACGCCGCTGGACCTGGCGCGGAATCTGTCGCGGCGCCTGGAGAATGACATCTGGCTCAAGCGGGAGGACCTGCAGCCGGTGTTTTCCTTCAAGCTGCGCGGTGCCTACAACAAGATCGCCAGCCTGGACGAGGCCGCCTGCAGCAACGGTATTATCACGGCTTCCGCCGGTAACCACGCCCAGGGCGTGGCGCTGGCAGCGCAGTACCGCAAACTGAAAGCGCTCATCGTCATGCCGCGTACCACCCCGGGCATCAAGGTCAGGGCAGTGCAGGCGCTGGGTGGCAAGGCGCTGTTGCACGGTGATACCTATGACGACGCCTATGCACACGCCGAACACCTGGCCGCGGAACAGGGGCTGCCTTTTATTCACCCCTACGATGATCCCGAAGTCATTGCCGGGCAGGGCACGGTGGCCATGGAGCTGTTGCAGCAGTGTCGGGATCCGTTGCACGCCGTGTTCGTGCCGGTGGGCGGTGGTGGGTTGATCGCCGGTATTGCTACCTATATCAAGTACCTGCGCCCGGACATCCGGGTCATCGGTGTGGAGCCGGATGACGCCCCCTGCATGTACGAGGCACTGCGGCGCAAGCGCCGCGTGGTGCTGGACCAGGTAGGTATTTTTGCGGACGGCGTGGCAGTGCGCCAGGTCGGCAAGGAACCGTACCGGCTGGCGCGCAAGTACGTGGACGAGGTGATGCTGGTCAGTACCGACGAAATCTGTGCGGCGACCAAGGATATTTTCGACGACATGCGCGCCATGGTGGAGCCGGCCGGTGCGCTGGCGGTGGCGGCCATCAAAAAATACGTGGAGCGCGAAGGGATCTCGGGGGTACGACTGGTGGCGATCAACAGCGGCGCCAACATCAATTTCGATCGTCTGCGGCACGTGGCGGAACGCGCCGAGATCGGTGAGCGCCGTGAGGCGCTGCTCGCGGTGAGCATCCCCGAACGCCCGGGCAGTTTCCTGCGTTTTTGCCGCACCCTGGGCAAGCGCGGCATTACCGAATTCAATTACCGTTATGCGGATGCCGGCGAGGCGCACGTATTTGCCGGTGTGCAATTGTCGAAAGGTGACGAAGAGCGCCAGGCGTTGCTGGATAAACTGCGCGGTGAAGATTACCCGGTCGTTGATATGACCGACAACGAAATGGCCAAGTCACACATCCGCTTCATGGTAGGTGGCCGTGCGCACAACCTGGAAGACGAAGTCCTGTACCGTTTCGAATTCCCCGAGCGCCCCGGGGCGCTGCTGAAGTTCCTGAGCACAATCGGCCGGCGCTGGAATATCAGCCTGTTTCACTACCGTAACCACGGTGCCGCGTACGGCCGGGTACTGGTCGGTATCCAGGTGCCGCCCGGCGATCGCAAACACTTCCGCGGGTTTCTCGACGAGCTGGGCTACACCTGGTTCGAGGAACTGGAGAATCCGGCGTATTCGCTGTTTCTCGGCAACGGTTAATCGTCCCGAATTCACCCCGCTCCTGCAGGGTAACCGGTTTGTGTGGTCAGGGTTCGGAGGACGGGGTCTTGTTCTCCAGCCGCAAAATAAAATCCCACTGCTTTTTGCTGATCGGCATGATCGACAAACGGTTGCCCTTGCGCACCAGCGGGCAGTCTTCGAGTTCCCGGTATCCCTTCAGTTCCTGCAGGCTGATGAGCCGCTTTGTTTTGCGCTGGTATTGCACGTCCACCATGTACCAGCGGGGGTTGTCGGGATCGCTTTTGGGGTCGTAGTATTTTTCCGCAGGGTCGAAGGCGGTGTGGTCCGGGTAGCCTTCGCGCACGACTTTCATGATGCCGACGATCCCCGGTTCGGCGCAGTTGGAATGGTAGAAAAACACCGGGTCGCCTTTTTTCATCTGGTCGCGCATCATGTTGCGTGCCTGGTAGTTGCGCACCCCGTCCCAGTGATCGGTCTTTTTGGGCATTTTCTGCAGGTGGTCGATACCGAATACGTCGGGTTCCGATTTCATTAACCAGTAGTTCATGTATTTTATCCTTTACGGAACAGGTGCCAGTTGCTGTCGGTTGCCACTGCGGTCAGTGGTACATCCCAGGGTCTGGCCGACAGCCGCGGCAGTTGCTGAAAGTCATAGGCGAGGCCGACCAGGCGCGGTTTGCACCAGTATTTCCGGTGCAGCAGGTAGGCAAAGCTGCGGTCATAGAAGCCGCCACCCATGCCCAGGCGATGGCCGTTGTGGTCGAAGCCGACCAGTGGCGCCAGCACCAGGTCCAGGGCCTGAGCTGCAATGCGCTGCCGGTGCACGTTGGCGGGTTCGGCGATACCGAAACGGTTTTTGACCAGCAGCGAGCCGGGTTCATAACGTGCAAACCACAGCCGGTTGGCCCGGTACGGCACCAGTACCGGCAGGTAGACCTGCTTGCCCAGGCGCCAGGCCAGCTCTATCAGCGGGGCGGTTTCGACTTCACCGTCAGCGGGCAGGTAGGCGGCGATATGCCTGCCGGTGCGGAACAGCGGCTGGCGAGCGAGTTCCCTGCAAACGGATACGGAATGTTTCAGCCGTTCGGCGTCACTCAGCGCGTTGCGTTTTGCGCGGAGTTGTTTGCGTTGTTCGGAGCGGCTGGTCATGCGCACAAGCTACCGGATTTGTTGATAAACGCTCCCGCCACATACGGACAAGGTGCCGGACCCGCTCCTGCGGGTTGTGTCGTGTTGCTACCAGGTACAGGGTTAGTCCCCCCGGAAATCAAAGACACCTTCCGCAGATACCGTCGCAGTTGTTGCCCTTGAACCGGAGGTTCAAGTGGGAGCGAGTGTCAGACCTAAGGCTTTCCACGCATGGCGGACATGCTCACGGGCCTGACAAGCCAACTCCCGGGGCCAAATATTAGGCTCAAGGAGATCTGAACTGCTAACGAGCACCGCAGAAGGTGCGCCCAGTGAGTATACAATGGTTCGTTGCGGTGGCGTTAGCGTACAGGAAAAGCTTACAGTTCCAGCTGGTTACCCTGGTTCAGCGCGACGTCGATCTTGTCCTGCAGGGCGCGGATGCGCTGGCTGATGTTGAGCTGGTAGTCGTCTTTCACGGTCTTCTGGCCGAGCAATTCGTGGGCCATGTTCAGCGCGGCCATGACGGCAATGCGGTCGGCACCGACGATTTTGCCGGTATCACGGATTTCCTTCATTTTGTCGGTCAGGAATTCCGCCGAGGCAAACAACGCCTCGCGTTCATCGTCGGGACAGGCGATCAGGTATTCCTTGTCCATGATGTGTACGCGCAGCGGCTTGGTGTTCTGTTTCATACGCCCTGCTCCATGGCCTTGAGGCGGTTGATCATGGCCTCCACCCGGTTGCGCGCCATTTCGTTCTTTTCGATCAGGCTGGCGCGTTCGGTCACCATGGAGTCCTGCTGGTCGCGCAGCGAGCGGTTTTCCTCTTTGAGGCGTTCGATGCTGCTGACCAGTTCTTCCAGGCGGACTTCCAGTTTGAGCAGTTCCTGTTCGGTAACGGATTGCGGAGTGTTTTTAGTCATGCGCACACTATAGAGAAGGGGTAAAAATGCGTCAATGTCGGCGCTGTGTAATAATTGTACTATGCCTGAAAATCAACGCCTTGAGTATTACGATGTCGCCGATAGCCTGGACCGCGCCTCGCTGCTGGTGGACGCGGCGGATTGCCACGGTTTTTTGTCCGGGCTGGTGTGCGCATCCGGCTTTGCCGACCCGAAAATCTGGGTGGCCGAGATATTCGAGGACTATAACCCCAAAAATACGCGCCAGGCAGAGGCATACCGGCAGCTGCAGGCGCTCTACGAACTAACCGTGAGCGGCCTGAACAGCCACGAGATCGATTTTGAGCTGCTGCTTCCCGGTGACGCGGAATCACTGCGCGAGCGCGCCGGCTCGCTGGGCAGCTGGTGTTCCGGGTTCCTGTCCGGGCTGGGGATGGGTGGCCTGCCGGCGCAGGACCGGTTGCCGGACGATGTCCGGGAGTTGCTGCACGACCTGTCGGAAATCTCCCGGGTGGATTTTGAGCTGGACCAGCCCGGCGAAGACGAACTGGTCGCCTTCGAGGAAGTGGTGGAGTACATCCGTGTGGGTGTACTCTTCCTGCACGACGAACTGCAGCCCCCCAACACGCCGTCACAGGTACAGTAAGCAACATGGACCAGAAAGAATTCGCCCGCCGGCGCAAGCAGCTGATGCGCATGATGGGACCGGACGCAATCGCGATCCTGCCCACCAACCCGGAGCAGCCGCGGAACCGTGACGTGGACTACCCGTTCCGGCCGGACAGTGATTTCTATTACCTGACCGGGTTTGCGGAGCCCGAAGCAGTGATGGTGCTGGCCCCGGGGCGTGAGCACGGCGAGTACCTGCTGTTTTGCCGGGATCGGGATCCACAGATGGAGACCTGGCACGGCCGGCGTGCCGGTCCCGAAGGCGCAGTGGAAAAGTTCGGCGCCGATGATGCTTTCCCCATCCAGGATATCAACGAGATCCTGCCCGGTCTGCTGGAAAGCCGGGAGCGTGTCTTTTACACCATGGGTTCGGCCCCCGAGTTCGACCGTCGGCTGATTGGCTGGGTGAACCGTATTCGCCGCCAGTCACGCGCGGGCAAGCATGCGCCGGACGAGTTCATTTCGCTGGAGCACTTTGTGCACGATATGCGCCTGTACAAGAGCCGGGCGGAAATCCGGGTGATGCGCCAGGCTGCCAATATCGCGGCGCGAGCACACAAGCGCGCCATGCAGCTGTGCCGGCCGGGCATGATGGAATACGAGCTGGAAGCAGAATTCCTGCATGAATTTCGCCGCTCGGGTGGCGAGCCTGCCTATCCCTCCATCGTGGGCGGCGGCGAGAACGCCTGTATCCTGCACTATACGGAGAACAACGCACAACTGAAGGACGGAGACATCCTGCTGATCGACGCGGGGACGGAACACGAGTATTACGCTTCCGACATAACGCGCAGTTTCCCGGTGAACGGGCGCTTCAGCAAGGCGCAGCGCGCCATATACCAGCTGGTGCTGGATGCGCAACTGGCGGCCATCGAAGAGGTGTACCCGGGTAATACCTGGAATGCACCGCACGATGCCGCCGTCAAGGTGATCACCCGCGGCCTGGTGAAACTGGGCCTGCTCAAGGGGCGCACCCCGACCCTCATCAAGGATCGGGCCTATCACCGCTTCTACATGCACCGTACCGGGCACTGGCTGGGTATGGATGTGCACGACGTCGGGGATTACAAGGTCGGTGGCGAATGGCGGGTGCTGGAGCCGGGCATGGTGCTGACCGTCGAGCCGGGACTGTACATACCGGCCGGCAGCAAGGGGGTGGCGCGCAAATGGTGGAATATCGGCATACGTATCGAGGACGACGTGCTGGTGACGCGCGACGGTTACGACGTATTGAGCAAGAACCTGCCCAAAGAGATCGATGCCATCGAGACGTTGATGGCAAAGTAACTGAAGTGGTTTTGACGGCCTGCGTAGCGGTAACGGCAATTGTTCAGGTTTGCACAGAGGAGAAAATACATGACAAGAAATATTGCAACAGCATGTGTGCTGGGTCTTGCCCTGGCCGGCGGCAGCGTGGTTGCCGAAGACAAGGCTGATGATGTCATTACTTCCATCGACGAGGGTATGGAATATTACCGGGAAGGTGATTACGCGGAGGCGGTCAGCAGCCTGAACTACGCGGTGCAGCTGATCCAGCAGAAGAAAGGCCAGTCGCTCGGCAAACTGTTGCCGCAGCCGCTGGATGGCTGGACGGCGGAAGAAGTGCAGTCACAGGCGGCGGGCGCGGCCATGTTCGGCGGTGGCGTGACCGCTGAGCGCAAATACTCGAAAGACAACAGCCGGATTACCATCAGGATCGTAACCGATTCGCCCATGCTGCAGGGTGTCATGATGATGTTTTCCAACCCGATGTTCGCCAACGCGGACGGCGCCAGAATGGAGCGCATCGGTCGGCAGAAAGCCATTGTGAAATACGCCGCGTCCAACCAGTCGGGCAATGTGCAGATGGTGGTCAAGAACCGTTTCCTGGTGAGCGTGGACGGCAACAGTGTGAGCCGTGAGGAGCTGCTCGACTATGCGAAGGCCATTGACCTGAAGAAGCTGGCCGAGCTGCCCTGAGCATCCCGTGCCAACCTGCAGGGGCGTCGTCCCCCGGCTCGAATACCCGGCCTGGTTACCACAAGCAGGTGGCCGACTACCGGGCATGCCGGGTCCATTTGTCATTCCGCTGAAGGACGGAATGACTGTAAAGGAATTGATCAGAGCTGCCACAGGGAATTCAGGAACAGGCTTATGATGAAAACTGAAGTGGATGTCCTGGTTGTCGGTGGTGGCCTGGTTGGTGCCAGCCTGGCCTGCGCACTGGGGCAGGCGGGGATCCGCGTTTGCCTGGTGGAGGCCGGTCCGCTGCGTGCGGACCTGCCGCCGGGCTACGACGAACGCAGCATTGCGCTTGCGCAGGGTTCGCAACGGATCTTCTCCGGCCTGGGACTCTGGTCCACGCTGCAGGACCAGGTATGCCCGATTCATACCATCCATGTATCCGACCGTGGTCACTTCGGCTTTACCCGCCTGCATCGTGAGGAGGAGGGTGTTCCTGCGCTGGGTTATGTGGCTACGGCGCGCGTGCTGGGCAAGTCACTGCTGGACCGGATTGACGGGCTGGAAAAAGTACAGATACTGGCGCCGGCGCAACTGGTCGATTTCCAGGTCGGGGAAGCGGGGGTAGCGGCGGAGCTGCTCGTGGACAACAGGCCGGTACACTGCACTGCGAAGCTGCTGGTAGCGGCAGACGGTGCGCAGTCCTCGATTCGTACCCAGCTGGGTATCGAGACCACGCAGCGCGACTACGGCCAGACCGCGGTCATTGCCAATGTGACCACCGACCGGCCACACGCGAACGTGGCCTACGAACGTTTCACGGATACCGGCCCGATGGCCCTGCTGCCCATGACCGAACAACGCAGTGCCCTGGTATGGACGGTTCGTTCGGAACAGCGTGCAGCACTGATGGCACTGGACGACGCGGAATTCCTGGCAAGGTTACAGACGCGTTTCGGGTATCGCCTGGGCAGGTTCCTGAAAGTCGGCCAGCGTCAGGGCTACCCCCTGTACCTGCTGCGCGCGCGGGAATCCGTACGCCCGCGCATGGCGCTGATCGGCAACGCAATACATACCCTGCACCCGGTGGCCGGGCAGGGCTTCAATCTCGGTCTGCGCGACGTGGCCGCACTGGCGGAGGTGATCCTGGATGCACAGCGCAACGGACGGGATATCGGTGGCGGTTCGGTGCTGGAGCGTTATGCCGACTGGCGGCAGGCCGACCAGCGACGGGTGGCGTTCTTTACGGACAGCATGGTGCGGCTGTTCAGCCAGACGTTGCCGCCGGTTACCTGGCTGCGCGATGCCGGCATGCTGGCGCTGGATATCTGCCCGCCGGCGAAGCGCTGGTTCGGGCGCCTGAGCATGGGCCGCGCCGGCCGCCTGCCGCGCCTGGCACGTGGCCTGGACCTGTCATAGGAGCGGCCTCCTGACCGCGAATGCACACGCAGCAAGGTACCCATGATGACCAATAATAATTTCGACACAGTGATTGTCGGTGGCGGGCTGGTCGGGCTCTCGCTGGCCGCCGCGCTTGGCAGGGACGGATTCAGCGTGGCGGTACTCGAAGCCAGGCCAGTGATCAGCGACTGGCCGGAAGACCGTGTCGACCTGCGTGTGTACGCCATTACCCGCGAATCACAAAGGCTGTTCGAGCGAGTCGGCGCCTGGCCGGCCATGTTAGCGAAGGCCGGACCCTTTCGCGCCATGCACGTCTGGGATGCCGGTGGAGACGGCGCTATCCACTTTTCCAGTGCCGATCTTGGCGAGCCTTGTCTCGGGTATATCCTGGAATCACGGGTGATCGAGCAGGCTTTACTGGGCGTACTCGCGGAGCTTCCCACGGTTCAGCATTTCCGCCCGGTCACCGTGATGGCATTCCGTCAGCAGGAGGACGGGCAACAGCTTGAACTCGAAGACGGGCGTACCCTGCAGGCCGGGTTGCTGGTGGGTGCAGATGGCAAACATTCAAAGGTGCGCGATCATGCCGGCATCCATGCGCGCGTATCAGACTATGGCCAGCAGGCGCTGGTCGCGGTGGTCAGCACTGAGCGGCCGCACGAAGAAACGGCCTGGCAGCGATTCCTGCCGACCGGTCCGCTGGCCTTCCTGCCGTTGATCGATGGCCGTTGCTCCATTGTCTGGTCTGCAAGCAGCGAGCGGGCGGAACAACTGCTGCAAATGGATGCAGCAGATTTCCGTGTCGAGCTGGGTGAGGCCTTCGAATTTCGCCTGGGCCAGGTAACCGCCTGTGGTGAACGTGCGTTGTTTCCCCTGCAGCGCCAGTATGCGGAACGCTATGTGGCTCCGCGAATCGCCCTGGTCGGCGACGCCTCGCATGTCATTCATCCGCTGGCCGGGCAGGGTGTAAACCTGGGGCTGAAGGATGTCGCCGGGCTTGCGGGTGTGCTGGTGGACGCGCGTCGGCGCCAGCGCGACATTGGCTCGCTGCCGGTATTGCGGCGTTATGAACGCGCCCGTAAAGGTGACAATATGGCCATGATGCTGGCCATGGACGGTTTCAAGCACCTGTTTGGCAGTTCGTTTGCGCCACTGCGCCGGGTGCGCAACCTCGGCCTGAACCTGGTCGACGCCGCGCAGCCGGTCAAGAACCGGATCATGCGTTCTGCAATGGGTTTGTGAAGCGTTTCCAGGGCCTGTGCCTGCATAGTGATGGCTGAACGAAGCTATGATTATTTCCCACAGATACCGATTCATCTTTATCAAAACCGTAAAAACCGCAGGCACCAGTATCGAGGTGTTTCTTTCCGGCCGGTGTGCAGAGCAGGACGTGTTTACGCCGATTCTTCCCCCGGTCGCGCCACACCGGGCGCGAAACTTTGGTGATTTTTACAACCATGTCTCTGCCAGTGAAGTAAAGGCGGCTGTTCCTGATGAAATATGGAGGAACTATTTCAAATTCTGCGTGGAGCGGAACCCGTGGGACAAGGTGCTTTCCCTGCATCGTATGTTGAGACACCGAAGTGGCATGGATATACCGTTTGACGAGTTTCTTTCCGGTAAAAACGATGCCTTCAAACTGGCGCTGAATTACCCCAGGTACACGGACCGGGCCGGTGACCGGCTTATCGTCGACCGGGTGCTTCGCTATGAACGACTGGACGAAGAGCTGGGGGATGTGTTTGGCATGCTGGGCGTTCCATACAACGGAACACTGGACGTCCATGCCAAGTCAGATGCGCAGGCGGGACAAAGATTGCCATACCGTCAGATCTATACAGACCGGCAAAACCGACTGGTTGAGCAGGCCTATAAAAAGGAGATAGATCTGCACGGCTACCGTTTTAGCGGGTCCGATTGACCACCGCGGTTGCTGGCAAAGGTGGTCGCTGGTTAAGGCCGACATAATTCCGGCAGGTGTAAAAATATCGTAACAAGTGTCGGCAAGCTTTACGTCCAGGTGTATGGCTCAACGGTGACTGTGCGCCTAACCTGCGTATAACATTACCGATTCCATTTTTTGCATGATTCTTGCTGTCTGTTCAATGGATATGTATTCACACTGGCAGTCGATGGATGGAAAATCAGGAGGGGACGAGATGGGTTGGAAAAAAACAACGTTAGTTTCGGCGATGAGCGTGGCAATGGGAGCAGCGAGTTTCAGCACGTTTGCCAGTCTTACCACTGCGGAAACACTGAATTTTACGCTGGGCCAGGTCGCGGATGTGGGTGGCGGCCAGACGGACATCGTGGGTTCGTACTTTGCCTTTGATTTCACCGGTGACGGAATTATCAGTGCGAACGACAAGCTGCCGATTGGCAGTTTTAACGGAATCCGTATTGGCGCAGTGCAAGGTGCCAGCGGTAGCCACACCGGCCCAGTCGATGGTTCCGAGAACCCGAATATTGATCACCCGTGGGAGATGCTGGGCAGTACGGGTATGCACCAGACTACTACGCCGGTTACCGTGAATGGCGGTTCAGGGGACAATCTGACACTGGATATGAGTGGTTGGGGTTTTACCTGGAACGGCATTCCCAATGTACCCCTTAACCAGACCGGCGCTGCAAATATCAGTTGCACCGCCGGCAGTGGGTGTTCGGCGGGAAGCAACTACATACTGGATGCCGCTTTTACCGGTGCGGATTCCGGCTCCGGGTTTACAACGGCACCCTACGTCCTGCATCTGGAAGGGAATATCACTACCGTGCCACTGCCCGCGACAGCCTGGCTGTTCGGCTCAGGCCTGGCAGGACTGGCAGGGGTTACACGGCGGCGCAGACGCCGGGGCTGATTTACGCTTCCGGTGAGGTAAGTGCCGGTGCACGCTGCCGGGCTGTCCGGCTTGTCAGTCAGGTACTCATTGCAGGTCTGCAGGGTTGTTACTTTAAATCACTGCTGTCCCGTTAACCCTGGAGCGCGCCTGCAGGTGAGGGCATGGAACCGGTATCGCCCGGTCAGGACCGTCTGCCGCAGGGATGCGGCAGTCGAGCGGCCAGGGATGGCAGGTTCCGCGTGTCCTGAGCGGGCGATACCGGTTCCATGTCCGGGTAGCCCGACCTGGCTCAAAACGTACCTGCCGCTTATGTTTCAGTCACGTGGTTGGCGGGTTAACGGGACAGCAGTGACTTTAAATATGTAAGTAACACGTTTTGCGCTACACTGCGCCTATGAGTGGAGCGAGCCCGGAAAGAGAAAAACCGCCTGGCTGCAAGCGTTCAGCCTGTGGTGTGGCCAGTACCCTCGACCTGCTGGGCGACAAGTGGACCCTGCTGGTGGTGCGGGACCTGCTGCTGGGCAAGCGCACCTACAGCGAATTCCAGAAATCCCCGGAAGGGATCCCGACCAATATCCTCGCCGAACGGCTGCGGCGCCTGCAGCAGGCGGGCATTATCGAAAAAATGCAGTACCAGGATCGCCCGGTGCGCTACGCCTATACGCTCACCGACAAAGGGCGTGACCTCGGGCCGGTGCTGCGCAGTATGGTGGTCTGGGCGAACAAATATATACCCGGAACCTTTACCCTGGAGGAAGTGGACGCCATGATCGGGCAGGTGGGCAGGGACGCATGAACATTACTGAAATCAATATCTACCCGATCAAATCCACGCGCCGCATTGCGCTGACGGAAAGCGAGGTGCTGCCGCGGGGGCTGCCCTGGGACCGGCGCTGGATGCTGGTCGATGAACAGGGGAAATTCATTACTGCGCGCCAGCACCCGACGCTGGCGATGGTGGAAACCCGTTTCGACGGTGACCAGCTTACGGTCAGTGTGGCTGACCGCACGCCGCTGCAGTTGCCTTTGCAGGCACCTGCCGGGCAACCGCGCAAAGTCACTATATGGAAGGATCAGTGCGACGCCATGCCGGTCAGCGCACAGGCGGATGCCTGGTTTTCGGACTACCTGGGCCTGCGCTGCCAGCTGGTGCGGATGACGGATGAACTGGTGCGCGGCGTGGACCCGAAATTCGCGCAGCACGGTGACGAGGTAAGCTTTGCCGATGGCTTCCCGATGTTACTGATCAGTGAGGCATCCCTGAAAGATCTCAACAGCCGCCTGGATACGCCGGTGTCCATGCGCCGCTTCCGGCCCAACCTGGTGGTGGATGGCGAGCAGCCTTACGCAGAAGACCACTGGCAGCGACTGCGCATCGGTGCCGTCGAGTTCGAAGGCGTGAAAAACTGTTCGCGCTGCGTGTTTACCACCATTGACCCGGATACCGGCCGCAAAAATCCTGACAGGGAGCCCTTGCGCACCCTGAGCAGTTACCGGCGGCGCCCGGAGGGTGGCGTGTTTTTCGGGCAGAACCTGATACCGCGCAGCGGCGGGGTAATTCACGTCGGGGATCCGGTAGAGGTTTGCGGGTAAGCAGCAAACCGGCAGGTACGTTTTGAGCCAGGTCGGGCACCCCGGACATGGAAGCGGGATCACCCGGTCAGGACACGCAGAACCTGCCATCCCTGGCCGCTCGACTGCCGCATCCCTGCGGCAGACGGTCCTGACCGGGCGATCCCGCTTCCATGTCCTCACCTGCAGGCGCGCTCCAAAGTTAACGTGGCAGCGGTGAGCTTCCTTAACAGATTGATTCCATTGCATGAGATTGCCGCGCTGTCCGCCCCCCTGAGCGCGAAGCGTCGTTTCCTGTCCGTTTCGCGGTGAGGGGACGTTCCGGCAGGGGGCAGTGATCGCTTATTTGCCTGTTTTGGCTGGTGAAGTTTTGCGGCTTGGCGGCATCCGGCCAGCAGGGTATAGTCTGCGCTCGATCTCGTACTGCTGCGGGAGAGGATCGGCGCGGACAGGTTTTCGCAGCCGGTCGCCGAAGGCGCAACTCGCTCGGAATCGCTCAGGCAAAAGGACCGTAGCAGCAGGTCTGGACTTCGTTCAGACCGGATGGACTCTGGAGAGCGGCCGGGTTTTGTGAGCCGGCCCACCGAAGGGGAAGGCACGATTCCCGTGCCCACACTCTCAGGTTACCGGACAGAGGAGCGACGGTTTTTTGAGCCGTCGCCCTGCCTGTTTCCGGGTGACGCAAAACGCAACGTTTTCGTGGTACAGAGTCACTATGGGTAACAGGACACCGCTGTTTGAAACACACAGGGCGCTCGGTGCCAGGCTGGTGGATTTTGCCGGCTGGGATATGCCCATCCACTACGGTTCACAGCTGCAAGAGCACCATACCGTGCGCCGTGATGCCGGCATGTTCGATGTTTCGCACATGACCGTGGTGGACCTGGTCGGGGCGCAGGCGCGTCCTTTTTTGCGCCACCTGCTGGCTAATAATATCGACAAGCTGCAGGATGAAGGCAAGGCCCTCTACAGTTGCATGCTCAACGAGCAGGGCGGTGTGATCGACGACCTGATCGTGTATTTCATGCACCCAGACTGGTTTCGGCTGGTGGTGAATTCCGCTACCCGTGACAAGGACCTGGACTGGATCAATGCACAGGCTGCACCGTTCGACATCGATGTGATTGAACAGCCGGAACTGGCCATGATCGCCGTGCAGGGACCCCACGCGCGCGACAAGGTGCTGTCGGTGCTGGACGAGCCCGTCCGCCGGCCCGCCGCCGACCTGCAGCTGTTTTTCGGCACCGAACACGGGGACTGGTTTATTGCCCGCACCGGCTATACCGGGGAAGACGGCTTTGAAATCATGCTGCCGGGTACGCAGGCAGCGGCCTTCTGGAATGCGCTCAAAGACGCAGGGGTAGCCCCGTGCGGCCTGGGCTGCCGGGATACCCTGCGCCTGGAAGCCGGCATGAACCTGTACGGCACGGACATGGATGAATCGCTCAGTCCGCTGGTCTCCGGCCTGGGCTGGACGGTGGGCTGGGAACCGGCCGGGCGGGATTTCATCGGCCGGGATGCACTGCAGCGTGAACGCGATGCCGGGCCACGGCAAAAACTGGTCGGGTTGTTGCTGGAGGACAAGGGTGTACTGCGCAATCACCAGAAGGTGATCACGGACCGGGACGGGCAGGGTGAAATCACCAGCGGCAGTTTTTCGCCAACGCTGGGCCGTTCTATCGCACTGGCGAGAGTGCCCGTGGATACGGGTGCACGTTGCCAGGTCGAAATCCGTGGCAAGCGGCTGGCTGCGCGGGTGGTCAAACCGCCGTTTGCACGCAACGGCAAGGCGCAAATCGAACTGGACCAGGGTTAGTTCGTTCATTGCGGGTCACGAAGTGACGCGGCAATCTCCAGCGGATTGACGCCATTGCATGCAATGGCCACGCTATGTTCGCAATGACGAGCTTATTCGAATGAATCAGGAGTTTCCTGGATGACAAGGGGAATCGGATATGAGTGAATTACCGGGCGATCTGAAGTACAGCAAAAGCCACGAGTGGGTGCGCGTAAACGATGACGGCACCGTGACGGTCGGTATCACCGATCACGCGCAGGAACAGCTGGGTGATATGGTCTATGTGGAAGTGCCGGAGCAGGGCCGCGAGCTGGAAGCGGAAGAAGCCTGCGCCGTGGTTGAATCGGTCAAGGCGGCATCTGACGTATACACCCCGCTGGCCGGCACCGTCGTGGAGGTCAACGAGGCACTGACCGATGCGCCCGAGACGGTTAACCAGGATGCCTACGGTGCCGGCTGGCTGATGAAGCTCAGGCCGGCATCCGGTGATGCGTTGAATGATCTGATGGATCCGGATGCCTATCAGGCATTCATTGATGCTGAGTAGCCGGACTGCGTTGATGAGTTTCCGCTGAAGCCCCTGACGCTGAATCAGGCCACCCGTTTGCGACAAAACCTGCAGGCCCGCTCCTGCAGGGATTTTTAAAATTGATAGACAGGTAGTTGCAGTTTATGCCCTTCATACCCCACACTGAAAACGACATACGCAGGATGCTGGACTGCATCGGTGTGTCTTCAGTCGAACAGTTATTCGATGAGATCCCGGCCGGGCTGCGCAGCGAGACGATGGAACGGGTTCCGGAAGCCCTGACCGAGCACGAAGTCAGCCGCCTGATGAGCCAGCGCGCCGCGCAGGATGGCCAGCCGCTGTGTTTTATCGGTGCCGGCGCCTACGAGCACCATATCCCTGCTGCCGTGTGGGAACTGACCACCCGCGGCGAGTTTTACAGCGCCTATACACCCTACCAGGCCGAGGCCAGCCAGGGCACCCTGCAGCTGATCTACGAGTTCCAGAGCATGATGACGGCGCTGCTGGCTATGGAAGTTGCTAATGCCTCCCTGTATGACGGCGCCTCGGCACTGGCCGAAGCCGTACTGATGGCGATACGCGCCAACCGAAAGTCGAAAGCACGGCGCATTCTGATGCCGAGCGCAGTGCATCCGGCCTATCGCCAGACCACACACAGCATCGTTAACAACCAGCAGATCGAACTGGTGGACGTGCCGTACGACGACCAGGGCGGTCATACCGGACTGGATCGTCTTGCGCAGCACGAGGGCGAAGACATTGCCGCGCTGGTGATTGCACAGCCTAATTTCTTCGGTGTGCTGGAAGAGGTGGACGCCCTGACCGACTGGGCGCACGCCAACGGCGCCCTGGTGATTGCCGTGGTCAATCCGGTAGCCATGGCCTTGCTGAAGCCTCCGGGGCAGTGGGGAGAGAAAGGTGCGGATATCGTGGTCGGGGAAGGCCAGCCGCTGGGTGTGCCACTTTCTTCCGGGGGTCCCTACTTCGGCTTTATGTGCAGCAAGCAGCAGTATGTGCGGCAGATGCCCGGGCGTATCGTCGGTCGCACGGTCGACCGCGACGGCCGCACCGGCTACACCCTGACACTGCAGGCACGCGAGCAGCACATCCGCAGATCAAAGGCGACCTCGAACATCTGTACCAACCAGGGACTGCTGGTTACGGCCGCGACCATTCACATGGCGTTACTTGGCGGTGAAGGTCTGCGCCGCGTGGCACAGGCCAGCCATGCCAACACCCGCAAGCTGGTTGCAAAACTCAGCGGTGAGCATATCCGCCTGCGTTTTGACCGGCCGTATTTTCACGAAGCGGTGCTGAGCAGTACACTGCCGCTGAAGCGCCTGCTGCGGCCCCTGTATGCGCATAACCTGCAGCCCGGTTATGTGCTGACGGAAGCCTACCCGGAGCTGGGTGAGTCCATGCTGGTATGCGCAACGGAAACCAAAAGTGACGCGGACCTGGAGCTCTACCGTAGCCACCTGGAGCGCGTGATTGAAAAACAGACAACGGCGGGTTGTCCGGTTCAACCAAAGATGGCATAGCCCATCGGGCATGTCTGAGGAGAGATGTGATGGCAACGATTACACTGCAGGATAATGAAATTCATACCAATGGCGAACTGCCCGGGGTTGGCACCAAGGCGCCGGACTTTCACCTGGTCGATGGCGCGCTCGCGGACAGGCGCCTGTCCGACTACGCGGGAAAGAAAAAACTGCTGAGTATTGTACCGAGCCTGGATACCGGGGTCTGTGCAGCGTCCAGCATCATGTTCAACAAGTCGGCGACAGAAAACGACGACACTGTCATCCTGGTGATCTCAGCGGATCTTCCGTTTGCGCAGGAGCGTTTCTGCAAGGCGGAAGGGGTTGACAAGGTGGTGCCCCTGTCCATGATGCGCTCGCGCAATTTTGCCAAGGATTACGGTGTGCTGATCGAAGACGGCCCGCTGGCCGGTATTACCGCGCGTGCGATTGTCGTCATCGATGCGGACGACAAGGTGGTCTACACCGAACTCGTTCCCGAGATTGCCCAGGAGCCGGATTACAACAAGGCACTGGCCGCGTTGAAGGCCTGCTAGCCCGCATTTCTCACCGGGTTCCGTAGCGAGGCGGTGGCAGGTCGTGTGATCAGCGGCGTTCGCGACCGAGGGCCGCGCAGGCATAGTCGACACGATGTCGAGCAGCCCGACCGAGTGAACGCCGCTTAGCGCGCGGCATGACGCCGCCGCAGCAGGAAGTCGGTGAGGAATGCGGGCTAGGGAGCCTCTGATACCGTCATTTCAGCGAAGGCCGGGATGACAAATTGACCAGGGGTTCCCCGGGGAATCGGTCCGTCATTGCGAGGCGCGCAGTGGCGAATCAGGCCGGGTTTGACCTGGTAAATTGAAATTGACGTTCATCCAGGGATACCTGGTTTGGGTTAACTGTGCTGATTTTTGAACATTCACAAAGTGGCCGGCGCGCCTTTGCCCAGGCGCCGGTCGATGAAGTTGCGGTCGATGATCTGCCCGCAGAACTGTTGCGTGACGATACCCCGGCCCTGCCCGAGGTGTCGGAAATGCAGGTCGTGCGTCACTACACCCGCCTGTCGCAGAAGAATTTCTCCATCGATACCGAGTTCTACCCGCTGGGTTCCTGCACCATGAAGTACAATCCGCGCGCCTGTAACACGCTGGCGATGCTGCCCGGATTCCTGGCGCACCACCCGCTGGCGCCGGCCAGTGAAGGGCAGGGCGTACTGGCCTGCCTGTATGACCTGCAGGAAATGCTCAAAGGGGTGACCGGCATGCAGGCCGTTTCGCTGGCACCGGCCGCCGGTGCCCAGGGCGAGTTTGCCGGTGTGGCCATGATCCGTGCCTATCACGATGCGCGCGGTGACGCGGAGCGGGACGAGATCCTGGTACCCGATGCCGCGCACGGTACCAACCCGGCCACTGCGACCATGTGCGGTTACAAGGTGCACGAGATACCGACCGGGGCGGATGGTGACGTCGACGTCGAGGCCCTGCGCGCGGCCGTCGGAGCGCGTACGGCCGGCATTATGCTGACCAACCCGTCGACGCTGGGGGTGTTCGAGCGTCGTATCGAGGAAATTGCCGGCATTGTGCATGAGGCCGGTGGCCTGCTGTACTACGACGGGGCTAACCTGAATGCCATACTCGGCAAGGTGCGGCCCGGCGATATGGGTTTCGACGTGATTCACATGAACCTGCACAAGACATTTTCGACGCCGCACGGCGGCGGCGGTCCGGGTGCCGGTCCGGTGGGTGTCAGCGCGCGCCTGGAACCTTTTCTGCCGGTGCCAATGGTTGCCTTTGACGGTGATGAGTACAGCTGGGTCGGCGATAGGGAACGTCCGCGGAGTATCGGGCGGCTTTCCGCTTTTGCAGGCAATGTCGGTGTCCTGCTGCGGGCTTACGTGTATGCGCGCATGCTGGGTCGGGAAGGGATGCACCGGGTGGCCGAGTTTGCCACCCTGAACGCCAACTACCTGATGAAGCGTTTGCAGCAGGCCGGTTTTGACCTGGCGTTCCCCGAACGTCGCGCCACCCACGAATTTATCGTGACGTTAAAACGCCAGCAAAAGGAACAGGGCGTCAGCGCCATGGATGTGGCCAAGCGGCTGCTGGATTTCGGGTTCCACGCACCGACCACCTATTTCCCCATGCTGGTTCCCGAGTGCCTGTTGATCGAGCCCACCGAGACCGAGAGTCCCGAAGAGCTGGACGGGTTTGTCGAGGCCATGGCAAGGATACTCGATGAAGCGGAACAGAACCCGGACCACCTGCATGAAGCGCCGCATACCCGGCCGGTACGGCGCCTGGATGAAGTGCGTGCCGCGCGTGAACTCAATCTGCGCTGGGTTGCGGACGGTTCCTGAAGATCACACGCGGGCAACAGAGTGCGCGCTGCTTACCCGGCCGCTGGTTTACAGGCCGTCGGCAGCAGGGATGTTGCCGTCGAGCGTACAGGGACGTATTCACAGCACGCCTGTAAACCAGCGGCCGGGTAAGCAGCGCATCGTTTAACAGCATATTGTCTGGAGAAGTTACATGTCGGCTTTAATCTGTGGTTCCTTTGCTTTCGACACCATCATGGTCTTTCAGGATAAGTTCAAGAACCATATCCTGCCCGACAAGGTTCATATCCTGAACGTTGCCTTCCATGTGCCGGAGCTGCGCAGGGAATTTGGCGGCTGCGCGGCCAATATCGCTTTCAATCTCAAATTGCTGGGTGGCAACCCTATGCCGATGGGTACGGTGGGCAAGGACTTTTCACCCTATGCCGAATGGATGGATGAACACGGTATCCCGCGTAACCATGTAAAGAAGATCGACGGCGCGTACACGGCACAGGCATTTATTACTACCGACCAGGACGATAACCAGATCACGGCGTTTCACCCCGGTGCGATGGACTATGCCCACGAAGTGAAGGTCGGCGATGCACAGGATATCCGTATCGGCATCGTGTCGCCGGATGGTCGCCAGGGGATGATCGATCACGCCCGCCAGTTTGCCGATGCCGGTATCCCTTTTATCTTTGATCCGGGCCAGGCCATGCCGCTGTTCACCGGCGACGATTTCAAACTGTTTATCGAACAGGCGAGCTGGGTGTGTGTGAATGACTACGAGTCACAGGTGTTGCAGGAGCGTACCGGCTGGTCGCCACACGAAATTGCCGAACAGGTCGAGGCGCTGGTGGTGACGCGTGGAGCAGAAGGGTCTTATATCTATATGGACGAAAAGCGTATCGAGATACCGGCGGCAAAGGTCAATGCCGTGGTAGACCCGACCGGTTGTGGTGACGCCTACCGCGGCGGACTGCTGTACGGCCTGATGAACGGGCTGGACTGGGAGGTGACCGGCCGCATGGCGGCGCTGATGGGCGCTATCAAGGTCGAAAGCAATGGCACCCAGAATCACCGCTTCACGCTGGACGAGTTCCGTGACCGTTACCGCGAGAGTTTCGGTGTTGCACTGGCCGAGCTTTGAGTGGCTGGTGCGAGCGCTGTCCTCCTGCACGCCGGTACACGTTCAGGACGCGGGGCAGAATGACGGGTACCCGGTGACAGCCATGCCATGAATACCCGGGCGGAGAGGCATAAAAAAGAAGTGCGGCAGGTATTCGATACCCTCGCGCCCGGTTACGATTGCGCTGCAACACGTTTTTTTCCCTTTACTGCAGACCGCCTGCTGGATTTTGTCAGGCCCCGGCCGGGCAGCCGGGTGCTGGACGTGGCCACCGGCACCGGCGTCGCGGCGCTGGCCTTTGCCCAGGCCGTCCGGCCCGGTGGCGGGCGGGTAAGCGCGATCGATCTGTCCGGCGGTATGCTGGACCGGGCCGAGGCCAATGTCCGCAAAATGGCGCTGGACAACGTCGACCTGCACGAAATGGATGCCGAACGGCTGGATTTTCGCGCTGACTATTTTCACTACCTGGTCTGTTCCTACGGCCTGTTTTTTATTCCCGATATGGCGGCGGCCCTGCGCGAATGGGTGCGGGTGTTGCAGCCCGGTGGCAAGCTGGCCTTTACCTGTTTCGAGACGACGGCTTTTCAGCCGATGCTGGATGACTTTGTCGAGCGTCTGCAGGCCTTTGGTGTGCAGCTTCCGGAAGGCCCGTTCGGTTCAAAACGGATTGCTTCGCTGGATCATTGTGGCGCACTGCTCGGCGCAGCAGGGCTGGTGGATATTGATCTCGAATGTCACCAGACAGGCTACCACCTGGCCGATGAAAACGACTGGTGGGCCGTTGTCAGTAATACCGCCATGCGCGCCCTGTTCGACCAGGTGCCGGACGAGCGCAAGGCGGAGTTCCGCGCACAGCATCTTGCTTTTGCAGCCGCACAAAAGAACAAGGACGGATTGTGGATGGATGTGCAGACCCGGTTTGCAGCCGGTATAAAACCGGCAGGAGCGGTTTCCTGATTGTGATTGCGGGCTAGTTCACTTTAACCTGCACCGGAATCCACTTCGCCATCAGGCGGCCCAGGCTGCCGTTCTTCTTCAGGGAATCGAGCGCACCGTTGAGGGCGTTGGCCAGCGCGGTATCCTGCCTGCGCACAGCCCAGGCGAGGTATTCCTCGGTGAGCGGCCGGTACAGCCCCATCAGCCCGGCTTTCTCGGTGGCAGCGTTGGCGGTCAGGCGCCAGATGGTGGGCGCATCGTGGACGAAGATATCGATCTTGCCATCAGCCAGTGCATCTGTGCCCTGTTCGATGGTTGCAAACGTAATGATATCCGCATCGGGCAGTTTCGCTTTTGCAAACGCTTCTCCGGTCGTGCCTGCCTTGACGCCGACCCGGGCGCCCTTGCTGAACAGGGCTTCCGGCCTGGCCCACTGCACCAGGTCGGCGGAACGGATCAGGGCCATCTGGCCGATGCGCATCCAGGGTTCGGTAAACAGTACCTGGCGTTTGCGCGCCGCGGTGACCGACATGCCGGACATGATGACGTCGATCTTGCCGGCATTCAGCGCCGGGATCAGCTCTTCCCACGGCAGTTCGACAAGTTTTGTCCTTACTTTCAGCTGCTGTCCGAGCGCCGCAGCAAGGTCGATTTCCATGCCCTGCAGTTTGCCGTCGGCCTTGAAGGTAAGCGGCGGGTAGCTCGCCGAGGTGCCTATGCGCAGTGTCGAGGGGACTGTGTTATCGGTTGAAAAAGCAAACTGCGTGGACAGCGTCAGCAGGAGGGTCAGCAGTATACGGGCAAGAGTCATGCGCATTTCGCCTTGTGGGTAAGGAGGAATGGTAAAGCATAGTGCCAGATCGTGTCAGGCGGAGCAAAACTGCTCCAGTTCCGCGACGGAAAGAAGCGGCGGCAGACAGCGCATGCCCTCGCAGATGTAGGCGACACCATCGTGTTGCGGCACACGCTGCTGCAGGGGTGCGGGAAGCCCGACCGCGGTATCTGCTATGGCGAAGACCTGGCGGCGCGGTGCGTAGTGCTGTGCCAGGACGTTCTGCCAGGTTGCCAGCTGTTCCTCTCCGGCACGGATGATGACGGTTTCCACCGGGTAGAGCGTTTCTTCCAGCGCCAGCAGCAGGCCGGTGTGGCCCCAGGGGCTCTGCTGGATGGCATTCCAGGCGGCGCGGAGTGTCTGCCCGGCTGCATCGAGATAGCGCGTTTCACCCAGCAGGTGGCCAAGGCGCAGCAGCACCCTGGCCGCGATGGCGTTGCCGGCGGGCATGGCATCGTCGCCCAGGGGTTTGGGACGCTGGATCAGCTGTTCGTGATCATCCGCGGTGAAATAGAAGCCGCCGGAAGGATCGGCGAAGTGTTCCAGCACGACCCCGGCAAGCTGCAGTGCAAACGCCAGGTCGTCATTGTTCCAGCGCACCTGCAGCAGTTCCAGCACGGCATCGATCAGAAACACGTAGTCGTCCAGGTAGGCCGCGAGGTGGGCGTGCCCGTCCTTGCAGGTTGCGTAGAGACGACCTCCGGACCACATCTGTGTACGGATGAAAGCCAGGGCCTGTTCCGCCGATGCGCGGCAGCGGGGTTCATTACACTGTCGTGCAGCCTGTGCCATGCCCTTGATCATCAGCGCATTCCAGGATACCAGTACCTTGTCGTCGCGGCCGGGATGGATGCGCTGTTCCCGGGCATTGAACAGCTTGCTGCGTGCGGTCTCGAGTTGCGCCTGGATATCGGCTTCAGGCAGGCCGAAGTGTTTGCTCAAGGTGGCCACGGAGGTGTAGACGTGTGCATGCCAGCGGCCTTCGAAGTTGGACGCGCGGTCGAAACCGAAGCGCGCCGCGACCAGTGCGTACTCCGTTTCGGTCAACGATCCCCGCACCTCATCCGGCGTCCAGACGTAGAATTTTCCTTCTTCGCCCTCGCTGTCTGCGTCCAGGCTGGAATAGTAGCCACCCTGCGGTGACTGCATGTCGCGGATCACCCACTCGCTGGTTTCCGCAACGATACGGCGAAACAGGGGCTTGCGGGTGGCGACCCAGGCGTCGCTGTACAGGGACAGCAGCGGACCGTTGTCGTACAGCATTTTCTCGAAATGCGGGATCATCCATTGCTCGTCCACCGAGTAACGGCAGAAGCCGCCGCCGATCTGGTCATACATACCACCCAGCGCCATGCGCTCCAGTGTGAACAGCGCCATGTGCAGGGCTCGTTCATCGGCCTGGCCATCACCGCGCGTGGCGGCCCAGTGCCGCAGCAGGCGCTCGATACTGGTGGGGTGCGGGAACTTCGGCGCACTGCCGAAACCGCCGTGGCTGACGTCGAACTGCTGTTCCAGTTGCTGGCGCACAACGTCCAGCGGCATGGCATTGAACTCCGCGTGCCTGTCCTGCGCCGGGTCGTGCCGGTTCATGGACGACATGAAATCGACCAGGGAATGGTTTTGCTGCTCCAGTTCATCGCGGCGTTCGTGGTAGAAATCCGATACGCGCTGGCACAGCTCGGTAAAGGCCGGCATGCCGTGGCGTGGCTGGTCGGGAAAATAGGTGCCGGCGAAAAAGGGTATCTGTTCGTCCGGCGTCAGGAACAGGGTCAGGGGCCAGCCGCCGGTACGTTGGGTAAGCAGCGAATGCGCGGTCTGGTAGATTTTGTCGAGATCGGGGCGTTCCTCGCGGTCGACCTTGACGTTGACAAACAGCCGGTTCATCACTTCCGCGGTGGCCGGATCCTCGAACGATTCGTGTGCCATGACGTGGCACCAGTGGCAGGCGGAGTAGCCGATCGACAGCAGGATAGGCCGCTGCTCCCGGCGGGCTTTTTCCAGTGCCTGCGGACCCCAGGGATACCAGTCGACCGGGTTGTGCGCGTGTTGCAGCAGGTACGGACTGGTTTCGGTAACGAGGTGGTTGGTATAGTGAGCGTGGTCTGTCATGGGGGTCCGGTCGGGCTGGCTGGCGTGGCGCCCAATATACGCTGCCCGGGCACGTCCATACCCGGAAAATAACGAGGGTTTTCATGAGGTTTTCTATTGTCGTCCCGGTCTACAACGAGGCCGGAAATATCATCCCGCTGTTGCAGGAGATCGGCAGTCTGCAGTCCGGGAGGCCGGACTTCGAGGTGGTGTACGTGGATGACGGCAGCGAGGATGAAACGCGGCAAGTGTTGCGGGACGCACTGGACCGGTTTCCGTTCCTGCGTGTGCTGAATCATGCGCAGCGCTGCGGGCAGAGCAGCGCACTGCTGACCGGGGTGCGGGCGGCACGGGCTCCCTGGGTCATTACCCTGGACGGCGACGGCCAGAACGATCCAGCCGACATCGACGGATTGCTGCAACGCATGGCAGCCGAAGGGGAAACGACAGAGCGGCTGGTACTGGTCGGGCACCGGACCCGCAGGCGCGACAACTGGCTGCGGCGCTGGTCTTCGCGGGTCGCCAACGCAGTCCGCAGCCGCCTGCTGCAGGATGCGACGCCGGATACCGGCTGTGGTCTGAAGCTGTTCCCGCGCGATCTGTTCCTGTCCCTGCCGGCGTTCGATCACATGCACCGCTTCCTGCCGGCGTTGATGCAGCGCGCCGGCGCGCGGGTCATTTCCATTCCCGTGCGGCATCGTGAACGCCGGGCCGGGGTATCCAAGTATGGGGTGCGCAACCGTCTGTGGGTCGGGCTGGTGGATATGGCGGGTGTCATGTGGTTGCAGCGACGGCGCACCGGGCAGCCGCTGCGCAGGGAAGGCCGCTGGTCCCGGCTGGCGGACACCCTGGGTATGTACTGGCTGCAGCGCCGCCCCTGCCATGCGCTGGCCAGGGAGGAGCACTGATGTTCGATCAACCTGTGGGCTGGCTGGTGATCGGCTTCGCCGGTCAGGCGCTGTTTTCAGCGCGTTTCCTGGTGCAGTGGGTATACAGCGAACGCCGCAAGCGGTCGCTGATTCCCATTGCCTTCTGGTATTTCAGCCTGGCGGGCGGCGCTACCCTGTTTACCTACGCGCTGCATATCGGCGACCCGGTATTCATACTCGGCCAGTCGCTGGGGGTGCTGATCTATACCCGCAACCTCTATTTCATTCACCGGGAACGCCGCCAGCTGGTACAGGCGGAGTGACAGGCCGGATCGTAGCGGCCGGCAAGGATCGCGATGGACGCCGACAGTAAGCGGACCGGCTGGCGGTCGCTGCTGCTCGTGGTTGTCGGTCTGGCTGCGTTGCAACTCTGGTTGCGCCCGCTGTTACCGGTCGATGAGACCCGCTACCTCAGCGTTGCCTGGGAGATGTGGCAGCGTGGCGACTTGCTGGTCCCGTACCTGAACGGGGAACCCTACAGCCACAAGCCACCGCTGTTGTTCTGGTTGATACAGGCGGTCTGGATCGTGACCGGGGTTTCGGAACTCGCCGCCCGTCTGGTCCCGCTGGTGCTGAGCCTGGTGGTGCTGTGGTGGTCGGCAGGACTCGCCGCCCGCCTGTGGCCGGAGCGGGCCGGCCGGGTACGGCCGCTGGTCCCCTGGCTGCTGTTCGGCGGCGTGTTCTGGAACCACTTTTTTACCCTGGTGCAGTTCGACCTGTTGCTGGTGCTGGCGGCCCTGCTGGCCTGGCGTGGTGTGCTGGCGGCCCTGCACGCTCCGCTGCACGGCTGGCTGCTGGTCGGGTTGGCTATCGGGCTGGGTGTGCTGGCCAAGGGGCCGGTGATCCTGGTGCCGGTGCTGCCGGCCATTCTGTTCGCCCCCTGGTGGGCCGCGGGCGGGGCGCAGCCGGCCTGGCCGGCCTGGTACCTGGGTGGTTTTGGCGCGCTGTTGCTGGGCACCGCGCTGGCGCTGTTATGGGCGGTCCCCGCGGGCATGGCGGGTGGCGAGGTCTACCGGCAGGCGATTTTCTGGGGCCAGTCCGCCGGGCGTATGGTCAGTTCCTTTGCGCATCGCAGCCCCTGGTGGAGTTACCTGCTGTGGTTGCCGCTGATGTGGCTGCCCTGGGTGGTGTGGCCGGTGTTGTGGAAGGCTGCGCGGCGGGTGGGGACAGCGGACCCCGGGGTGCGTTTCTGCCTGGCCGTGATACTCCCGGCGCTGGTGATCTTCAGCCTGATCAGCGGCAAGCAGGGCAAGTACCTGCTGCCGCTGTTCCCGCTGCTGGCACTGCTGCTGGCGCGCTGGCTGGCGGAACTGGATGGGCAGGCCAGGTACCGCCCCTGGGTTGCCGGCGTACTGCTGCTGCCGGGTGGGCTGGCGTTGCTCGTGCTGCCCTGGCTGTCAGCGGGCCCGGACTGGTGGTCGCGGGTTCAGCCGTTGTGGGGCCTGGTCCTGCTGGCAGCGGGTGCGGTGCTGCTTCGGTGGCCGCTGCAGCCAGGCATGACAGTGCGGGTCACGGCCATGGCGGTCAGTCTTTGGACCGCAACGCTCTACCTCGCACTGGTGCCGCGGCTGGCGCCACAGTATGACCTGCAGTCGATCAGCCGCACGCTGTATGATTTGCAGCAAAACGGTCAGCCGCTGGCCTGGCTGGGCAAATATCACGGGCAGTTTCACTTCCTGGGCCGCCTGCAGGCGCGCATTGAACCGCTCGCCGGGCCGCAACCGTTGCACGACTGGCTGCAGGCCAACCCGCAGGGTTACCTGCTGGTGAACTACCGGGCTGCTGTGCCGGACGTGCCGGATGGCCTGCAAATGCAGCCCTACCGGGGCGGGCAGCTGGTGCTCTGGCCGGCACAGCAACTGCTCCGGGACCCGCTGCGGCTCGACGCCTTGCAGGCGAGCGGGTAAGCTTCGCTCCTTTGATTGTACTGACCCCCTGTCATGAATGCCGCTCCCGACCTGCCCCCGCTGTCCCTGAAGAAAAATGAAGAACGGCGTATCCGCGCCGGGCACCTGTGGGTGTACAGCAATGAAGTGGATACGGCGGCCACACCACTGAAGGGCTTCGCGCCCGGCCAGCAGGTGCGCCTGCTGGCGCACAACGGCAAGCCGCTGGGAACGGCTTATGTCAATCCCAGCTCGCTGATCTGTGCGCGGCTGGTCAGCCGGGACCCGCACTATGTGCTGGACCGTTCCCTGCTGGTGCACCGCCTGAAGGTTGCACTGTCACTGCGGGAACGCCTGTTCGACCAGCCGTACTATCGCCTGGTGTTTGGCGAGGCCGACCAGTTGCCGGGCCTGGTCATCGACCGCTACCACGACCTTTGTGTGGTGCAGGTCACCACGGCGGGCATGGAGGCGGTGAAGACGCAGCTGCTGGAGGCGCTGGACAAGGTGATTCGCCCGGCGGGTGTGGTGCTGCGCGCGGACAGTTCGGTGCGCAGGCTGGAGGGGCTGGAGTCGTACCAGGAAGTGATCGGTACGGTGCCGGACCAGGTCCTGGTCGAGGAGCAGGGCCTGAAATTCGCGGTGTCCCTGCAGCAGGGGCAGAAAACCGGCTGGTTCTATGATCAGCGTATGAACCGTGCCCGGCTGGCAAACTATGTCTCCGGTCAGCGGGTGCTGGATGTATTCAGCTATGTGGGTGCCTGGGGTCTGCAGGCGGCGGCGGCCGGGGCCAGTGAGGTACTGTGTGTCGATGCCTCGGCAGCGGCCATCGACCGGATACAGGCCAACATCGCCGGCAACGGGCTGGTGGACCGGGTAGCCACCTTGCAGGGCGATGCGTTCGAGGCGCTCGGCCAGTTACGCGCCGATCAGGAAAAATTCGATGTGGTGGTGCTCGACCCGCCGGCCTTTATCAAGCGTAAAAAGGACACGAAAAGCGGTGAGCAGGCGTACCACCGTTTGAATCAGCTGGGCATGCAGCTGTTGCGCAGGGACGGTATCCTGGTTACGGCCTCCTGTTCCCAGCAGTTGCCGGAGGCACAGTTCCGGAAAATCCTGCTGCAGTCGTCGCGTCACCTGGACCGCAGCCTGCAGATCCTGGAGCGCGGACACCAGGCCCCGGATCACCCGGTGCATCCCGCCATAGCGGAGACGGATTACCTGAAAGCCCTGTTCTGTCGTGTGCTGCCGGCCTGATGATCATGCCGCGGCTGCAAGACACATGTTCCGCGGGGCGCCGGCCTTGGGTGCGAAGATCGTGCCTGCGGGGTGAAAATCTTACAGATTCGAGTGAATATAACTCGGGAATAAACCTGGACCATGTTGACTTATCCTGATATTGACCCGGTTGCGGTTTCGCTGGGACCGCTGGCCATTCACTGGTATGGCCTGATGTACCTGATCGGTTTTCTGGCCGTCTGGTGGCTGGGCAGCGTGCGGGCGCGCAAACCGGGTTCCGGCTGGAAACAGGAGGAGGTCGGCGACCTGCTTTTCTACGGCGCGCTGGGGGTCATACTCGGTGGTCGCATCGGTTATGTGATTTTCTATAACTTCTCCATGTTCCTCAACGATCCGCTGATGCTGTTCCGCATCTGGCAGGGGGGCATGTCTTTTCACGGCGGCATGCTGGGCGTGTTCGTGGCCATGTGGCTGTTCGGTCGCAAGACCGGGCGCAGTTTTTTCCAGGTGACGGACTTCATGGCGCCGTTTGTGCCGATCGGACTGGGCGCCGGGCGCATCGGCAACTTCATCAACGGCGAACTCTGGGGCCGGCCTACCGATCTTCCCTGGGGGATGGTCTTCCCGCTTGTGGATTCGCAGCCCAGACACCCCTCCATGCTCTACGAGGCTCTGCTGGAAGGCCTGGTGCTGTTTATTATCCTGTGGCTGTATTCAGCGAAGCCCAAACCGTATCGTGCCGTATCCGGAATGTTCATGCTGTGCTATGGACTGTTCCGCTTTGCCGTGGAATTTGTACGCCAGCCGGATGCCCAGTTGGGGTTTATCGCATTGCACTGGGTGACCATGGGGCAGCTGCTGTCGTTCCCCATGATCCTGTTTGGTATATTCCTGCTGCTACTGGCGTATGCAAAGCGAGGTGAGCAGTGAAGCAGTATCTGGACCTGATGCAGCACGTGCTGGATGAAGGCGTACGCAAGGAGGACCGCACCGGTACCGGTACCCTGAGTGTGTTCGGCTACCAGATGCGTTTCGACCTGGCTGACGGTTTTCCCGCGATCACAACCAAGAAACTGCACTTGCGTTCCATCATTCACGAACTGCTCTGGTTCCTGCAGGGGGACACCAATATCCGTTACCTGCGCGACAACGGTGTGCGTATCTGGGATGAGTGGGCGGACGAAAACGGTGATCTGGGGCCGGTCTACGGGTCCCAGTGGCGTTCCTGGCCGACCGCAGACGGCGGGCATATCGACCAGATCAGCGCAGTGCTGGAGCAGATCCGGCACAACCCGGACTCGCGCCGCATCATTGTCAGTGCCTGGAACGTGGGGGAGATCAGCAGGATGGCGCTGCCACCCTGCCACGCTTTTTTCCAGTTCTACGTGGCGGAAGGTCGCCTGTCCTGTCAGCTGTACCAGCGCAGCGCCGATATTTTCCTGGGGGTACCCTTCAATATTGCCTCCTATGCCCTGCTGACCATGATGATGGCGCAGGTGACCGGGCTGCAGGCCGGTGATTTTGTGCACACGCTGGGGGATGCGCACCTGTACTCCAACCACCTGGAGCAGGTGCAGACCCAGTTGCAACGCGCGCCGCGCCGCCTTCCGGTCATGTGCATCAATCCCGACGTGGACGACCTGTTTGCGTTCCGTTTCGAGGATTTTGAACTGAGCGGTTACGATCCGCATCCGCATATCAAGGCGCCGGTCGCGGTCTGATGCGGCTTGCACTGATTGCCGCGCTGGCCGAAAACCGCGTCATTGGTCGTGACAACCAGCTGCCCTGGCGCCTGTCAGCAGACCTCAAACATTTTAAATCGCTGACTATGGACAAGCCGATTGTCATGGGACGCAGGACCTGGGAATCGATCGGGCGGCCCCTGCCCGGTCGAATCAACATCGTGGTCACCAGGGATAGCGCGTACCGGGCGGATGGCTGCCAGGTGGTGCATGCTATCGACAGCGCGCTGGCCGCTGCGGGTGATGCGGAAGAAGTGATGGTCATTGGCGGAGCAGGCCTTTACCGGCAGACACTGGACCGCGCC
>Ga0256841_1000527_pt1 | contig 39031 bp, 36 predicted proteins | sample 356308metaG_FD_185971 | JGI IMG/M metagenome (GOLD analysis project Ga0256841, IMG submission 185971) | Hydrothermal vent microbial communities from Mid Atlantic Ridge, Atlantic Ocean - 356-308 | ecosystem: Environmental > Aquatic > Marine > Hydrothermal vents | place: Atlantic Ocean: Mid...
ACTTTCGCCAAGCCAACAAGTCATGGTTCCTCATCGCAATCATCCGAGGCGACAATACGCTGTAATATAGACGTTTTCGCCCCACCACGTCCATTTCTGTTTTCTCTGATCGCGTGAGAGGATTTGACATCGCGGCAACCGGTCGGGCACTAATTTCACGAAAACCCCTTGTTTTATTGGCCTTTCGTAGACCGAATCAAATCGGCCCGAGGTTCGGTCGAATAGAGAGAAACGGGGGTTAGAGAGCGAATTGAGGCGTTTCGCCATTCTCGCAGGTTCGGTCGCAAGACCTAAACCCCTTTGAAACATAAAGAAAATCAACCCCGCATCGGGGCACATCCGCGTTTCAATGCAGGCAAGTGGCGGAGGACACGACATACCAACGACTTTTTCTCGAAAAGCCGGTCAAAACAAAGCGAAAACCCGCAATTAACCGAGCGTTTTCATTCTCTTAGTTCGGTATTGGTGCGGGAAAATGCGGGCTTGAAGGCAACAGAGCGTCAAAGCCCGAAATCCTCACGAATCCTGCTGGTATGGTTTTTCTACCGCCAAAATCCACCACAAAACCAATACCCTCATCGCGCAGTTGCCAAGTGCACATTATTCCAAAATAGGTTTTTTCAAAGCCTGAGCCCCTCGGACAGAAATGGACTGGCTTACCCAGCTTTCATCTGCTATCAACATAAGAGCAAAATTGGGAGTCGTAAATAATGGCCTCGCCAGATCAGGCAATGACCGTTCGTGACGTAGCTGGCTACCTGAACGTTGATGAAAAAACAGTCTATCGGCTTGCCAAGCGCGGCGAGTTGCCAGGGTTCAAGGTCGCGGGCGCATGGCGTTTCAAGCGTTCGGATCTTGAGGACTGGATTGACAACCAGAAGAATGCCGCAACGAACAATGCGGCGGATGAGGGCAGAACTTGAGCAACCTGAATATAAGCAACTTTATTTGGAACGTGGCGGACGACGTCCTTCGGGACATCTATGTGCGCGGCAAATATCGTGATGTTATTCTGCCAATGACAGTTATCCGCCGCCTTGACGCCGTGCTTGAGCCCACCAAGGAAGCGGTCCTTGCTATGAAGGCTCAGCTAGACAAGGCCGGGGTGGCCAACCAGCACGCTGCTCTTTGCCAGGCATCCGGCGAAGCCTTCTATAACACCTCGCCATATCGCCTTCGGGACCTGACCTCACGGGCCCGGCGCCAGCAACTCAAGGCCGACTTCGAAGCCTATCTCGATGGGTTCTCGCCAAATGTTCAGGAGGTGCTGGACAAGTTCAAATTCCGCAATCAAATCGAAACACTCATCGAAGCTGATATTCTTGGCTTCCTGATTGAGAAATTCCTTGATCCATCCATCAATCTGAGCCCGCGCCCGGTGCTGCATGCGGATGGTTCGGTTCGCCTGCCCGGTCTCGATAATCATTCCATGGGAACGGTGTTCGAGGAATTGATCCGGCGGTTCAATGAAGACAATAACGAAGAAGCCGGAGAGCATTTCACGCCCCGCGACGTTGTTGAGCTCATGGCCCACCTGATTTTCGAGCCCATCGCGGACCAGATCCGTTCGGGAACCTATCTCGTCTATGACGGGGCCTGCGGCACCGGCGGCATGCTGACTGTTGCGGAAGATACCTTGGTCAAGCTCGCGTCCGGCAAGGGCAAAGAGGTGTCGGTGCATCTCTACGGTCAGGAATCCCAGCCGGAAACCTACGCCATCAGCAAGGCGGACCTGATCCTGAAGGGCGAAGGCATCGAGGCCGAAAACATGCAATTCGGCTCGACCCTTTCCAACGATGCCTTCCCGTCGCGTGAGTTCGATTTCATGCTGTCGAATCCACCCTACGGCAAATCGTGGAAATCGGATCTGGAGCGGATGGGCGGCAAGAAGGACATGAACGACGCCCGTTTCAAAATCGAACATGACGGCAATCCGGATTACAGCCTGATCACCCGCTCGAGCGACGGGCAGATGCTGTTCCTTGCCAATTTGCTGAGCAAGATGAAACAGGACACGCCGCTGGGCAGTCGCATCGCCGAGGTGCACAACGGCTCGGCTCTGTTTACGGGGGATGCGGGCTCGGGCGAAAGCAATGTGCGGCGCTGGGTGATCGAAAACGACTGGCTCGAAGCCATCATCGCCCTGCCGCTCAACATCTTCTACAACACCGGCATTGCCACTTACATTTGGGTACTGAGCAACCGGAAATCCGAGGCGCGCCGGGGCAAAGTGCAACTGATTGATGGCACCGAATGGTTCAAGCCCCTGCGCAAGAACCTCGGCAAGAAAAACTGCAAGCTTACGCCTGAAGATGTCCGGCGAATCTGCGACGCCTTCCTGAATCTGGAAGAAGGTGAATATTTCAGGGTTTTCCCGAATGCCGCCTTTGGCTACTGGAAAATCACCGTGGATCGCCCCTTGAGGCTGCGCGCCCGCTTCACCCGCAAGGCCGTGGATTCCCTGCGCTACGCCACCGGGGACGAGGACTTGCGCAAGGCGATCTATTCCGAATTTGGCACGCGCCTTTATGAAGATTTCCACAGGATCAAGAAGGAAATCGAGGCCTGGCTTGTTGGCGATGATAACGAGGAAGAAGCCGCTGAAGGCGAGGCCAAACGCCCGTCCATCCCTGAAAAACGCCGCAAGAAACTGCTTGATCCAGCCACATGGGCGCGTGATCGAAAACTGCTCGAAGCCGCCCGCGCGCTGTGGCAGGTGATGGGCGATGCGGAATTTCCTGATTTCAACATCTTCCGGCGGGACTTCGATGCCGCTGCCAAGGAACACGGGATCAGGCTGACGGCGGCTGAAAAGAAACTGATCCAGCTTCGCCTCAGCTGGCGCGACCCCGAGGCACCCGAGGTGATCAAGAAGACCGTCAGGGCCAAGCCCGAGGATATCGAGGCCGCAGGTGCACTGCTTGGCCGCTTCCTTGGCAAGGCAGATGGTCGTGACGTGGTCATCACCTATGAACCGGATACCGAGCTGCGCGACACCGAACAGGTGCCGTTTCTCGAGGATGGCGGGATCGAGGCATTCTTCCGCCGCGAAGTCCTGCCCCATGCACCCGACGCCTGGATTGACCCGGGCAAGACCGTGATCGGGTACGAAATCTCGTTCACCAAACATTTCTACAAGCCCGAACCGCTCAGAACACTGGAAGAGATCGAAGCCGATATCCGCGCGCTTGAACAGGAATCCGAAGGCTTGCTTGAGAACATTTTGGTGGGAGGCCAATCATGACAAAAAGAACCGATCTTCTTGCTTCAATAGCCTCCACCACAGCTGATTATCGTGAAGGCGATCTGTCAGCACCAACACCAGATCACGTAGACCGTTGGGTCAGGCAATTCGATAAAGATGTCCAAAAACCGATTTTACGTGAGATGGACCATGTGTTGAAACAGACATATTTCTCGAAAGAATGGGTTTCTGGGTTCTTTGCCAACCAAATCGAGCACGATAATCTAACTGGATCCGATTCAGCGGTTTTTTGGGATTCCGCCCATTTCTTGGATATTCAGCAGAATGGAAATAGCCAAAGTGACATTAGGCGGCTATTTGGAACTGCACTTCTTGATAAACTTGGCCTAAAAATAAGAGCCTGCGGTAATACGGGTGGTGCCTATATTTATCTCGACGACGTAATTTTCACTGGTGGCAGGGTGAAAAATGACCTTACTGCATGGATAAGAGACGAAGCGCCGGCAAAGGCAGTTGTGCACATTTTGGTAATAGCCACCCACAAGCTTGGCGAATGGCAATGCACTGAGAGTCTGAAAAAGGTCGCAACTGAAGCTAGTAAAGAAATTGAAATTCATATATGGGCCGCCGGACGTTTTGAAAACAGGAAGACATATCGAAATAAGTCTGATGTCCTTTGGCCCGCGACTGTCCCAGATGACCCTGAACTGGCCGCCTATCTGGCCCAACAAGGACGGTTCCCCTTGGAACCGCGCCAACCAGGCAGCAAGCCGAAGCTCGATATTTTCTCATCAGAAAACGGTCGCCAACTACTTGAACGCGAATTCCTGATGGCTGGTGTCAAAATCCGAGGGTTTTGCCAGAATCCCAATGCCATCATGCGCCCTCTTGGTTTCAGTGGCTTCGGCGTAGGCTTCGGATCAACCATCGTTACTTATCGCAATTGCCCGAACAACGCTCCTCTGGCGCTATGGTGGGGCGATCAGGATGCGCCAGCCAACCACCCATTCAGCAGGTGGTATCCGCTGTTCCAACGAAAGACTTATGAAAGAGAGGTCGATTTTGATGACTTCGACCTCTGAAACGCCGCAAAACAACCAATTTCGGACCTATAACCGAGAGAGTAGCATCGTGTTCCTTAAGACCAAGGAACGGTTTGGCGGTCTTTCGAACATGGCACCAGGATTCCCGCTGCTAGTGAACGGCGTTCGCATCCGCACTTCGGAAGCTCTCTATCAGGCCTGTCGCTTCCCACACATGCCGGACGTGCAACGCCTGATCATCAACGAACGCAGCCCGATGACAGCGAAGATGCGCTCCAAGCCATACCGAAAGGTCTCGCGATCGGACTGGAACGCCGTGCGCGTAAAGATCATGCGTTGGAGCCTGCGGGTAAAATTGGCACAAAATTGGAGGGAATTCGGCAGGCTACTTCTCGCAACCGGGGACCGCCCCATAGTCGAGCAATCGCGCAAGGATGATTTCTGGGGCGCGAAGGTTGCCGAGAGTGGCAGTCTCGTCGGCATGAATGTTCTTGGCCGCCTTCTTATGGAATTGCGCGAATTGCTGAAAAGCGGAGAAGCAGATCAATTGCACACAGTGGAACCACTCGCAATTCCTGAGTTTCTACTTTTCGAGCAACCAATCCAGTCGATAGGCCATGCGGACGAATTCATTCGGCCTGACGGCGATGCTGTCCGTGAGGAATATCCGGACCATGCTGCGCAACCATCTCTTTTCGACCAACAGGTGGCAACCAACGGCTTAGAAGGCATTCCAGACAATCACCCTGAAAGATTGGCTGGCAGGAAGGTTATCAAGCCATATTCGGCCTATCGCGACAGCCGGCTGCCCTGGCTTGGCGAGGTGCCAGAGCATTGGGATGTGCGGCGAAACGGAAGGTTGTTTGCCCAGCGCAATGAAACCGGATTTGATGAATTGCCCATTCTTGAGGTTTCACTTCGCACGGGTGTGCGCGTGCGGGATTTCGAGAATGGCTCGCGCAAGCAGCAAATGACCGACCGCAGCAAATACAAGCGCGCCGCCAAGGGCGACATTGCCTACAACATGATGCGAATGTGGCAAGGGGCCGTCGGCGTTGCGCCCGAAGATGGCCTGATCAGCCCGGCCTATGTTGTTGCGCGGCCGTTTCACGAGGTCGAACCACGTTATTATGCCTATCTGTTTCGCACCAAGGCTTACATGCGCGAGGTCAACAAATATTCACGCGGGATCGTATCGGACCGCAACAGGCTGTATTGGGATGATTTCAAGCAAATGCCATCCCCTTTCCCGCCCACAAAGGAACAGGCGCATATCGCCGATTTTCTTGATGTTCACGGACAACACACCGCCCGCCTGACCGGCAACAAGCGGCGGTTGGTTGCGTTGTTGAACGAGCAGAAGCAGGGCATCATCAACCGGGCCGTCACCCGCGGCCTTGACCCCGCCGCCCCCATGAAACCCACCGGCATCGACTGGATGCCCGAGGTTCCGGCGCATTGGGAGGTGATGTCCCTGCGCCACCTAACCACCTGTCTCGATGGAAGGCGGGTTCCTTTGGAAGCCTCGGTTCGCGAAAAGATGCTTGGCCCTCACCCCTATTGGGGCGCAAACACGATTATCGACCATTTGAATGACTACCTATTCGATGAGGACTTGATCCTTTTAGGAGAAGACGGAGCTCCATTCTTTGATAGGAATAAGCCCGTAGCCTTCTTCTCTCAAGGCAAGGTTTGGCCGAACAACCATATTCATGTGCTCCGTCCAAATGGGCGCGCAAAACCGGAGTTTTTGGTTCATGTGTTGAACTGCGTGGACTATGCCAATTATGTCGGGGGCGCTACACGCGATAAACTCACCCAGAGTTTCATGAAAACGATCCCAGTGCCGGTTCCGCCTCCAAGCGATCAGGAGCGAATCTGTGAGTTTATTGCATGTCAAACCGCACCAATCGCCTTAGCAATTGATCGTGCAATTTCCGAGATCACCCTCATCCAGGAATACCGACAGCGCCTCATCGCCGATGTGGTCACCGGCAAGCTGGATGTGCGCGGGGTGGCGCTTCCCGAGATAGAAGCCGATGCGGCGATCGTGCCGGACCTGCCCCTCGATGCAGCCCCCGAACCGGCGGAGGTGGATGCCTGACCATGCCCCAGCCCGCTGCGCCCAAGATCTATCATATCGTCCATGTGGACCGGCTGCCCTCGGTCATCGCCGATGGCCAGCTGTGGTGCGACGAACAGATCATTGCGCGCAATCCCCCGGGCACGGTGATCGGCATGAACAGCATCAAGCAGCGGCGGCTGACCCAACTGAAGCTCACCAGCCATCCGGACCTGTTTGTCGGGCAATGCGTGCCGTTCTATTTCTGCCCGCGCTCGATCATGCTGTATCTGATCCACTGCAACAACCATCCCGAGATGGTGTATCGTGGCGGGCAAGGTCCCATCGTGCATCTGGAATGCGACCTGCACCAGACGGTTGCATGGGCCAACCAGAACAACCGCCGCTGGGCCTTCACCCTGTCGAACGCCGGGTCCAACTATTTCGAGGACCGCAATGACCTTGCCCGGCTGGGCGAGATCGACTGGGCCGCGGTGCAGACCAACCGCTGGTCCGGCAACGGCATCTCGCGCTCGGTCAAGGAAGGCAAGCAGGCCGAATTCCTGATGGAGCATTCGTTCCCGTGGGAACTGGTCGAGCGCGTTGGCGTAAGCTCGCAGGCAGTCTATGGTCAGGCCAGCGCAGCAATTAAGGCCGCGGTGCACAAGCCACATATCGAAATTAAACCCAATTGGTATTATTGAATTAAGGAGGGAGGCAAAGATGTTTGAATATAAAACCGGCGACATTCTTGCAGAAGATGCCGACGCTCTGGTCAACACCGTGAATTGTGTGGGTGTGATGGGGCGCGGAATTGCGTTGCAGTTCAAGAATGCGTTTCCGGACAATTTCAAGGCCTATGCGGCCGCCTGCAAACGCGAAGAGGTGCAGCCGGGGCGCATGTTCGTGTTTGAGACCGGCCAGTTGACCAATCCGCGCTATATCATCAACTTCCCGACCAAACGCCACTGGCGCGGCAAGAGCCGGATGGAGGACATCGATGCCGGTCTGGTCGATCTGGTCGAGGTCATTCGCAAGCACAAGATCAGCTCGATTGCCATCCCCCCGCTTGGCAGCGGTCTGGGCGGGCTGGACTGGAATGACGTGCGTCCCCGGATTGAAGAGGCCCTGCACGGTTTCAACGACCTTCGTATCATTATCTTCCAGCCCAATGGTGCGCCAGCGCCGAGCAAGATCGCACGCAAGAAGAAAGCCCCGAACATGACACCGGGCCGGGCTGCTCTGGTGGGTCTGATGGATCGGTATCTGAGCGGTCTTCTTGACCCGTTCGTGACCCTGCTGGAAGTGCACAAGCTGATGTATTTCATGAAGGTGAGCGGCGAGCCGTCGATGGAGCGCTTGCGCGTGGTCAAGGGCCCCTACGGGCCATATTCCGAGAACCTGACCCATGTGTTGCGCGAGATCGAGGGATATTTCATCTCGGGCTATGCCGACGGCGGCGACGCCCCCAACAAGCAGTTGGAACTGGTTCCCGGTGCGGTTGGTGATGCCAGCGCGTTTCTGAAGCAGCACGCCGACACACAGCAACGATTTGACAAGGTATCCGAACTGGTGGCCGGGTTCGAAACCCCGTTCGGCCTTGAATTGCTGTCCACTGTGCACTGGACAATCGCGAGGGAGGCCGCCGGTTCACTGAACGAGGTGGTGTCGAAGATATATGGCTGGAACGAGCGCAAGAAACGCTTCTCACCCCGCCAGATCGCTTTGGCGGCAGATGTGCTGGCGGACAAGGGATGGATTGAACCCGATACATTGCAGGCCAGCGGATGACGACAGATACCAGCGAAAAAGGCCTCGAAACCCTGATTGTCAGATCCTTGATTGAGGATGCCGGCTATGTTGCCGGTGAGTCGAAGGATTTTGATACGGAACATGTCGTCGACCTGACCAAGCTGGTTGAATTCCTGAACTCCACCCAACCGGGCATCGCAGAAGCCCTTGGCCTGAACGAGGACGGCCCGCAGCGCCTGAAGTTTCTGCACAGATTGCAGGGCGAGATTGCCAGACGGGGTGTCATCGACGTGCTCCGCTGTGGTGTGAAGCATGGGCCGCTCTCGATCGAGCTGTTCTATGTGACGCCCTCGCCGGGCAACCCCAAATCACAAGAGTTGTTCGCCGCCAATATTTTCAGCGTGACCAGGCAGCTTCACTATTCCAAGGATGCAACAAAGCTGTCGCTGGATATGGCGGTATTTATCAATGGTCTGCCGGTCGCCACGTTTGAGCTCAAGAACAGCCTGACCAAGCAGACTGTTGAAGACGCAGTAGAGCAATACAAGCGCGACCGCGATCCGAAGGATTTGTTGTTCCAGTTCGGCCGGTGCGTTGTGCATTTCGCCGTCGATGACCACGAGGTGCGCATGTGCACCCACCTGAAGGGAAAGGCCTCCTGGTTCCTGCCCTTCAACAAGGGATGGAATGATGGTGCGGGAAACCCGCCAAACCCGGACGGCTTGAAAACCGATTATCTCTGGAAGGAAATCCTGGCGAAGCAGAACCTGACCGATATTCTGGAAAACTACGCACAAGTGGTTGAAGAGAAGGACGGCAAGGGCAAAAAGAAGCCCCCGAAACAGATATTCCCCCGGTTTCACCAGCTCGATGTTGTGCGCAAGCTGCTGGCGGACGCCGAGGCGCGCGGAGCAGGCAAACGTTACCTGATCCAGCACTCTGCCGGATCAGGCAAGAGCAATTCAATCGCCTGGCTCAGCCATCAACTGATCGGGCTGGAAAAGGGCGACAAGCCGACCTTTGACACCGTCATTGTGGTCACCGACCGGCGGGTGCTCGACAAGCAGATTCGCGATACTATCAAGCAGTTCGCGCAAGTGTCGTCGGTCGTCGGTGCGGTCACTGAAGGATCCCAGCAACTGCGGACATTCCTGCAGCAGGGCAAGAAGATCATCATTACCACGGTGCAGAAATTCCCTTTCATTCTGGGCGAAATCGGCGACGAGCATCGCGGGCGAACTTTTGCCATCATCATAGATGAAGCACATTCCAGCCAGGGAGGCCGGACTTCGGCAAAGATGAACATCGCGCTGGCCGCAAATGGGGCAGAGGAGGAAGATGAAACCATCGAGGACACAATCAACCGGCTGATGGAGGCACGAAAGGTGCTGCCGAACGCCAGCTATTTCGCGTTCACCGCAACACCAAAGAACAAGACACTGGAGATTTTTGGGGCTACAGTGCCTGAAGGCGGCAAAATCAGGCACGTCCCGTTTCACAGCTATACGATGAAGCAGGCCATTCAGGAGGGTTTCATCCTCGATGTGCTGAAGCAATACACACCGGTCGAAAGTTATTATCGATTGATGAAAACCGTTGAGGACGACCCTCATTTTGATACCAAACGGGCCCAAAAGAAACTTCGGCGCTATGTCGAATCCCACGACCATGCCATCCGCCAAAAAGCGGAAATCATGGTTGATCACTTTCATGAGCAGGTCATTGGGCACAGGAAGATTGGCGGTGAAGCCAGGGCAATGGTGGTCACGAGCGGCATTCACCGCGCCATCCAGTATTACCATGCGTTCGCGGCGTATCTGAAGGAGCGCAAAAGTCCGTATCAAGCCATCGTCGCATTCTCTGGTGAGCATGAATATGGTGGAAAGAAAGTCACCGAGACATCACTGAACGGCTTTCCGAGCAACAAGATCGAGGAGATGATCCAGAAAGACCCATACCGATTTCTGATCGTCGCCGACAAGTTCCAGACTGGCTATGATGAGCCGTTGTTACACACAATGTATGTGGACAAGACACTTTCCGGCATCAAGGCGGTGCAGACCCTGTCACGCCTGAATCGTGCTCACCCGAAAAAACACGACACATTCGTGTTGGACTTCATGAACGATGCAGATGACATCAAGGCATCATTTGAGGACTATTATCGCACGACAATTCTGAGCGACGAAACCGACCCGAACAAACTGCATGACCTGAAGACGAGGCTTGACGGTTATCAGGTTTACTCCCGGGAACAGGTCGAAGACCTTGTGGCGCTATATCTCGGCGGCGCGGACCGGGACAGGCTGGACCCGATACTCGATTCTTGTGTTGCGGTCTACAAGAGCGATCTCGACGAGGATGGCCAAGTCGATTTCAAGGGGAAAGCGAAGGCGTTCACCCGCACTTATGGATTTCTTGCTTCAATCCTGCCCTACAGCAATGCGGACTGGGAAAAATTATCAATTTTCTTGAATTTCCTTACGCCAAAATTGCCGGCCCCCGAAGAGCAGGATTTGTCCAAAGGCATTCTCGATGCCATTGATATGGATAGCTATCGGGTTGAGGCACAGACAACCATGTCGATTGCGTTGCCTGATGCGGATGCCGAAATTGGACCGGTGCCAACCAGTGGCGGGGGGCACAAGCCGGAGCCAGAGCTCGATCTGCTCAGCAACATCCTCAAAACATTCAACGAGATGTTCGGAAACATTGATTGGAAGGATGCGGACAAAATCGGAAAGGTGATTGCAGAAGAATTGCCCACAAAGGTTGCGGCTGACAAGGCATATCAGAATGCAATGAAAAACTCCGACAGGCAAAACGCCCGCATCGAGCACGACAAGGCGCTGGAGCGTGCTGTCATCGAACTTCTGACAGACCACACGGAACTATTCAAACAGTTCAGCGACAATCCGTCGTTCAAGAAATGGCTTTCTGAAACAATATTTGCGGCTACTTATGCGGATGCATCGTAGCAACTGCAAGCAGAGGAGGCCTACTATGAAAATATAAGTATTCGTGATAACGTACTTAAGGAATTGAACAAAACACTCTCCGGTAACTCCGGAGCGGTTCACATTGGAGCCTGAGCAGCATGACCAATCTAATCTTCGACCTCGACGGCGTGATAATTACTTATGAGCAGAACTTCGCCGAAGCCTATTCCGCAGAGTTTGGGATGGATATTGCCAAAATATATGAATTTTTCGCCAATGATTATCATGATTGCGCGATTGGTCAGGCATCGTTGCGCGACAAGATCGAGAAATACGTTTCGATTTGGGGATGGCCTGGCGATGCAGAATCTCTGATCCAATACTGGTTCGACTCACAAAGCAAAGTGGATACTCGCCTCTTGGACCTAATCCAGTCGGCTAGAAAATCCGGTCACAAGTGCTACGTGGCATCCGACCAAGACGCGACAAGATCGGCCTATGTTCGAAAATTAGTCAACATTGGTAGCGCCTTCGATGGCTCGTTCTTCTCCTGCGATATGGGCACGACCAAGGCAGAAGCGGCCTTCTTTGAGCGCTTGTTGGGAGAACTCGGTAGTGCTCCGGGAGACGTCTATTTTTGGGACGACAATCCTAAGAACGTCGTTGAGGCTAAGCAGGTGGGCATAAGGGCCGATGTATACAATTCTTTCGAGGACTTTCGGCTGGCGTTTTCAAACCAGTTTGTCTTAGAAGAATAACTTTTGCGAGAAATCAATGACTTCGACGTTTCCTGTCTTACCGTCTTACACTTATGATAATCCACATGACCTGCGACAATATTCGTCCGGTCACGGAGTCTATCTGTTTACCAAAGACGGCAAAAAGGTTCTTGATGGTCTTTCTGGATCGATGAACGCAAATCTAGGCCATGGAAATTCCACCATCGCGGATGCGATGGCTCGTCGGGCACTAGGGCTAACTTCCATGCCGTCCGTAGCTGGCGACATCAGTGACGACTGCGTCGCCTTGGCCGAGAAGTTGCGTGGCTTTCTTGGGTTGCCCGACACCACCTGCTCATTCACTTCAAGCGGGTCGGAGGCGACTGAGACTGCTTTGGCTATAGTCTGGAAATACTGGTCACTGATGGAACGTCCTAGAAAGACGAAGATACTGTCCCTTGACGGTAGCTATCACGGCTGCACGCTTGGCGCGTTGGCGATTACGGGCCGCTCTGACGAGCATGTAGACGTACCGATAATACCAAACTTCCGATTGGCACTGCCCTCATGGGATCCATTCGACGACTCGCGCGTGTCGACCGCCTTGGAAGGAATATTGTCCCACATGGGATCTGAAACCGTTGCCGCAATATTCCTTGAACCAGTCATGGGTTTGGCCGGGATGGTGCCGGCAGCCAAGGAAGACATTAGAAAAGTAGTCAGCATCTGCAGGTCAAACGACATTTTGGTGGTCCTTGACGAGGCACTCACCGGCATGGGACGAGTTGGTCACTACACTGCTGCGAACTTCTACGGCATCGATCACGACCTTTTACTTGTTTCGAAAGGACTTGGCTGCGGATTCATCCCGATCGCGGCCACTCTTGTCACCGCCCTCGTCTCTTCAGTTTTGGGGAAGTCGTTGCCAGCACTTCGGCATGGCCACACCTCGTCGGGCAACCCAATCGCAGCAAGTGTCGCCTCGACGGTGATTGACGAACTAGAGGCCTGTGACGCGACTACAAACGCACGTCATATGGAGGTCGTCTTCTCGGACAAAATGGCCACAGGCATAGCGAACCTTGCGGGGAAATACGACATACGGGCAACGGGCCTGTGCCTTGCCGTTGAGACCGACGATTCGGCATACGCTCAAAGGGTGCAGCAAGCCGCGTTGGGCCTTGGACTGCGCATCAGGGCAATCGACCGCAACGTAATTGTTTGTCCTCCCCTCGTGATAACGGAGCGTGAGGTTACCGAAATGGCCACCATATTGTCCCGCGCTTTGGCTATCGCCGAGAGAAGTCGAAAGTCTGGGGGTAACAGATGACGCAGATTCCAGGGGCTGTCTATCGTCCCAGACTCGCAATTCTCACAGCCCTTCCTAAAGAGTTTGCGGCGGTTAAGGCACTGCTCGACGACCCAATCTTGCACACCGAGACCGACCACCGGGGAACACGGCACTATGCGTTCGGCACCATGCAGGGACGTCTGGGACGCCGACACGCGATCGCCCTCACCATGGTCGGCGTAGGCAATAACATCTCAGCGGTATCGACCACACAGCTTCTCAACGATCTTCCCAGCGTCCACACAGTGATCCTTTCAGGAATTGCAGGTGGAGTGCCCAACGCTGTGAAAGCCGAGGACCATGTCCGACTCGGCGACATTGTAGTCTCCAATGATCGCGGTATAATTCAGTTCGACTTTGTGAAGGAGGAAGCTAGCAAAATAGAGCCACGACACCCACCACGCCCTGCCAGTTCGAACCTATTCCGCGCGGCTCGAATGATGGAAGCTGATGCTCACTCCGGTGCTCGCCCTTGGGATGAACATATCGAGCAAGTGTTGACATTGCTTAGATGGAAGCGTCCGCCAGATTCCACCGATCTTCTTGCAGCGTCCGACGACCCCTCGGTGATCCTGAAGCATCCGAAGGATATATTGCGTATCAAAAGGTGCCCACGCGTCTTTATCGGTTCGATTGCATCGTCCAACACGCTCCTGAAATCGCCAAAACGACGCGACCTGCTGCGCGACTCATTTGGCGTCAAAGCAGTGGAAATGGAAGCTTCCGGGACCGCTGATGCCGCTTGGATGTCGCAGGCTCAGCACTTCGTAGTTCGCGGTATTTGCGACTATTGCGATAGCCGAAAGGGCGACGATTGGCAAAACTATGCGGCGGCGGTAGCGGCAGGATATGTCGCGGCCCTTCTGATGTCGATCGACCCCATTGAGTGGATATCAGAACCGCCGACGAAACTCAATATCGTACAGCCTGATGCAGCACGTTCCCGTGCCGGTAGCTCTGATGCATCGGGAATAAACAACGACGTACTTAGAAGAATAGATGAAACGCATAATCGATTGATGTGCATGCAGGCTGAGAGCGGGTGCGATGCGTCCCTACTGCTGCCAACCATTAGCTGGATAGCCTCAATCGACAGAAAGCTTCACCAAAACCGATTACTGGTAAGGGAGGTGCAGGCGTTAGAGGCGATTCATGATGAGGTTCTCCGGAAATACGCCCTCGGCATCTACCCACGTAGCGGGTTGTCGCCGGTTGAACGGCTCTCGTTGAGTCTCCTAGAGCGTTACGCGAACAGCGCGACATTACGCGGGAACTGGGAAGTGCGCTGCGCAATTGGAAATTCTCTGACCCTAGCGATTACTGCCGGAAGCGAAGGCAGCAAGACGGACCTAATTTCCAAGATGATGCATATGGCGTCCGAAAAGGGGAACTGGGACGTTGCGCAAATGTTGTTCGACGCAATGCACCATGCGGGCCGCCTAAGCAAGAATGGTCGTGATTTTTTCATGACCGCAGCGACAGAGCATGAACACCAACAAGTACGATGGAACGTTGCTGCTGGGCTCAAGTCAATTCAGGTTTCGTCCAACGATTTACGCCGAACTGTCGCAAAGCTGCTCAGCGACTCGTCACCCTGGGTAATCAAAGAACTGATCGACGTTGGGCTAAGAAGCCCGGCAGTTATGGCTGAACTCGAAGCCCCCAAGAATTTCGCGATGCTCCTAGAATTACTTGACCAGGACGACCAACTCGCAGAGCACACGATTTTGTCACTCCAATCTACCGGCGCGTGCGGATCTTTGTCACGCCTCGTGGACATAGAGCGAAGCTCGACGGAGAATGACCCAACAGTGGTTGATGACCGACAGAGATTGAAAGTGGACTTTCGCCGTGTCGAAGAATTCAAGAGTAGGCTCAAGGGGCAACATGGAAAGCTGTACAAAGCAGCTGAGCAAGTCGTTTTTTTGCGATTATCCAATCCAGATGTCGAGCATCAGGAACAGGCGATTCTGGGCTACCTTCACTCGACTCACGATGCACTGGCATGGGCTAGTGTCCGGGCCTTGTTCAGCGGAAAGCTAGACAAAAGCCAAGATGACTTCCTTACCTTGGCCCTATCCAAAATGTTAACGAGCCCTTCCGAGTGGATTCGCCGGGAATGCGTCGAGGAGACCCTGCGCCTTGAGGACGGCCGTCGGAAATACCTGGCGCTGCGGCAGATCGAGGCACACAGGAACGAGTTGGCGAGAGTCGATGAAATAAGACCTTACCTTATTGAAATTGGTATGAGGTTTGAGGGGTAGAAATGGAAGATATCCTTATTCTTGGGAGCGTCGGCCACGAGAAGGTACACAGTTTCGGAACTACATCGGAAGTAGTTTTCGGTGGTACAGCTTACTATGCCACCGAAGCCGTATTGCGGGCTGGCGGGATGCGGCCACTATTGGTCTCCGCTCTCGGCAATGACATTTCTTTGACTGAACTAGCCAACCAATTCAGCGGACCGATCAATACTGGTGGCATACAGGAAAATCGGTTTTTGCCTTCGTTCTACTGGGAGGCCCGGTACGACACCAGCTTTGAGGAAAATACAACCATAACATTGGAGAACCGGGTCATTAATGAGTTTGTACCCGATTGGGCCGCTCTCGCGAAACGATTTTCGAGCATCCGCTTCTGTTATCTGGCAGCTTTCGACCCGCAAATACAGCTTGCGTGTTCCCGGCACTTCGCCAAGTCGTTCGTTGTGTCCGAGACGCTCCAATACTGGATAGAGCGTGACCGCCAAGGTGTATTAGACCTTGCGAAGAATTCTAATGGCTTCGTTGTTACAGAGCGGGAGTTCCGCGCGCTCTGGGATTTTTCGGTCCCATTATTCACACCGCACCAGCGGGTGGCGGAAATCATTGAGGATTTCGGCCTCGAATTCCTGATTGTTACTTTTGCTGACCGTGGCAGCCAGGTATTTGATACAGAGGGTTCTTTTGTGGTTCCGGCCTTAATCTCCGAAACCTTAGACGCGACCGGTGCGGGCAATGCTTTCTCAGGTGGCATTGTTGGTCATCTCGCCCGTTGCGGGGAATACAATCGGGAACAACTACAGTACGCCGTCGCACTCGGTACCGGACTTGCTAGTCTGCAAGTGCGGGACTTCAGCAATCGTGTGCTGCGGACGGCGAGTTCCACGGAGACCGAGGCTCTGCAACAGAAAGCCCGAGATAGCATCCATTGGTATAGTTCCGAGGTTTGAAAAAATGATTCTGAAGTTCGACGGCGTCGATGGATGTGGCAAAACGACCCTCTGCAGAGCAGTTGCCGAAACGCTATCGCGCAGGGGCTACCGCGTGGTTATTGTGAACGAATTCGCATCGCCGATACTCTACACTGACGGGTCTGCTGAGCCTTTCCCAGTCAACACAATGCGTATCCGGGAAGCAGTGCTCGACCCCGAATTTGATTGTGATGATGTGGAGCGACAGCTGCTGCTACACTTTCTAAGCAGACGGAAGAACCGCGTAGAGCTACCCCATCTGAATGCCGTCTTTGACTTTGTGATCGTGGATCGGTCAACTCTAAGCAACTATGCTTATGGGGCGGCCTTGGGTCCCGACTTTATGGTTCTTTCCGACCTCGCCGTTGGCGGCATGGAAACGGCGGATCAAATTTTCTGGATTGATACTCCTATCGCGCTTTGCGCCGAACGTATGTCGTCTCGCGTAAGCGATGCGGTGGAGAGAAAAGGGAGCGCTTACTTCGAACAAGTCCACGCGCTTTTCGAAAGGTATGCCGCCGAGCATGAAGCAATCCTCACACTCGACGGCCGGTCAGAGATTCCCGAGTTGGCGGAACAGGTCCTCAAAATCGTCGAAGGAATCCACAGCAATGACTGACTACCTCAAGAAAGTGCACGGTGTTCTGTCGGATATTGCCACCGGAAGCGTGCCGTTAGTGAGAACTTATTCGGACCGGAGAGTTTCGGAAATACTAAGCATCAACTCTGCATTACGGATCATCCAAGAAATCCTCAACGACGAACAGGCGCTATCAGAAACTGCAGCACACTCATACACACACACCAACGGATTCGACAAGTTTACGCTTCTCTCGAGCCGAGAACCGGAGTTCAAATTACGCCTGCACGCTTGGTGGCCAAATAGCAACTACGACAAGAGCGGCGAATTTATCCATAATCATCGGTGGTGCTTCCGTTCGACAACGCTGTGCGGCAGCGTGCACGTCGAGACGTTTACACAAAGAAACGGCGGCAAACCGATGTACCACCACGAGTATCGCCCGCGAGATGCCGCGAAGGAGACTTACGGCCTCACAGTCGTCGGGCGCTCAAGTCTGGTATCGGATATGATGTTAACGCTGGTGCCTGGCAGCACTTACACGATGGGCCCAGACCTCCTGCATCGCGTGATTCAGGCCAGCGATACTGCGACGGTCACTCTATTTGTGCGGTGGGCAACTATTCAGCCGACAGCGTCGGTCTTCGCCGAGAGCCCTATCCTTGATGAAGGGATTCTGTCAGTTCCATCGTTCACAATTGACGAACTGCGATCCAAGCTACAGGGTGTTGTGGCAGTGCTAGGCCGGAGAAAATTAGATGGCTGCTAACAACTCACAATACTTCGATATGGTGCAAGAAAACATCCACGACAGCAAAAAGAAATTGCAGGGAACGGCCGGATTCGATTTTCCTGCAGTGCTTCAGACGTATCCTGAAAGTGGATGGTTGTGCCGGATATAACACTGGCATCACGGAAAATTACACCCCTGTGCCTGCTCCCGCATAACGGCATAATCGCTCAACATTTTCACAATCGCCGACCCTTCCGGAAGCGCCTGCACTTCCTCGGCCGCCCTTGTCTGGAACTCGGCATCATACTCCACCACCGGCGGGCACACACCAACCACCCGCTCAGAACTCACCGTCGCGCAGGCGCTCAGCAAGCTCGTTACGATTACGAGGGCGGCGAGACGCGGCTTCGAGCATTTGGCGCTGGATTTCATTGGCTTTCTCCTGATTTTCAATGCGTTCCGCTAGCCGTCCGGCACGCTCGCCAGAGCGGCGCAGGGACAAGAAGAACAGGGTTATTGTGAGGGCGATGGCGGCCCATTTTCCGACAGCCAGCGCGAGCCGGCTGCCAGTGAACCATGTGACCAGCGCGCCCATCAGCGCCGCCCCTTTCGCCAGTCATCCCAACGGGCGTAGATGGTGGTTCCGATGCCGATCAGGGCCACGGCGATGAATAGCCAGCGCATTGTGTCGAGATAGGGGATCAGCGGCTGGAGGGCGGATTGGGTGTCGGTGACGGCTTGTTGCACCACCTCGACACCGGCCGCGCCGATGGTGGCGACACCGGCTGCGCCGCCGCCTTTCATGGTGCGGGTTTCTGTCAGGGTTTCACGTAGGCGCGGTGGTTCGGGGGCGAACCGTGAGGCGCGCGTCCGGAACGGGTCACCCCATTGGCGGGCACGGCCAATATCGATGTGCATGAAGTTCTGGCGCGGATAGAAGCCGAAACCGGTAAAGCCGGTTTCACGCGCCGCCGCTTCAAAACTCTCCGGATCATGGTTGGCCATGGCGATATCGAAGGCCGCGCCTTGCAGGTGCATGGAATATCTGGCCCCGCCGACCTGCCGGTTATAGGCGGGGCTGCGATAGGCGGAATGCACGATTAGCGGCACGCCGAGGTGGTCGCGCAGGGCCTGCAGCTTGTCGAGGGCTGGTTCGTTGATGCGGATCGTGCCGTCGCCCCGGCAGGCGATTTCCTCGGGGCTGAAGTTAGGCCAGCGCCAGAGTTTTTCCGGCACATCGCGCCAGTCGGCATAGTAATGATTGGTCATGATTTCCTCCAGAAATGAAAAAACCCGCCGGTTGGCGGGCATGTGGGTGGTTGGTGGCGGGTGTCAGCCGAACAGTTTCAGCTTCACGGCAATGCCGGCGATCAGGGCGAGCAACAGCCCAGTGGTGATCAGCCGCACGATGGTTTGCCAGGCGGTGCGGCGCGCCTTACGCAGGCTATCGAGCAACGTGCGCAGATCATGGATGTCGATAGCGGCTTCAGGACCGTCGAGGCCAACGTCCGCCAGAGCACGGCGTGCGCCTTGTTCGGCGGCGCGGGCCAACATGGCTTCGAATTCATCCTCGGGCATGCGCACAAAGCCCGCTTCAATTTTGGGCGGGGTCATATTTTCTCCTGTTTATTCGGGGTGGATCAGACTTCGCGCCACTTCGGGAAAACCATCTGGTAGACCCAGTTGTTGGTCGAGGTCATGGTGCTGACGGGGTTGCCGGTCCAGCTGGCAGGCAAGCCACCGGTGATCTCGGCGTTGCTGCCGTTTTCATAAAGATAAACCTGCGGGGCGACGACACGGGGATAGGCGCTGGTGCCGCTGCTGTGCGGGTAGTATCGCGTCAGGCCGGGCGTCATCCAGCGGCCATAGCGGGCGTAGGCACCGGCTCCGCTTACCCCCATTGTAGTAACATACCAGCCTTTGGTGAGGGTCTGCGGTGTGGCCAGATCGAAGATCTTGTGCCCCGCCACGTCCGCCGGCAATGTCCCGAAATCCGCCACCCGCGCGCCAATATCCCAGTTGTCGCCATTGGGCACGCCGAGCCTGTAGATGCCACAGCGGAGCAGCGCCCCTGCGGTGGTCGAGGCGGTATGCTGGGCCACAAACGCACCGAGCAGCTGGATCGGACGATCGACGAAAAACGCCATGAAATACATCCGGTTTTGCGACAGGACCTGTTGCGAGCCGGTGCTGTAACTCAACGTGAACGGATCGACCGGCCCCCACCAATCCGAGCCACCGCCCTTGGTTAGACCGCCGATGTTGCGGCGCTCGGGATCCATGCCGTTCGGAAATCTGGCCGCACCGGTATTGCCGTCCGCCCGCAATGCCTCAAAAAACGTGCTGCCGTCGGCACTAACCTTGAGAACCAAATCATCACTGCCCGCCGTGCCCAATTCGGCACGCCCCGACCAGTTGGTCTGGAACAGCAGGCTGGCGGTGTCACCGGATGCGGCCTTGTTGATCTTGAGCTGGTGGCCGTTGCCGGCGTGATTGAGCAGGGTTGCGGCGGCGGAAACCGCCAGCCTGTTGGTGGCGTCCGAAGACGTGCCAATGCCAACACCGGAGAGGTTTTGCAGGTTCGGCACAAAGGAATTCCACGCGCTGCCGTTCCAGACCAGCAATTCCCCCGCCGCCACTTCCCACGCCATCCAGCCAATCTGCGGGATCAGGCGCAGCCATGCGCCGCCGGAAAACAGGGCGATGCTGTTGTCCCAGCCGTTCCATGCACCGGTTGCACCGGTCCCGATGATATGGCGCTCCCCCTCGGCCGGTGTGCCGGGCGGAGTTGTTGCGCCAACTGCAACAACTGCCATCTGGGCCAGCGCATCGATCAGGCTCAGCGCCTCGTTGACGGTGACGTGTTTTTGCGCCTGCGCGGCAGCCAGATACGGCAGGGCAAGGTTCGGGGTGTTGGTCATAGGCTTTCCTTGATCGTGATGGTCTCAATATGCGGCGCACCACGTCCGAGTGCGCCAATCTGGGTGATGCGGACGGACAGGCTGCTGACCGGCCCGCCGAAATCGGCAGACTGCATGACGGAGGTGTAGGTGAAGCCGGGGGTGGCAACGGTCATGGATCGCTTGACACTTGTGCCGTCCAAAAATTCCAGATCATAGGCCTCGGTGGCTTCCGACATCGGCACATCGGTCAGCACCCAGCTATCGGCCGAGAGCGACCGGTCGCAACGCAGCCAGCGCAAGGACAGATTACCGTTGACCTCACGCCGCATCCGCAATTGCACCGGAGCGAACGGCATGAGCCCGCGCCCGTTCGGGGTGAATGTTTTGGCCTGCATGATCGCATCGGACGGTGCCGCACTGGCCGGACCGATGCGCCAGTTCCACGGCAGGCCGAGATCAACCTCGGCAATGGAGAGCGGTTGGATGCCGGAACCAAGTATCACCACCCGCGCTCCGGTTGGTGCGGGGCTGCCCATGGCATCAAAGGTGCCCCGCTGACCCCGCAGCAGGTGCGTCAGACGGTAACGGCCCGTGGCGACCAGTTCCGCATTGCCGAACTGGATGACTTCCCGGATGCCGGACGCACTTTCCACTGCCAGTGCATTGGCCCCGGCGAACAGTTCCGTATCGGTGACGCTGGTCAGCGTGCCCGAGGAAACATCCACCAGCAGTTCATTGCCATTGTCGAACCGGTTGACCGGACCTGAGGGCAAATCTGCAACCAGCGTGCCAATCTGCGCGGCCTGACCAATGGTATCCATCAGGGCAAAACCCGAGGTATCTGCACTGCGCCAGACGGCGGCCGTGCCGTACCACGGTTTGGCAAATACGGCGGCATAGGGCCGGTGCGCCGGAACCGTGTCGGTGATTTGCGGCAGGTCCATCAGGGCGACCTCCGCGGGGCCATAAACGGTGGCCCCTGGCAGGCTCGCCGGTCGGTATAGCCCCGGTGGCAGATCGTAAATGGCGGCATCCGTCCGAATTGCCTCAATGGAGCGTGCACCGGCGTCACCAATGCGGGTGATGCGATAGTCGATCAGCAGTCCGTCGTTAGCGAGGCTGACCACATCGCCGGGATCAAGCAATAGGCGCGAGGGTGGCAATTTGGCCGTCAGGGTCTCCCGCCCGACCCATGCTTCCATCAGGGCACGGCGGCAGCGCCGATCGGCTTCTTCCAGCGGCACGGCCAGCGGGAAACTTTCCGAGGCCACGCGGGCGGCCTCGACCGTGACGCGGCGCGCCTCGACGGTGGCAGCGTCATATTCTTCGTCGGGGCGCACCAATTGCCATTTGAGCGCTTGCGGCAGTTCGGTTTCCTGCCCGCGGGTCAATTCCATGACGTCGCTGGAATTGGCCACCATGTCATCCGGTGAGATAACTGACGCAGCCTGCTGACCGCGTGTCACAAACCGGATGATGCCCCCGCTTTCCACCGCATCGAACCCGAAATGCCGCGCCAGCGTTGAAATCGAGGCACGCGGGCTTTCGAGAGCAGAAATCACAAAGCCCGGCACGGTGTCGGAAATTTCGCTCACGTCGATCAGGCTGTCGTCCAGTCCGGCGCGGCGACAAAGTTCGCGCACCAGTGCCCCAAGGCCAACCGCCCCGAGCCGCCCGTTCAGCCAGTGCCCGAGCCGCCAGTTCGGCGCATCGGCCCAGACATCCTCGCGGGCGGGAAAACCCGGATAGGGCCGTGCGTCCCATGTCCAGACCGCGGCCTCATTCATGTCGATCATCGGGGCGGTGTAGACGCTGCTGGTCGGGTTATTGGCCGGATTACCCCAATATCCCAGCATCGCCTCGATATAGCGCCGCTGGATCGCCTCGTCCTGCCACCCGCGCGAAAAGTGCGGCAAGGCGCTCTCGGCCGACTTCGGATCATAAAACACATTCGGCTGGTTGGTGCCGCGATCGACAGCCGGACAGCCAAGCTCGGTAAAACGGACCGGTTTTGATTGCGGAACCCAGCCGGTGGTGGACTGACCAACCGGCAGAACCTCGACACCAAACACCACGATGTCCTGGCCCACGGTTGCCGAACGCGGACCGATCCGGAACCCGACCGAGCCCGACAGGCCAACTGTCACGTCCATCGTCAGTTTCCACTGGCCGGGCGACACTTCGGTAGCCGTCGCCTGATTGATCGTGTGTGCCCCGGGCGCTGTGCTGTTCCAGCCACCGATGGCCCCAAAGAACGATGCGTGATCACTGCCGCTGCCCAGGGCCAGATACATGGCAAATTCGCCGGAGGTTCCGGCGGCAACATAGGCCGTGAACTGCACGCGGTCTCCTGCCGCGAGCGTGTGATAGCCCGGCGTTGCGCCGTGCCACGTCGCCCCGTCCGAGGCAATGCGCGCGGGTGTGTTGAACGGGCCGAAGGAGCCGGTTGTGGTGGCGATCGAAACCGTGGCGGGGTTTGGCGCATAGCTGGCAACATTGGCGGCGTTGGCAAAGTAGCCGGTCCGCACGCCGCCTGGCCGGTCGTGATGGGGCTGCGTCCACCATGACCGGATGTCCTTGGGACGAAATACCCATGGCTTGTTGTAGGCCCCGTCGGTGATGGGGGTGCGGATCTGGGCGGTTCGATCGGTGTCCGAGGCATAGAACCACTCAAACCCTTCGCCGCCCTCGATATTGCTGCGCAGATAATCCAGATCGCGGATCGAGGCCCAACCAGCCTGCGCGTCGGCATGATCGCCCCCGTCGCGCCAGTCGGACAGCGGCAGGTAATTATCGATGCCGATGAAATCTATGTTCGAATCGGACCATAGCGGATCGAGGTGATAGAAGAGATCGCCGGAGCCATCTTGCGGCTGATGGCCGATATATTCCGACCAGTCGGCAGCGTAACTGATGGTGGTGCCGGCACCGAGTATTCCCGCGACGTCTCCGGCCAGTTGCTTCAGTGCGGATACGACCGGATAGGTGGTTGCTCCATCCCTGATCGTGGTCAGCCCGCGTAATTCCGAACCGATCAGGAAGCTGCCCACCCCGCCAGCCGCCGCGCAGAGGTAGGCGTAATGTAGGATCATGCGACGGTAGCCCCAGTCGGTGCTGCCGGTCCAGGAGACAGACTCGCCGCTGACTGCAAAGTCGGATACCTGCGCATTGCCGAAGAAGGTCGAGACCTGCGTGGCGGCAGCAGTGGTCTTGTCCACGGTTCCGACATAGCCTGCCGCCGGAGAACAAGTGATCCTCCCGCGCCACGGGTAAGAGGGTTGGCCAGATGTGGCTGCATTGTCGGAATACGGATCGGGCAGCGTATTGCCTGTCGGAATATCCATCAGCAAAAACGGATAGAAAGTGACCCGCAGACCGCGTGCCTTGATTTCCTGAATAGCCTGCACCACCGCAAAATCCGCAGGTGTGCCGCCATAGGCCGTGCGACCGGTTGTATCGAGGCTGATCACATGGGCACCGGCGCGGCTGACGCCATTCACCGTCCAGCTTTTTGGCGTGGTCACCTTGGTGGTGTTTTCTACCCCGGGTTTAAGCAGGCAGTTTCCGGCCCGTAGATCGGTGCCGAACCAGCTGACCACAAGGCTGATGCTCTCGATGTTCGGTGCTGCGGCCTGCAACTGGTCCAGCGCCGCGACGATGTCGGGCATGGCGTTGGTGGTGTGCACATTCTCGGACGCCGTATCGCCACCGCTTCCACGCGAAATGACCTCGGTGGCATAGACGAACTCGCCGGTGCCGGGGATCAGGGTGACGGCGCGGATCATGCCTTCGGCGGTATCGGGCTCGATGACGGGGCGGAACACCTCGAAGGACAGCTGCGGGATGCGATTGCCGAATTGCTCCAGCGGCAGTTCCTCGAACATCACGTAGGCTGTGCCGCGATAAGCAGGTGCGTTGCCCGTGCCCATTTTGGCCTCGATGAACGGGTCCGGCTGCTGGACCTCGCCGCCGGTGTAAATCCGCCATGTGACGCCGGAGAGATCGAGCGGTTTGCCGTCAGCCCAGATGCGCCCGATGCCGGAAATCGGCCCCTCGCACAGGGCAACCGCGAAGGATGCGGAATACAGATAGGCCGTGGTCGTGACCTTCGGCCCGCCGCCCTTGCCGCCACCCTGCGTAGTCGTATTGACGGTCTCGGTGAAATCCGTCGCCCAGATGATATTGCCGCCGATGCGCATCCGGCCGAAAATACGCGGGATCACCGCCCCCTCGGTCGAAGTGGTCAGGGTCAGGTTTTCCAGCGGCTGGCCTTCGATCCGCTGCCCGGGGGCGAGTGAAGAGACAATCCAGCTGTCGATCATCGAGCCCGCAAACGAGCCGATCGCGCCGCCGATGGTAGCAGCGGACACGCCGAGAATGGCCCCGCCGATACTGCCGCCAATGGCCGCGCCAGCCGAGGCCAGAAGAATGGAAGCCATGATTTACCTCACGGGAAAACGGAAGGCGAAGGCGATCCGGCGCTGCCAGGCGGGCGTCAGATGTTCCTCGATCACTCCGGTGCGCTCATAGGCGTGGATGAAAGTGGTTTTACTACTCAGAATACCGACATGCTTGGCAATTGCGCCCGACCGCATGCGAAACAGGATGACGTCACCGGCGCGGGCCTCCGCAACATCCAGTTCTTGCATCGCGGCCCGTGCGGCCCCGGCCAATACCTCGACCGGACCTACCTCGCCCCAATCCCGGGAATAGGGTGGCACGGGCATTGGTTCAGGCCCAACCACGTCACGCCAGACGCCGCGCAGCAGGCCCAGGCAGTCACAACCCACACCGCGCACAGAGGCCTGATCGTGATAGGGCGTGCCAATCCAGCGGCGGGTCGCCTTGACGATGCGCGCCGGAGTGGTCTGGCTATGGCTCATAACACCGTTCCCGAGTTGGCATCGCCCTTGGCCGCGTAGCGGATAATAGTGTCCTGTCCGGGGATATGGGGAAAGCCACGGAAATTGGTCGCGTTGGCGAACTTGTTCTGACAGGTCTCGAACCGCTTGTCGCATCCGGCAAAGATGTTGAAGGTGTGCCCAACTTCGATCGGACGCACGGGAACCTCGAGCAAAGTGATGATTACGTCCGCACCCGTAACAGCATGGCTCAGCACCTCGGACTTGCGCCCCGTGTTGGCACCGGTCAGCCATTGCAACGTGCCGAGCGCAAACCAGCCCTCGGCAAAGCCTGAAAGGCCGGAAACCGCAAAGCCGCGATCGCCCGACAGGGAAACCACGGTACCGGTCGCCTTGAATGCCGGAGCGTTCAAATCGACACCACAGCGCACATCCCCCAATGCCGCGTCACAACTCACCTGAAACGTCCGCCCGAGGGTTTGCCCCAGCACATGGGCGAGGCTGCGCATTTCCGCCACGAAATGCAGCCGCCCGCGCCGGACCTGACCGATGGCCCCGCGGCGCAGCAGCGCGCGGCTGGCGGTGTCGGCCCAGTTCACCCGCCAGATTTCCACCGTGGCATTATCCCAGCGCCCATCGAGAATATCGGTCTCGGTGATGGTGGAGGAGGTCAGCACGCCCTCGGCCTCCTGCGCATCGACCGACAGATCGGAGCCAGCGCGGATTTCCGAGGCGGTGAAACCGGACTCGGGCTCGAATGTCGTGCCGTCAAACGTCAGAGGACGATCATGATCGGTGAAGCCGAACACCGTCCCGTCATTGCGAGTGAGCCGCCAGCACCAGGCCAGTGTGGTGGTGCCGGACTCAAAGTGGGCTTGCAGTGATTGTGGGAATTGCTTCATCGGTGGACCTCGATTAGCGGTATGGATGTGATGGAACCAAGGCGCTCAATGTCGTGGGTGACGTCGAGCTGGTCGGTGTCGAAACGCACCGGAACATCGAACTCGAAACCCGCAGAGACAATGACGCCGTTGGCCGGAGCGGTGGAGAAGATAATCTGGCCGGTGGTCGTGTCCACGGACCAGCCTGCAGCCTGCGAAACACCATCCAGAGCCACAGTTACGGTTCCCGCCACCGGTTTTGTGATCGTGCTGGTCCATGTTTGCGCGCCGGATGAATAGACTTTCACCAGTTGGAATATGGTGGTGGTGCCGTCTCCCGTGCCGATCGTCTGATCTGTTGCGGCAGGCGCACCCGACGGCAGGCAGGATTTGTAATCGCCCCAATCCTTCCAGCGAAACCCGTAAAGCCGTCCGTTGCGCGCCTCGAAGAACGCCACCACGGCCGCCAGATCGTCGGCCCGCCGGACGCCATAAGCCGCATCGTAACGACGGCGCGAGTTGGCCCAGCTGGCATTGCGCTCTTCATCTCCGGACGCCAGTTCAACAATCTGGGTGCGCCGCTCGGGACCACCACGCGCGCCCCGGCTGATGTTGTCGGGAAAGCGGATTTCGTGAAACGCCATTTACATGCCCCTCCGGCCCATGGCGACAGCACGGGCAATGTCGGCCGAGACCTGTGTGCGCGATTGCCGGAAGCTCTCGGCGTCGCGGGTCTGGATGTTGATGGTGATGTTTTGGGAGTTGGAGGTGCCATACTGCGATGCCTCGCGCCGGTTCAGCACCCGTTCACCTTTTTGTAGGATGGCGGGCACTTCGTCAGGACGCAGACCAGCCCAGCCACCACCATGCATGCGGGGCGCATTTGCAAAAGCCATGGCAGGCACCATGCGCTGTGGCGCGGCCCCACCGACCATGCCACCCGCGTGCAGCACCGGTGCAAAAATGCCACCGAGATTGCCAAGCGCCCCCGACAAAGCATTGGCCAGCGGCCCGAGAATGAATTTGCGGGCTGATAGCTTGGCCATATCAGCCAGCAAAGAGGTCACCAGTGACCGGAAATCCAGCTTGCCGGTTTTGACGAATTCGCCAATCGCGTTTTCGGCGCTGGTGAACGCGCCAACCAGTGCATCGCCAATGCCTTTGCCCACGTCGGCGGCCTTGGCAGCGTAATCTTTGAGGGAATCCGCTGCCATTTCCCATGCGGTTTTGGCAACCTCTGCCGCCGTGCGGGCCGCGCCGCCGGCACCGGTGACCGCTCGGGACAGGACCTCGGCGGCAGAGGTGGTTCCGGCAAGACCGCTTTCACCATCCTCGGCGCTCGACTTCATGGCATCGCGCAGGGCCTGCATGGAGGTGAGCGGCGCGGTCGCTGCTTGGGCCATCTCGCGGGAGGACGTCACCAGCCCGTCGGCGGCGTTTCGGGCATCTTCTGCCGTGGCCGCCATCTCGTAATAGGCCGATCCGGCCATGATCGCCGCATTGCCGATGGCCAGCATGGCGCTGTCCATGCCCGGGATATTGGCGATCCCGCGCGTCATCGCGTGCAAAAAGTCTGTCCATGTCTTTTGGATGTTGGCCAGCATGGTCAGCCAGCCGGACTTGATCCTTGCCCAGACCGACGAGAGCGCCGCACCGAGGGATTTGCCCCCGAGCTTGATGCGCTCCCAGACCTCGATCGCCACATCTTTCAGCAGCCGCATGGCCTCGCCAAAGCCGCCAGCCCCTTTGACCAGACGCCCGAACCAGTAGATGAGTTCACCCGCGCCGATGATCAGCGCGCCGATACCGGTGCGGATCAGGGCACCGCGCAGGGCGACCAGCGAAATCGACACGCCGTTGATTCCCAATGCCGCACTGGCCAGCGAAATCACCAGCCTGCCGCCCAGCACGGCGGCGAAGGTAGCGGCAATGGTGGCGATCTCGCCGATATGGTTGAACAGGCCCTTGATGGCGCGCCCGAGCGGGCCTGTCGTTTTCCCTATGACCGCCATGGCATTGGCCATTGCCTCGAGTGCTGGAGCCGCTGCCACCGCCAGTTGGTTGGCAATCCCGCGCCACAGCAGCCCCATGCGCGACAGCGCGTCATTGGTGCGCTGGATTTGCGCGGCGTCAGTTTCCGACACCGCAACACCGAAATCTGCCACGTCCTGCGTGGCTTGTCGTAAGGTGGCGCTGTCGATGCGGGTAAAGATCAGACCGGCGCGCGATCCAAATATCTGTGAGGCCACAGCCGCTTGTTGGGCCGTCGGGATGAACTTTGCAATCGCATCCTGAATGGCCGCCATCTTTTCATCGATCGGCAGCTTGGCAAGATCGGCGGCGGAAAGGTGCAACGCATCCAATGCTTTCACCGCCGGACCGGTCCCCTGCGCCGCCTGGCTCAGACTCTTGGTCATCATGATCGTGGCCTGTTCAACCTCGCCCTGCGAAACTCCGGCGAGATCGGCCGCGCGCGCCAGCACCTGCATGCTCGCCGTCGTGGTGCGCAAAGACGCCGCCAGCTTTGCCTGCTCATCAATAGTCTGCAGGCTGGAGCGCACCATGGCGATACCGGCCGCCACCGCAGCTGCCGCCATGATACCTGCAGCGATCTTGGCGCGCCGTGCAAATCTCGCCAGTCGCGCATTGGCGATTTCCATCTCGCGCGAGGCCTTGCCGAAACCCTTTTTGCCAGCGTCACCGATGCCTTCGAACTCGGCTTTGACCTGCTTGCCACCCACGGCGGCAAGGCGCACACTGACGCGTTTCTCAGCCATTTCCTTGATCCATCTGTTCGTTGAGTTTGCGCACCATCACCGCCTCGATGACGGGGAGCAGTTCAGCCGTGGCGACCCGACAGACACCGAGCGCCGAGGCCAATGCCAACGCCGTGCCCATGTCCCAGCCGATCATGCCACCGCTCGGGGCAACGCGCAGCTGGCCACCAAGGCGGGCAACCAGATCCCAGACCTGCCAGCCTTCAAATGTCTGTGGTTGGTTCAGGGTTTGCGGGCAGTCTTCACAGGTGTCGATACAGGCTTGGCAATATCCGTCGCCCCCGCCGAAGACCCAGTCGGCAAGGGCGCAGAGGCGTTTTTTTCCGCGTCCAGCACCAGACCCTTGGCGACGTATTTGGTCTGGAATGCCTCGAACAGGGGCCAGACATCCAGCAAGGCGTCGATCCCTTCGGGGCTGACGGAAATGGTGTTGCCATCGTCGTCCCCGACACCCTCCCAATCCAGCACCGCATTGCGGGCTAGCGCCTTGGCGAAAACCAGTGCGCTGGCCTCGTCGGTTGCATCTTCGTTCAATGCAGCCACAGCCGGATCATTGCGCGAAGCCACCATCATGGCGGTGGTCAGGGGTTGCAGATGCAGGCGGACCCCGTGGCCGAGGTCCAGCCAGGCGGGTTCGTTATTCAGATCAAGACGGATCATATTCGTCCTCAGTAGGTTGCGATGTCGTTGACAAGGGTGACGGTGCACATCTGCCCGGCGGTGGCGTCATAAGCTGCCTGCCAGTCAAAGCTGGCCTGCACGCCCTGGGGGCCCTGAATTTCGATGCGCGGGCGCGGCAGATAAACGGCGTGGGCGGTAAAGGTGAGGCTTTCGCCGCTGCCAAGGTTGTAGGCGAACTCCAGTTCCGCCGGTGTGCCGTTCATGGCCTGTGTCATAAGCACCTGATCGGCGAAACGCACATCCATCTTGCCGGTCAGGGCGGCAATCGATGGGTCGGCCCCGTCGATGCGCCCGTCCGAACGGATGGTTTCGATGCGGTCGAGATTATTGACGTATTGGATGTCGGCCGAGACGATGTTGCCGAGCGCCGTGCCATTGCGTTTGATCGAGCCGTTGAAATGGCCGAACCTCTGCAGGTTCCAGCCCGTCGGCGTTCCGGCGGCCGAGGATGTGGCAATCGCCTCGCCCTGCGCGATCAGTTTGGCGGTGGCGGTCAATAACCCCGAGCGCTGCATCTGCCAGGAAAGCTGGTCGAGCACGCAGCCGGAATACATCGCGAAGCGCGGCACTTCGGGCATGGCTGTTTCGATCGAGATGCTCGGCAGGGTCCAGCTGCCCGACGTAAACACATGGGTATAGGGGCCCGTGCCGGTGGTAACCGGGTCACCGAACGCCGCCTTCAGCCAGAACCCGAAAGCTTCCGCGTCGATCGGCGCCACCACATCACCGTCTGCCGTCACCGCGTCCTTGATCGGGGCCAGCGGATCGCGGCCATAGCCCAGCAATTCCGAACCCAGCAGTGGTTGCTCGGCCCCGACCGAGGTGCTGGCGAACGGCATCTGCATGTATCCGCTCAGCGGCGGGGTGCCATAACTTGTCTCGAACGCAGCCGCCATCAGCGACCGCGCCCCTTGTGCGCGTGCCATATTGTGTTTCCTTTAGTTTTCGGGGAGAAAAATCAGCCGATGGTGTTCATTCCACGAGGGTCAGCCCAATGGATCAGCGGTGGTGTAGGTTAAAATGATAGGGACGATGGCCGCTTTTAGCGCCTCGGCCCCTTCAACCGGCAGGTCGACCGGCTGCGGGGCTTCGGCCTCGGTCCAGTCGCACAGACCGCCGAGAGTGCGATCGGCTGAGATTGCGCTGGCCAGTTCGGCCAGCAGCGTATCAAAAGCAGCATCGCGAGCGGTCGGTGTTTTACCCTGCACAATCACCTCGATCTCGGCGCGGTGTTCATAATGGTACTGCAACGGCGACAGCGTCACCTCCGGCGTTCCGGGATCACCGTCGCGCAGAATTAGCAGGCCGCCAGCGGGTATGCGCTCGGGCAGGATTGCGCCCCGCAGCACGGTGGCACCGGGCACGGTTTGCAGTGCCGCAAGCAGGACTTGCAGGATGGTTTCTCGGGGTGTGGGCATGGTTTTGCTTAAAGCTGGTTAGAAGGTGGGAGTAAAAAATATCCTGTTTCGCGCTTTAACGTCATGATTGGTAAAGCGATATGTTTGGTCAATTTCACCAAATGGTCAATTTAACCAAGCAACGATCGCTATGATGTCGCAAGAACCATCACACCCATCAAAATAACGACCGCCCAAAACAAGCGATGCTTCAGATAGCCCTCACCCAGCAATACGCTTCCCATCAAGACAGTCAGCAGAACACTGAGCTCACGAACAGGCGCGACATATACCACTGGTGTAAAAGTCAGGGCAACGAGAACCAAAATATAGGCAAGAGGGTTAAATACTGCAATGATCAGGACACCGAAACGATGCGTGGTCCATATTTCACAAAGTAATTCGCGCCTCTTGAATGCTATGGGGGCAAGGAACACGGCACGCCCGACACTTGATGCATAGTCAAGCAATAGCGGCGGTATCAACAATGACGACACGGCGTAAGCATCCCATGTAGTGTAGCTGCCAATCAAAAAACCCGCACTCACCCCAAATCCCAGTGATGTAATCGCACTCCCAGAAGTTTTCCTGGTGCCACCGGTCAGCATCATAACGCCAATTATTATGACGGCCCCACCCACGGCCATTGGAGGTGACAGTATTTCCTCAAGAAAAATGACCGCAAAACTGGTCGATAAAATAGGCCCCGTTGCGCGTGCCGTCGGGTACACGACTGACAAATCTCCCTTTCTATATCCGATCTGCAAAAGCAGGAAATACCCTAAGTGAAGGGCTGTGCTCCCGACAATGAAAGCCACTTGATTTAAATCAAAGATGGCAACTGTCGAACCAAAATAAATCGCAAATGGTAGATAAATCAGAATTGAAAGGGTAGAGAAAAGCCAGACGAGTTCGGGTCCGGCATTGATACGTTTTACAAAATAGTTCCATGTTGCATGACAGAATGCAGCGGTTAGAACGAGCGCGAAACCAAGGAAAGACATATGAACCTCAAGGACTTCAGGGTTACAGGCATGCGTAAGCACACCCGTCCATCCCCCCTGATCTTTTCGTCCTTGGGTGTCTGCCGTACACGGCTCATATCGGCGCTCGGTCCAAACCTGATTGCTCAGCGGAACCCTAGCCGCACATGGATAGGTATGCGGAATTTAACAATAATCAGGGCAATGTAAAGGTTTTTCGCCAAACACGATTTTTTCACTTACCCCTCCACCCATTTTTCCACAATCAAGCGCGGCACCGACCTCGCCACCTTGTCCGCATCCCGCGCCAGATCGAGCCGTTTTCGCAGTTTGACCTGCGGCACCAGAATAAAGATCGGCGCAGAAACCTGCCCGCGTCCAGTTTTAGAGCGCGACGCCACCGCCGTGCCGCGCGTGTTGATCCGCGCCTTTTCGGCCACCAGAAGGCTCGGCCCGTTGCGGCGGTAGATGAACCTCAACCGCATGCCGCGGCGGCGTTCCCATTCTCCGGGGGTGAGCCGCGCGCCACCACGGCCCTTGCCGGCGGCTTCGGTCGGGATGGCCAGATAGAAGCCGCGTTTCGAGCGGATCAGCATGCCCCTGTCATGGGCGCGGATGATCTTCGGGGCCTTGGACCAGACGAAGGCGGCGGCATCAAGGCTTTCGCCCCTTTCCGGATAGGTCTTGTTGCGGATGCTGCGGGCCAGCCGTTGCCCGAGGCCAGCGCCGGTGATCTGCCCGCGCCAGTCGGCCTTGAGATCACTGCCCGCCTGACGCATGGCGGCGGTGACAGCGCGTTCTCCCGCCAGAAACTCCGCCTGCATCATCTCGGCGAGATCCGGATCGATGTCGAGTTTCAGCTTCATGCCGGATGCACATCTATCGTCCAGATCAGCCGTTCCGCATCGCGCACCGGCTCGCCTTGAATGAGGAACGCCTCACCGCCGATTTCCAAACGGTCGCCGGGGCGTGGTGTGGCGACCTCGCTGACCCGCAGATCGAACCGCTGGGTTTCAGACCAGAGTTTTGCCTCGCCAAAGCCGGTGATACTGTCGGCACGGCGCGCCACCACACGGACGAGAACGGGTGTGCCGCCCCCGGCCGTGTAGATGGCGTCCATGGCGATATTGTCGTCCGCGAACAGCGCGTCCATGCCAATGGTAAAGGCGTTCATCAGGTCCGCCGTGCAGACCGCAGAACCTGCGGGCGGGTGCAGATGGGCAGCGGATTGCTTTCGATCTCGAGACGCACCCATTCATCGCGATCCCGGTCCGGGATGGAGCGGGCGTAGAGCGGCAGGCCCAGCGTGTTGACCGTCTCGAAGGTGTCCGCCGGGGCGTAGTAAATCTCGAACAGGCCCTCGACGCCTTCGGGATAGAAGAACGCCTTGTCGACCGGCACCCCAAACGCCGCGTTGCCCCGATACCGGCGGAAGTTGATGCCGCCAAAGCTGACCTCGTCGGAGACGCGTGAACGCAAATCGGCCGCCGCGGCCGTGTTGAGATAGGTTTCCCGCACCTCCTTGTGGGCCACCAGATCGGCGAAGAAGGCCGAGCCGCATTCGGCGCGCAGTTGCACGGCACCGGTAGAGAGGCCACCGAGGCTATCCTCGACACTCTCGATCAGCGCCTGACAGCGTTTGCGCAGCACGCCGGAGCCGGGATTGGTGGCGGCGAGGTCGAAGTTGACCTCGGTCGCAGGCGTGATGGCGAACTCGGCGAAGTAGTCGATGACGGTGGCCCCATCCTTGGGGTCGAGCACCTTGCCTTGGATGCCGTTCAGCAGGTGATACTCGAACGTGGCCTCGGCATCATTGCGCAACCGGCGCAGACGGCGGGCGACCTCCGCCTGGATTTGCTGGGTCTCACTGTCGGTACCGAATGCGCGAATGCCCTGAATTTCCGAGGCCCAGAGCACGTCCTGCTTCTTGAACTGGCGGCACACGAACGCCCGCACGTCACGGCGCTCCGGCACTTGCTGGTCATAGGCCGAGCCACGTTCGGAAAACGGGATCAGCGACAGGGTGCCGTCGCGGGACTCAATAACGACGGTGCGGCTTCGCACGCCGCGATCGGAAAACAGGCCGGAGCCCGAGAGGGTGGCGGGCTTGAACGGGATGTTTTCAAGCGCGCGGGTGAGTTCGATGACCGAAAAGGCATCGGTCTCGAAGATATCCATGGTGGCCATTTCAGCCTCCTTTCGTATTGGAATTAGCGGGTGAGAATGCAGACGGCGGCGAGGGCCGTATGGGCGGCGGTGATTTCCGGCGCTGTGGGCGTGCCAATGAATACCAGATCATTGGCGTTGACGATGGCGGGGCCGCGCAGCAGCACCACGGCATCCACGTCGGTAGCGGTGGCATCTGCTTTACCCCAGAGCACGGCGACGGCGGTTTCGGTGCCATCGAGGGCGGCCGGATCATGGGCGGCGTATTTGCCCGAAGCGGTGATTTTGCCCAGCACGGTGCCGGGCTCCAGAACGGGGTTCGCCCCGCCGGTGGCGATGGTGACGACCTCGCGGCAATATTCGCGAAAAGCCTCCCAAACTAAAAAACCGCCTGCGTGGCGGGTTTCGGTCAAAGTGGTCATGGTGTGTTATCCTTTGCGTTTGAAGGTGCGGGCGATCACGTCGCCCCAGGGTTTTGCCTGAGGCGCGGGCCCCGGTTGCGGGTGGGTGGAGGAGATGTCGGGGTCATCGGCGGCCTTGGCGTCGATCAGGGCCTTGCGGATATCCTCGAGGTTGGCCTCGGAGTTGAGGAAGCCCGCCGCCATTTGCGGTTGACCCGCGAGGCGGCAAAGATCGACGACGGTTTTGGCGTAGGTCATGGCCTCCTTGCGGATGGCCACAGGGTCAGGCTCGGGGTCTACCTTGGCCTCGGGGGCAGAGTTCGGTTCGGGCCCCGGTTTCACCGCAACGGGTTCATCCTTTGCCTTCACTGCCTCGACGATTTCCGGCGGTGTGTTCTGGAACCGGCTCACATCAAAACTGGCAGCCATCTTGACCGGCTCGGCCATGGTGTCAGCAAAACCCATCTCCAGTGCCTCGGCGGCATCCAGCCAGGTTTCCTTCGCCATCAGCTTCGCGATGTCCTTTTCCGCCTTGCCGGATTTCGCCGCATAGCCGCGCAGCAGGCTGGCACCGATCTTGTCCAGCGCCTCGGCCATGGACCGCATGTCGGCGGATGTGCCCATAACCATGCCCGAGGGGTCATGGATCATCAGGAAAGCGTTTTCCGGCATGATGATTTCATCCCCGGCCATGGCGATATAGGAGGCTGCCGAAGCCGCAATGCCGTCGATGCTCACGGTGACATTGCCCGTGTGGCGTTGCAGGGCGTTATAGATCGCCACCGCATCGAACACCGACCCGCCCGGGCTGTTGAGCCTGAGCGTCAGCGGGGCCTTGTCCGGCAGCTTGCCGAGATCGGCCAGAAACGCCTTGGCCGAGACGCCATACGCGCCGATTTCGTCATAGATCGAGATTTCCGCGCCCTCATTGAGGGCGCAGATCGAATACCAGTTTTTCATGCTTTGAATCCTTATTGGTTTGATTGTTCGGGCGTTTGCTTCGGATCAGCCTGCTTTTGCGGGGTGGCCCGCGCCCCCTGCGTCTCGCCGGGGCTGGTGCTGTAGTTCAAACCAAGCGCCGCGGCGCGCTCGGCATCCGCCGCATTCTCGCGGTCGATTTCTTCGATGTCGTAACCGGTAGCCTCGACCGCCTTCCTGCGTGACATCAGCCCAGCTTCGATCCCCAGCAATTGCGCCTGAATGTCCTTCAGCGGATCGACCCAATCCCAGCGCGGTGGAATCCAGTGCGCCGGTTTGGCCTTGGCCATGTCCGGCAGATCGAGCGCACCCGACAATGCCGCCGCTTCCAGCCAGCGCGTCCAGACCGGGCGGCAGAACTGGTGCGCCATCACCCCATGCTGCAACTGGCCGATGCGGCGGCGGAACTCGACCAGTTCGGCCCGCAGGCTGGAATAGTTGGCCTGGCGCACGTCGCCGGTGACCAGGTGATAGGGCAGACCGAGCGAGGCCGAGATCGCCAGCAGGGTGCGATATTGAAACGCCTCATAGCCGCCGCCCACATCGGCGGGGCTCGAGAACTTGATGTCCTCGCCAGGCAGCAGAACCTGCAGGGTGCCGGGCTCGAGGCTAGCGATGCCGATACCTTCGCCGGTATCTTCCACTTCCCCCATCAGCGCCTCTTCCGGCGCATTCTTGGTGATGAAGCCTGCAAACATGGCGGCGGTTTTCTTGCGGTCGAGCTCGGCGTCATCGTATTGATCGAGCAAAAACAGCCGCACCATCGCTGGCGCGACATGCGGCAGACCCCTGATTTGCCCCGCATCGATGGGGCGATAGATGTGCAGGACGTCCTCGGCGGGCACCCTTGTGGTGTCCGGAATGGCATCCCGCCGGTCCGTGCTGTCGCCGGGATGGCGGCGGCGAAAATGATAGGCGACGCGGCGGCCAATCAGATCGAACTCGATACCACAGCGGATGGCATTACCATTGGCGGCGGTTTCGGTTTTCTCGAAGGGGAGCATTTCCGACTGCAAAAGCTGCAATTGCATCGGCACCAGCAAGCCGTCCTCGGCACGTCTCGGCCGGATGCGCACGAAGCATTCGCCCGCCACGAACATCTCGCGGGCAATCATCGCCTGCAACCCGTAGAAATCCGTCAGCCCGTCGGCATCCGCCTGATCGGTCCAGGCCAGCCACAGACGCTGGATACGGTCGCGCAACTCCCCGTCCTCGATCAGCGACGAGGGTTTAATCCCGTCCCCGACCAGATTGGCCGCATAGGCTTCACAGGCATTGGCGGCGTAACCATTGGTCACCACCAGTTCGCGCGAGCGCGCCAGCAGACGCGGCCCACCCGAAGCCACCAGCGAGTTGATGTTTTCCAAAGGCGGCTGCCAGCCGCGCAGGCGACGCCGCGACATTGCCCCTTCGAGGCGGGCACGCACACCGCTTGGCTCGCCGGTTTCCCGGCGACGAAAAGCATCAAACAGGCCCATTACAATCCCTTGCTTGTGGTCACGCGCACCTGTCGGATCACCCTGCGACCTTCGAGCGTGGCAATTTCCCGGTCGAGCACATCGATGGCGCGGTCGATTTCCGCAAGGCTGCGGTATTCCACCGTCTTGCCGTCATAGCTGACCCGGGCCACGCCACTGGCGCGTGAGGCCGCCAGCGCCTCGCGGCGGGTTTTAAGTTCTGCCAATGTGGCCATGATGTTCCTTAATGTTAGTCATTGACATATAGGTCACTGACGCCTATTTAATGGCATGACCATTGTAACCGTTGTCGAAATGCCCGAATTCCAGCGCCGCGCCCGCGCAATCATGAGTGATGGCGAGCGTATGGAACTGATCGATTTTGTCGCCCGCAACCCAATGAGCGGCGTTTCCATCGGCGGCGGCATTCGAAAGTTTCGTTTTGCGCGCGCGGGCAGCGGTAAAAGTGGCGGCTACCGAGTGATCCATGTCTTCAGCCCGGAAGACGGCACACCGGTCATATTGATCACGGTCTTCGCCAAGAACGAGAAGGCCAACCTGAGCAAGGCTGAAACCGAGGCCGTCAAAACCCTCGGCAAGGCCCTGACAGAAACCTACAGGAGCAAGCGATGAGCGACGCATTCAACAGCATCGAACAAGGCCTGAAAGAAGCTCTTGCCCACGCCAGGGGCAAAGGCCCGGCCACCATTCACGAGATCGACATTCCGGAACCCGATGTTCAGCTCATCCGTGCCAGCACCGGTCTTTCGCAGGCCGAGTTTGCGCGCAGTATCGGCGTGAAAAAGGGAACCCTCCTCAATTGGGAATACCGCCGTCGCCGCCCTGACGGACCGGCGCGGGTCCTGCTGGCCATGATCGCCAAGGACCCTGAAATCGTGCAACGCACCCTGAACGACTGAAACTCTACCTCATGTAATTCGAGCGCACGGAACGGCGCTGTCTTGCGGGTTGGCTTTGGCGCGATATGGAAACATTACCTGCGCCGACCTCGGCACCGGGTGCCGCCACCTGCCGTTCCAACTCATCCCATTGACTCGAAGACCAGCGATCAGCCCCGAGGATCCACGCCGCCGCGCGGGCATAGACCCGGCAATCCAGTGCCTCGTTGCGTTCGCGCAGTTTCTGCCATTCCAGTCGGGCGAACCCGCGCTTGTTCCTGACCGTCACCAGTTGCTCGGCGACCAGCTGCTTCAGCCATTCGCTGTCGATCCAGCCCGGCAGGTGCAGGGTTCCGGGCGGATAATCCGTTCCCGCCGCCAGTTCCTCGGGCGTTGGCCGTTCCAGCCGCAAGAACCGGTAAGTCTCGGATTTGAACGTCGACACCGCCACCGTCCAGAGCCGCGCACCCCGGCGTAAGCGTTTGCCGGCGATGGTCGCATCCACGAATGTTGGCCCCGAAACTGGGCTGGCGCGATTGAAGCCTTCGACACCCTTGACCGGGGCCACCTGGCCAAAGCCGACCTTGCGGGCCCAGCCGTAAACGGCGGGGGTTTCATAGCCGGTGTCGATTGCGAGTCGTGCAATTGTCATCTCGCTGCCGTTCGCATGTTGCCATGTTCGGCCCAGCAAATCGGTCAACCCGTTCCAGCATGCCTCCGAGCCAGGACCACCCTCGATGACGATGTGATCGATCAGCCAGCTTTCCAGCCCGCGTCCCCAGGCCCAGACATCCACCTCGATCCGGTCCTTTTGAACATCCGCGCCCGCCGTCAGGAACAGAGCGTTTGCGGGCACAGTGCCTGCAGCCCAGTCTTCTTTGCGATCCAGCAGCCGTTGCCAATCCGGCGCTTCGCCAGATTCCACCCAGGTTTCCCCGAGCGAAGTGTTGATGAATGTTTTCATCGTGTCGTCACCCCCGGCGCGGGCCGAGAGGAACGCTTTTGCCATTGCCTCCAGCCGGACCCAAGG
>Ga0256841_1000528_pt1 | contig 39029 bp, 37 predicted proteins | sample 356308metaG_FD_185971 | JGI IMG/M metagenome (GOLD analysis project Ga0256841, IMG submission 185971) | Hydrothermal vent microbial communities from Mid Atlantic Ridge, Atlantic Ocean - 356-308 | ecosystem: Environmental > Aquatic > Marine > Hydrothermal vents | place: Atlantic Ocean: Mid...
TGGCCGAAAGCATCAGCAACGCCACGCGCGCGGGCAGGTAGATCATCACTTCCTCCCACACCACGCCGCGCTCGGCTTCGCCTAAAAAATGGGCCTCGTCAAGCACCACCAGGTCCACTGCCAGCATGCGCCCGGCACCCATGGCGTCGTACAGCTGGTTGCGCAGAATCTCCGTGGTGCCCACGATGACCGGTGCATCCGGATTTTCCTTGCGGTCGCCCGTCAGAATGCCGACCCGGGGGCGGCCGAAGGCGGCTGCAAACTCTTCGTACTTCGCATTGCTCAACGCCTTGAGCGGGGTGGCGTACCAGGCGCTGCGGCCCTGTTCGAGAACCCGCAGGATCGCCTTTTCAGCGATCCAGGTTTTCCCGGACCCGGTGGGTGCCGTCACCAGGCAGTCATGGCGGGCAATGGTCTCCAAGGCTTCGCGCTGGAAAGGGTCGGCCCGAAAAGGCCTTTCCACCGGGGCCCCGATGCGTTCCAGAACCGCCTTGAGTCCGGGGTCGGCTCCCGGCTTCAGCCGCCGGCGGGCACCTTGCGAGCGCCGTTTACGCCGACGCCCGTAAAAAGTCCTGTGGCGGCCGGTAGTCATTAAAGTTCGTTGATCATGCGGCAGACAGCGTCTTTGGCCGCCGTGCTGCGCTCATAAGGGGAGATGCCCTCCAGGTCCGCTTCGATCAGTGCGTCATCGTAGGGCATAAAGCCGAGGAAATCGAAATCGGACAGATTCCGCTCAAGAAAATCCCGATCCCTTTCGCCGCGCACCTTGTTGCCCACCAGTTTGATCCGCGTCAGACCGATCTCGGCGGCCAGCTGCCGGATATGGCCGGCCGTCTCGATGCTGCGCCTTCCGGGTTCGACAACGACAATCAGCCTGTCCACGGACTTGGCGGTCCCCCGGCCGAGGTGTTCGATGCCGGCTTCCATGTCCATGACCACGACTTCATCCCGCACCACCACCACGTGGCGCACCAACGCCTTTAAGAGGGTGCTCTCCGGGCAGAAGCAGCCGGCCCCGCCGCGCTCCACGCCGCCTAAGCGCATCATCTTGATGCGGTTCATTTTGGCTGAAAGCGCATCGGGCAGGTCGTCCACCTTGGGGTTGAGCCTGAAAAACTGGCCGATCCCGCCGGGCTGCGCGCCGGTGCGCTCGAAAATCAGCGACTTCATCTCGGAAATGGGCGTAATCGTCTCCGCACCGCGGATGCCGATGGCCGCCGCCAGGTTGGCGTCCGGGTCGGCATCGATGGCCAACACATGTTTGCCGTTCGCATCCAACGCCCGGATCATCAATGCGGAAAACGTGGTCTTGCCCACCCCCCCCTTACCACTGACTGCGATTTTCATAACCGTTCCTTTCGCTAGCCATCCATGAGTACCAACGGCCAGGTCCTCTCCGACCCGCTGTTTCCTATTATAAGACACTGTCCGTCGGGGGCAAGCATGGTTTGCGAATCGCGGCGGTAGGCATCAACTTTCTGCCGCACCAACCTTCGGCGACCGCCATCCAATCCAGTCTGGACAAAGTTGGCTGCGGATTTCAGTTTACACCTTCGCCGGCGGCAGAGATTTTTTACGGGGCTGGGCTGCGGTAGTCAGGTCAATCAGGTCGTTGACGTTAAGTTCCAGCATCTTGGCCGACGCCAGAATGCGGTCGGCGTTACGCACCAAGGCGGGAAAATCCGGCTGCACGGTCTTGAGCCGGGCCGCGATTTCCCGCAACTGGCGTATATCCCGGTCGATCTGCTCGAGCTGCTTCCAATCCTGCATTGAATCCTCCGCATTGTCTTTTGTCCGTGGCCGGTAGTCCGTTTGGAAATCCTGGCATCCCACTGCAACGGACAACGGACCACTGGCAACCGACCAACCCGTCTGTGGCTGATTTATCCGTGCCGCTTTCTCAGATCCTTGAACCGCCGGGCCTTGACCTCATAGCGCGGCAGGCGGCCGTACTCGTGAAATTCCAGCTGGTAGCCAAGGTTGGTCTTGAGCCGCAGCTGGTCCTTGAGCCGCGCCTCGATCTCACCGGCGCGGTCTTTGGCACCGGGCATCAGCTCGACCTTGAGGGTGATGCTGTCCATGTTGCCCGGGCGCTCCACGACGACTTCGTACTCGTCTCCCAGGCCGTCGATGCCGCGCACCACCTCTTCGATGGCGGCCGGCGCCAGCAGCACGCCCTTGACCTTGGTGATGTCGTCGGCGCGGCCCACCACACCGCCTTTTATCAGGCGGAAGCTGCGCCCGCAGTCACAGGGATGTTCGTCCCACTCGATGACGTCCTTGGCGTCGAAGCGCACACAGGGCTGGGCAAAACGGTCCAGCGCCGTGATGATCATCTTTCCGCGGCGGCCGGGCTTTTCGATGACCTCGCCGGTCTGCAGATCCTCGATCTCCACCAGGAAGAAGGCCTCGTTGACGTGCATGCCGGCCGGCTTGTTCCGGCACTCGAAGGACCAGGCCCCGATCTCGGTGGCCCCGGCGTGGTCGTAGACGTCGGCATTCCAGGCCGTTTCCATGCGCCGCTTGGTGGTGGGGATGCTGGCGCCCGGCTCTCCGGCGCAGGTGATCTTTTCGATGGTCAGGTCGGCCGGATCGATGCCCATTCTGCTTCTGGCCGTGTCGGCCATGCCCAGCACGTAGGTGGGGGTGGCCATCATGGCCGTGGCCCGCAGTTCCTGGATCTTGAGGATGCGCGCCTGGGTATCCAGCACCCCGCCGGGCACCACCTCGCAGCCCAGCTTCTCGGCGGCGTAGTGCCCGGCCCAGAAGGCCACGAAGATGTTGTAACCGAAGGGAATGAAGACCCGGTCACGGGGACGGTAGCCCTGGGCCCACAGGATATAGGCCCAGCACTCGGCCCACCACTCCCAGTCCTGCCAGGTGTCAGGCTGATAGACCGGCCGGCCGGTGGTGCCGCTGGTCTGACGGAAGGCGGAAACCTCCTCCAGGGGCACGCACAGAGCATCTCCGTATGGGAAGGGGTCTTTCCCCTGGATATCGCGCATCATGGATTTTTCTACCTTGGGCACCCGCCGGATGTCCTCGAAGGTGTGGATGTCCCCGGGCGTAATGCCGGCGTCGTCGTAGAGCGAACGGTGGAACCGCGAGTGTTCGTAGGCCCATTGAAAAATGCGCTTGAACTTGGCCAACTGCAGCGCCTGCAGCCGCTCCCGCGGCAGGGTCTCCAGGTAAGGGTTCCAGTACGGGCTGTCTGCCATCATGGGTCGCCTCCCGCGCGGCTCCCAGCCACGGCCATGCCGAAAGCGCCGCGCCGCTTGTCTTCCTCTTGCTCCTCGCCCCAGCGCCGGAAGAGCGAATGCCGGATGCCGAAGTAGTCGAAGATCTTGCCGATGGTCTGGTCCACGATATCGTCGATGGTCTTGGGCTGGTGATAAAAGGAGGGGATGGGCGGCAGGATGTGGGCCCCCATGTCGGCCGCCAGGCTCATCAGGCGCAGGTGGCCCTTGTGCAGCGGCGTCTCCCGTACCACCAGCACGAGCTTGCGCTTTTCCTTGAGGGTCACGTCGGCCGCCCGCACCAGCAGATTGGTGTTGTAGGAATTGGCGATTCCCGAGAGCGACTTGATGGTGCACGGCGCCACGATCATGCCCGCGGTGAGAAAAGAGCCGGAAGATACCGCCGCCGCCATGTCCGTGTCGTCGTACACGCGGCCGGCCATGGCTGCCACCTGGTCGGCCGTGTAAGGCGTCTCGATCTCGATGTTCAGTTTGCCGGCTCCGGAGATGATCAGGTGGGTCTCGTACTGGCTCTCCTGAAGCAGGTTCAGAATACGCACCCCGTACGTCACGCCGCTGGCGCCGGAGATACCGATGACGATTCGTCTGGACATGAATTACCTTTCGCCTCCCCATGGCAGCCGGAGCCATTTCCTACCGCCACTTGTTCGAGTATCAGACCCGTCAGCACACGGCTGTTTTTGACCACCTGGGCGATACCGTTCTCGTCCAGATTGTCCCAGTGAATACCGGCGGTGACCACCACCGCGCTGTTCACGCTGGATGCAACGGCCAGGGCGATCTCGCGGGCCAGCAGGTCTTCCTTGTGGCCCACGTAGCACAGCACCGATGCCGAGGCGCTCGGCTGCGCCGGGTCCTTCAGGCTGGGTCTTGGTTGGGCCGCGGCCACGGCTCCGATGTGCGGCCGTTGCCCGCCCCACACGGCCACCAGCAGATCCGGGCCGATGCGCCGTATGGCGGCCGTCAGGTCATAGCTGCCCGTGCGGGTGCGCACCGTAAACGCTTCCGGGTTCACGGGGTGGCCACACGCTCGATGATCTGGTATCTGCTCGCCTCGACCGCCTGGATCACGGCATCGGGATCCGGGGCTTTGAAGCGTACCACCAGCCGTTGCTTACCGGACTGCGGATCCTTCAGATTGAAGAGGCTGTGCAGAATACCGCCGGCAGCGGCAACCGCCTCCACCACCTCGACGGCCATGCGTTCGCCGCCCTGCCGGCCGCATTCCAGTGACACCCCGGCAATTTCTTCTTCGATGCCCAGGATCTGGTAGAGGGAATCGAAGATGTCCAGGTAGGAAACCGTACCGGTGAGACGGTCGCCGTCCAAAATGGGGAAAAAGCTGCGGCCGAACTTTTTCCCCTTGGAAAGGGCGGTTTCCACGGTGTCGTTGGCCGACAGGGTTTCGGGCTTGCGCACCATCAGGTCCTTCACCTTCAGGCGGGTGTTGAAGTAATTGAGTTCGTGGATGCTCTCGGCGGCCGTCACGCAGGAGGCGGCCTCACGCAGGTCGCGGCGGGCCAGGATGCCGCGCAGCCGGCCGTCGTCGACCACGGGAATGAAAGGCAGCCCGCATTGTGCGAAGACACTCAAGGCCTCGCTGGCCAGCATGTCGCTGTGAATGGTAATGGGATCTTTGCGCATCCAGTTTCTGATAATCATGACGACGATTCCTTCATTTGCATGTACAGGCGGTGGAACAGCGCCACGGCCGCTTGTCCGAATTCCGGCGTGTTCAGGTGCAGGTCGACCTCCTCTACGGGGATTTCAGCCTTCAGCTTTTTTTTAAGGGCCGTCACGAAGGCGCGGTCGGCTTCCGGGTCGAACAGAGGCCGGCCTTCCTTGTTCAGCGAACTCCAGCCTTTGAGGGGGATCAACACGGCACAGGGTGCCTGGCTGCGGTTCAGGCGCTCGGCCATGACCTTTGCCATTTTCTCCAGTTCCCCGCCACTGGTGCGCACCTCGATGCGCAGCCTGTCGATCACCGCCTGGGGGCGGTCGCGGTACCTTTCCAGCAGTTCCTGGTTCCCGCCCACGCTGAGCATGTCCAGCCCCGAGGGTGACACCACCTGCGGAATGCCGCTTTCAGCCGCCGCCAGCAGACGGTCGTCACCGGCGGCACAGTTGCCCCCCAGCAGCGTCTCGCCGATACCACGGGAAACGATGTCGATAACCCCGGAAAACCACCCGTCGCGGATAAGTTCATCCATGGCGCGGTCGCCGCGGCCCTGAGCGTGGCAGGGCACAGGGGTGTAGCCCCGGTCCCGCAGATAGTGAATGGCCGGCTCCACGGCCCGCTCGGCAAAGCCGAAGGAAGTGATGGCCACCACGGGCCTGTCGAAATCCACTTTCCAGCCCGGCGACATCTCCACCATGCCGCAGATGGCGCCCACGGCGTTGATCAGCTGGGTCTTCAAAATGGGGTTGAGTTCCACCACGTCCACCACCGTGTTGAGCATGGTGATATCCTTGGTGCCCACGTATTTGCCCACGTATTTGGGGTGGCCCGCCATGGAGGAGGCCATCAGTTTGGGCATGCCAAAGGGCATGGACTGCATGATGCTGGTGGACACCAGCGAGGATGTCCCACCCCCCACGCCCAGCACGCCGTGCACCCTGCCGTCCTCGAACAGTTCGCGCACGATTTTGCGGGCCCCGCGCACCTGGTTGTCGGTGGCTTTCTGGCGCTCTTGGCGGTACAGCCGGCGGACCTCGTCGATGGGCAGGCCACCGGCCTCGGCCACCTGCTCACAGGTGATGTCACCCTCGAAAAAAGGGACCTGCTCCATGGAAAAATCCAGCAGGATAGCGTCGTGCCCCCGGGACTGGATGAGCTCCTTGACCATCTCGAACTCGGCGCCGCGGGTGTCCAGGTTGGCGATGACCAGTACCGTCTTCTTATCCATATTGTCTGCCGTCTCCCCGTTGCAAGATTCCCCCCCGTCCCCGGCATCAACCGTCGGCGGCGGGGTTGGGTTACCGGTGCGTCTACAACCCAAATTCGGACCAGCGCGCCTTGACGCGTTTCAGCACGTCGGGGTCCAGCTCGATGGGAATCGGCTTCTCCTTCCACTCGTAAGGAATGGTGGCATCCATCAACAGCCGCCCGGTGATCTCGCGCGCATCGATGGGTAAGGACGGATCCAGCGGGGTGGACCGGCCGCGCTTGATGATCTGGCAGCGGTTGGGCTGAAAGCGGAAGCTCAGCGCGTACATGACGCGCGGGATATCCCACGGGTCGATATCGTCGTCAACCACGATGACGGTTTTCAGGCCGTAGGCACCCATCTCCGTGGAGATGGCGGCCGTCAGCACCTGGTCCGCATGACCGGGATACATCTGCTTCATGGAAATGATGGCCAGAAAGCGTCCGGAGCCCTCCGGCGGGCAGTAAACCCCCTTGAGGCCCGGGATCTTCATGGCCAGCAGCTGCTGCCAGAGGTTGGCCCCGTATGACAGCGCCATGGTCATGTGGGTGTCGGTCACGGCCCTGCCCACGGTGGTGCCCCAGAAAATGGGGTTGTCGCGGTAGGTCACGCATTTGGCGTCGATGAAGTTGCGGGGGTCGGTGCCCACTCCCGAGTAATAACCCGTGTACTCCCCGAAGGGGCCCTCGTCCATGAATTTCTCGGCATCCACCTCGCCTTCCACCACGATCTCGGCGTGGGCCGGGATGGGCAGATCCACGGTCTCGCCCCGCACCACCTCAATGGGTTCGCCGCGCAGGGCGCCGGCCACGTCGTACTCGGAGACAAAGGCCGAAACCCGGGCAGCGCCCAGAATGAACAACAGCGGGTCACAGCCCACGATGGAAGCCACTGGCATGGGTTTTCCCAGGGCCTGGTATTTTTTCAGCATGATGTCGGCATGTTTGCCCTTGATGAACTGGGTGCCGATCTTGTCTTTTCCCAGCAGCTGCCCGCGGTAGGTGCCCAGGTTAACCCAGCCGCTGTCCGGATCCTTGGTAATGACAAAATGGGCCGTGCCGTAAAACCGGCCGCCGTCCAGGGGATAGAACTTGGGTACCGGAAACTTGAACAGGTCCACCTCGTCGCCCATCATCTTGTTCTGTTTGCAGGGGGCATCGGCAGGGTCGATCTCCTTGGGCGGCAGCAGGTTTTCCCCCAGTTTCGCCCAGGCCGCGTACAGATCGCCCAGGCTGGAGTTTTCGGGCTGGCCCATGATGACCGCCAACCTTTCGACGGTGGTGCACACACTGGTAATTACCGGTGTATCGTAGCCTTTGACGTTTTCAAACAGCAGGGCCGGACCGCTCTGCTCTTCGTTCAGTTTGGCGATGTGGGACAGTTCCAGGTCCCAGTCCACCTCGGCCTTGATGCGTTTCAGCAGTCCCCTTTCCTCACAGGCCGCCACAAAATCCCGCATGTCCTTCATGTAATGACTCCTTTCATATTTTGAGCTCTCGGCTATCAGCTGACACCCGGTGCTGATATCTGAGGGCTTACTGCGTTATCTTCTTGCCCGCCACCAGGCCCGCCACGATATGTTCCAGGGCCGATTTCCGCGGCTGGCACACCGGTTCGGCTTTTTTGGTGCTCCACACCGTTTCCGGTCGGCTCTGGAGAATCATCACACGGCCGGCCGCCGGCAGATCCTTGTCGATGGCCCACTCGATGTCCATGGGTTTACAGTAGTGTTTTTCGATGAGTTTGCCGATGCGGGCCAGCTCCACGACGTCATCGCCAATGATGCACTGGTTGGTGCGCCGCTCTTCGGGAATCTCGTGGCGCTCCACGGCGTGGGTTGCGGGGTTGACGGTGTACAGGCACTCCTTGGCTGAAATGGTGCGCTTGATGATCTCCATGGTGACTTTATTGACAACGAAGTTGTCCGGAGTGCACTCGCCGCTGACTACACTTTCGCCGAATCCCCAGTTGGCATCGATGACAATGGTGGAAGGGTCACCGGTGGCCGGATTCAGGGTGAACATAACCCCCGCGGTCCACGAGTTGACCATCTTCTGTATACCTACTGAAATGCCCACCTGATCATGCCGAAATCCCATTTTGGCGCGGTAAGCCAGGGCCCGGGGCGTAAACAGACTCGACCAACATCGGCGCACGTGGTTCAGGATGTCGTCCATACCCCGGATCCACAGAAAAGTATCCTGCTGGCCGGCAAAACTGGCTCCCGGCAGGTCCTCGGCCGTGCCGCTGGAGCGCACCGCGGCCGGCACCGCCGGTACACGGCTGCGCCTGGACAGCCGGCGGTAAAATTCACCGATATAATCCTCGATGTCCAGGCTGACCGGCGTGGACTCGATGATCTCGCGGATGCGTCGACTGGCGGCCTCGCCTGTGTCGGTGTCGTCGGGCCGCACTGTGCCGGCAACACGTACGATGTCCCCTCGTATACCGCCCTCGTCCAGGAAGCGCTGGTAGGTCTCGGTGGTCACCGCAAACCCCGGTGGAACCGGTATGCCGGCTTTGAGCAGTTCCCCCAGGCTGGCATTCTTGCCCCCCACCAGGGGCATGGATTCAAGATCGCACTCCTGAAACCAAAGCACATATTTTTCTCGATCTTTCATGGTGCTACCCCGTTATACTCTGTCCAGCAGGGTGATTTTGCCGCTATCGCCGTCCACACGGATCTTCATGCCGGTCTCCAGGATGTGGGTGGACTGCCCGGTGCCCACCACGGCGGGCATGCCGTACTCGCGGCAGACGATGGCGGCGTGGCACATGATGCCCCCCACGTCGGTGACGCAGGCCTTGATCTTCTGGAAAGCCGGCGCCCAGGAGGGCGAGGTGGTGGGCGCCACCAGGATTTCACCGTCGGCCAGCTGATTAATGTCGTCCACCGAGCGGCAAACGCGCGCCACACCCTCCACCACACCCGGCGAACCGGCGAAACCGGTCAGTTCGGTGACCTTGTCCGGATCACCGATCTCGCGCAGCCTGGCCCAGGCGGCCATGGACTCGTTGGTGATGCCCCACAGCACGATGGTGAACGGTTCGGCGATGGTCTCGGGCGGCGTGCCCACGGCCGGCGGCGGGGTCCACTGCTTGAATTTTTCGTAAACGCCCTTGCGCCACGCGATCTCGGGCGGCCAGTGCAGCGGCCCGTACCCCTTGGTGCCGGTGGCCCAGTTGCTCACCAGGTCCCACAGGGCGTCCTTGATTTCGCTGCGGTTGAGAAACCAGATGTCTTCCACCTCCGCGATGAAACCGTGGTCCTTCATGATGCGCGCCACGTCGCGCATCTTGTTCCAGAAGATGGAGTGGAACCAGTGCTCCACGTAGAAGAGGTGGTTTTCCACGTAGGGGAAGACCAGTTTGGCGGTGCCCTGCAGCTGATCAAAGGTCTGGCGGTCCTCGTCGGTCTTGAGCAGCGCCCGGTACTCGCTGGTGATCTGTTCGCGTTCGGCCTGGATACGCTCCAGCGGACGGTCGACGGGCAGACCCTGCCGGAGCTTGTCGATGTAAATGCGCATGGAGTTCAGGGGCACGTTCAGATCGTCGTTCCAGCTCAGGTCGTGGTGGTACCAGCCGGTGCCGGTGGAAACCCAGAACCAGGGGTCCCTGGCTTTGTCCCAGGCCGCAAGCCACTTGCGCCCGTTTTCGCTCTCGCCCAGGCGGCGGGTCACTTCGTCGATGTCGGCGTCGGTGCCGATCCGGTCGTCCACTTCGAGCTCGATGGCCAGCTTGGCCAGTTTCTTGAGTTCCTCGTCGGGCTGGTACATGATGACATCGATGCCGCCCACCATCTGAGTAACGCGCTGCAGGGGGATGTCCGGGAAGGCCTTGGTGCAGAAATCCACGAAGGTGACGTAAGCCGCGTATCCCAGATTGAGGAACTCGAAGTGGTACTGCCAGCACAGGATGCCCAGGTCAATGAGCCGGTCATAGTTTTTCAGCAGCTGGTACCCGCTGGAGGTGCCCACACCATCGGTGACCACCGCCATGTCTTCCATTTCCGGCAGCGGCTGGATCTTGATTTCCCTGAGTTCGGAGATGATCTTCTTCATCTTCTCTTCCCACTGGCCGGTCAGCCGATCCCAGTTCTGGTAGTAATAGCCGGCGCGCTCCATGAACAACGGGATGCGGTCCTCCACCTCCTTGGGGTCGGTCACCGGCACCGGCGTGATGTAGACGTTGCCGTTGATGATGCGGTGATCCACGCCCAGGGCCGGCGGCACCATGAAGATGCGTGTGTTGAACTGTGAAAGCGCCAAAAACCAGGCCTCGTCCCAGATGATGTCGAAGGGGTACATGGGTTCAGGGTAGTGCAGCGCGTCGTTGAACCAGAACATGTTCTGCTCGTATTCACGGCGCTGAGGGTTGTCGGTACTGAAACGGTAGTGGTAGGGGTACATGCGCTCCCAGCCTTCGGTGCCGGGAATGGTTTCGACTTCATGGGGGCTGAGGAACTTGTTGTCGGCCATGGTCTACCTCCTCCTGTCGGTTGGCGGGGAAAATGGGGAAATTCTGATGAGAATCGTTTATTTTGTATGGAATACCCAACTCGCCGGTGTCAATTTATTTAATTTTATGGTATGCATCAGAAAAACTGATCATTGATTCGGATGTATAACCAAAAGTTAGGATAGAAAACCGCATCGGGTTTATCGATGTACGAAGGGGCGTCATGCTGAACCTTAACCAGCTGAGGTCTTTTTACCACGCTGCCAGACGTCTGAGTGTGACGCAAGCCGCCCAAGACTTGTGCATCACCCAGCCGGCCGTCACGGCACAGATTAAAGCATTTGAGGCCAGCACAGAATTGAAGTTTTTCCGCAAACAGGGCCGCCGTATTCACCTGACCGGTGAGGGGCAGATGGTTTACGAGTACGCGGTCGAACTTTTCAAAATCGAAAAGAAAATCGAAAACGCCATCGAGGAAATGCGCGAACTGAAACGGGGAATACTGCGAGTGGGGACCACCAAGACTTATGCCCGTTACTTCATGCCGTCACTGATCAGCAGCTTTCACCGGAGCTATCCAGATATCAGAATCCACTTGAACGAAGGCAGCTCACTGGACATGATCAAAAGTTTGCTGGAATTCGACAACGAGGTAGCCGTTGTTGCCCAGACGTCCGAAGACCCGCGCATCGAGTTCGTGCCCTTCAGCCAGGAGGAACTGGTGGTGATCCTGTCCCCCCGCCATCGCCTGGCAAACGAAAGGCACATCGATTTTCGGCGGCTATCCGAGGAGCCTTTCATCATGAAAGAAGTCGGGTCCGGAACCCGCAAGGTGGTCAACGAGCTTTTCCGCCGACGCGGATGCATACCCAACGTCCTGATGGAAACCGGCAACAACGAGTTTATCAAACAACTGGTGCATCGCGGTGAAGGAATCTCTATTCTGGTACGGGCATGTGTGGAAACAGAACTAAAGGCGGGATTTCTGGCCACCACAACCTTGCGCGGACAACACCTGTTTCTGGATGTGAGTCTCGCCTATCTGAAAAATCAGACCCTTTCCCCGACAGCCCGCGCATTCGACAACTTGTTGACCCAGCTTCATTCCACCGGCGCTCCGCCACAGGACATCGGCTCGCTCATGGCCCGCATTCTGGCTCGTCGGCGCCTTGACAAAACATAGGCCAAAGGCCTCAGGTCAGCCTTTTCAAAGTATTGCGCTTATTTACATTTAATTGTGCCCATCCACGCATCAATTTTGGGCACTAATGATTTGGGCACTAATGATCCCATCCAGGAATCGGAATTTTTGTGCAAGATCAGGAAAATCCGGGGATTCCGTGGAAACGTACTTTCGCACGTCGCACAAGGAATCCCGCAAATGGTCGCCGAGATTGCATCAAAAGGTCAGTTATGGATGGAAAACAGTTGTACCACGGAATATAGCTCCGGACAGCAAAGGGCTTGACGGCAGGCATATTCGGCCATAACGTTGAACAACGTCTCTGTTACACCACCCCAAATGCGAACCCACATGTCACAACTTGCAAATCTGCCTGGAGAACCTTTAAAAAAACAGCCCCCGCCGCGCCCGGCCATCCTGGCGCCGGCCGGCAGCCGCGACGCTTTTCTGGCAGCGCTGGCCGCCGGCGCCGACGGAATCTACTGCGGCCTGAAGACCTTTTCGGCGCGCATGGCGGCCGTCAATTTCAGCCTCGGCGAGCTTGCCGCACTGACGGCGCTGGCCCACCGCCACAACACCCGGGTGTACGTGGCGTTAAACACCCTGCTCAAACCCGATGAGCTCGAAAGTGCCGCGGAAAGGATCGCCGGGCTTGCCGCCCAGGTCAACCCCGACGGCCTCATTATCCAGGACCTGGGCCTGCTGGTCCTGGCCCGGCAGGCCGGTTTTACAGGCGAAATCCACCTGTCGACACTGGCCAATGTCAGTTTCCCGGCCGCCTTGAAAGTGATCCGCGGCGATCTGGGTGTCGATGCCGTCGTGCTGCCCCGCGAACTGGGCATCGACGAGATCAGGGCCATGGCGGCCGCCTGCCCGAAAGGCCTGCGGCTGGAGGTTTTCATCCACGGCGCGCTGTGCTTCTGCGTGTCGGGGCGCTGTTACTGGAGCAGCTACATGGGCGGCAAAAGCGGCCTGCGCGGACGCTGTGTGCAGCCCTGCCGACGGGTCTACCGCCAGGGCCGGCGAAGCGCCAGAGCCTTTGCCTGCCAGGACCTGAGCATCGACGTGCTGGTCAAGGTGCTGGCCGGCATTCCCCAGGTCCGCACCTGGAAAATCGAGGGGCGTAAAAAGGGGGCGCACTATGTATACACCACCGTGCGCGCCTACCGCATGCTGCGGGACCGGGCGGACGACCCGCAGGCCAAGAAGGCCGCTCTATCCCTCCTCTCCCAGTCCTTGGGGCGTTCCGGCACGCACTACAACTTTCTCCCGCAGCGGCCCCAGCACCCGGTGGACACGACGCGCCAGACGGCCTCCGGCCTGTTCGTGGGCAAGGTGCGCGGCACCCTGAAGCGGCCCTTTATCGAACCGCGCACGGCGCTTCTGGCCGGCGACCTGCTGCGCATCGGGTACGAGGACACGGCCGGCCATCGGCTGCAGCGCCTCAAGCGCGCGCTGCCGCGCAAGGGCCGCCTGTACATGTCGATGACGCCGCCGCTGCGCGCCCCTTCCGGCACACCGGTGTTTCTCGTCGACCGGCGTGACCCCCGGCTGCAGCAGCACATCGATGGACTGGCCGCCCAGCTGGCACCGGCGAAGGCCCGCAGGCCGGCCGCGCGGCGGCCGCCGCCTTCCGGGACACCGGCGCGTCACCGCCGGCCGGCGCATCACCTGGAGGTGATCCGGCAGCCCGGACGCCGCAGGGCACGCACGCCCGTCGGCATCTGGCTGAGCGCCAGCGCCCTTAAAGCCGCCGGCCAACAGGGGCGTGCCGGTATCTGGTGGTGGCTGCCGCCGGTGATCTGGCCGCTTCAGGAGCAAACCCTCCATTCCCTGGCAAAACAGGCCCTGGCCGCCGGCGGCCGAACCTTCGTTCTCAATGCACCCTGGCAGATTGCACTTTTCAAACCGTCGGCGAAACTCAATCTGTGGGCCGGGCCCTTCTGCAACTGTGCCAACGCCACGGCCATCGGGGTCCTGCGCCGGATGGGGTTTAAAGGCGTCATCATCAGCCCGGAGCTGGACAAACACGCCATCCGCCGGCTGGGCGCTAAAAGCGTCCTGCCCCTGGGCATTGTGCTATCCGGCAACTGGCCGCTGGGCATCTCCCGCATGGCGCCCGCCGACTTCGCGCCTCTCACGCGTTTCACCACCTCGCGCGGCGAAGGCGCCTGGTTTGCAGGCTACGACGGTCTGTTCTGGCTCTTTCCGGACTGGAAGCTGGACCTGACGGCCAAAAGGGACGCGCTGGAAAAAGCGGGCTTCGAACTCTTTGTCCACCTGAACGAACCCCTGCCGCCAAAACTGAAACTGAAAAAACGCCCCGGTACCTGGAACTGGCGCCTGGGCCTGAAGTAGGAGAAAAAAACGATGCCGGCTTTAAAGCTTCACTGCGAGACACTGCGCGTGGAAATGGAACGTGGACCCAGTATTGCGGATATCACCGCCGACCTCGAGCATGTCATCACCGCTGCGAAAATCACCTCCGGGAGCCTCGCCGCCTGCATGACCGGGTCCACGGGTGCGCTGACGACCATCGAATTCGAACCCGGTGTGGTGCAGGACCTGAAGCGGGCCATCAATCGCCTGGCCCCGCCGGAAGACGTCTACGAACATGAAAAAGCCTGGCACGACGGCAACGGGCACAGCCACGTGCAGGCCGCCCTGCTGGGGCCTTCCATCCACCTGCCGGTCAGGCGTGGACGCCTACGGCTGGGCACCTGGCAGCAGGCGGTGGCCATCAACCACGATGCCCGCGCCCGCAGCCGGCACATCGAAGTCACCGTCATTGGAAGTACGGCCTGATCAGGACTTTTTGGCCAACTCCTCCTTCAGGCGCTGCTGCAGATCGGCAAACATGTCTTTTTTCTTCTTCTCGCCGGCGGCTTTCAGCGCGGACACCTTTTGAGCCATCTTTTGCCTGGAGGCCTGGTACTTCTTCAGCTCCAGATCCAGCTGGGACTCACTTTCGTTTCTGGCGATATCCTCGAGTTTGCGGTGGTCCCGGATAAACAACCGGCCGCCCTGGGCAGTTTCCACCGCCTCCAGAACACCCCGCTGCTCGAGCCGGTGGCAGATAAAATTGACGCGCTCGGCGGAAAAAGAGAGGATTTTGCAGATCGCTTCGCGTGTGGCCGGTGTGCCTGCCTGATGGGTGGCGATCCGGATGGCGGCCACGACGAGGTGGGCTGAATGGTAAAAATCATACTGCTGCATGGCGATCCTGTCTGCCGGGTGCACCCGGGCTTTTCTTGGCTTCCCCACGTGTGAAAGAGAATAACGTTTTCAGCGCTTCGCTTCTTGACACAACCACCCAAAAAGAGTAACCGTTTCATTTGATTTGTCAAGAACGCAGCATCGTTGGATGCCGGCACCGAAAAACCTTCAGAAGGCCTTAAACAAACCCTTAGAGCAAAAGAGGAGACTGTCATGACCGAAATTGTCGATGTCAAGGCCAGGGAAATTTTGGATTCGAGGGGAAATCCGACAGTGGAAGTTGATATTCTGCTCGCCTGCGGGGCCCTGGGACGCGCGGCCGTGCCGTCGGGCGCCTCAACCGGCAAGCGCGAGGCCCTCGAGCTGCGCAACAAACGCGCCAAGCGATACGGCGGCAAGGGTGTGGTTTCGGCGGTCAACAATGTGCATACGTCCATCGCTCCGGAAATCCGGGGCATGGATGCCGCCCGCCAGATTGAGCTGGACCGGTTTTTGATCAAGCTCGACGGTACGCCCAACAAATCAAAGCTGGGTGCCAACGCCATCCTGGGGGTTTCTATGGCCGCTGCCAGGGCAGCCGCCATGGCCTACGACATGCCGTTGTACCAGTACCTCGGCGGCGTCAATGCGCGCTATCTGCCGCTGCCCCAGATGAACATTGTCAACGGCGGCATGCACGCCGCCAACAACCTGGATATCCAGGAGTTCATGATCGTTCCCGTGGGTGCCAAATCCATCGCCCAGGCCATGCAGATGGGGTCAGAGACCTTCCACGCCCTGAAAAAAATCCTCAAGGCCAAGGGCATGAGCACCGCCGTTGGCGATGAGGGCGGGTTTGCGCCCGACTTCGACTCCCACGAAGCGGCCCTGAAAGTCATCGTGCAGGCCATCAAACAGGCCGGCTACAAACCCGGTGACGACATCGGCCTGGCACTGGATCCCGCCGCCAGCGAATTCTATGAAAAGGGCAAGTACATCTTCCGCTCCGAAAAGCGCAAACTGTCCTCCAAACAACTGATCGACTACTACGAAAAGCTGATCGAGCAGTTTCCGATCCTGTCCATCGAGGATGGACTGGCCGAGCAGGACTGGGCCGGTTGGGAGGCCATGACTGACCGCCTGGAGGGATCCATTCAAATCGTGGGGGATGATATTTTTGTCACCAACCCCAAGATATTCACCAAGGGCATCGAGAGAGGCATCGCCAACGCCATCCTGATCAAGCTGAACCAGATCGGCACACTGACCGAAACCCTGGATACCATCGAAATGGCCAAACAGGCCGGCTACATGACGGTCATCTCGCACCGCTCGGGAGAAACCGAGGACACCTTTATCGCCGATCTGGTCGTCGCCATCAACGGCGGCCAGATCAAAAGCGGCTCCCTCTCGCGAACGGATCGCGTGTCCAAGTACAACCAGCTGCTGCGCATCGAAGAGCAGCTCGGCGAAGCAGCCCTGTTTGCCACCAACGTACTTTAACCCGCAGCCGCAGGCATGATCAATGGGCAGTATCTTTGCCATCGGTGATATTCACGGGTGCATCCACAAGCTGGATGCACTCCTGGGCAAGATCGTCATCGACTTTACGCGCGACACCCTGCTCTTTGTGGGCGATTACATCGACCGCGGCCGGCACGCTTTCGAAGTGGTCGAACGGCTGATCAGCCTGAAAAACCGGTATCCCGGCATCATCCTGCTGAAGGGCAACCACGAGGACATGCTGCAGCACTATCTCGCCGGCGAGGACAAACTGAGTTATCTTTCCAACGGCGGCCGCCAGACGCTGGAGAGCTACCTGCGGCACAAACGGTCGGGGGAGGGTTTCCCCATCCCGCAGACGCACCTCGATTTTTTCCATTCCCTGGCCCTCTACCACCAGACGGAGCGCTACATCTTCGTACATGCGGGCCTGAAGCCCAAGGTTCCCCTGGAACGTCAGGTGCCCGAAGACCTGCTCTGGATCCGCGAGCGCTTCATCGGCTCGCATTACGATTTCGGCAAAACCGTGGTATTCGGCCACACGCCTTTTCCGGCGCCTTTCGTGGACACCAACAAAATCGGCATCGACACCGGTGCCGTATACGGCCGCCAACTGACCTGCGTGCAGCTGCCCGAGCTGGTGTTTTATGCCGCCGGGTAGATGCACCGCGGGCGCTGAAACGAACGCCATGAGATCCGCAAGCCTGCACAGACTGATCGGCGTGATCGCCGCCGTGGCCGTATTGTTGTCTTTTCATGATGCCGGCGCCTATGTTCTGCCGGGGCCGTACCTGGTTTCGCGCATGCTGCGCAGCATGGGCAGAACCACGGCGCTGCTGGTCGTGCAAAAGCAGATCATTTACGGCCTAGGCGAAAACCAGCCGCCTCCTGAAATCCACGAGACCCTGCGCTTCCAGTTTCCCAATCGTTTTCGCGCCGACAGTTCGACCGACAGCACCAAGCGCATATACGTCCAGGCCGATGCACAGGTACTGACCCTTCTGGACGGCCGCGTGGCCACCGCCGACAGCCGTGCGGAACTTTACAAGGACCTGCTGTTGTACCGCGACCGCGACCTGCTGACCGCACGGCTCGCGCGTACCGGCGTCGACATTAACGTTTCGAGCCTGGGCCATGACGGCCCGCGGGTCTTTTTCGTGGTGGGTGCCGCTTTCCCGGACACCGCCACACCGCAGCTTTGGATCGACAAGCAGACCTTTTTGCCGCTGCGCTGGATCGTGGGTTCACAGGCACTATCCGAAGCCCAGCCGCGACTGGAGTTCCGCTACCTGAAGTGGACGCAGGTCGGAGAAGGCTTCTGGTATCCGTTGCGCATCGAATGTTACCGCAATGAGACGCTGATCCGCGAAATCCGGGTCGACAGCACCCGCTTGAACGTGACGTTTGGCCGCGACCTGTTCGACATTGCGGCACTGAAATCGGGCCTGGCCGAAACCTCCGAACCCGCAGTGCACGCCGCACCACGGCCGGAAATGGATGAGGTCCGCAAAACCATCGAAGAATTCAAGAAAATCTACCACTGACAGGGCCTGCAATGCCGGAAGGCGCCAAAATCGCTTTCCAAAAGGGCGACGGTATGCTACCTGTCGCAAGAGGATTCCGGCATATATAATCTGCCAACGTGCTGCCAAACAATCTGATGTGATTTAACCTTGACGGACTCGTAAAAAGTTATTTTGAGCGACATTCAAGCCTTTGCGGAAAAAGCGCTGTGAAGGGTTGAGCGTTTAAATCCCAAGCTGCTTGAGGAGCTTGCGGCGAGTTTTTGGGATTTAGAGAAGCCCTGATACAGCTCCCGCAAAGGCTTGCGGAGCGAAAAATTAGACTTTTTACGGAATCATCAACCTTAGGGAGCCTCATGATCTGCAATTCAAAGTTTATTTTTGTTACCGGCGGCGTGCTGTCGTCGCTGGGCAAAGGGCTGGCATCGGCGGCCATCGGTGCCCTGCTCGAAAGCCGCGGCCTTTCGGTTACCATCCAGAAACTCGATCCGTACATCAACGTCGATCCGGGCACCATGAACCCGTTTCAGCACGGCGAGGTCTTTGTCACCGACGACGGCACCGAAACCGACCTCGACCTGGGGCACTACGAGCGCTTCACGCACGCCAAGCTGGGCCGCGACAACAACTACACCTCGGGCAAGATCTACCACGCCGTGATCACCAAGGAGCGGCGGGGTGACTACCTGGGCGGCACGGTGCAGGTCATTCCGCACATCACCGACGAGATCAAGTCCAGCATCCTGCGCGTGGCGGACAAAGTCGACATCGTGATCGTCGAAATCGGCGGCACCATCGGCGACATCGAAAGCCTGCCCTTTCTGGAGGCCATCCGCCAGTTCAAGGCCGACGTCGGCAAGGAAAACGTGCTTTACATCCACCTGACCCTGGTGCCCTATGTGGGCACGGCCGGCGAACTCAAGACCAAACCCACGCAGCACAGCGTCAAGGAGCTGCGCAGCATCGGCATCCAGCCGGACATTCTTCTGTGCCGCACCGACCGCTACCTGTCCCAGGAGATCAAGCGCAAGATCGCGCTGTTCTGCAATGTGGGCGTGGAAGAAGTGATCACCGCCAAGGACGTCGAATGCATCTACGAAGTGCCGCTGGTCTTTCACAACGAGGGCCTGGATGACCGCATCGTGGACATTCTGCATATCTGGACGCGCGCGCCGCGCCTGGAGGCCTGGGAACAGCTGATCCAGCGATACAAGACGCCGCGGCACGACGTAACCATCGCCATCGTGGGGAAATATGTGGATCTGACGGAATCCTACAAGAGCCTGAACGAGGCGCTCTACCACGGGGGCATCGCCAACGAAGCGCGTGTGCAGTTGAAATTCGTGGATTCAGAAACCATTACGCCGCAAAACTGTGCCGAGCTGCTCACACCGGCGGACGGCATCCTGGTGCCGGGAGGGTTCGGTTCCCGCGGCATCGAAGGCAAAATCTGCGCGGCGGAATTTGCGCGCGAAAAAAAAATCCCCTATTTCGGCATCTGCCTGGGCATGCAGATCGCGGTCATCGAGTTCGCGCGCCACGCCGCCGGCATGCCCGACGCGCATAGTTCGGAATTCGACCCGCAGACGCCCCACCCTGTGATCTATCTGATGAAGGAATGGCTGGACGAGAAAACAGGCACCGTCCAGCACCGCGACGTCAACTCGGACAAGGGCGGCACCATGCGGCTGGGGGCTTACCCCTGCAATCTGAGCCCAGACACCATCGCCTTGCGCGCCTACGGCATGCAAAAAATCTCGGAGCGCCACCGCCACCGTTACGAATTCAACAACACCTACGCGGAAAAGCTCCAAAACGCGGGGCTGGTGATCAGCGGCACGTCGCCTTCCGGCGACCTGGTGGAAATCATCGAACTGCGCGAACACCCCTGGTACCTGGGATGCCAGTTTCACCCGGAGTTCAAATCGCGCCCCATGAACCCGCACCCGCTGTTTAAAAGCTTCATCGCCGCCGCGGTGCGCCAGGCCTCAGCGCGCCCCCGCGGCACCGGCTGACACCCGTTCAGCAGCCGCCATCGTATCCTCTCAAAAAACCGCCGGTAACGGGTCGCCACACGGGGCATGCGTGTCTCGCGGAAGCGGCACTCTCCCGATGGCAAGGCCAAAAACGGTCCGCGGCCGGCACTTTCAGCTTTGCCGCCGCACAATCTCTTCGACTTTGTCCAGTGCCTGGTCGAGGTGCTGCGGCTGGCTGCCGCCGGCCTGGGCCATGTCGGGCCGCCCGCCGCCGCGGCCGCCCACCACCGCCGCCGCCTGGCTGATGATCCGGCCGGCATGATAGCGCCCCACAAGGTCCTTGGTCACCAGCGCGATCAGCAGCGCCTTGCCGCCCGCGCGGCTGCCCAGCACGATCACCCCGCTCTTGATTTTCTCCTTGAGCCGGTCCCCCATCTCGCGCAGTGCCGCCGGAGAATCCGCCGCCACCTTTTTCACCAGCAGGCGCGTGCCGTCGATCTGTCGCACACTGTCCAGCACATCGCCCATGGACTGCGCGGCGAGCTGCATGCGCAGCTGCTGCACTTCTTTTTCCAGGTGTTTCTGGGCGGCCATTATTTTCCCGATCCGCTGGACCACCGCTGCCGGCGCCTCGCGGGTCATGTGCGCGATGGCCTGCACCGCGGCATCGGTCTGCTGAATGTGCACCATGGCCGCTTCACCGGTCAGGGCCTCGATGCGGCGCACGCCGGAGGATACACTGGCTTCGGAAACAATCTTGAACACACCGATATCCCCGGTGCGTTGCGTATGCGTACCACCGCACAGTTCCCGGCTGAACTCGGCCAGGGAAATCACGCGCACCCGTTCGCCGTACTTTTCTTCGAACAGCGCCGTTGCGCCGGATGCAATGGCGCTGTCCATGTCCGTTTCACGGATATCCACCGCCACGTTTTGGCGGATGCGCCGGTTGACCAAAATTTCGATCTCTTCCAGCGCCGCGGTTTCCACCTGTGCAAAATGTGTAAAATCGAAGCGCAGGCGATCGGGCGCCACCAGCGAACCGGCCTGCTTGACGTGGTCTCCCAGCACCTTGCGCAGCGCCCAGTGCAGCAGGTGCGTGGCCGTGTGGTTGCAGGCCGTCGCCGCCCGCCGCCGGGCATCGACCTGCAGTGTCAGCCGGTCCCCCGGACGGACACGGCCGGCGGTCACCCTGCAGCGGTGCACCACCAGTCCGGCGGGATCTCTGACGGTATCTTCAATGCGCAGCTCCCCGTTTTCGCCCACCGCCTTACCGCGGTCCCCCACCTGGCCGCCGGCTTCGGCGTAAAAGGGCGTGACGTCGCAGACCATCTCGACCATATCCCCGGCCTGCGCCGCATCCAGCTCGCGCCCGTCGTGCACCAGGGCGAGCACCGTGGCCGGCGCAGACAGCTGCTCATAGCCGCAGAACTCCGTGAAGCGGCCGGCGGCCGTCAATTTTTTAAAGGCTTCGACGGTCGCGGCAAAGGTGCTCACCTGACGCGAGCGCTCGCGCTGATGCTGCATGTTGCGTTCGAAGCCGTCCATGTCCAGCTGCATGTCTTCGTCGCGCACCACATCGCGCACGATGTCCACCGGAAAGCCGTAGGTGTCGTAAAGCTTGAAAATCAGACCGCCGGGCACCACTTTCCGTCCATCGGCCTTGAGTTCCGCCAGCGCATCGTTGAGCACGCGCAGGCCGTGGTCCAGGGTTTCGAAAAAGCGCACTTCCTCGTTTTTAATCACACTGCTGACAAAAGCCCTGGCGTCGGCAAGCTCGGGATAGGCGGACTGCATGATGTCGAAGACCACACCGGCGGTGCGGTGCAGAAAGGGCTCCGTCAGGCCGATGTTGCGGCCGTAGCGGATGGCCCGGCGCATGATGCGCCGCAGCACGTATCCGCGGCCCTCGTTGGCGGGCAGGATGCCGTCGGCGATCAGAAAAACGGCGGCCCGGCTGTGATCGGCGATGACTTTCATGGCCACGTCGGCCTGCTTAGACTCCTTTCGGCCGACACCGGCCAGCATTTCGGCCTGTTGCATGACCGGCCGGATCAGGTCCGTGTCAAAGTTTGTGGGGACCTTCTGCACGATGGACGCCATCCGTTCCAGTCCCAGGCCGGTGTCGATGCTCGGCTTGGGCAGCGGCGTCATGTTCCCGTCGGCATCGCGATTGAACTGCATGAAGACCAGATTCCAGATCTCCAGAAAACGGTCGCATTCGCAGCCCAGCGCACAGTCCGGTTTGCCGCAGCCGTGTTCGGCGCCACGGTCGATGTGAATTTCGGAACAGGGCCCGCAGGGACCGGTATCCCCCATGGACCAGAAGTTGTCGGCTTCGCCGAAACGCACGATACGTTCGGCCGGCACCCCGATCTGTTTCTGCCAGATGTCGAAAGCTTCATCGTCATCCAGGTAAATGGATACCCACAGCTTGTCGGCCGGCAGACCGTACCCGTTGGTCAAAAGGTCCCAGGCGAACTCTGTGGCTTTTTCCTTGAAGTAATCGCCGAAGGAAAAATTCCCCAGCATTTCAAAGAAAGTATGATGCCGCGCCGTGTAGCCGACATTTTCCAGATCGTTGTGCTTGCCGCCGGCGCGCACGCACTTCTGCGAACTGGTGGCCCGCACATAGGACCTTTTTTCCTCCCCCAGAAAGGTGCGCTTGAACTGCACCATACCGGCATTTACAAAAAGCAGCGTCGGGTCATCCTGGGGCACCAAAGAGGAGCTCCTGACAATCTGATGTCCATGCTTTTTAAAATAGTCCAGAAACTTGCTGCGAACCTCGTTACCTGTCATCGCGCTCTCCAACACCCCCTGCTCACTTTGTTTTCCCGGTTTACGCCTCTTGGGATGGTGCTTCGGCCGCCGCGGGTTCCGTTTCACGCACCAGCCCCAGGGCAGTGCGCACCTCGCCGTAAACGGCACTGAAAATGTCCGGATTGTCCCGCAGAAAATTCTTGACGTTCTGGCGCCCCTGGCCGATGCGTTCGCCCTTGTAGGCATACCACGAACCGCTTTTCTCAATGCTGCCGGTGGCCACACCCATGTCGATCAGATCGCCGGCCAGTGAAATGCCCTCACCGTACATGATATCGAATTCGGCGTCTTTGAACGGCGGCGCCAGCTTGTTCTTGACCACCCGCACCCGCGTACGGTTGCCGATGACTTCCTGACCGTCCTTGATGGCGCCGATGCGTCGGATGTCCAGGCGCACCGAGGAATAAAATTTCAGCGCATTGCCGCCGGTGGTGGTTTCCGGATTTCCGAAAACCACGCCGATTTTCATGCGGATCTGGTTGATGAATATCACCGACGTCATGGTCTTGCCGATGGTGCCGGTCAGTTTCCGCAACGCCTGGGACATCAGCCGGGCCTGCAGACCCATGTGCGAATCCCCCATTTCGCCTTCGATTTCGGCACGCGGCACCAGCGCCGCCACCGAATCGATGACCACGATGTCGATGGCGCCGCTGCGCACCAGCATATCGGTGATTTCAAGGGCCTGCTCACCGGTGTCGGGCTGCGACACCAGCAGTTCGTCGCAGTTGACGCCCAGTTTGCGGGCATAGGCCGTATCCAAGGCATGCTCGGCGTCGATGAACGCGGCGATCCCCCCTTGTTTCTGGACTTCAGCCACGGCGTGCAGCGCCAGCGTGGTTTTGCCCGAGGATTCGGGCCCGAAAATCTCGGTGACACGCCCCTTGGGCAGGCCGCCGATACCCAGGGCCTTGTCCAGCGAGACCGAGCCTGTCGAAATCACCGGTACGTCGGCGACGGCGCGGCTGCCCAGCTTCATGATGGCACCTTTGCCGAACTGGCGTTCAATCTGTCCCATGGCGGTTGCCACCGCCTTTTCCCGATCCGCAGAAATACTCACGGCATCCTCCTGTGTTGAAAAACTAATATCCGCCGCTGTCTCACGCACCACCCGCCGGCACCCGCGGCAGCCTGTAGGTGCCACGGGGTGTGTACCGCGCTCCGGCCGGTGTCAGCCGGCTTTCGTACAGTACCAGTGTGTCGGCGCAAAAAGCAAGCGGTGCAAAACCGGAGACCCGTGTCACGGCGTTGACGACCGTCCGTGGATCCGGCCGCGACTTGATCCGCGCCAATGTCAGGTGCCCCTTAAACGCCCGCCGTTCTGCGGGAAAACTTACAGGATCCAGCGCCATCAGTTCTCGATCCAGGCGTTTTTTAAACGCGGCCAGCCCACTGATCGCACCGCCCAATCCGGCCCAGACCACTCGTGCACGCCCAAGCGTCGGAAACGCACCCATACCCTGCAGCACCAGATCAAAAGCCGGTACCCCAAGGGCGCTTTCCCCGACCAGCGCCGCCACCTGCGGCAGCATGCCGGACGGAATCTCCCCCAGAAAACGCAAGGTCAAATGGACGTTTCCCACCGGCACCCAGCGCGCCCGGAGGTGCTGCTGGCGCAGCTGTTGCTGGAGGTCCGCCAGGGTGCCCCGGACGTTCTCCGGCAGATCCAACGCGATAAAAGCCCTGATCTTTTCGGCCAAGCGCCCCGATCCTTTTTGTGCCACCCGCGGCACCGCAGTTCATTGCGGCAGCGTAAACTGCGGCGCACCCAGCAGAAACTGCCCCCCGGAGATCCTCTGCTTCAGTTCCTCGGCAATTTCGCGCGCCTTGACGACACTGGACAGCGGCACGCTGGGAATCTGCTTTCCTTTGAACTGGATGCTGCCGCTCTTGAGTTCGGCGTAGCTCACCATGCCGTGGCTGTGCGCGCGCCCCTTGGGATAGTCGTTGCCGTAATCGACGATCTGGGTGAACAATTCTTCGTCCGCAACACCCGTAAAACGCGCCAGGTCTTCATTGAGAATGGGGATCGGCACCCCGACGCCGACGGCCAGCGAACATCCGTAGCCCTGGATGCTGACGCCCCTCAGCCATTGCGGCTGCATCTGCTTCAGGTCTCCCATGACCCACAGCGTACCGGCCGGCCGCACGGGCACCCCACGTGCCGTGCGCTCCTGGCCCGGGTTGTGCTGGGTCCCATGCCATGTGACATACCCCTCGCCGCCGCCTAAAAAAATGTGCGTACCCATACCGATGGTCTGGTAAAAGGGGTCGTTGAGCAGGGGGCTGAGCTGCCCGGCGCTGCAGTAATTGGCGTTGGCCGCCATGGGCTTCAGCGCCCCCATATAAGTGTAGATGGTCTTGCGCGTCAGGTTGATGGCGCAATTGTAGTTCTGGTAGGCGTTGCGTGGATTGCACAGCGTGGCCTGCGGAAGGGTCGCGAGGTCGATCTCCTTTTCCAGTTCCTTGCGCGGATAGCAGTCCGTCCCGTAAGAGCGGGCCTTCAGGTGGATCTTTTCGCCGGCCAGCAGATCCTGGATCACGTGCCCGCCGCCGTAGCGGAATTCCCCCGGATAAACCTTGTTCAAAGGATCGTCGCTGCGCGGTTCGGTAGCCCCGATATAACAGTCTACGGCGGCAATACCGGCGTAGGCCGGCACGTCGTTCAGCCAGACCTGCGAAGCCTTGATGCCCGGCACGGCATGCCCGAAATTGATGAAGGCGCCCGATGAGCACATGGGCGAGAAAGTCCCGGTGGTGACCACATCCACCTGGCGGGCGGCCTCGGCGGCGCCGTTTTCCCTGACGATATCGATCATTTCTTCGGCGGTCACCACGATCACCTCGCCTTTCCGGATTTTGGCGTTGATCTGGGCGTAAGTTTTGCTGACCTTGCTCTTTTTCATTCCTTTTTGCTCTTTTCGGTCGGCGGCTTTTCGGGCGCCTTTGCCGCAGACGCACCGCCTTTTGCACGCGGCTGGCCCACTTCAACCAGTTTGTCGGTAATATTGTTTTTAATCCAGGCCGCATCCCACCACTCGATGGGATTGACAAAGGTTTCATGAACCAGCATGGCGTAATGCAGGTGGTCACCGCCGGCCAGGCCGGTGGAGCCGGTCAGGCCCAGGATGTCCCCTTTTTTCAGCATCTGGCCGGCTTGCACGTCGATGCGGCTCAAGTGGGAATAGGAGCTGAACAAACCAAAGCCGTGGTCGATGACCACGGTGTTGCCGTAAATGCCGACGCGGCCCGTAAAGGCCACCCGGCCGGCATTGGCCGCCGGCACCTTGGCATTGGCCAGCGAAGCCAGGTCCGCCCCCAGGTGCACCTGGTGGTCGACGATCTTCCCTTTATAAAGGTACGCCCGGTGGTCGGCAAAGCCGGCCCGCGGCGCAGAATTGGGCAGACGCTCGAAAATCCCATGCCAGTACATGTGCGGGTCGCTCTTTTTGCCCAACGCCACCAGTTGATCGTAGTTGGCCTGGCGCAATTTGCCGTTGACGGCAAGAAACATGTCGATCAGCGGCTGTCCCGCCGGATGCGGCACGTACTCCTCGAACTCGGGCATCTTGCGCTGCAGAAAACTATCCGAAATCCGGATGGTGTCTTTGCGGAAGCGCTTTCTCTTGATGTGATAGTAGAACCCTGCCCGTGCCCGGTTGCCGGCGGTGTCGGTCGCCGTCACGAAAAGTTTGGTGCCGGAGCCCTGGCGGTAGTCCAGCGCAATAAAGGCCAGGTAGATTTGACGGTCTCGGTAGTACCCGCTGGCGCCGGGGAAAAAATTCTTCCCCACCTGTACGCCGCTGGCGGGACAGTCTTCGGAGAGCTTGTAGATCACCAGACCGGCGCCGCCCTGGGTAATGTTGTGGGCCCGGCTGAGCACCGCGATGCGCGGCGGCCGCGTATCGATGCGGATTTTCTTCTCCAGGCGGGCAAGATTCCCGTGCAGCCAGTTGCGCCATGCATAGTCGCGTACACTGACACGCAGCACGGCCGGCCCGTCGGAGATACCCAGCTTGCGTTTGTCGATCTTGAAGCGCTGGGTGACGGTATGCACTTCACCGCCGCCGATAAAGCCGGCCGACGGGAAATGCCTGGCGATCAGTTCATGATCTTTGCCGTCCTTGGTCAGCACAACCGACAGGCTGCGGATACCGCTTTTTTGATCGCCGGCCGTCAGCACGATTTCTTTCATCGCACCCACGGCCGCATCATCCGGCGACAGGGCCAGGGTCGGCTTCTCAGCTTCGAATTTGATCCACCAAAGCAGCGCCAGCGGGACCAGAATTATCACCGCCAGGATGAGCACCAATCGCGATTTGAAACTTTTTTTTCTGCCCAGCAATTTCCGTACCGCTCCTTTTTCGCCAGATTCATGGGAACGTGAACAATAACAGCAATAAATCCCCTGATCAAGGCCTGTTTTGGGCTTTTTCGTTTCTTGACTTTTGTCCTTTTGCAGGATAAATCAAAGAAAGAATCAAAGCTTTCGATGGGACCGAACCGGAGATTGCAAATAATTGCGTATCACGAATGGAATGTTATTTTTCCCCAATATTATTTTCCGGTTAAGTACAGGATAAGCCCAGCAGTGATGAATTCAATTTTTTCAGGTTGCCTTGATGCGCAATCTCTAATTCGTAAATTCTAATGGTTTCAACTTACGGGCCGGGCATTTCCGAATTTGCACACGCGACACAATGACAAAGGGGAATGGCCCCGCCTATAGCACAGTTTTGGATAAAATGAACCCCGAGAAACGCGCTTTTGAAATCGACGGCATTCCCGTGGGACAGGGCCAGCCCCTGCTGCTGATCGCCGGCCCTTGTGTCATCGAGAGCTACGAAATGACACTGAAGATCGCAAAATATCTTCAGGGTGTCACCCGTAAACTGGGACTCGCCTTGATTTTCAAGGCATCCTTCGACAAGGCCAACCGCACGTCCATCGAATCTTTCCGGGGGCCGGGGATCGGCCGGGGCCTGGAGATCCTCATGCAGGTCAAAAGAGAACTCGATATCCGGGTATTGTCGGATGTGCACACGCCGGCGCAGATCGAAGCCGCCGCCGAGGTTCTGGACGTCATCCAGATACCGGCGTTTCTGTGCCGCCAGACCGACCTTGTCCTGGCAGCCGCGCGCACGCAGAAACCGCTTAACATCAAAAAGGGACAGTTCCTGGCGCCCTGGGACATGGCCAACGTGGTGCAGAAAGCCGCTTCCACCGGCAACGCACGGATCCTGATCACCGAACGCGGCGCCATGTTCGGGTACAACAACCTGGTGGTCGATTTCCGCTCTATCCCGATCATGCAAAAGACGGGCTTTCCGGTCATTTTCGACGCCACCCACAGTATTCAGCTGCCTGGCGGGGCCGGTACGCAGTCCGGCGGACAGCGCGAATTTGCGCCGCCGTTGGCACGTGCGGCCGTGGCGGCCGGTGCCGACGGCGTTTTCATGGAGGTACATCCCGATCCGGACCACGCGCTCTGCGATGGGCCGAACTCCCTGCGGCTCGAGGCGGTGGGCGACCTGCTTTCCCAGCTGATTGCGGTTAAAAATGTTTTGTCAAACCACCAACAGTGATTATAGTCTGTTCATCAAAAATGGCAACCGGCCGGAAAGGCTGTAGCCGGATGGATATCGCCGAAAGACTCGGACGCATTGAACTGCTGATTCTCGACGTGGACGGCGTGTTGACCACGGGTGAGGTCGTTTTCAACGGCCGGGGCGATGACATCAAGGCCTTCAATGTCAGAGACGGATTTGGCATGCGCCTGCTGCAGGCGGCGGGCATACAGATCGCAATTGCAACCGGCAGGAAGTCTGAAGCTCTGGCACGGCGATGCCGGGAGCTGGACATCGATCTGGTTTTCGACGGCTTGCGGGACAAGGCCGCGGTAATCGGGCCGCTTACCGCGCGTACCGCCGTCGACCCCGGACGTATGGCGTTTATGGGCGATGACCTGCCGGATATTGCACTGATGAAGCGTGTGGGTCTGGCCATCGCGGTGGCCGATGCCCACCCGCTGGTACGGCAGGAGGCCCATGTGACCACGCGTGCCAAGGGCGGCCGGGGGGCCGTGCGCGAGGTATGCGAACGCCTGCTTGAGGCCCGGGGAAAATGGCAGCAGGCAGTTGAAAGATTTGTCCGATGAATTATATCAGCACCTCCAAAAAACTCCGAATCGCCTTGATCGTGGTCATGGTGGCGATCCTGGGCGGTGTGGGAGCGGTATTTCTGAATTACCGTACGGACAGCCAGCCATCCCATGACCGGCCGGTGGTACGCCAGGAATCCAAGGCGGATGTTTCACTGGGCAAAATCCACCAGGTTTCCACGCGTGACGGCATCGTCCAGTGGAGCCTGGATGCCCAGTCGGCCCAGGTGCAGCAGAAAAAGAATATTGTCACCTTGAAAAAAATTGCCGTGACCTTTTTCCTGAAAAACGGCCAGCAGGCCCATCTGACCGCGGACGAGGGCGTGCTGCGGGCGGATTCCAGCGACATGGACGTGTATGGCAATGTCGTGCTGCACTACGACAATTTCGTTCTGGAAACGGACATGCTCAAGTACCGGCACAAAAAGCGCCTGGTATTCACCGACACACCGGTCTTGATTTCCGACAACCTGTCCCGGCTGATGGCGGATTCGGCCTCTTTCGACCTGAATTCCACCAAAAGCGATTTCAAGGGTAATGTCGAGGGATTTCTCAGTGGTCAATTCAAGCTGTAGCCTTAAATGGGCGAAAATAGCAGTAGGCCTCGTCTTGGGTATGTTGCTGTTTCAGATTCCGCCGGCCGCCAGGGGCGACGAAAAGCCGCTGACACCGGACGGTCTGACCGGTGCCAACAAGATCCACATTACATCCGACCGGCTGGAATCTCTGCCAAACCAAAACGTTGCCGAATTTATCGGCAACGTGCGGGTGACCCAGGGGCAGACCATCATCACCTCGGACCGCTTGAAGATATACTACCGTGACAGCCTGGGCTCTAAAAAGAAAGTCAAGAGCGGCGAAAATGCCATCCGGAAAATTATCGCCCGCGGTCACGTGATCATCAAAATCGACGGCCGCATCGCCGTTGCCGATCAGGCCGAGTACCAGCCCGAGTCCGGCATCGTGATCCTGACGGGCAAGAATTCCAAAATCAGCCAGGGCGCCAATTTCGTGGCGGGCGAAAAAATTACCTATTACCGCAAGTCCAGCCGCATCACGGTTCAGCGCAGCGGCAACAAACGCGTCGAGGCCGTTTTCTTTTCGAACGGCCAGAACCCGGTGCTGCCGGCCAAGGGGACTCCAAAAAAGAAATAGAAGATATGCCGGCAAAGATGCCGCCTGAAGGTGCAAGTGGCCAAACTGTCTCTGCAAAATATGGTGAAGATCTACGGTGGGCGGAAGGTCGTCAACGCCGTCAACCTGAACGTGGTCAGCGGCGGAATCGTGGGGCTGTTGGGCCCCAACGGTGCCGGCAAGACGACGACTTTCTACATGGCCATCGGCATGATTCATCCGGACGGTGGCAAAGTTTACCTGGATGGCCAGGAGATCACCGATTACCCCATGCATATCCGGGCGCGCCGGGGAATCGGGTACCTGCCCCAGGAAAACTCGGTATTCCGCAAACTGACGGTGCGGGAAAATCTCATCGCCATTCTGGAGCAGATGCCGCTTTCCAAACTGGACATGATCGAACGCAGCGATGCACTGTTGGAAGAACTCGGCATCCGGCGCCTGGCCGACCAGAAGGCCAGTGTGCTTTCGGGCGGTGAACGCCGACGGCTTGAAATTTCACGTGCCCTGGCCACCAACCCGGTTTTCATGCTGCTGGACGAACCTTTTGCCGGCATCGATCCACTGGCGGTAATCGACATCAAGGCGATCATCGAACAGCTGAAAAAAAAGAACATCGGGATCCTTATTTCGGATCACAACGTCCGGGAGACGCTCAAGGTCTGTGACGAGGCTTATATCCTGAACAACGGTGAGGTAATCGAATCCGGACCGCCGGAAAAAATTGCGGCCAGCGAAGTCGCCCGCCGCATCTACCTGGGAAACGAATTCTGTCTTTAGTATGGCACTTGAACTTCGACAACAGCTCAAACTGACCCAACAGCTGATCATGACGCCGCAACTGCAGATGGCGATCAAGCTGCTGCAGCTGTCGCGTCTGGAGTTGGTCGATGCCATTCGCCAGGAGCTCGAAGAAAATCCGGTGCTGGAGGAGATGTCTGAAGCTTCGGCGGAGGAACCCGACGGCATCGACAATAAGAGCGCGGACAAATCCGATACGGTTGACGAAGTCAAAATCGAAGAGCGCATGCCCGACGATGTCGACTGGAGCAACTACATCGACGAATACAACACGCCCGGGCGGATGAACCGCGAGACAGAGCGCCGCGATGCTCCCAGTTACGAGTCCTTTATCGCCCGCAAGGAATCCCTGCAGGACCACCTGCTCTGGCAGCTGCTGATGGCCGCACCTTCGGAAGAAGAGGAGCGCATCGGCAGCCTGGTTATCGGCAACCTTAACGCCGACGGTTACCTGGACACATCGGTGGAAGAAATCGCCAAGGCGGTCCCCTGTGACCCGCAGGATGTGGAAACCCTGCTCCGGCTGATGCAGACCTTCGATCCCGTCGGCATATGCGCCAGGGATTTAAAGGAGTGCCTCATGATCCAGGCACGCCACCTGGGCCTCGACAACACCCTGGTGACGGATATCGTCAAAAATCACCTCAACCTTCTTGAAACCAGGAACCTCAAGGCCCTCAGCCGGGCTTTGAAGATCAACATACGGGACGTCGTTGCGGCCGTCGACATCATCAAGCAGCTGGAGCCAAAACCAGGCCGGCTTTTCAACGATGAAGAGGCCCAACATATCATCCCCGATATTTATGTCTACAAACTGGAGGACGAATTTGTCATCTGGCTCAACGATAACGGCATGCCGAGGCTGAGGGTGAACGCTTATTACAAGCGGGCTCTGAGCGGCAGTGACAAAATCTCCGAAAAAACGCGCGAATATGTGCAGGAAAAGATGCGCTCCGCCACCTGGTTGATCCGCAGTATTCATCAGCGCCAGAAAACCATTTACCGGGTCATGGAGAGCATCCTGAAATTCCAGCGTGAATTTTTTGAAAAGGGGGTCTCGCACTTGAGGCCCATGGTACTGCGCCACGTGGCCGAAGACATCGGCATGCACGAATCAACGATCAGCCGCGTTACCACCAACAAGTACGTACACTGCCCACAGGGCATTTTCGAACTGAAGTTCTTCTTCAACAGCTCCATCAGCAGGGTGCACGGCGGGTCCGTGGCATCGGTGAGCGTGCAGGACAAGATCCGCCAGATCATCGAAAGCGAAGACAGCCGCAAACCGTACAGCGACAACCAGATTTCCGAAATCCTGAAAAAATACAACATCAATATCGCCCGTCGGACGGTGGCCAAGTACCGTGAAATGCTGAAGGTGCTGCCATCCAGCAAGCGCAGAAAGTACTGAGTGCTGGTCATGACTTTTAATCTGCCGTGGGGTACGAACCTCTTTGCGAATGTATTTTTGACAAAGGAGACCTGATTCATGCAAACTTCGGTAACCTTTAAAAACGTCGATTCTTCAGAAACCCTCAAGGCATACGTCAGCAACAAGCTGGACCGCTTCGACAAATACCTGAACAATCCCGCCGAGGCCAACGTTGTGCTGTCCGTGGAAAAATTTCGGCATATCGCCGAAATCAATTTATCCGGCGACCGCCTGAGTATCGTCGGCAAGGAAGAAACCAGCGACATGTACTCGGCCATCGACATGGCGCTGGACAAACTGGAAAAACAGATCAAAAAAAGCCGCGAAAAAGTCAGAAGCCGCAGGGCCGACATGCGCGGCAGGTTAAATGAAATTCCAGACCGGGAACCGTCTGCGGCCGAGGACCGCGAGCGCCACATCCAGGTGAAAAATATCGACTATAAACCCATGGACGTCGAAGAGGCGGCCATGCAGATGGACCTGATGGATGACAGCTTCATGGTTTTCACCAACGCGCGCACCGACCGGGTGAACGTCCTGTACCGCCGCAGGGACGGAAACTACGGCCTGATCCAGCCCAGGAAATAGGAACGCGGCCAAGCGCCGGTGCGCCTTCCACGACCAGACAGCCGGGCGGCGCAACAAAGAAGAACACCCTTGCACGGTGAACATGGATGAAAATACTCGATGCCCTGAAAAAAGAGGCCATTCGGGTCGGCCTGCGCGCCGGCGACAAGCAGGGCGTGATCCGGGAGTTGGCCGAACCGCTGGCCGCCATCGCCGGCCTCGATGCATCTGAACTGGCGACCGTACTGCTTGAGCGCGAACAACTGGGCAGCACGGGTATCGGCGGCGGTATCGGTATCCCGCACGGCAAACTGAAACACCTGGATTCCCTGCTGCTGGGATTCGGCGTCAGCCGTAAAGGGGTTGATTTCGATTCCATCGACGGCAAGCCGACACACATATTTTTTCTGCTGGTGACGCCGGAGAACTCGACCGGCCTGCACTTGAAGGTGCTTGCCAGGATATCGAAAATCTTAAAGGACGAGCCCTTTAAAAACCGCCTGCTCAACGCCGCTGATCCGGATGCGGTGTATGCCATCATCCAGGAATATGACGAGGAGTTCTAGACAACGCGGCAGCTGCGCGAATGCCGGCCTCTTGGCAAAAAAAACGTGACCCTGAATAAACTTATGATCATCACCGGGTGTTCCGGTGCCGGCAAGCACACCGCCATGGCGGCTTTCGAGGACGCCGGGTATTACTGTATCGACAACATGCCGGTTGCCCTGCTGAGCGGATTTGTCGAGCTGCTGGCCAAAGACGATTTCGGCGCCAGCGGTTTTGCCTTTGTCATGGATCTGCGGGAACCGGGCTTCCCCGAACGCTGCCGGCCTGTTTTTCAGGGCTTGAGGGATCGCGGTCTGGGTGTTGAAATTCTCTTTCTGGAGGCTGAAGATGACGTCCTGCTGCAGCGCTTCAGCCAGACCCGGCGCCCGCATCCGATTTCGCACAGCAGACGGCTGATTGAAAACATCAGCGCTGAAAAGGCGCTTTTGCAGCCCCTGAAGCGCGACGCGGATCGGGTTATCGACACATCCTGTTTCAGCGTGCACAACCTGCGGGCCGTTATCGGCGATCTTGCCGAAAAGCACCGGCACGGGGCGTACATGCGCGTCCAGGTGCTGTCTTTCGGCTTCAAGTACGGCATTCCCATCGATGCCGACCTGATTGTCGATGTCCGTTTCCTCGACAACCCTTACTTCGTACCGGACCTCAGGGATTTGAACGGCCGCAGCGCGGATATCCGGGAATACCTGTTCGCATTGCCGGAAACCAGCGCTTTTCTGGAGCGTTACCTTGGGCTGCTGGATTTCCTGATGCCGCTCTACCAAAAGGAGGGCAAGCGTTACCTGACGGTGGCCGTAGGGTGCACCGGCGGGCGGCACCGCTCCGTGGCGATCGCCGAGGCCATTTTCAGTCACCTGAAATCATCTAATGCGGGCATCGCCATCACTCATCGCGATATCGACCGATAGGACGATGGACACAGGCCTGCGGCTCAAGCCGCGGCAAAAACGAAAAAGAAACCGGGAAAATTATGATCGGTCTGGTTGTCGTCACCCACAGAGATCTGGCCGCGGCGTTGCTCGATGCAGCAACGTCCATTCTCGGCCAGCGGCCCGAATTGGTTTGTGCGGTTTCCATCGACCTCAATGAAAGCGCGGAAAAACTGCGCCGCAGAATCCGCGACGGCATTAAAACGGTCAATCGCAACCGTGGCGTGCTGATTCTGACGGATATGTTCGGCGGAACGCCTTCCAACCTGAGTTACTCCTTTCTGGAGGAGGGCAAAGTCGATGTGATCTGCGGCGTGAACCTGCCGCTGCTCATCAAGGCCGTCAGTACCCGGGAAAACCAGCCCATGACCGAACTGGTGACCTTGCTCGAGGCTTTCGGAAAGGAGAGCATTTCAGTGGCCAGCAGGATTCTCAAGGGCAACAAACGCAACTGAAAGCGTTTCAACAGCACATACATAACTAAAACGTTAAAGGAGATTGACGATGGGTATAAAACTCGGCATCAACGGATTTGGCAGAATCGGCAGGATGGTGTTCCGGGCAGCGCTCGCGCGTCCCGAAATCGAGGTTGTGGCGGTGAACGACCTGACGGATGCCGCCACCATGGCGCATCTGCTGACCTATGACTCGGTACACGGCAAACTGACCGCTTCCGTCAGTGCCCGCGATGGGGCCATCGACGTCGACGGCCGCTCGGTCAGGATTACGTCCGTCAAAGACCCCGCCAGCATCGACTGGAGCAGCATGGGTGTGGATATCGTGGCGGAATGCACCGGTCTTTTCCGGGATCGTGAAAACGCCGCCAAACACCTGACCGCGGGTGCGCGCAAGGTCATCATTTCAGCCCCGGCCAGCAACCCCGACATCACCATCGTCATGGGCGTCAACTCCAACCAGTACGACCCCCGCCAACACCACGTGCTCTCCAATGCGTCCTGCACAACCAACTGCCTGGCACCGGTGGCCAAGGTCCTGCTGGAGAATTTCGGTCTGCGGCACGGGCTGATGACCACTATCCACTCCTATACCGGCGATCAGCGGCTGCTCGACTTTCCGCACAAAGACCTGCGCCGTGCCCGGGCGGCGGCCCTGTCGATGATCCCGACGACCACCGGCGCGGCCCGCGCCGTGGCGCTGGTCCTGCCGGAGCTGACCGGGAAGCTCAACGGCCTGGCCATCCGGGTCCCCACACCCAATGTTTCCATCGTCGACCTGGTGGTGTCTGTGGAAAAATCCGGGGTCAGCGCCACCGAAGTCAACGACGCCCTGAAAGAAGCCTCCCAGGGCGTTTTGGGTGGTATTCTGGGGTTCTCCGACATTCCGCTGGTTTCTACCGACTACAACGGCTCACAGCTGTCTTCCATCGTCGACGGCCCCACCACGCATGTCATCGACGATATGGTCAAGGTGCTGTCCTGGTACGACAACGAAACCGGGTATTCCCACCGCATGGTCGACTTGGCGGTTATGATCGGCGGGCAGCTGTAGGACCCGGGCCTTTCCGGTCAGGGCGCCTAACCGCACGGGGCCGCAACAAACCTATCGGCAAAAACGTCCAAGGAGGGATTCATCCATGCAGCAGCGTACGCCACTGATCGCCGGTAACTGGAAAATGCACAAGACTGTTGACCAGGCGCGCGAAACCGCCCGGCAACTGGCTGCCCTCGCGGCCGATGCCGATGGCGTGGAGGCCATGATCGCCCCGCCGTTCACCGCCCTTGCCCCGGTTGCCGAGGTGCTCGGTCAAGGGCCGGTCCGGCTGGGCGCCCAGAACCTTTTTCACGAAGACGAGGGTGCCTTTACCGGCGAGGTGTCGGCACCCATGCTGGTATCGGCCGGCTGCCGTTATGTCATCATCGGGCATTCCGAACGCCGCCAGTATTTCGGCGAAACGGACCGGACGGTCAACCTGAAAATTGCCGCCGCCCTGCGGGCCGGCCTCAGGCCGATCTTTTGTATCGGTGAATCGGAAACCGAGCGTGAGGCCCAAAAGACTTTTTCCGTGCTTGACAAACAAGTGCGGAAAGGGTTAGAAGGACTTTCCTTGGCGCAGCTTACTCCGCTGGTGATGGCCTACGAACCGGTCTGGGCCATCGGCACCGGCAAGGCGGCGAGCCCGCAACAGGCACAGGAAGTGCACGCTTTCGTGCGTTCGCTGCTGGCGGAAATGTACGATACCGCACTGGCGCAAAGCGTGCGCATTCTTTACGGCGGAAGCGTCAAACCGGCAAATGTACGCGAACTGATGGCACTGGCAGATGTGGACGGCGCACTGGTCGGCGGGGCCAGTCTGGATGCCGGCACGTTCAGCCAGCTCATCAACTATCGAAAGTAAAAGCGCGGCCCGCCAGATCCCGTCGTTGGCCGCATTTAACAGAAACGATGCTTACAATACTCACTATTATACATGTCATCGTCTGTATCGCACTGATTCTGATCGTCCTTTTGCAGAAAGGCAAGGGCGCCGACATGGGCGCCGCCTTCGGTGGGGGCGGTAGCCAGACGCTCTTCGGCAGCAGCGGTGCAGGAACCTTTTTAACCAAAGCGACCACGACGGTGGCTATCGTCTTTATGGTGACGTCGGTTTCCATTGCCTATATTTCCTCACACCGGCAGGGCAAGTCGATCATGGCAAAGGAGCCGGTCACCAAACAGTCAACCGCTGTTCCGGCCGGGGCCCAAAAACCGCTGCCAGCCAAATCCAATGGCAGTGGCCCCAAGCCGCCGGCAAAAACCAAATAGCCGTTTGTTGCCGAAGTGGTGGAACTTGGTAGACACGCTATCTTGAGGGGGTAGTGGGCCACGCCCGTGCCGGTTCAAGTCCGGCCTTCGGCACCATTTTTATATTATCATTTAAGGGGCTTGCGAATTTCGCGGCCCCTTAAATTGTTGGTCATGGGTTGGTCACTACTCTCACCAAAAATATAGGGAAGCCGGACTGAAAATTTTTGGTTGCCGCCGATTTTTCCTTTTTGCATGTGCAGTTTGCAACCGCTTTTCCGCATTTTCGGCAGATTCTTCCCGTTTCAGTTGAATATACAAGACGACTGTTCATTTAAAATGCTTCCCAAGAACATCTTTCACGAACATGCCAGGCGATCTATCCTGGTCAATAATCTTACTGATATCCCTTCGAACTTGCTCTTCCAACCCAAGTTCTTCAGCGGCTTTTATGGCAAAATCAAACGCTGAAAGAACATCGGAACCCGTGATTTCATAACCCCAGCCCTGCGACAGCCAGTGCAGGGAGGCCATGGCAACACCCAATGCAAATTCAGGCTCTTTTTCCAGGTAATCTCTGGCCGACCGGTTCAGGGTCTTTGGGTCGCAGGGGCTCTGGCGGGCGAGTTTCAGGGCCAGCGGCAACATGCCCAGCGACTTCGCTGTGGCAAACCATTTCCCCTCTTCGCCCGGTGTCGCTTGGATTAAATCCTCCAGGATCTGCGATTTTCCCTTCATCGGATACTTTTTGGCGATGTTCCGAAAAGTTGCCAGGTTCGTACCACCCCGGTTCACCGTCAGCCCGTATTGTTGATATGCTTCATCGTAATGCCCGGACGAAAGCAGTATCTCTTCGCAGGTCCGATCGATCATTACAGGGCTGTCGTTCAACCCGCAGGAGGCTTTTGCATATTTGATCGCCTCCCCCTTTTTGCCCATCGCAACCAGGGCGCGTACGCCGTATCTGCGATTATACCAAGAAATATAGGGTGGCAATTCTATAAGGTCCAACAGCTCACGGTACCGGCCGGCTGCCAGCAGGCAGGACAGGCAGGCATCGGTTCCACGGAAATACGAAAACGTCCCTTGCTTGGTTTCCTCCCAGGTTCTCTGGACAACCGGGAGCAGTTCATCAGCCCATTGGGATGCAACTTCGGGTGGCCCGCAGACATCTCCCCACCGTTCACCCAAAACGTCGAGAAAACCCACGCCGTCGTCGTTAAAGGCACCCCAGAGCCGATCCAGCCATTTCTTCCTGGTTTTCTCATCGGCAGGCGCTTCAACCACGACATCGACCAGCACGCCCATGGCATTGTACACGGCAGTGCCCAAAGCACCGGACGAAGAATCGACATGCTGCAGGGCCGGCCACAATTTTTCCATCAATTTGATGGCCCCTTCAGCGCCCAGCAGCGGATCTTTGCGGGCGATCTTTCGGATTTCTGAAACCGCTTCTTTGATCCGTTGACAGGCCAGTCGCGACCCTTTCCATCCGAACGCGTTCGTTCGGAATCTTGATGTGAAGGTCCATTTGTGGGGTTTTGTTTTTTTCATTTGGATCTTTTACATTGTTGTGACCAGCGTTTTCCAACAGCATAATCATCAATAATTGATGTTTACCATTTCCCCCGATAATGGAATATGAATCCAGCTGTCAGCCGGTTTCCCCGTAGCGGCCTCCACAGCCTGTTTATAAGCCAAAAGCTGCCCTGAGTATTTCGCAACAACCGTCTTTGGGTCGTCCCGTGTGGTCTTATCCCTACAACGAAACCTATAAATAATAAAACTTGACTTGTAACACATGATCTGCTAGATTACGAAACTAAAACCGAAAGGAGGCAGATCATGTTAC
>Ga0256841_1000529_pt1 | contig 38976 bp, 41 predicted proteins | sample 356308metaG_FD_185971 | JGI IMG/M metagenome (GOLD analysis project Ga0256841, IMG submission 185971) | Hydrothermal vent microbial communities from Mid Atlantic Ridge, Atlantic Ocean - 356-308 | ecosystem: Environmental > Aquatic > Marine > Hydrothermal vents | place: Atlantic Ocean: Mid...
TGGACAAGATCGTGGGGCCGGGCAACATCTATGTCGCCACCGCCAAGCGCGCCGTCTTCGGCCAGGTGGGAATCGACATGGTGGCGGGCCCTTCGGAGATTCTGATCGTCTGCGACGGCCGCACCAATCCGGCCTGGGTGGCCATGGATCTCTTCTCCCAGGCGGAGCACGACGAAGACGCCCAGGCGATCCTGCTCTGCCCCGACGCCGGTTTCATCGAGCGGGTGGAAGCGGCCATCGACGAGCTGCTGCCTTCGATGGAGCGGAAGGAGATCATCGCCAGCGCGCTACGTAGGCGCGGCGCTCTGATCCGCGTGAAGGACCTGGAAGAGGCGGCCGAGATCGCCAACCACATCGCCCCCGAGCATTTGGAGCTCTCGGTGGAGAACGCCCGCGACTACGCCAAGAAGATCCGCCACGCCGGCGCCATCTTCATGGGGCGCTACACCTCCGAGCCCCTGGGCGACTATTGCGCCGGCCCCAACCACGTGCTGCCCACCAGCCGCACCGCCCGCTTCAGCTCTCCCTTGGGCGTCTACGACTTCCAGAAGCGCAGCAGCCTCATCCTGGTCTCGGAAGAGGGCGCCGACGCCTTGGGGCGCATCGCCTCCACCCTGGCGCGGGGCGAGGGGCTCACCGCCCACGCCCGTTCCGCCGAGTACCGTCTCAAGCCGTGAGCGCGGCCGATCTGGTGCAGCGCTGGGTGCGGCCGGAGATCCGGTCTCTGGACGCCTACTCCGTGCAGGAGGCGTCGGGGCTGATCAAGCTCGACGCCATGGAGAACCCCTACGGCTGGCCCGATTCCCTGCGCCGGCGCTGGCTCGAGCGGCTCAAAGGCGTCTCCGTCAACCGTTATCCCGATCCCGCCGGGCGGGAGTTGGTGGCCGTTCTGCGCCGCGTAATGGAGATTCCCGAAGAGATGGAAGTGCTCCTGGGCAACGGTTCCGACGAGATCATCCAGATTCTCGCCCTGGCGCTGAACGGCCCCGTGCTCTCGGTGGAGCCGGGGTTCGTGATGTACGCCATGATCGCCCGTTTCGTGGGGCGGCCCTACGTGGGCGTACCGCTGCGCCGGGACTTCTCCCTCGACCTGCCGGCGCTGCTGGAGGCCGTGGAGCGCCACCGCCCCGCCCTGGTCTTTCTCGCCCGGCCCAACAACCCCACGGGCAACCTCTTCGACGCCGCCGAGGTCGAGAGGGTGATCGCCGCCGCTCCGGGGCTGGTGGTGATCGACGAGGCCTACAGCCCGTTCACCGAGGCCACCTTCATGCGGCGGCTGGGCGAATTCCCCAACCTGGTGGTGATGCGCACCCTCTCCAAGCTGGGGCTGGCCGGGCTGCGGCTGGGTTATCTGGCCGGCTCCCCCGAATGGCTGGACGAGTTCCACAAAGTGCGCCTGCCCTACAACGTCAATGTGTTGAGCCAGGTGACCGCCGCCTTCGCCCTCGACGAAGGGGCGGCGGCGCTGGCGGAGCAGACCGCCGCCATCCGTTCCGAGCGGACCCGGCTGTTCGCTGCGCTGGAGGAGATCGCCGGCCTGGAGCCCTTCCCCTCCGAGGCCAATTTCATCCTGGTGCGTACTGCTCCAGGGCGCGCGGAGGAGCTGTTCGAGGCGCTCAAGGAGGGAGGGGTGCTGGTGAAGAAGCTGCACGGAAGCCACTCCCTGTTGAGCGACTGCCTGCGTCTCACCGTGGGCACGCCCGAAGAGAACGACCGCCTGCTCGAGCTGCTGCGCCGCGCCGGTTAGCGGTTCTTCCCCAGAAAGGGGAGGAGCTGGCGGTCGTGCCAGCGGCTCAGAGTCAGCAGCGCGGTGACGCCGCCGACGAGGGCCAGGAACATGTCCGACTGGGTGTCCCAGACGTCGCCCTGGGTGCCGAGAAAAGCCACCGCCTCGTCGCCGCTGGCCACCGCCACGCCCCACTCCACCAGCTCATAGAGGGCGCTCAGGGCGAGCACGAAGCAGAGGATGAAGAAGTTGCGCCAGGCGGGGGAGGGGATCACCCGCAGCCGCATCAGCAGCTCGCGGGCGATCATGGCGGGAACGAACCCCTGGGCGAAGTGGCCCACTTTGTCGTAGTCGTTGCGCTGCAGGTGGAACTGGTCGCGGATCCAGTCGAACAGGGGCACTTCGGCATAGGTATAGTGGCCGCCCACCATGAGGATCGCGCAGTGGATCAGAATCAGCCAGTAGACCAGCGGCGTGAGGGGGAAACGGCGCCAGGTGGCGGCGAGCACCGCCAGCCCAACCAGGGCCGGGAGCACCTCCAACCACCAGGTGAAGCGGTCTTTTGGGCCGATGGCGGACCAGGCCAGCACCGCGCCGTAGAGCATCAGCCACAAAGCGGTGGCGGCGGGGGAGGGGTGAGGGTCTCTGTTCATCGTGTGGCTTTCCCTTGCGGCGGTCGCTCCCGCACGTCGATCTTCATTGGCAACCGTTTGCCGTCCCGCAATACCGAGAGCATCAGCTGGCCGCCCGGGGGGGTGGAGGCGATGCGGCTCATCACCTGGTAGGCGCTCTCCGCCGGCTGGCCGCCCACCGCCAGGATCACATCCCCCGGCTGCATGCCGGCGCGGTCGGCGGGCCCGTTCTCCAGCACATGGGTCACGTAGATGCCGCGGCTCTTTTCGTCCAGCCCCAGCGATCGGGCCAAAGAGGCCGTCAAATCAGTTCCGCCCACGCCGATCCAGCCTCGGATCACGCGCCCGTGTTCGATGATCTGCCGCATCACCTGCCGGGCCAGGTTGATCGGAATGGCGAAACCGACGCCGTGCGAACCGCCGCTGCTGGAGATGATGGCGGTGTTGATGCCCACCACCTCGCCCTGGGTATTGATCAGCGCGCCCCCCGAGTTGCCCCGGTTGATGGCGGCGTCGGTCTGGATGAAATCCTCGTAGGTGGCCAGTCCCAGCTGCCGGCGGTCCATGGCGCTGACGATTCCCTGGGTCACCGTCTTGCCCACGCCAAAGGGGTTGCCGATGGCCAGCACCACGTCTCCCACCCGCAGACGGGAGGCGTCTCCCAGAGGGGCCGGGGTCAGCTCCCGGCCGGCGGCCTGGAGCACGGCGAGGTCGGTGTCGGGGTCGGCGCCCACCAGCCGGGCGCGCACCGGAGCGCGGGCATCCGCACCGATGAAGATCTCGTCCGCACCCTCGATCACGTGGTGGTTGGTGAGGATGTAGCCGTTGCGATCCACCACCACTCCCGAGCCGAGGTTGCGCTGCAGCCGGGTGCGGGGCGCGGTGCGGGGATCGCCGAAAAAGTGTTCCACGCGGGGGTCGCGAAAGAGGGGCTCGCCCTCCTGCCGCGTCACCTTGCGGGTGTAGATGTTGACCACCGAGCGTTCGGCCCGCGCCACGGCGTCCGCCCAGGAGGCGGGGGGAGAGGAGGGGCGGGGCGGCGCAGGAGGGGCTCCTTCCCGGGGCTGCCGGGAGAAGAGCAGCAGGGCGACCAAGGCGCCGCTACCCAGGGGGAGGAACAGAAACACTAAAAGACGCTGGATTTTCATTCGGGCGCCATCTTACCATGAGGCCATGGCGGCTCCCGCGCGAACGACTTGAAGCCTATGGTGGCGCTTCGGCGAATCATCGAGCATTGCGACCGGCTGCTGGATGTGGCGTCTTTCGACGACTATTGCCCCAACGGCCTCCAGGTGGAAGCGTGCAGCGAAGTGGAGCGGGTGGTGAGCGGCGTCACCGCCAGTCTGGCGCTCGTCGAAAAGGCGGCGGAGCTTGAGGCCGATCTTCTGCTGGTGCACCACGGCTATTTCTGGAAAGGGGAGCCGCTGCCGCTGACCGGCATAAAGGGGCGCCGCGTAGCCGCCCTCTTCCGGGCGGGCATCAGCCTGGCCGCCTACCATCTTCCTCTCGACGTCCATGCGGAACTGGGCAACAACGCCGGCTTCGGGCGGGCGTTGGCCGTGGATCGGCCGCGACCGGTCTCCGCGGATGGGCTGCTCTGGGGCGGCGCCCTGCCGGCTCCTCTCACCGTGGAAGCGCTGGCCCGCCGGGTGCGTCAGGCGACCGGTCGGGAACCCCTTTCGATTCCGGCGGGCGAACGGCCGGTGGAGCGCCTCGCCTGGTGCACCGGGGCGGCGCAGGGCATGATCGAGCGCGCCGCCGATCTCGGCTTCGACGCCTTCGTCACCGGCGAGGTCTCGGAGGCGACCTTCCATCTGGCGCGGGAGCGCGGCATCCACTTCCTCGCCGCGGGGCACCATGCCACCGAGCGGTACGGGGTGCGGGCATTGGGGGAATCGCTGGCGCAGACTTTCGAGCTGGACCACCGCTTCGTCGATCTTCCCAACCCCGTTTGAGCGAAATCGAAGGCTTCCGGCGACGTCGTTGCCTTGAAATCGGGCGCCCGATGGGCGATAATTCAGCGTTATCTTCAGGGTAGAAAATCAGCATATTCTGAAAAACTGGGATTGAGGCCGGAAGTCTCCGGCTCGAATCTTTCAATCAACCTGACTGGGGGTTTCCATCCATGAGCGCACAAGGCGTGGACCTCAAGAAACGCCGCATGCTCATCACGGCCACGGCCGGTGTGGGTGCGGTAGGCGTGGGCTTCGCCCTCGTTCCATTCATCAGTTACTGGCAGCCCAGCGCCCGGGCCAAGGCGCTCGGCGCTCCTGAAGAGGCCGACATCAGCAAGCTGGAGGAGGGCGCCCTCCTGCGGGTCAAGTGGCGCGGCAAGGTGTGCTGGATCGTCAACCGCAGCGAACAGATGCTCAAGGACCTGAAGGAGAACACCGACCACCTCCTCGATCCCGATTCGGAAGCTCCCCAACAACCCGACTATTGCAAGAACTGGCACCGCTCCATCAAGCCCAAGTACTGGGTGGCGGTGGGGATCTGCACTCACCTGGGTTGTTCCCCCACCTATCGCCCCGACGTGGCGCCCGCCGATCTCGGCCCGGAATGGAAGGGGGGCTTCTTCTGCCCCTGCCACGGTTCCAAGTTCGACCTGGCCGGCCGGGTCTTCAAAGGGGTTCCGGCACCCAAGAACCTGGTGGTGCCGCCGCACAAATATCTGAGCGATACCCGCATCCTCATCGGTGAAGACGCAGGAGGTGCCGCATGAGCAGTTTCATCCAGTGGATCGACGAGCGCTTCCCGCTCACCAAGGTGTGGAACGAGCACCTGGCCCAGTACTATGCCCCGAAGAACTTCAACTTCTGGTATTTCTTCGGGTCGCTGGCCATGCTGGTGCTGGTCAACCAGATCGTCACCGGAGTCTGGCTGACCATGAACTACAAGCCCGACGCCAACCTGGCCTTCGCCTCGGTGGAATACATCATGCGCGACGTCAACTGGGGTTGGCTGGTGCGCTATCTTCACTCCACCGGCGCCTCGGCCTTCTTCATCGTCATCTATCTGCACATGTTCCGCGGCCTGATCTACGGCTCCTACCGCAAGCCGCGGGAGCTGCTGTGGATCATCGGCGTGATCATCTACCTGGCGATGATGGCCACCGCCTTCTTCGGTTATCTGCTTCCCTGGGGGCAGATGTCCTACTGGGGCGCTCAGGTGATCGTCAACCTCTTCTCGGCGATCCCGGTGATCGGCGACGACCTGTCGGTCTGGATCCGCGGCGACTACGTCATCTCCGACGCCACGCTGAACCGCTTCTTCGCCTTCCACTACCTGCTGCCTTTCATCCTGGCGGCGCTGGTGTTCATCCACATCGTGGCGCTGCACAAGGTGGGCTCCAACAACCCCGACGGCATCGAGATCAAGAAAGGACCCAAGGGCAACCGCTGGAGCGACACGGCCCCGGCGGACGGCATCCCTTTCCACCCCTACTACACCGTGAAGGACATCGTCGGGGTGGCCGGGTTCCTCATCGTCTTTCTCGGCATCGTCTTCTTCGTTCCCGAGATGGGCGGCCGTTTCCTGGAGCACCCCAACTTCGAACCGGCCAACCCCCTGAAGACGCCGCCGCACATCGCGCCGGTGTGGTACTTCACCCCCTTCTATGCCATGTTGCGGGCGGTTCCCAGCTTCGCCGGCACCCAGGTGTGGGGGGTATTGGTGATGGGGGCTTCCATCGTCATCCTCTTCTTCCTCCCCTGGCTGGACAAGAGCCCGGTGAAGTCCATTCGCTACAAGGGCATGATCTCCAAGGTGATGATCACCCTCTTCGTCATCGACTTTCTGGTGCTCGGCTATCTGGGCATGCTGCCGGCCACGCCGGGCAGGACGCTGGTTGCGCAGATCGGCACTGTCTTCTATTTCCTGTTCTTCCTGGCCATGCCCATCTACAGCAAGATCGAGAAGACCAAACCCGTACCGGAGAGGGTGACCCAATGAAAAAACTGTTCGTAATCCTTTCTTTGGTTCTGCTGCCCCTCGCCGGTTTCGCCAACGAGGGCGAGGTGGAGTTGGAGTCCGCCAATATCGACCTCACCGACCACGCAGCGATGCAGCGGGGCGCGAAGTATTTCGTGAACTACTGTCAGGGTTGCCATACCCTGAAGTATTTCCGCTACGAGCGCATGCAGGATTTCGGCCTCACCAAGGAGCAGATCAAGGAGAACCTGCTGTTCGACAAGACCAAGAAGCTCGGCGCCCTGATGGACAACAACATGCCATCGGAGGAGGCCGCCAAGTGGTTCGGCACCGCGCCGCCCGACCTGACCCTCACGGCTCGGCGCCGCGAAGGTGGAGCCGACTGGATCTACACCTACCTGAAGAGCTTCTACAAGGACGAGAGCCGTCCCTTCGGCGTGAACAACGTGGTGTTCCCCAACGTCGGCATGCCCCATGTGCTGATGGAGCTCCAGGGCGTGCAGGAGGCGGTCGTCGAAACCGACGAGCACGGCAACAAGCACATCAAGGAGCTGAAGCTGGTCAAACCCGGCAAGCTCTCGCCCGAAGAGTACGACCAGGTGGCCAAGGATCTCGCCACTTTCCTCACCCATGTGGCCGAACCGATGAAGCTTCAACGTCAGCGGATCGGGTTCTGGGTGATGCTGTTCCTGTTCGTCTTCTTCGTCGTCTCTTTCATGCTCAAGAAGGAGTACTGGAAGGACGTGCACTGACGATCCTTGGGCGGCCTTTTCCGGTGTGAGTGGCACCGATGGCATCGGAGGTGGCCGTCCGGGCTGGAGCTTCCGGACTCTGGAAGACGGGAACCCGGGCTCCCTGGGCTCGGCATCTCGAAGGCGCGCAGCGTGCTATACTGTGCGCCTTTTTCATTGGGCGGCCGTCTCGTTCGCAGCGCTTGCCCCTTGATTGGGAACGGTGGTGAATCGACACGCAATCATGATGCTCTACTCCGATCCAGCTGATATCCATAGCCATCGTGTGCGCCTGGTGTTGGCGGAAAAGCACGTCGCTTCGGAGATCATGGAGGTGGATCCGCTCGATCTTCCCGAGGACGTGATGGACCTCAATCCCTATGGCACTCTTCCCACCCTGGTGGACCGGGACCTGGTGCTCTACGATTCGCGCATCATCCTGGAATACCTCGACGAGCGTTATCCCCATCCGCCACTGCTGCCGGTGGATCCCGTCTCCCGCGCCACCTTCCGCATGTACATCTACCGGGTGGAGCGGGACTGGTACAGCCGGGCGGAAACGATCCAGAGCGGCGGCAAGAAGGGCGACAAGGCGCGCAAGGAGCTCAAGGAGAGCCTCATCGCCGGCGCGCCGGTGATCGCCGCCAAGCCCTACTTCATGAGCGACGAGTTCACTTTGGTGGATGCGAGCATCGCCCCCTTGTTGTGGCGGTTGCCCCATCTCGGCATCGAGCTGTCCGGCAAGGTGGCCAACGTCTACAACGCCTATGCCGCCCGCTTGTTCAAGCGCCCCGCCTTCGCCCGCAGCCTCACCGAGGCGGAAAAAGAGATGCGCCTCTGATGGAGATGACCTCCAGCCGTCCCTATCTGATCCGCGCCGTATGGGAGTGGATCAGCGACAACGGCTTGACGCCGCATCTGCTGGTGGATGCCATGCAGGAGAGGGTGGAGGTGCCGCGCCAGTTCGTGGAGGAGGGGCGCATCGTGCTCAACATCGGTGCCAACGCGGTGCGCGGCCTGGAGATGGGCAATGAAGAGATTCGGTTCGGCGCCCGTTTCTCCGGCACTCCCATGGAGGTGGTGATCCCGGTCCGCGCGGTTCTGGGCATCTACGCCCGCGAAAACGGCCAGGGCATGCTCTTTCCCGAAGAGGAGGGTGCGCCGGAAGGCGGCGATGAACCGGAACCGCCGCGCCCCCCCGATGGCCGACCCACTTTGAAGGTGGTGAAATAGGGCGTCAACGGCGACGGTTGCCGGGAAAGGGGATGACCTTGGCGCTGGGGCGCTCTTCCGCTTCGGCTTCCTGGCGCTGTTCGAAGGTGGTGCGGTTGCGGATGTGGACCGACTCCAGCTCCCTGCCCAGCAGCAACACGTAGCCCGTTTCACGCAAGGTTCCCTCCACGCTGTATTCGAACCGGTACATGCGGCGCAGCCGGACGCCCGAGGGGGTCCATCGCAGGCCGAAGCGCTGCAGGGCGACGGAGTCGTCCAGGAACTGGTATCCTTCCTGTTCGCAGGCCGACCGGCCGATGGCGATGGCGCTCTCGCGGGCGCGCGCGCCGGAATACCACGCCAAGCCCAGGGCGCAGAGCGCCAGTATGCCGAAAAGAGTGGACAACACTACACCAGTGTCCTTGGTCTGAAGATGGATGAAAAAGAGGCATGCAAACGGCTGACCGTTTGTATGGGAGATATTACCAGACTCGAAGTGGACGCCGTGGTCAACGCCGCCAACAACACTCTGCTCGGCGGCGGCGGGGTGGACGGCGCCATTCACAAGGCGGCGGGTCCGGAACTGATGGATCTGACCCGTCGGCTGGGCGGTTGTCCCACCGGCGAGGCGCGGGTCACGCCCGGCTTCCGGCTGCCGGCGCGCTGGATCATCCATACGGTGGGGCCGGTGTGGCGCGGAGGCGGCCAGGGGGAGGCTGGACTGCTGCGCCGCACCTACCGGAACAGCTTCAAGCTGGCGTTGGACAAGGGAGTGCGCACCATCGCTTTTCCCGCCATCAGCACCGGCGTCTACGGCTATCCCAAGGAGGCCGCGGCCCGCATCGCGGTGGCGTCGGCGCTGGAGGTGGCGGAGGCGTTCGAGCGCATCGTCTTCTGCACTTACAGCGAGCGGGACGAATCCGTCTATCGAAGAGTGCTCGAGGAGTTTTGCGGATGAAGTGGATCGACGAGATTCCCTGGTTATTCATCGTGGTGGCCATGGCGTTTTTCGGCCTGGCGCCCTTCACTCCCGAGCCCCATGTCTGGGAGAAGCTGAAGATGCTCGCCGACGGCACTCTCGTCCGGCCCATCGACATCTTCGATCTCTTTCTGCACGCCGCTCCGTTCGCTCTGGCGGTGGTCAAGTTCTGGCGGGACCGGCAGCTCGCCAGGGAAAAGGGGGCGGCTGGGGACGGCGACTGAATCGCCCTCTTCCCGCAAGCCGGAGTTTTCTCGGCAGCGCTTTCAAGATCGCTTGGGCGTCACCCGGTCCAGGCGGAGCCGCTCCCGCTCGTCGAACAGCCGTCGGCTGCCGCCCCAGACGGCGGCGAGACTTCCCAGCCCCGATCCGCCGGCGATGAGCAGCAGGATCATGAGCTGATACTTGGCCGCCTCCATGGGCGGGCTGCCGGCCAGGATCTGGCCGGTCATCATGCCCGGAAGGCTGACGATGCCGGCGGTGGTCATGGCGTTGATGATGGGGATCAGTCCCGAGCGCAGAGCGTCGCGGCGGATCTCCGAGATGGCCTCCTGCCAGCTGTGCCCCAGAACGAGGCGCGCCTCGATGCGACCGCGCTGGTCCCACGCGGTCCGCGTGAGGTTGTCCAGAGCGATGGCGATGCCGGACATGGTGTTGCCCAGGAGCATCCCCAGCAGGGGGATCAGATATTGAGGGCGGTACCAGGGGTGCACCTGGATCACCAGGGTGAGGGCCAGGAAGGTGATGGTGAAGGAGGAGAGGAACATGGAGATGGTGCCCAGTCCATAGCCCCAGAGGCCGCGGAAGCGCCTCTGTTGTCGCGCCATCACTTCGTAGCCGGCCACGGCCAGCATCACCAGCGCCATCAGCCCTAGCAGCGGCGGACTGGTCTGGGCGAAGAGAACCCTCAGGACCAGGCCCAACAGGGTGAGCTGCACGCCGCTGCGGGCGGCGGCGATGAGCAGGCGTCGGCCGATCCCCAGGTGCAACAGCCAGGAGAGCGCCGCCAGCAGTCCCACCAGCGTGGCGGCCAGCGCCAGGTCCCAGGGCGAGAGGGGGATCAGCTCCATGCCGTCTCCAGCTTCGCCGCGCGTCCCGCTTGCAGCCACAGGGTTCCCCGGCAAGAGGCGTTCCCCCGTCCCTCCCCATGGCTCACCCACAGCGTGGGGGCGCCGTGCTCCTGCTGGTAGGCGTGGACGATCGCCGCCACGCGGTCGGCGTTCACCGAGTCCAGGTTGGCAACGGGCTCGTCGAGGAGGAGCGCGGCGGGACGGTTGGCGAGAAGCCTGGCCAGGGCGAGGCGCTGGCGTTCACCGGTGGAGAGGCGGCTCACCCGCCAGTCGAGCACCTCGGCTCCGAAGCCGAGCCGCTCCAGCAGAGAGAGGGGCCAGTGCGCCTGGTGGTCGCCCACCCGGTCCTCCCACCAGTAGCTCTCGGCGGGAAGATAGCCCACCATCCGCCGCCAGCGGTGCGCCGGCATCCCGCTTCGCCGCAGGCCGTCTAGCCAGACCTCTCCCTCGTTGGGATCGAGATCCGCAACCGCCCGCAGCAGCAGGCTTTTCCCGGCGCCGGAAGGGCCGCGCACGAAACAGGTGCAGGCGGGAGGCACCTCGAAGGAGAGGGGTTCGCCCAGAAGGGGGCGCAGCCGTTCGAGTTTCAAGGAGGCTGGCTCTGGCAATTTCCGCAAACTGGACTACGCTTGGAGTGAGTCCGCTCCGCAATGAAGCGGAAAAGCGGGGCCGGCAGGAGCGCTTCCCGCCGAGCCCGCCGCGACGAGATCGACGACTATCACGAGGAGGAGAGCATATCATGAGTGCAGTAGCCAAAGAGCAGATGCCCGATCACCTGACCACCACCGATTTCGACGAGTGGGACGAGGAGGTGGCCAAGGCACTGGCCGCCGCCGAGGGGCTGGAGCTCACCGACGAGCACTGGGACGTCATCCATTATCTGCGCGAGCGCTGCCGCACCGAGGGGACCGATTGCTCAGCCCGCCAGGTGAGCCAGGCGCTCGCCAAGCGGTATGCCGACAAAGGGGGCAAGCGCTATCTCTATACGCTCTTCCCCCGCGGCCCGGTGTTCCAGGCCAGCAAGATCGCCGGCATTCCCATGCCCGCCCACGTGGTGGATCTCTCCTTCGGCAGCGCCTACTGATTCCGGACGGAAGGGAGGCTCACCCCTCCGCCCCCTCGGGGCGGCGGGGGAGGCGCCGAAAGAGAAGATCGTGCACGGGATGGCCGAGACGCCGGCCGCGCGCCTCGAATTTGGTGAGCGGCCGGGTTTCTGGGCGCTCGGCGTATTTTCCCGCGCCGGCCAGGTTCTCGAACAGATCGGGGCGGGCTTCGAACCGTTCCAGGATCCACTCGGCGTAGGGTTCCCAATCGGTGGCGGCGTGAAAGAGGGCGCCGGGCCGCAGGCGGCTGGCCGCCAATTCCACGAAACCGGGCTGGACGATGCGCCGCTTGTGGTGGCGTTTCTTGGGCCAGGGATCGGGAAAGAGGAGCAGGAGGCCCGCCAGAGCGCCGGGGGGGATCATGGCTTCCAGCACCTCCACGGCGTCGTGGCGCAGCAGACGGACGTTTTCCAATCCCAACTCCTCGATGCGCCGGAGGAGCCGCCCCACGCCGGGCAGGTGCACCTCCACGCCGAGCCAGTTGCGTTCGGGGTGGGCGGCGGCCATGGTGGCGAGGGATTCGCCGTTGCCGAAGCCGATCTCCATCCACACCGGCTGGTCGTCGCCGAAGAGCGCATGAAGGTCCAGCGGCCTGCGGGCGTCGAACTCCACGCCGAAGCGCGGCCACCCCCGCTCCAGTGCGCGCTGCTGGCCGGCGGTCAGGCGACCGCCGCGTAGCACGAAGCTGCGGACTTTGCGGGCTCTACCGTTCATCGGTGGCTGGAGCGGAGACCCGGGCGTTTTCGCGCCCGTTCCACGAGGGTGGGACCGTGCTCGCAAAACAGAGGGAGATCAGAAGAAGAGTCCCTCCAGCGGCGAGGAGGCGGAGGCGTAGCGCTTGGGCTGCATGCGCCCGGCGAGCCAGGCTTCGCGGCCGGCCTGGATCGCCTTCTTCATGGCCGAGGCCATGAGCACCGGATCCTTCGCGGCAGCGATGGCGGTGTTCATCAGCACCCCGTCGCAACCCAGCTCCATGGCCACCGCCGCATGAGAAGCGGTGCCCACTCCCGCGTCCACCAGAACGGGAACCTTGGCGTTCTCCACGATCTCGACGATGTTGTACGGGTTGCGAATGCCCAGTCCCGAGCCGATGGGAGCCGCCAGGGGCATCACCGCCACGCAGCCCATGGACTCCAGCTCGCGGGCGACGATGGGGTCGTCGTTGGTGTAGACCATCACGTCGAAACCGTCGGCGATGAGCGTCTCCGCGGCTTTCAATGTGGCGACGACGTCGGGAAAGAGGGTTTTTTCGTCGCCGAGCACCTCCAGCTTCACCAGATTGTGGCCGTCCAGCAGCTCCCGCGCCAGCCGGCAGGTGCGCACGGCGGTGTCCACGTCGTAGCAGCCCGCGGTGTTGGGGAGGATGGTGTACTGGTCCGGTGGAAGCACGTCGAGGATGTTGGGCTCGTCGGCGTTCTGTCCCATGTTGGTGCGCCGCACCGCGATGGTGACGATCTCGGCGCCGCTCGCTTCGATGGCGCGGCGGGTCTCGTCCATGTCCTTGTATTTGCCGGTGCCCACCAACAGGCGGGAGGTGAAGTGGCGACCGGCGATGGTGAAGGTGTCTTGGGATGGGGTCATTTGTGCAGCAAGGGTTCGAGAGTGGAAATGGGGAGCCGATTCTATCCGAAAAGAGGAGGGGCTACCCGCAGCAGCCGCCTTTGCCTTCCGACTGCACCGGCGGGCAGGGCACGCTGCCGTAGGAACAGAAGACGCAGCAGTCGCCGGGCTTGGGCTTGAGCAGGGCCCCGCAGCCGGTGCACTCGTAGTACCACTGGCAGGCGCCGGTGGGCATGGTCTCCTCCTTGGCGAGTCCGCACTCGGGGCAGGTGATCACCGATTGAAGAACCACCTCCATCAGCCGCCTCCGATGGCCTGCACCACTTCCACCCGGTCTCCTTCCCGAAGAGCGTGGCGGGCGTGTTCGCTGCGGGGAACCAGCTCTTCGTTCACCTCGATGGCGTAGCGGCTGCCCTCCAGTCCGAGCTCGGCCACCAGGCCGGCGAGCGTCGTATCCTTGGCCACCTCTTTGGTTTCGCCGTTCAGTTGGATCTGCATGGAGCGCTTCCTGGAAAGGATTTCACCCGGGATTTTACCTCATCCCCGTCGATTCATCAGATTCCGACCCCTTTCCTCAGGGCAATCGCATGAATGGGGCTGGAGTCGGCGCGGAGTCCGATTCGAGATTCTGGAAGGGCGCTGTCGGGGAGGCCATGAACACACCATGCCTCGGACGCCCCGCCATCCCCCTTCCAGCCCCATGAACCGGCGGGGCCTGTTCATGAGGATTGCCCTGTTCCTTCCTTCGAAGAGTGCGAACGCGAAAAAGTCGGATTAAACTGCGCTTCGACATCAACCCTTCGACCGGTGATCCCATGCAGCGGTTCCACGAAAACCTCATCTCGGTGGAGGAGGCCAACACATTGGACGGGCTTCTGGCCCGGCGGGTGCACCGCTCCCCCGAGGGTCTCGCCTACCAGTATTTCGATCGCGTCCACAAGCAGTGGCGCAGCCTCGACTGGCGGCAGATGGCGGCCGCGGTTGGGCGCTGGCAGCGGGCGCTGGCCCAAGAGGGGCTCAAGCCGGGCGACCGGGTCGCCGTGTTGCTGCGCAACTGTCCCCAGTGGCTCATGTGGGACCAGGCCGCGCTCAGCCTGGGGCTGGTCACGGTGCCGCTCTACACCGACGATCGCCCCGACAACGTCGCCTACATTCTCGACGAGGCGGGGGTGAAGGCGATGCTGGTGCAGGACGCCGGTCGCTGGAAGCGGTTGGTGCCGGCGCTGCCGGAGGAGGGGGAGGGGCCTCTTCGGCGGGTGGTGCTGCTGGACGAAGGCAAGGAGGCGGAAAGGTTCGAACGCGACGACGAGCGCGTGGTGCGCGCGCAACGCTGGTTGCCCGCGGAAGCGGCGGAACTGAAGGTGCGCAGCGGCGCCGATCCTCACGAACTGGCTTCCATCGTCTACACCTCGGGCACCACCGGCCGTCCCAAGGGGGTGATGTTGAGCCACCACAACATGCTGTCGGTGGCCCACGCCGCGCTCACCATGATGGACTGTTACGAAGAGGACAAATTCCTCTCTTTTCTTCCGCTTTCCCACACGCTGGAACGGACGGCGGGCTACTATCTGCCGATGATGGCGGGAGCGGCGGTGGCCTTCTCCCGCTCGGTGGCCCAGCTCGGCGACGATCTGATGAGGGTGCGGCCCACCGCCATCATCGCCGTCCCGCGCATCTTCGAGAAGGTGTATGGCCGCATTCAGGAGCAGCTCAAGAAGAGGTCGCCTCTGGCGCGCAAGCTGTTTCACCTGGCGGTGGCGGTGGGGTGGCGCCGGTTCGAGCACCGACAGGGACGGGCCGGCTGGTCGCCGGCGCTGACGCTGTGGCCCCTGCTGGAGCGCCTGGTGGCGCGCGGAGTGGTGGCCAAGCTGGGTGGACGGCTGCGGCTGGCGGTGAGCGGAGGCGCGCCGCTGTCGCCGGAGATCGCCCGGGTCTTCATCGGTTTGGGCATTCCCATCGTCCAGGGTTACGGCCTCACCGAGACCAGCCCGGTGGTCAGCGTCAATCCGCTGGAGAACAACGTGCCGGAAAGCGTGGGCCTGCCCATTCGCGGAACCGAGGTTCGCATCGGCGAGAACGACGAGCTGCTGGTGCGCGGCCCCGGCGTCATGCTCGGCTACTGGAACAACCACAAAGCCACCACCGAGGCCATCGACCCCGACGGTTGGCTGCACACGGGCGATCAGGCGCGCCTGGGAGAAGGGGGCCACATCTACATCACCGGGCGCATCAAAGACATTCTGGTGCTCTCCAACGGCGAGAAGATTCCGCCGGCGGACATGGAGCTGGCCATCGCCCTCGATCCCCTGGTGGAGCAGGTGATGGTGGTGGGCGAAGGGCGGCCCTATCTCACGGCACTGGTGGTCTTGAACGGCGACCGTTGGCTCGAGCTGGCCGCGGAGCTGGGGGTGGATCCGGACGACCCCGAAAGCCTGAGGGCCAAGGCGGTTCAAAGTCGGGTGCTCAAACGCATCCAACAGGCGATGAAAGACTTTCCCGGTTACGCCAAGATCCGCAAGGTGCATCTCGCCTTGGAACCCTGGACCATCGAAGAGGGACTCGTCACCCCCACACTGAAGGTGAAACGACCCAAGGTGCTGGAACGTTTCGCACGGGAGGTGGAGGCCATGTATTCCGATGGTCCGGCGCAATGAGTTTGGCTATAATTCGTCGGCGGTTCCCGAGTTGGGGGCTGCTCGCCGGCATCGCATTCGGATCCCGGATCTTCGCTGCGTTTCCTCCGGGATGACGAGGCAGGGAGCCGAGCTGGGTGCGGGACAGGGACGTTGCTTGGCACCGGCCGCTCTATGGAGCTTTTCGTCGCGGGTGTAGTTCATTGGGTGAGCCGGAAACCTTCGTCCGGTGGACGAAGGAAGTTCGGCGAACGCGAGGCAGGGAGCCGAGCTGGGTGCGGGACAGGGACGTTGCTTGGCACCGGCCGCTCTATGGAGCTTTTCGTCGCGGGTGTAGTTCAATGGTAGAACAGGAGCTTCCCAAGCTTCTAACGTGGGTTCGATTCCCATCACCCGCTCCAAATTCCTTCATTCGCACCATCCCGGAATAACTCGAGAACGCCAGGCAGGGAGGCCGTTCACGCTCTTCTTGCCGGCAAAGGGGGAGTCCATACCATGCCTATCCGTATTTTGCCGCTTCTTTCCCTCCTCTTTCTCGGCGGGCTTCTGGCCGGCTGCGAAAAACCTCCGGAGTCCCAGGCCAAACCCCGGGTCCGGCCGGTGAAGACCCTGGTGGTGGAGGGCGCCGTCGCTGGGGCTGTGCGCCGGTTTCCCGCCCGCATCGATTCGCTCAACAAGGCCGATCTCTCCTTCCGGGTGCAGGGCAAGGTGAAAGAGATCCGGGTGGTGGAAGGGCAGGAGGTGCGGGAGGGAGAGCTGCTGGCGCGCCTCGACGACACCGACTACCGCATCGTTCTCAACGACCGGCGGGCCAGCTACGACCGCGCCCGCAAGGATTTCGAACGGGCCAAGAAGCTGATCAAGCAGGGGTTCATCTCCCGCACCGACTACGACAAGCTCGAAGCCGCTTTCAAGAGCGCCCAGGCTGCGCTGAAGGCCGCCCGCCAGGATCTGGCCTACACCGAGCTCAAGGCCCCTTTTTCCGGCACCGTGGCCAAGCGGTACGTGGAGCGGTTCGAGGAGGTCCAGCCCAAACAGCCGGTGCTGGCGCTCAGCGACACCTCTTCGCTGAAGGTGATCTTCGACGTGCCCGAGAACATCGTCCAGTCCATCAAGCGCAGCGGTCGTGGCGAGCATGTGGACGTCTGGGCCGTTTTCGACACCCTGCCCGACAAGCACTTCAAGCTCAAGTTCCTCGAGGCCTCCACCCGCGCCGATCCACAGACGCAGACCTTCAAAGTCACTTTCGTCATGCCCCGTCCGGCCGAGCTGAACATCCTGCCCGGCATGACCGCCAGCGTCACCGTGGATCTCTCCAAGGTGCTCAGCGGAGGGCGCGAGCGGCTGTTGCCGCTCACCGCCGTGACGGCCGATGCGGCCTTGGAACCCATCGTCTGGATGGTGGATGAGAAGAGCATGACGGTGCACCCCCGCAAGGTGAAGCTGGGCGAGATGCGGGGCGCCAAGGTGGAGGTGCTGGATGGAGTCGAGGACGGCATGCGGGTGGTCACCGCCGGCACCGCCTATATGGCCGATGGCATGAAGGTGCGGCTGCTGCCCCAGGTGGAGCAGGCCGAGCCCCGCCCGGACGACCTCAGGCTGATGTTGCTGGGACGCTGTGAAGCGCCCGCCGCCGGAAAGGGCGGGGAGAAGGCCGAATGAACATCGGGGAGTATTCGGTCCGAAGGCCGGTGGTCTCCTGGTTGCTGATCCTCATCATGGTGGGGGGCGGCATCTACGGCTTCGAGAAGATCGGCAAGCTGGAGGACCCCAACTTCACCATCAAAAAGGCCAAGATCATCACCTATTATCCCGGCGCCACGGCGCGGCAGGTGCAGGACGAGGTGACCTACCACATTGAGGACGCGGTGCAGCTCATGGGTCAGCTCAAGCGCATCAGCATGGCGATCTCGCGTCCCGGGATGTCGGACATCAGTCTCGAATTCAAGGACGAGTACACCGCCGAGGATTTTCCCGCCATCTATGACGAGCTGCGGCGCAAGATCGCCGACATGAAGCGCAAGCTGCCGCCGGGCGTGAATCCCATCATCGTCGATGATTTCGCCGACGTCTACGGCGTCTATCTGGCGCTCCACGGCGAAGGCTACACCTACCGGGATCTCAAGGACGTGGCCGACGACCTGAAGAAGCAACTGGTGCTGGTGCCCGGGGTGCGCAAGGTGGTGATCGGCGGCGCGCAACCGGAGGTGGTCTATCTGGAGATCTCGCGGCAGAAGCTGGGCGAGCTGGGCATTCCCATGGAACGCATTGCCGCCATTCTCAAGTCGCAGAACGTGGTGGCGGACGCCGGCAAGGTGCGGGTGGGCAAGGACTACATCCGCATTCAGCCCACCGGCGAGTTCACCTCGGTGAAGTCCATCGGCGACGTGCTGCTGGTCTCCGACGGCAAGAAGCTGGTCTATTTGAAAGATATCGCCCGCATCCACCGCCTCTACCGCGAGGTGCCGGAGAAGCTGGTCTATTTCAACGGCCGGCCGTCGCTCACCCTGGGCATCTCCATGCGCTCGGGAGAGAACGTCGTCGCCGTGGGCCGCGCTCTGCGCGAGCGGTTTCGACAGCTCCAGGGTGGCATCCCGGTGGGCATGAAGCTGGACGTCATCTACAGTCAGCCCGACGAGGTGGACAAGTCGGTGAGCGGCTTCATCGTCAGCGTGGGACAGGCCATCGCCATCGTCATCGTGGTGCTGCTGCTCTTCATGGGGCTCACCTCGGGTCTGATCATCGGCGCCGTGCTGCTCATCACCGTGGCGGGTACGCTCTTCATCATGCAGCTCTACGGCATCGAGCTGCAGCGGATTTCCCTGGGCGCTCTGGTCATCGCCTTGGGCATGCTGGTGGACAACGCCATCGTGGTGGCCGAAGGAATGCTGATCCGCTTGCAGGCGGGGATGAAACCGGCCCAGGCGGCGCGCGAGGTGGTGGGCAAGAACGCCATGGCGCTGCTGGGAGGCACGGTGATCGGCATTCTCGCCTTCTCCGCCATCGGCCTCTCCCAGGACAGCACCGGGGAGTTCGCCCGATCCCTCTTCTACGTGATTCTCATCTCCCTGCTGCTCTCCTGGGTGACCGCGGTGAGTTCCACCCCTCTGCTCTGCGCGCTGCTCATCAAGCCGAAAAAGGGAGCGAAGTCGGGGGAAGATCCCTACGGCAAGGGCTTTTTCCGCGTCTATCGGAACTTCGTCAAGCGGCTCATCCGCTTGCGCTGGCTCACGGTGGGGGTGGTGGTGGCTCTCTTCGTGGCGGCGGTCTACGGCTATGGTTTCGTCAAGCAGGCCTTCTTCCCCAACGCCAATACGCCCATGTTCTTCGTGGATCTGTGGGAGCCCGAGGGCACCGACATCCGGGTGACGCGGGACGATGCCCTCGAGGTGGAGCGTTTTCTGCGCCGCCAGCCGGGGGTGGTGAGCACCACCACTTTGGTGGGCGGTGGCGACGCCCGTTTCTCGCTGGTGTACGAGCCCAAGGAGGAGAGCCCCGCCTACGCCCAGGTGATCGTGCAGACCCAGAACCGCGAACAGATCGCCGGCGCGTGGGATGCGGTGGCGGCCTACATGAAGGAGAAGCTGCCCCAGCTCGACCCCATCATCAAGCCGCTTCGCATCGGCCCCGGCCGCGACGGCAAGATCGAAGCGCGCATCAGCGGTCCCGATCCGGTGGTGCTGCGCCGGCTTTCGGAAAAGGTGAAGGCGATCATGCGCGCCGATCCCGAATCCATCGAGGTACGCGACGATTGGCGCAATCCGGTGGCCTACATCCAGCCGCTGTTCAACGAGCAGGTGGGCCGGCAGCTCGGCGTGAGTCGCCAGGATCTCGCCTCGGCGCTCAAGGCCGCCTTCGAGGGCGAAACTGTGGGCGCCTACCGCGACAGCATTCGCATGCTGCCCATCCTGCTGCGTCCGCCCGCCAAGGAGCGGGGCGACGTGGGCAACATCAAGGACATCCGCGTCTGGAGCCCGGTGTTGAAAAAGGCGGTGCCGGTGGCGCAGGTGGTGAGCGGATTTGAGACCAAGTTCGAGAACACGGTGATCCGCAGCCGCGACCGCATGCAGACCATCATCGCCTCCTGCAACCCCAAGGGAGAACTGGCCACCCCGTTGTTCCAGCGCCTGCGTCCCAAGATCGAGGCCATCGACCTGCCGCCGGGCTACCGCCTGAGCTGGGGCGGAGAGTACGAGGATTCCAAGAACGCCCAGGCGGGCCTGGCCAAGGCGATTCCGGTGGGCTTCCTGCTGATGATCATCGTCTCCATCCTGCTCTTCGGGAAGGTGCGGCAGCCGCTGATCATCTGGCTCACCGTGCCCCTGGCCCTCATCGGCATCACCGCCGGGTTGCTGGGCTTCAAAGGGGCCTTCGACTTCATGTCGCTGCTCGGCGCCCTGAGCCTCATCGGCCTGCTGATCAAGAACGCCATCGTGCTCATCGAAGAGATCGACCAGCAGATCGAGGAGGGCAAGCCCAAGCTCACCGCCATCCTCGATTCGGCCACCAGCCGGCTGCGGCCGGTGACCATGGCGGCGGCCACCACCATCCTGGGGATGATTCCGCTGCTCAAGGACGTCTTCTTCGTCAACATGTCCATCACCATCATGGCGGGGCTGGGCTTCGCCACCTTCCTCACCCTGCTGGTGGTGCCGGTGCTCTACGCCATCTTCTTCCGGGTGCCCTATTCGAACGAGGCTTGAGCCCACGAAAAAGCCCCCGCCGGAGCGGGGGCTTTTCCATCTCCAGAGGTGGCGGCTTCGGCCGGTCAGAAAGGGATGTCGTCCTCGAAGCCGCCCTCGTCCATGGGCGAGGAGGGGGTCGCGCCCCCCGCCGGTTGCCCTGGCTCCTGCTGCTGCGCCGGCCGGTTGAAGGGGGCGTCGCCGCCGCCGCGGCTGTCGAGCATCTGCATCTCGTTGGCGACGATCTCGGTGGTGTAACGGTCCTGGCCGTCCTGTCCCTGCCATTTGCGGGTACGCAGGCTGCCTTCGATGTAGACCTTGGAGCCTTTGTGCAGATACTGCCCGGCGATCTCGGCCAACCGGTTGAAGAAGACCACCCGGTGCCATTCGGTCCGCTCCTGCTGCTCGCCCGTGTTCTTGTCCTTCCAGGTCTCGGAAGTCGCCACGGTGATGTTGGTCACCGCCCCGCCGCTGGGCATGTAACGGGTTTCCGGTTCGCGGCCGAGATTGCCGATGAGAATGACCTTGTTGACGCCTCTGCTTGCCATGATGCCTCCTGTGGTTTTCCTTCCCTGGCGCGGGTTCTTCCGATCGGTCGATTCTACCGGAATCAACCCGCCGTTGTCGCCGGACTGCTCCCTTTGACCGGCACCTCCATCCCCTGCGCCGCCAGCAGCCAGATCAGGGCGATGAGCGCGCCGGTGACGAAGACCATGGTGGTGCCGTAGTGTTGATGCACCCAGCCGCCGCTGAGGCCTCCCATGAAGGCGCCGCTGAACTGGGAGGTGGAATAGACTCCCATGGCGGTACCGCGGATGTTGCCCGGCGCCAGTTTGGAGACCAGGGAAGGGAGGGTGGCTTCCAGGGTATTAAAGGCGGTGAAGAAGGCGAGCAGCGCCAAACCCAGCCCCCAAAGGCTGCCTTCGAAGGCGTAGAGGCCGATCTGCGCCAGCCCCAGCAGGCCGATGGCGCCCAGGAAGACCTCCTTCATCTTCCCGCCCTTCTCGGCCTTGATGACGAAGGGCACCATCAACCCCATGCCGCCGAGCATCACCGGCAGGTAGAGCCAGGCGTGGCGGCTCTCCGGCAGGCCGGCGTCCACCAGCTCCAAGGGCACCGCCAGGAAGAGGGCGGTGAGCACCAGGTGGAGGCAGAAGATGCCCAGATCCAGGCGCAGCAGCTGGGTGTTGCGCAGCACCTTTCCGAAAAGGCCGGGCACCGGCTCCGCCTCGCCGTGGACGCTGCTCCGCCGCGGCGTGGGAATCACGCCCAGGAGGATGGCGATGCCCACCAGGGCGAGAGCGGCGGTGATCCAGAAGAGGCCGGGCACCCCCACCCAGGCGTTGAACAGAGGGCCGGCGATGAGCGCGACGGTGAAGGAGAAGCCGATGGTGACCCCCACCGTGGCCATGGCCCGGGTGCGGTGGCTGTCGCGGGTGAGGTCCGCCAGCAGGGCCATGACCGCCGCCGCCACCGCGCCGCTGCCCTGGAGGGCGCGGCCGGCGATGATGGTCCAGATGTCGTCGGCGGTGGCCGCCACCACCGAGCCGGCGGCGAACAGCAGCAACCCCGCCACGATCACCGGCTTGCGACCGATGCGGTCGGAGATCAAGCCGAAAGGCACCTGGAGAACGGCCTGGGTGAGGCCGTAGATGCCGATGGCGATGCCGGTGAGCAGCGGCGTGGCCGAAGGCAGGCGTTCGGCGTAGAGAGCGAACACCGGCAGGATCAGGAAAAGCCCCAGCATGCGCGAACCGTAGATGGCGGCCAGGCCGAAGGTGGCACGCCGTTCTTCGGGTAGGAGTCCCTCTTCTTCCAGTTTTTCCTGTTTCATCTGCTGTTTGCTGCCTGCTGGAAAAAACATTTATATTACTGCGTTTCCCTTGGTCGAAAAAAGCCACCGCCGGCATGGACACCATCCGCATCCGCGGCGCCCGCACACACAACCTGAAGAACATCGATCTCGACCTGCCACGGGACCGGCTCATCGTCATCACCGGCCTGTCGGGCTCGGGCAAGTCGTCCTTGGCCTTCGACACCATCTACGCCGAGGGGCAGCGGCGTTACGTGGAGTCGCTCTCGGCCTATGCCCGCCAGTTCCTCTCCATGATGGAGAAGCCGGACGTGGACCACATCGAGGGGCTGTCGCCGGCGATTTCCATCGAACAGAAGACCACCAGCCACAATCCCCGCTCCACCGTGGGCACCATCACCGAGATCTACGACTACCTGCGCCTGCTCTACGCGCGGGTGGGAACGCCGGTCTGTCCGGAACACGGCCTGCCGCTGGAAGCGCAGACGGTGGAGCAGATGGTGGATCAGGTGCTCGCCCTGCCGGAGGGCAGCCGCCTGATGCTGCTGGCGCCGGTGGTCTCCGAGCGCAAGGGGGAGTACCAGAAGCTGCTGAAAGAGCTGGCCGCCCAGGGTTTCATCCGCGCCCGCATCGACGGCGAGCTGTTCGAGCTGGACGAGGCGCCGGAACTGGATCTGCGTCGCAAGCACACCATCGAGGTGGTGGTGGACCGCTTCAAGGTGCGCCGGGACGACGATCTGCGTCTGCGCCTGGCCGAGTCCTTCGAAACCGCCCTGCGCATGGCCGAGGGGGTGGCGCGGGTGGCGCCCCTGGATGGGGAGGAGGGTGAAGAACTGCTCTTCTCCGCCAACTTCGCCTGCCCGGTTTGCGGCTACGGCATCGAGGAGTTGGAGCCGCGGCTCTTTTCGTTCAACAATCCGGCGGGCGCCTGCCCGGTATGCGACGGTCTGGGGGTGCGGCAGGAGTTCGACGAGCACAAAGTGGTGGCCCATCCGGAACTCTCCCTGGCCGCCGGCGCGGTGCGCGGCTGGGACCGGCGCAACGCCTATTATTTTTCCATGCTGCGCTCCCTGGCGCGCCACTACGGCTTCGATCCCGAAACGCCCTGGCAGGCGCTGCCCAAGGAGGTGCGGGAGGTGATCCTCCACGGCAGCGGCGGCGAGCTCATCGACTTCGAATACATCAATCCGCGGGGACGACGCGTGAAAAAGCGCCACCCTTTCGAAGGGGTGCTGCCCAACATGGAGCGCCGCTACCGCGAGAGCGATTCCAACATGGTGCGCGAGGAGCTGTCGCGCTACCTCTCCAGCCATCCCTGTCCCGCGTGCGGCGGAGCGCGACTCAACGAGGCGGCGCGCCACGTGCTGGTGGCGGAACGGAGCCTGCCGCAGGTGACCGCGCTTTCGGTGGGCGGGTGCCTGCGGTTTTTCGAAGAGCTGGAGCTGCCCGGCCGCCGAGGCGAGATCGCCGCCAAGATCGTCAAGGAGATCCGCGAGCGGCTCCGCTTTCTGGTGAACGTGGGGCTGGACTACCTCACGCTGGAGCGCAGCGCCGAGACCCTCTCCGGCGGCGAGGCCCAGCGCATTCGTCTGGCCAGCCAGATCGGCGCCGGCCTGGTGGGCGTGATGTACGTGCTGGACGAGCCTTCCATCGGCCTCCACCAGCGCGACAACGCCCGCCTCTTGGAGACGCTCACCCATCTGCGCGACCTGGGCAACACGGTGATCGTGGTGGAGCACGACGAAGAGGCGATCCGCAGCGCCGACCATGTGGTGGACATCGGCCCCGGCGCCGGGGTTCACGGCGGCCGGATCGTGGCCCAGGGCACCCCGGAAGAGGTGGCCGCCGAGCCGGATTCGCTCACCGGCCAGTATCTGAGCGGCAAGCGCCGCATCGCCGTTCCCGCCCTGCGCACTCCGCGCGATCCTTCCCGCCTGCTGGTGCTGGAGGGGGCGCGTGGCAACAATCTCAAAGCGATCACCCTGGAGATCCCCGTGGGGCTGTTCACTTGCATCACCGGCGTCTCCGGTTCGGGCAAGTCCACGCTGATCAACGACACCCTCTACCCGCTGGCCGCCAACGAACTGAACCGGGCCAGTCAGGCGGTGGCCCCTTTCGACGCCGTTCACGGCCTGGAGCATTTCGACAAGGTGGTGGAGATCGACCAATCTCCCATCGGCCGAACGCCGCGCTCCAATCCCGCCACCTACACCGGTCTGTTCACTCCCATCCGCGAACTCTTCGCCGCCGTGCCCGAGGCCCGCGCGCGCGGCTACACGCCGGGTCGCTTCAGCTTCAACGTCAAGGGCGGACGTTGCGAAGCCTGCAAGGGCGACGGAGTGATCAAGGTGGAAATGCACTTTCTGCCCGACATCTATGTGCAGTGCGACGTCTGCAAGGGAAGACGCTACAACCGCGAGACCCTGGAGATCCGCTACAAGGGAAGATCGATCGACGAGGTGCTGAACATGACCGTGGAGGAGGCGCTGGCCTTCTTCGATGCGGTGCCCGTGGTCAAGCGCAAGCTGCAGACCCTGATGGACGTGGGGCTGAGCTACATCCAGCTCGGCCAAAACGCCACCACCCTTTCGGGCGGCGAGGCGCAGCGGGTGAAGCTCTCGCGCGAGCTCTCCAAGCGCGACACCGGCTCCACCCTCTACATCCTCGACGAGCCCACCACCGGACTCCACTTCCACGACGTGGAACAGTTGCTCGGCGTGCTCCATCGCCTGCGCGATCACGGCAACACCGTGGTGGTGATCGAGCACAATCTGGACGTCATCAAGACCGCCGACTGGATCGTGGACCTCGGCCCTGAAGGCGGCGACGCGGGAGGGGAGATCATCGCCACCGGCACGCCCGAAGAGGTGGCCGAAAACCGGGCCAGCCACACCGGCCGTTTTCTCAAGAAGCTCCTGGAGCAGCCTCCTTCGCTCCTGCAGGCTTGAAGAAGGGGAAAGGGAGCGGCGCCGTACCCTCGTCCTTTTCCTCCCAAGCCGTTTCACTTCACTGGCGTGAGCGACCCCAGGGTGTCGGCTCGATCGCTTGGCATTGATGAAACGCCCGAATTCGAAGGATCGCCAAGCCCGCCGATGAACGATAAGAGGATAGAGGCGATGTACGCCTTGGCCGCCGCGAAACCGGGACGTCGCCCGCCTGAAAGCGCATCGAGGAACAGGAAACCCGGAATGCCCGCGGAAGCATCCACGAAAAAGACGGGGAATGCGTCGGACACGGAAGTAATAGGATGGCGACGAGTGAACCACCACCATCCAGATCCGTTGACCGGCTGCGACCTTTCCATTCCGTTCGAGAACACCTATTTCAGGGAACTGGAGGGGCTCTACCGTTCCTGGAAGGGCGATTCGGTGCCCGATCCGAACATCCTGATCTTCAACCAGGGGCTCGCGGATGAACTTGGACTGCCGCCGGCGCTCCACTCGCGGGCCGGCGCCCGCCTGTTGTGCGGCATGACGGTGCCCGAAGGCGTCACGCCCCTCGCCCAAGCCTATGCCGGTCATCAGTTCGGAAATTTCGTGCCCCAGCTGGGGGACGGCCGGGCGCTGTTGCTGGGGGAGCTGGTGGACTCCGAAGGGCGGCGTCGCGACCTCCATCTGAAGGGCTCCGGGGCCACCCCCTTTTCCCGGGGCGGGGACGGCAAGGCGGGATTGGGGCCGATGCTGCGGGAGTTCGCGATCTCGGAAGCGCTGCACGCGTTGGGCGTTCCCACCACCCGCTCGCTGGCGGTGGTGACCACCGGCGAGCGCATCGCCCGGCAGAACGGGCCGGAGCCGGGCGCGGTGCTGGCGCGGGTGGCGGCCAGCCACATCCGCGTGGGCACCTTCCAATACGCAGCGGTTCACCATGGCCCGCGAATGGTGCGACGGCTGGCGGATTACGCCATCGCCCGCCACGATCCAGAACTGCGGGAAAGAGAAGGACGCCATCTCCTTTTTCTGGAACGGGTCATCGAGCGTCAGGTGCGGCTCGTCGCCCGCTGGATGCAGGTGGGGTTCATTCACGGAGTGATGAACACCGACAACATGACCGTCTCGGGGGAGACCATCGACTACGGTCCCTGCGCGTTCATGGACGCCTACCATCCTGCCACGGTGTTCAGTTCCATCGACCACCAGGGACGTTACGCCTACGGCAATCAGCCGAGGATCCTGCAGTGGAATCTGGCGCGCTTCGCGGAGACCTTGATCCCGCTGCTCGACGACGACGAAGAGAGGGCCCTGGAGCTGGCCACCGAGCGCATCCAAGCCGTTCCGACCCGCTTCGCCCGGGTCTGGCTGGAGGGCATGCGCCTCAAGCTGGGAATGGAATCGGCGGAGGAGGGCGACCGCCGGCTGGTGGAAGGACTGCTGGCGCTGTTGCGGGAACAGGGCGTCGATTTCACGCTGGCCTTTCGTCGTCTGGGGGATGCCGCCGCCGGCGATCCTCGAGGGTTTCAGGAGCTGTTCAGCGATCCCGCGGTGACCGTTCCCTGGCTGGAGCGGTGGCGGGCGCGTCTGGCGAGGGATTCCCTGCCCGACCACCGTCGCCGCGATCGGATGATGCGGGTCAATCCGCTGTACATTCCCCGCAACCACAAGGTGGAAGAGGCGCTGCGGTCGTCGGTGGAGAGGGGGGATCCGGGGCCGCTGGAGCGGCTGCTCCAGGCGGTCGTCTCACCTTTCGAGGAGAAGCCGGGAATGGACGACTTCGCCCGGCCCGCGCCGCCGGAGTTCAACGCCTCCTACCGCACCTTCTGCGGCACCTGACCGGAAAAGAGCCGCGCGCCGTGGGACCGCATCGTCCGTTCTCCTGGTGTCTTCCTGCCGAAGGGGCGCGCTGTCGCCCGCGCGGAGAAGCGGTGACGTGACGGTCCCGCTTGGATAATGTTGCGCGGATGAACCAAGCCATCGCCAACGCCGCTTTTCTGATCCTGGCCGGGGTGCTCTGGCGCCGGCTGCGCCCTTTCGGCACCGACGCGGTGCCGATGCGCCAGGCGCTCACCTCCCTCGTCTACGGCCTTTTGCTGCCGGCGCTGGTGCTGCTGGTGCTGTGGCGGGTGCCCCTGGGGATCGCCGCGCTGCAGGTGGCTTTCATCGCTCTGTTCTGCGTGCTCGGCGGATTGGGGCTGGCCTGGCTCTGGTTTCGCCGGCGGAGCCCTTCGGAACGCTCGCTGGGCACCGTGCTGCTGGCCGCCGGCTGGGGCAATTTCACCTATCTCGGCCTGCCGGTGTTGGAGGGCACGCTGGGTGAATGGGCACGCGGCGTCGCCATCCAGTTCGATCTCTTCGCCGCCACGCCGCTGCTGCTCACCTTGGGCATCCTGCTGGCCAGCCGGCTTGGAGGAAGGGCGGCGCCGCGCGGCTTGTTGCGCGAGCTGCTGACGGTGCCTCCCATCTGGGCGGCGCTGGCGGGCGTGCTGTTGAACGCGGCGGGCGTGCCCATGGGCGCTTGGCTGGAACAGTTGCTGGAGATGCTGGGCGGCGGCGTGGTGCCTTTGATGCTCTTCTCCACCGGGTTGGCGCTGCACTGGGAGCCGGGTCTGCGGGAGAAGTTTCGCCTGGTGGCGCCGGTGTTGTTGATCCGCCTGCTGCTGGCGCCGGCGGCGGTGCTGGGGCTGGCCCTGCTGCTGGGCGTGAAGGGCGACCTGCGCACCGCCGTCGTGCTGGAGGCGGCCATGCCCAGCATGGTGCTGGGGCTGGTGTTGTGCGACCGCTTCGGGCTGGACACCCGACTCTACGCCGAGATCGTGGTGCTCACCACGGGCCTGGCCGCGCTCACCCTGCCGTTGTGGTTTTTCCGGCTCGCATGAGGGAGGAAGGTCGGGGCCCGCTTCCTCCGCGATTTGCTTTTCCGCTTTCACTCCTTCTATTCTCTCTTCCTGATGGAATTCTGGCGATCCGACGGAGGGCGCGATGCGATGGAAGGGCCGACGCCGCAGTATCCACATTGAAGACCGCCGCGGCCTGCGCGTCCGGCGCGGAGGCGGCCTCAGTCTGGGTGTTCTTCTCTTGGGTTTGGTGGCCGTGTATTTCGGGGTGGATCCCCGGGTGGTGATGCAGATGGGCGGCCGGTTGGGCGGCGGCCAGGTGAGCGAACAGCGGGTGGAGTACCGACCCACGGCCAAGGAACGGGAACGGGCGGAATTCGTCTCCGTGGTGCTCGCCGACACCGAGGATGTGTGGAATCAGGTGTTCAAGAGGCTGGGCCGCGCCTATGAGGAGCCCACGCTGGTGCTCTTCAGCGGCGCTGTGAATTCCGCCTGCGGCATGGCGGGCGCCGCCGTGGGACCGTTCTACTGCCCCAGAGATCGCAAGGTGTACATCGACCTGGCCTTCTACGACGAGCTGCGACGCCGTTTCAAGGCGCCGGGGGATCTGGCCCAGGCCTATGTCATCGCTCACGAGGTGGGCCACCATGTACAGAATCTCCTCGGCTACACCAAAAAGGCGAGACCGGGAAGCAAGGGCGCGGGTTCCGCTTCCGTGCGGTTGGAGCTCCAGGCCGATTGCCTGGCCGGCATCTGGATCCAGCAGACCGAGCGGGCGAAGAAGGTACTGGAGGAGGGAGACCTGGACGAGGCGCTCAATGCAGCAACTGCCATCGGCGACGACCGTCTGCAACGCCAAGCCACGGGGCGGGTGCGTCCCGACGCCTTCACCCACGGCACCTCGGCCCAGCGCAAGCGCTGGCTCCATCGAGGCATCCAGGCCAGGAGCCTGGAGGATTGCGACACTTTCAGGGCGAGCACGCTATGAACGAACCGATCCGTTTCCTGTTGGGCGGCAACGGCGCCACCCAGGTCCATTTTCGTGCCGACAAGGCCAACCGCCACGGCATGATCGCCGGCGCCACCGGCACCGGCAAGACGGTGACCCTTCAGGTGCTGGCGGAGGGGTTTTCCTCCATCGGCGTGCCGGTGTTCATGGCCGACGTCAAGGGCGACCTCTCCGGCATGGCCAAGCCCGGCAAGCCGCACCCCAAGATCGACGAGCGGGTGAAGACCATCGGCATGGAAGATTTCGGCTTTCACGGCAACCCGGTGGTCTTCTGGGACCTGTTCGGCAAGCTGGGTCACCCGGTGCGCACCACCATCTCCGACATGGGGCCCCTGCTGCTCTCCAATCTGCTGCAGCTCAACGACACGCAGACGGGCGTGCTCTACGCCGCCTTCGCCATCGCCGACGACACCGGCATGCTGCTGCTGGACCTGAAGGACCTGCGGGCCATGCTCAACTGGATGGGCGAGCACCGCAAGGAGCTCTCCAACGAATACGGCAACATCTCCAGCGCCAGCGTGGGCGCCATCCAGCGGCGACTGCTGATCCTCGAGGAGCAGGGCGCCGAGCATCTGTTCGGCGAGCCGGCCCTGCGCCTGGAGGACCTGATGGTCACCGATTTTTCCGGCAACGGGATGGTGAGCATCATGGACGTGACCCGGCTCATCCATGAATCGCCCCGCGTCTATGCCAGCTTCCTCATCTGGCTGATGGCCGAGCTGTTCGAGCAGCTTCCCGAGGTGGGCAACCCGGAGAAGCCGGTGATGGTGCTCTTTTTCGACGAGGCGCATCTGCTCTTCCACAAAGCGCCGCCCGCGCTGGTGGAGAAGATCGAGCAGGTGGTGCGCCTGATCCGTTCCAAAGGCGTGGGGGTCTATTTCATCACCCAGAGCCCCCTGGACATTCCCGCGCCGATTCTGGGACAGCTCGGCACCAAAGTGCAACACGCCCTGCGCGCCTTCACGCCGAAGGATCGCAAAGCGGTCAAAGTGGTGGCGGAGACTTTTCGCGAGAATCCCCAGGTCGATACCGAGACTGCCATCACCCAGCTGGGCACCGGCGAAGCCCTGGTTTCGGTGCTGGATGGAAGAGGCGCGCCCACGCCGGTGGAGCGCATTCTCATCCGTCCCCCAGGTTCGCGGATCGGTCCGCTCACCAAGGCGGAGCGGCAGGAGATCCTGAGCCGTTCGCCGTTCAAGGGGCGCTACGAGCAGGAGATCGACCGCGAATCGGCCTACGAGATGCTCAAGGCCAAGGCGGAGGAGGCCGCGCGCATGGAGGCGGCGGAGAAGGCCAGTGTCGAGCAGGAGAAGGCTCGAAAGCGCCGCAGTCGCGGCAGCGGCGGGAGGCAGCGTCAAACCGTCTGGGAGGCCATGGCCAAGAGCGTGGCGCGCTCCATGGGCTCCTCGCTGGGGCGGCAGATCGTGCGGGGCATTCTCGGCTCCTTGTTGGGCGGCCGCCGGTGACCGATCTCTATCCCGAAATCGAACCCTTCCGCCATTGGTACTTCGATGTGGACGGCCATCACCGGCTCTACGTGGAAGAGTGCGGGCGGCGCAAAGGCATTCCGGCGCTCTTTCTCCATGGGGGGCCGGGCGCCGGTTGCGAGTCTTACCACCGGCGTTTCTTCGATCCCGAGCGCTACCACGTCATCCTTTTCGACCAGCGGGGGGCGGGACGCTCCACGCCGCACGCCGACCTCACCGACAACACCACCTGGCATTTGGTGGAAGACATGGAGCGGCTTCGGCAGGCGTTGCAGATCGAACGCTGGCTGCTCTTCGGGGGCTCCTGGGGCTCCACGCTGGCGCTGGCCTATGCGCAGCGTCACCCGCAACGGGTCGCCGGCCTGATTCTGCGGGGAATCTTCCTGTGCCGGCGCAAGGAGCTCCATTGGTTCTACCAGGAGGGTGCCAGCCGCGTCTTCCCGGACTACTGGGAGGAGTTCGTCGCGCCGGTGCCGGCGGCGGAGCGGGGCGATCTGCTGCACGCCTACCACCGGCTGCTCACCGGCAACGACGAGCTGCGCCGCATGGCGGCAGCCAAGGCATGGTCGGTATGGGAAGGGCGCACCGCCACCCTGCGTCACGACTCCGAGGTGGTATCCCACTTCGCCCAGCCGCACGTGGCGCTGGCCATGGCGCGCATCGAGTGCCACTATTTCGTCAACAACGCCTTCCTCCAGGCCGACGAGCTGCTGGAAAATGCACATCGCCTGAAAGGCATTCCCGGCATCATCGTGCACGGTCGCTACGATATGATCTGCCCCTTGGAAAATGCCTGGGAGCTCCATCGCCGATGGCCGGAGAGCGAGCTGCGAATCGTTCCGGAAGCCGGCCACTCCGCTGCGGAGCCCGGCATTCGCGCCGCTTTGGTGGAGGCCACGGACCGCTTCGCCGATCGCCTGGACCATCCGGTGCAACCGCTCTAGCCTGGCTATCGCCTCGGAATCCGGCAACAACCGGATCAACTTGCCGACCGAAGCGCGACCGAGGATGAATGACGACAAGCCGTTGAATAACCATGCAAAACAAAGAAAATTGGAGTGGTTGGATGCACTGTTCGGGCTAGCCGAGGGCGCGGGGAGGAGAGAGTGATCGCCTTGTTGCAACGGGTCACGCAAGCGTCGGTGAGCATCGACGGAGAAACCGTCGGCCGGATCGGACGGGGACTGTTGGTGTTGGTGGGCGTGCAGCGGGAGGACGACGAGCGGAAGGCCGAGCGCCTGCTCGAGCGGCTGCTGGGCTATCGCGTTTTTCCTGATGAACAGGGGCGCATGAACCGCAGCCTGCGCGACATCGAGGGCGGTTTGCTGCTGGTGCCCCAGTTCACCCTGGTGGCGGACACCCGCAAAGGCACCCGCCCTGGCTTCTCCCGGGGCGCCCCTCCCGAATTGGGCCGCCGGCTCTTCACCCATTTGGTGGAGAGGGCGTGTGTGGTGCATCCAGTGGTGGCATCGGGCCGTTTCGGCGCCGACATGCAGGTGTCGCTGGTGAACGACGGTCCAGTCACCTTCTGGCTGGAGAGTTGAGAGCGACATTGGTCGACGAAGGGCGAGCTACTTCTCAAAGTTAGGGGGAGTTTATTGAAGGGCGGGGGGTTTTGCTGCATAAAGGGCCCATGGGAGCCATTTTCGAAAAAAAGACTCTACCAGCGCTGTTGCTGGCGCTGGTACTGGCCGGCCAGCCGGGGTTGCTGCCCGCTGCGGTGGTGGAAGGTGTGGAGCTGCCCGACACGGTACAACTGGGCGCCTCTCGCCTGCGGTTGAATGGCGCGGGGGTTCGGGAGAAGTTCTTTTTCGACATCTACGTGGCGGGACTCTATCTGAAACGGCCGCAGCACGACGCCGCGCACATCCTCGCCCAGGATGGGCCCTGGCGCATGGTGATGCACTTTCTCTACCGCAAAGTAGGGAAGAATAAGCTGGACGAAGGCTGGGAAGAGGGCTTCCGGGCCAACCTGAAGAGTGCCGAGCGGAAACGGCTGCGTCCGGCCATCGACCGCTTCAAGGCGTTCTTCCCCGACCTGCGTCGTGACGACGAAGTGTGGCTCGACCATCTGCCGGGCAAGGGGGTGACCGTCACCCTGAACGGGCAGATTCTGGGCCGGGTGGAAGGCGAGGGCTTTGCCGTGGCGCTGTTGCGCATCTGGTTGGGCGAGGAACCCGTGACCCGAAGCCTGAAAGAGGCGTTGTTGAGAGGTCTTCCATGATCTCCCGAGAAGAAGAGAACAGCAGCCAGCTGACCGAATCCGAGCTTCAGGCGCTTCTCGAGGAGTCGGAGCGTCAGAAACAGGACGATTTTCTGGAGTCGATGGAAGGGCATCAGAAAGGAATCAAGGCGCTCGAAGCCGCGCAACAGCTTCTCGAGGATCAGCTCGAAGATGCCAACACCGAGATCGATCGGCTGCGGCGTGAGCTCGACCGGGCCGTGGTGGAGGCGGAAGAGGCCGACTACCTGCGGCGCGAGGCGGAGAAGGCGCGCAAGCAGCTGGAGAGCACCCTCTACCAGATCCAGGAGGGATTCGAAGAGAGCAAGATCACCGATCTGCGCGACGAGCGCATGTACCGCCGGCCGGGCGTGCTGGGGGTGGACCATGTCACCTGGCGCCCTTTTCTAAAGGGGCTATTGCTGGGCCTGTTGGGCGGAGCGGCGCTGGCGCTGGGGGCGCTCGAGGCGGTCTCCTGGCTGCATGGGAAGGGTGAACTCTTCTCCCAGCTTTTCTGAGGCGTTCCCCGAATTCCCTCCGCCTGGACTTTTTCACCGAAAACCCCGGAAAATTCCGCTTCCACTGGCAGGTGCGGAGCGCAAGATGCCGCGCATTCTGGGGGTGGGCATTGCCACCCTGGACATCATCAATCTGCTGGAGCGCTATCCGGAAGAGGACCAGGAGACGCGCGCGCTCGCCCAGCGCCGTGCGCGCGGGGGCAACGCCACCAACACTCTGGTGGTGCTGGCGCAGCTCGGCCACCGCTGCGCCTGGGCCGGCATGCTTCCGCTGGAGCCCGACAGCCTGCTGGTGGAAGAGGATCTGGCCCGCTGGGGCGTGGACACCGGTCCGGTGGTGCGCCCTGCCAGCGGCAAGTTGCCGGTTTCCTGCATCCTCGCCAGCCGTGCAACCGGCAGCCGCACCATCGTCCACTACCGGGATCTGCCCGAATATCCCGCCAGCGCTTTCGAGCGGCTGGAGCTGGCCCCTTACCGCTGGATCCATTTCGAGGGGCGGGCGATAGAAGAGCTCGGGCCCATGCTCGAGCGGGCGAAACGCCAGGGGATTTCGGTGTCGCTGGAAGTGGAGAAGCCGCGGGCCGGCATCGAACCGCTCTTTTCCCTGGCCGACGTCCTCCTCTTCTCGCGAAGCTACGCTCGCTCGCGGGAATGCGAGACTCCCGCCGATTTTCTGCGCCGCAGGGTGCCGGCGGGTAAGGTGGCTTTTCTCGCCTGGGGCGCGGAGGGGGGCTGGTGTCGGGAAGCCGACGGCACCCTTCACCACCGGCCCGCGCCGTCGATCCGGGTGGTGGAGAGCGTGGGCGCCGGCGATGTCTTCAACGCCGCCGTGATCCATGGGTGCCTGCAGCGATGGCCGGCGCCGCGCATCCTGGAGAAGGCGGTGGCCCTGTCGGCGGCCAAGTGCGAACGGGAGGGATTCGATGGACTCGGCGGTCTCATCTGAGCCGCGGCTGACGCAAGGGTTCTTCGCCCGCGACACCGTGACCGTGGCCCGCGACCTTCTGGGCCGAAGGCTGGTGCGCAACCTGGGAGGGGAACGGCTGTCGGGCCTCATCGTGGAGACCGAGGCCTACGTGGGCGAGTCCGATACCGCCTGCCACGCCAGCCGCGGCCGCACCCCGCGCACCCAGGTGATGTACGGGCCGCCCGGCCGTTACTACGTCTATCTCATCTACGGCATCCATTGCATGCTCAACATTGTCACCGCCGCCGAGGGGGAGCCCGAGGCGGTGCTCATTCGTGGCTTGTTGCCCCGTGAGGGGGTGGAGCGGATGCGGAGGTTGCGTGGCGGCGCGCCGTCGAAGAGGCTGGCCGACGGCCCCGGCAAGCTCTGCCAGGCGCTGGCCGTCGACCGGTCGCTGAACGGCGCGCCGGTGGAGAGCGACGAGCTGTGGCTGGAGGAGGGGGTGGGGGTGCCGCCGAAGCGCATCCTCGCCTCGCCGCGGGTGGGCATCGGCTACGCCAGCGAAGAGGACCAGCAGCGCCGCTGGCGCTTCCATCTCGATCCGGCCTACATCTCCACCGGCAGATAGAAGAAGACGAAGCGGCCGTTCTCGATGTCCACCTTCAGCTTGGCGCCGTGGTAGAGGCCGTAATCCACGTAGCCCGGTACGGCGCTGTCGCTGTGGCACTCGCTGCTGTGCTGGGGGGATTCGAAATCGCGGTCGCGGTCGTACCACGACAGCAGCATGTACTGGCCCAGTCGCCGCTCCGCCTCCGCGCCGGCGATGGCCATGGCCTCGCGGTAGTCCCCCGGGGAAGGATTTGGCTGCAGCTTCACCACGGTGATGCCTGAATAGTCGGGTTCGGTCGGCAGAGGACAGCTGGGCGGCGTGGTTTCGCTCATCCTTTTTCCAGCTTTTTGTGGGCGCCGTCGCAGAAAGGAGGAGTGGCGGTCTGTTTGCAGGTGCAGAACCAGTAGTCGTCGTCGCGCGGAGCGACGAACTCCAGGGGCTGGAAACCGGTGCCCTCGTGGGAACCATCGCAGAAGGGCTGGGTCTGACTACGGCCGCAACTGCACCAATGAACTTTTTCGCCCGCTTCCAAAGAGATCACGGCGGGACGGGTGCCGGCGATTCTCGGCTTGCTCAATGGAGTGCCTCCTTTATCATTGCAGGGATCGTCAGTAACAGTAACACAAGAAAAGGGTCTCTTTATGCTGCGGATACTGCTGTTTCTGGGTACCAACGTGGCCATCCTGGCCATGCTCAGCGTCACCATGCGCATCCTGGGGGTGGACCGGGTGCTGGAGCAGAGCGGGGGGCTCAACCTCGACGCGCTGCTGATCATGTCGGCGGTGGTGGGCTTCACCGGCTCCTTCATCTCGCTCTTCATCTCCAAATGGATGGCCAAGGCGAGCATGGGGGTGCGGGTCATCGACCGGCCTGCCAACGCCACCGAGCAGTGGTTGGTGGAGACCGTCGGCCGTCTCTCGCGACAAGCGGGCATCGAGATGCCCGAGGTGGGCATCTTCCCCAGCCCCTCGCCCAACGCCTTCGCCACCGGCTGGAACCGCAACGACGCCCTGGTGGCGGTGAGCGCCGGGCTGCTGCAGCACATGAACGCCGGCGAGGTGGAGGCGGTGCTGGGCCACGAGATCTCCCACGTGGCCAACGGCGACATGGTGACGCTCACCCTCATTCAGGGGGTGGTGAACACCTTCGTCTTCTTCCTCTCGCGGGTGATCGGCCATGTGGTGGACCGCGCGGTGTTCGGCAACCGGGAGGGGTATGGCGCCGGCTATTTCATCACTTCGCTGGTGGCCCAGTTCGTGCTGGGCATCCTCGCCATGATGATCGTCGCCTGGTTCTCGCGCTGGCGCGAGTTCCGCGCCGACGCCGGTGGCGCCGCGTTGGCGGGGCGTCACAAGATGATCGCTGCTCTGCGCCGTCTGCAGCACGCGCAACCGGAGCCCTTGCCCGACGAGATGGCCGCGTTCGGCATCGCCGGCAGGGGGCTGCACGAACTCTTCGCCAGCCATCCTCCGCTGGAGAAGCGGATCGAAGCGTTGCGGCAGGGGAGATGAGGAGCTGAGCGGGGGCGTCCGCCCTCACTCTCCCCCGCCGACACCCCGTTCCCGCGCCAGCTTCTCCGCCGCTTGGGTGTCCACCGACCAGAGCTTCTCGAGCTGATAGAAGTCCCGCACCCGCGGCTGCATGACGTGGACCACGACGCCGTTCAGGTCCACCAGAACCCATTCGCCCTGGTCGATCCCTTCGGTGCCCAGTGGCGGCTCGCCTTTGAGCTTGGCCTGGAAAGCGACCGCTTCCGCAATGGATTTGACGTGCCGGTCGGAGGTGCCGGAAGCGATGATGAAATAGTCGGTGATGTCGGTCTTGCCTTCGACGTCGAGGACGGTGACCTCCTTCGCCTTCATGTCTTCGAGGACCTGGACCACCAGGTCGCGTAGTTCTTCGGTTTCCATCGATGCCCGCTTTGGATTGGCGATGGCGCCATCATACCACCGGCTCAACGGAAGCAGCCCCGCAACCCCGCCTCCAGCGTCGGATAGCGCAGCGTCACCCCCAGCTCGCGCAGCATCTTGCGGTTGTCGATGCGGCGCGATTCGGCCAGATAGGCGCGCAAGCCGGCGGAGAGCGCTTCTTCCGCGCGGTCGGGGGCGATCACCGGAGGGCGCGGCAGACCCGCGGCGTCGGCCACGGCGTTGAAGTAGTCGGCCATGTTGCCGGGGTGGCCGTCGCTGACGTTGTAGACGGCGCCGTCGCCTCCGCGCTCCATGGCGGCGACGAGCACCCGCACCAAGTCGTGGAGATGGATGCGGTTGGTCCAGGGCGCCTGTTCGGGCGCCAGCATGGGCTTGCCCGCCCGCAACCGCTCCAGGGGCAGTTTCCCCGGACCGTAGATGCCGGCCACCCGCAGCAGCACCAATTCGCCGCCTCCCCGCCGGCGCCAGGCGCGCAGCCGGTTTTCGGCGTCGGCGCGGCGCCGCGCCCGCTCCACGCGCGGGGCGATGGGGTGGGTCTCGTCCACCCAGCGTCCGCCGCAATCGCCGTAGACTCCCGTGGTGCCGAGATAGACCACGCGGCGGCGGCCGCCGCTTCGCTCCAGCGCTTCCAGAAAGCGTCCCATGCGGGGATCGCGTTCCCCTCCTTTGGGGGGCGGCGCCAGATACCAGATCCTTTCGAAGCCCGAGAGGTCCGTCGCGACCGGGCGGTCCAGATCCATCAAGAGAGCGGGAATGCCAAGCGCCTGCAACCGCCGGGCGCTCGCCGCGCTGCGCACGGCGCCGGTGACCCGCTTCCCCAGCGCCTCCGCCAGGCGGGTGCCCACATGGCCGCAGCCGACGACGAGATGGCTGTGCTCACTCGCTTGCCGCATGGTTTTAATGGACCTTCAAATGGGCGACAATCCGCACCATTATCGCAAACGACGAAGTGGAAGATTTCATGAGTCACAAGGTCACCATCGCCGGCAGCGGCCACCAGTTCGAGGTGGACGAGGGAGAAACCGTTCTCGACGCCGCCATCCGCCAGGACGTCGGTCTGCCCTACGGCTGTCGCAACGGCTTCTGCGGCGCCTGCATGGCCACGCTGCTGGAGGGAGAGGTGGACTATCCGGAAGGAGAGCCCGACAAGCTCATCGACGCCCCCGAAGATGCCTGCCTGCCCTGTCAGGCCGTCCCCCTCTCGGATCTGGTGATCGAGGTGGAAGAGGTGGAGACGCCCGAAGAGATCAAGCCCCGCACCATGCCGGTGAAGGTGGTGAAGATCGACCATCTGGCCGACGACGTGGTGCGCCTCTGGCTGAAGCTGCCGGAGGAACAACGGCTGCAGTTCATGGCGGGACAGTATCTCGATTTTCTGCTGGAGGACGGCCGCCGCCGCGCCTTCTCCATCGCCAACCCGCCGCACGAGGACGAGCTCATCGAGCTGCACATCCGTCATGTGGACGGCGGAGTCTTCACCGACTGGGCCTTCACCCAGATGCGGGACGGCACCATCCTTCGCATCGAAGCGCCGCTGGGCACCTTCACCCTGGATGAAGAGTCGCAACGGCCTCTGCTCTTCATCGCCGGCGGCACGGGATTCGCGCCCATCAAGTCACAGATCGAACACGCCTTCCACGCCGGCATCCGGCGACCCATGCGGCTTTATTGGGGGGTGCGCGGCGAGAAGGACCTCTATCTTCCCGATCCGCCGCGCCAGTGGGAGAAGGAGCACGACAACTTCCGCTTCGTGCCGGTGCTCTCCGAGCCGGAGCCGGGGTGGGAAGGGCGCAAAGGCTGGGTGCACGAGGCGGTGCTGGAGGATCTGTGCGCGGCGCTGCCCGACTACGACGTCTACATGGCCGGTCCGCCGCCCATGGTGAGCGCCGCCCGCGAGGCGCTGATCGAGCGCGGCGTGCCCGAGGCCCAGCTCCATTACGATTCGTTCGAGTATGCCGCCGATTGAGGCGAGGGGCGAAAAAGGCGGCCGCGGCCGCCTTTTTCGACGTGACCAGGGGTTGGCTCAGTAGCCGCCCTTGCGCTTGGTTTCGGGCAGCCCGCCGATCTTGGCCGCCTGCTTGGAGGGGCCGCCGCCGCCGGGAAAGAGCATGAAGAGATCCTTGGAGCCCACCTTGCGGCCCCAGATCTTGCTCATGGCCTTCACCATCTCGCGGTTGTTGGGCTGGTGACCGCCCTCTTCGAAGTAGGTGTCGCGCAGATATTTGATCACGTCCCAGTGGTCTTGGGTGAGCTCCACCCCCTCGGCGTCGGCGATCGCCTTGGCCACTTCTTCGTTCCAGTCGTTGGGATCGGCCAGATAACCGTTGTCGTCGGTTTCGATGGTCTGGCCGTTCACTTCGTAAGGCATGCTGCACCTCCTGTGGGAAATTCAGAACGCCGCGGGATTTTACACCGAAATTTTCCCCCGGTTTTTCCGGGGCGGTGGAGGGTTTTT
>Ga0256841_1000530_pt1 | contig 38890 bp, 39 predicted proteins | sample 356308metaG_FD_185971 | JGI IMG/M metagenome (GOLD analysis project Ga0256841, IMG submission 185971) | Hydrothermal vent microbial communities from Mid Atlantic Ridge, Atlantic Ocean - 356-308 | ecosystem: Environmental > Aquatic > Marine > Hydrothermal vents | place: Atlantic Ocean: Mid...
GAGCCCCAACCGGGAGCGTATCGAGGCGGTCCTGCCGGAGGTCGTCGAGACGGCGAGACGCCTGGGGTATGCCCTGTGAACGCGCGATCGTCGCGCCCCGTCCGGGGAACGGCAGGGCGGCGGCCTGGCCCTGCCGCCATCTCCGGGCTCGTCGCCAGTTTTGTGCGCTTTTCGGGTGTGGGGCCCTTGCCACGGCCGTCCAATACCTCGTCCTGGTGGCCGGTAGTGGCCTGGCAATCCTGGCGATCAAGGACCTGCTCATGTGGATCGGTAGGCACGGCCTGCATATCGGGTACTTGATCGTCCCGGTCGCCGCCACCGGGCCGGTCCTGCTGTTCAGCTTCACCCTCAATCGATCCTGGGTGCTCGGGCGGCTGGAAGAGGGCTGACGGCCCGGCTTTCGCCGTGGGCCGGCCTTTGAATTCGTGAATTCGTGACGCCCTGCGGTCCGGGGGCATCATCCACCTTTGCGGAGTACAGTGAATGGAACGCGAGAAACTGATCGAGGAAGTGGCAAAACACGAATGGATGCACACCATCGACCTGGGGCAGGGGGTCGTCACCCCGGGCCGTTGGCCTACCAACCCGGACGTCATGCGGGCCTTCGACAGCATCGATTTCAAGGGCAAGAAGGTGCTGGACATCGGGGCATGCAACGGCCTGTGGTCCTTCGAGGCGGAGCGGCGCGGCGCGGCCGAGGTCTATTCGGTCGACTATCTCACCCATGTGAACTACTGGTGCACCCCGGCCTACAAACTGGCCCACGAGGCCCTGCGATCGCGGGCCAGCTATCATCCGGACCTCAATGTGTACGATATCGCCGAGCTGGGACAGAGCGACTTCGACGTGGTGGTGTTCAGCGGCGTCTACTATCATCTCAAGCACCCGCTGTTGGCCCTGTCCAGGCTGCGCGCGGTCATGAGCGACGGGGGACGGATCATCGTCGAAGGGCCCGTCTATCCGGACGATGAGCGGTGCTATGCCAGCTTCCACTATCGTGACCTCCTGCTCGGGGACAAGAGCAATTGGTATGTACCCACCCGGCGCTGCCTGCGGGAGTGGATCGAGTGTTCCTTCTTCGAGATCGAGGAGACCTTCGAGCAACCGGATCCACCCCTGGGGGTGCTTAACGGCTTGAAGTCCCGGGTGCGGAGGTTGACCGGGACGCCCCCCCCCTCCATTAAACGGATGGTGATGACGGCCCGGGCGGTTTCCCGCCACGACGACCTGTACTCCACCATCGATCCCGACCTCGAGCGGTTCTTCGAGTGACCGATGACCGGGACGGGGACAGTCATGGTTGCGCGTGATCTCATGACCCCTGACGCCCGGGGGACGCTGTCCCGCCACCTGCGGGGGGATTCGCCCATGCTGTCCGTGGTCGTGCCTTGCTACAACGAGGAGGAGGTCCTGCCCGAGACCTATGCCCGTCTGACCCGGACCCTGTCGGCATTGCAGGACATGGCTCTGGAACTGGTCTTCGTGGACGATGGCAGCCAGGACCGCACCCCGGAGATCCTCCGGGAGCTGCATGGGCGGGATCCCCGGGTCCGTTATCTGCGCTTCTCGCGCAATTTCGGCCATCAGATCGCGGTCAGCGCGGGTATCGAACATGCGCGCGGGACGGTGGTGGCGCTGATCGACGCCGATCTCCAGGATCCCCCTGAGGTGATCCTGGAGATGCTGGAGCGCTGGCGCGAGGGCTGGCAGGTGGCCTACGGGGTACGCACGGAGCGCCAGGGCGAGGGCGTCTTCAAGCGATGGACCGCCAAGGCCTTTTACCGCCCCATCAACCGCATCGCCGATGTCTCCATTCCTCTGGATACGGGGGATTTTCGGCTCATGGACCGACCTGGTTCGGCTTCGCGGTGGCGGGACTGTCCGTGTTGGGTCTCTTCTACGCCCTCGGTATGCGCCTGTTCACGAACGCCTGGGTGCCGGGTTGGGCCGCCCTGTTCGTGGCGGTGCTCTTTCTCGACGGGGTGCAGCTCATTTCGTTGGAGGTCATCGGCGAATATGTGGGGGGGATCTATGGCGAGACCAAACGCCGCCCGCTCTACGTATTGGCGGGTGGGAATCGATGACACACCCCCGGTATCCGTGGCTCCTGGGAATCCGGTGACGTGACCGCCGCTTCCGCAAAGGGATGGAATCTGTTGCGGGTCCTGGCCTTTCTGGCCCTGGCCGGATTCTATTTCGCGGTCCTCAACGCCCGCCCGGACTTTTCCCGCTTCAACGCCCACGACAGCGAAGACTATCTGGCCCTGAGCTACAGCCTGGTCCATGGGCTGGGATACACCCAGAGCATGGACCCGGGGCGTTATCTGCCCCATGTCACTTGGCCGCCGGGGGTGCCTGTACCGATGATGCCCGCCATGCCCCTGAGCGGCGAGCGGGTGGACTGGTGCCTGGTGAAGGGGACCATGGCCCTGGTGGGGCTGTTGGGGGTGGTTCTCGCCTGGTACCTAGCGCGGCGCGTGACCGGAGACCCTCCTACCGTGGATTGGGCGGCCCTGGCCCTGGGCCTGAATCCCTTCTACTGGGATTTCAGCCACCAGGCCATGGCCGAGGTTCCCCTGACCGTCTGGATCCTGGGCTCTCTGTGCTTGATCGACAGATGCTGGGCCCGGCGCGCGATCTCCTATCGGGCGGTGTTAGGCGTGGGGCTGATCCTGGGGGTCGGGATGATGTTCAAAGGTCATGCCGGGGCCTTGCTGCTCGCACCCCTGGCCTACCTCTTCGGGCCCGCCGCAGCGCCCTGGATGCCCGCGCCCACTGGGCCCGTTGGGGTGTATACGCCCTCGGTTTCGTGGTGGTCTTCGCATTGGGCCCGGCTGAGCTTCTACCTTCTGGTGGCCACGACGACCTGGATACTGAATCGCAGTTTCACCTTCCGGGTCACAGGGGGAGGCGGCAAACACTGGCAGTGGGTCAGATATGTGGTCCTGAACGCCGTCGGCGGTGGGCTGAATTATGGTACCTACGCACTCCTGGTGTATCGTTTCCCGTTGGTCTACGCCTATCCCGTGCTGGGTGTGGTGGCGGGTTCCGCCGTCGGTCTGGTGGTGAACTATTCGGCCAACGAGTTTCTCGTGTTCGGCAGGAGCCGGTGTGAACCGGTATCGTAACCTTCGTGCGCAGGTTCCGGACCGCTCATGAAAATGGGTGTCTTGACAGGTAGGAACAGCTGGATACCTCTGTAAAACTGTTAACTCGATGATGCCGATGATAAAACAAGTCGCCGGGTTTGTAAGAGCGATTTTTTACCCTTATGGAAAATCGTGTGGGATAACGCCCTTTGTGATCCTGTTCCTTCCACGTACGGGTTCAAATTTCCTCGCTGGCAAGATAGATAGCCATCCACAAGTCATGTGTCATCATGAGGTATTGAACCCAGAACTTCCACATCCTAGTCAATCGGTAAGGGAAGGTACGGTCAGGATATCATTTGGAAGCACCGCTGAGAGAGATGCAGCCCCCTGGAGGTTTCTGCAAATATTGTTCTGCAACAGGGGGCGTCTTGCCAATGGGAATCCTAATCCAGTCAAGGCGATAGGCGCGAAGATATCGCACTATGATTGGCCCCTTGTGTTTTTGTCTATTCTACTCAACCGTAGAGTGAAGAAGATCATCGTAAAGAGAGAGAATGTTCTGGCGTCATATGTTTCAGAGAAGCAGGCCATCGCCAGTGGAAGCTGGATTTACTTCAAGCATATGGGGCAAGCCAAGAAAGCCGAGCCTGTTTATGTCGATTATGACGAGTTCATTAAATATGAACGAAAAAGGAAAGTGTATTATTGGGTGATAAGTGCTGTGGGTTATCTGCCGGCTCAGAAGTTTTTCTATATCGAATACAAGGAGATAAAAGACGCTGCTGCGATTCGGCGGTTGTGTGAGTTCATTGGCGTCGCCGGTGTGGCAATATCAACAGAGCGGACTCGCAAGCAAGCGGATGTGCCAATAGTAGAAAGGATTGTCAACGTAGAGGAGATGCGCCAACACTTTACTAATACGAACCGGATCAGATACTTGCTGGAAGGCAATGGATGAGTGGGTATTCTGCACGACAGCGATCCAGGGATCGTGACCCCGCATGATGGTCTGGTGGTTCTTCCCCCTGGCGTGGCTCTTGGCGGCCCTGGCCCTGTTGTTCCCCTATCGTCATTGGCTGTTGGGGGCCTGGCGCGAACCCTGCTGGCGCCGCCTCGTGGTGGTGGTGGAAAGCGACGACTGGGGGGCCGGCCCGCGGGCCCAGGCGGAGGCCCTGGACGCGCTTCGACAGGTCCTGGCGGATCTCCGTGACAGGGATGGCCGGCCCCCTGTGGTGACCCTGGGCGTGGTCCTCGACAGTGCGGACGGGGAGGTCTGGCGGAGTCATCGGGAATTCAGTCCCGCGCCGCTGACCGATACCGTGCGCGAGGCCTTCTTGCGGGGTGGGGACGCAGGCCTGTTCCATCTCCAACTGCATGGCGCCTGCCACTTCTGGCCGGCCGCCCTGGTCGCCGCGGCCCAGGGGGATCCGGCGGTGGATGCCTGGCTGGCGGCGGCCCCCGAGGCGCCCACCGAGGCCCTGCCGGACGCCCTCCAGTCGCGTTGGATCGACGGTTCCCGGCTGCCTGCGGGACTCCTCCCGACCCGCACCCTGGAAGCGGCGGCCGAAGAAGAGGCGCGCGCATACCTGCGCGGTCTGGGGGAGCCCCCCAGGGTGGCCGTGCCCACCACCTTCATCTGGGGCGAGGCGGCGGAGCGGGGCTGGGCGCGGGCCGGGGTGCGGGTGGTGGTGACCCCGGGACGCCGCTTCGACGCGCGTGACAGCGCAGGGCGCCCGGTCGGCCCACCCAGGCCCCTATTCAACGGTCAGCGGGGGGCGGAGGGTATCCTCTACCTGGTACGGGACCTCTATTTCGAACCCCGCCGCGGCCATCGGCCCGAAGGCCTCTGGGAGGACCTGGGGCGCAAGCGGCGTCAGCGCCGCCCGGCCCTGATGGAGACTCATCGCTACAACTTCCTCGACCCGGCGGATCGCCCCGCCTCGCTGGGGGCCTTGCGCGTCCTGTTCGTGGGGGTCTTGGGGCGCTTTCCCGAGGTCGCCTTTCTGTCCCCCCAGGTCATGGGTGAGATCCTCGCCCGAGGTGATCCACAATGGCTGGACGGCTCGTTCCGGGTCAGGCTGGCCGCCTGGTGGCACCGGATCGAGGGGGTGCCGGGCCTGGATCGGCGCCTGCGCCTGTCGGGCCTGGCGTGGATCCTGGGTCCCCTCGCGCGGCATATGGAAGGGGTGTCGTGAGCCCCCGGTTCTCGGTGGTGATCCCCGCCTACCAGGCCGAGGCCACCCTCGCCCGGGCGATCGATTCGGTGCTCGACCAGACCTGGCCGGCCGAGGAGGTCCTGGTGGTGGACGACGGTTCCAGCGACCGGACCGGCGAGATCGCTCGTGCTTACGGGCCGCCGGTGCGTCTGTTGCGGCAGGACAATGCCGGGGTCTCCGCCGCCCGGAATCTGGGTGCCCGGGAGGCCAGGGGCGATTGGCTCGCCTTCCTCGATGCCGACGACTGGTACTATCCGGAGCGTCTGGCCCAGCACGCCCGCTGGATCGCGAAGGACCCCGGGCTGGATTTTCTCACCGGGGACTACGAGTACCGGGATCCGTCCGGCAGGCTCCTGGGGACCTCCCTGGCCGAACACGCGGCCGGTCGTTCGGTGCTTGCGCGTTGCAAGGGGGGCCGTGCCCTGTTGGCCCCGGAGGAGATCGAATCCTTCGTGCACGACCATTTCGGCGATACCCATACCCTGAGCGTGCCGCGCCGGACCTTCCTCGCGTTGGGGGGCTACCCTTTGGGCTTCAAGGTCTGTGAGGACGTGCATTTCCTGGTCCGTCTGGTGGCCCGCAGCCGGCGGATCGGGGTGGTCTGTTCCCCCCTGGGGGTCTACTTGATCCATGGCGCGAGCGCCACCCGCAGCGACCGCGTGGCCGCCCAGGAGGAGAACGTCCGCACCCTCATGCATCTGCGCGCCCAGGTGCGGGGCTTGCCGGCCCCGGTACGGCGGGGCGTCGCCCGCCGCCTGTGCGATGCGCGTGCCAATCTCGGTTATGCCCGCCTGCGCGCGGGGCGCCGCTGGGCGGCCCTGGGCGGTGTCTTGCCCGGGCTGTGGCAGGCTCCGGGCTGGCTGGCGGTACGCAACCTGTTGAGTTTATTGCGAGGTTGACAGCCCTCGCCCTTGTAATCCAGAGATCGCGGGCCGACTGGCTCATTCGAAGAGGACGTGCTCATGCAAAGATACAGAATCCGTATCCTGGTAGTGCTCTCGTTGCTTGGTTGGGGCCCGGCCATGGCCGGGATGATCACCAAGGAATGTAGAACGATGATCTACGACCGCTACTACGATCCGAACGATCGGGCGAACTGGCAGCATATGCATCATTTCTGTGCATGCAGGACGGCCTATTTCGCCCTGTTGCGCGCCAAGTCAGCGCAGGAACGCCGGTTTCAGATGACCAATATGGAAGGTGAGTGCGGGTATGTCTTTGCGCACACTCGTGCGGATTTCAAAATGCGTCCCTTGGTCCATCTGCAGTTGGCGAGGGGATACAAGGCCTATCGCTCCTATCGCAAGGCGCTGAAGGAGTACCGCAAGGCCCTGCAAGGCAATCCACGGTTGACGTATGCGTATGCGGGAATCAGCGATATATATCGCCATCAGCACAACTACAAGGGGGCCTTGCAAGTGATCAATGAGGGTCTGCGCCACGTTCCCCGGTCCAAGGCGTTGCGCAGGCGAAAGAAGCGTCTGGAGAAGAGACTTGCCAAGGCGTCAGCGGGCGATTGAGCCATCGCCATGCGGAAATACTATCCGGTCACGTCGCTGCGCTATTGCCCCTTCTCCGAGGAGCCGCGTTCGGGCCATGAGATCCTGAATGAGCACGGCATCTTTCAGACCGATCGGTGGGCGGATGCCGACTTTCTGGTCGCCAGTCATTACCCCATCGACCGGGGCTCGCGGGCACTCAACCTACGCGATCTCTGGCGCGATCTCCGCTACCGCAAGCCGCTGCGGGTATGGACCGCGGCCGAGCCCAGGTATTGCCTGAGCGGCGAACCGTGGTGCCGGCGCCCTTGGCCGCTGCCGCCGATCCGCTTCATCGGCGTCTACACAGGGGATGTCCTGTTCAACAACTATGCCCTGTCGGCTACGCCGTTCAGCCACCGCCGAGGCCCCTGCTGGACGAGGCCAACTGCCCCGAAATGCCCAACCGCCGTTGCGCCGCCCTCATGACCTATCGCCCGGGCGACACCTCTCTGATCAGGGACGGACGCGAACGGGATCTCTATGCCGCCCGCCAACGGCTTGCCCTGGTCGGGTGCCAGCGGGGCCTGGTGGACATCTACGGCCGCAACTGGCCTGAAGGGATATCCCAAGGTGTCTCCCGCAGCGGTGCCTGGCGCCAGTCCAAGATGGAGATCCTCGCCGGCTACGCCTTCAACATCGCGTGTGAGAACTTGGCCTATCCGTACTACTGTACCGAGAAGATATGGGACGCCATCCGCGGGGGCTGCCTGCCCATCTATCACGGCCGGGACAATGCCATCTACGAGGACTTTCCCCGCGACAGTTTCCTGGACATGGCCGAATTCCAGAGTGAGGACGCGTTGTGGGACCACGTGCAGGCCATGCCGGTGGAGGAATACCGTGAGCGCATGAACCGCTGCATCGCCGTCTACAACGCCTATCTGGAGCGTTGCGATTGGTGGGAGTGCGACTTCCGGCGGGTCCTGGAGACGGCGGTGGGCATCGTCCGGGAACTGGTGGGGCGCACCTGAGTGCCTGGGGATCCCGCCGGGTGGTCCCGGCCGTCCTGGTTGTCCCCCCTGAGGGTCCTCTTCGCTCTGGCGGTCCTCGCCACCGGCCTGTTCTGGTTCACCGACCTGGACATGGCGGTGGCCGCCCATTTCTACCGCCCGGACGATCCCCGCGGACCCTGGCCGGGGGAGACGGCACCCCTGTGGCGGTTCTTCTACTATGGGGGGCCGGTGTTCGCCGTGTTGCTCGGGGCCGGCGCCCTCGGCGCCCTGTTCTGGGGCCTGGTGCGTCCGTCCGCCGCCCGCTGGCGGCCAGGTGCGGCCCTCGTGCTGCTGACCCTGGTGGTGGGGCCGGGGCTGCTGGTGAACCTGGTCTTCAAGGAGCACTGGGGGAGACCGCGTCCCCGTCAGGTGGAGGGCCTGGGGGGAGACCGCCCCTATGTCCCCCCCCTGCGCCCGGCCCCCGGCGATGGCAAGTCCTTTCCCGCGGGACACGCCTCGGTGGGCTTCAGCCTCTGCGCCCTCTGGTTGTTGTGGCGGCGCCGCCATCCTGCCTGGGCGGGCGCTGCCCTGGCCTTCTCGCTGCTCCTCGGCGGCCTCATGGGTTGGGGGCGGATGGCGGCGGGGGCGCATTTCCTGTCGGACGTGATCTGGGCCGGATTGATCACCTTTTCCACCGCCCTCGGGCTCTACTATTGGGTCCTGCGCATCCCCGACCGGGAGTCGGGGGCGGGGGATGAGGCCTCTGGCGGTCCACGCCCCGCCCTGCTGGCGGGCTATGGGCTGCTGCTCCTGTTCCTGGTGTTCGGGGCCGCGATGAACTATCCGGTGAGGCGCGACCTCTCCTTGCAGGAGACGGCCCCGCTGCCCGCCGAGGTGGAGATCCGGGTGGATCGGGGCACGGTGACCCTGGAATGGGCCAAGGCCGATGGACCGCCGTTCAGCGTCCGGGCCCGTATCCGCGGTTTCGGCCTGCCCGGCTTCCAGATCGAGAGCTATACCCGGCGCCCCGCGGGCCGGCTGTACTACCGTTTGAGCGAGAAGGGCCTCTTCTACGAACTGGACGCCCGGGTGCGCGTGCGCCTGCGCCCCGAAGGCGTCGGGCGGGTGCGTATTCGGGTGGATCGTGGGCGCGTACGTCTGCCCACGGATCTGGGCCGGACGCGGGTGGAGGTCCTGGCTCCCCCCCGGCGCTGAAGGTCGAAGCCGCGCCTTGGCAGCATTGGATCTTCATATCGGCCATGGATCGCTGCGGATGACCCCAGGCCCGTTGCAGGGCAGACCGCTTCTCGGCGGAGAGGGCCGACATCCCGGGCAGGGACCCTCGCTGCCTCGGTCACCTTCGGAAACGGCCATTCATACCGCGACGACCGGCGCTTGCCCAGTACACCGGGGTTGGCCACCGGCACCGCGCCGGGGGCCTCAGCGTTCGTCGCAGACCTGGTGTTGCTCCATCTCCGCAAGGCTCGGCATCTGGAAGGGAGATCCCATTCCCGCCGGCATCAGCCGGCTGCATTCCTGCATCTTCTGCACGTTGGGGTCGGCCAGCATCTCCCGGCCCAGCTTCAGGGCCAGGGCCTGGGCCTCGCTGCGTCTGCCGGCCTTGCACAGCTGTGTCACCTGACGGTCGATCTCCTCGGCCTTCTTGCCCAGGCGTTGCAGGGCCTGTTGGTCCACCCCCTTCATACAGGCTTGCATCTTCTGCGCCTGGACCCGCATCCGTTGCATCTCCGCCTGGGACATCCCCTGTTGGGCGGTGACGGCGAGGGGCAACAGGAGCAGGGCGCTCAAGCAGATCGTTTTCATGGGTCGATCTCCATGGTGGTGGAAAGGGGCCGGAGTACGGTGGCGTTTCTCATGGGCACCGACGTCACTTCGTGCAGGGGGCCGTGTGGGTGCAGCGGCCCCCGTACGGGCGTTCCTATCGCCCTCCCGGAGCGGAACGGAGTAAAGCGGGGAGAGCGGATGGATGCGCCCAAGGGTCAGGTGCCTTCGAGAAAGTTCTGCAACAGGTGATGCCCTTCCTCGGTGAGGATGGACTCGGGATGGAATTGGACCCCCTGAATCGGTGATTCCCGGTGGCGTATCCCCATGATCTCGTCCGGGGCGCCGTCGCGCTCGGTCCAAGCGGTGACCTCCAGGACCTCGGGCAGGGTGGCGCGGTCGATCACCAGGGAGTGGTAGCGGGTGGCCTGGAAGGGCTCGACGAGCCCCCGGAAGACCCCTTGGCCGTGATGGTGGATGGGGGAGCGCTTGCCGTGCATCACCTCGCGGGCATGGACGATGCGCCCGCCGAAGGCCTGACCGATGGCCTGGTGACCCAGGCAGACCCCGAGGATGGGGAGGTGGCTGGCGAAGCGGCGGATGGCGGCCACCGAGATGCCGGCCTGGTCCGGGGTGCAGGGCCCGGGGGAGATGACCAGGTGATCGGGGTTCAGGGCCTCGATCCCGGCCAGGTCGATCTCGTCGTTGCGCCTGACCAGTACGTCCGCACCCAACTCGCCGAAGTACTGCACCAGGTTGTAGGTGAAGGAGTCGTAATTGTCGATCATCAACAACATGGCTCAGCCCTCCCCGGTGCAGGCGTGGCGGTCGATGCCCGCCTCGGCCAGGGCGACGGCGCGGAACAGGGCGCGGCCCTTGTTCAGCGTCTCCTTCCACTCCAGTTCCGGGACGGAGTCGGCCACGATCCCGGCACCGGCCTGGATGTGCAGGCGCTCGTCCTGGATCAGGGCGGTACGGATGGCGATGGCGGTGTCCAGGTTGCCGTTCCAGGCCAGGTAGCCGATGGCCCCCGAGTAGATCCCGCGCTTGACCGGCTCCAGTTCGTCGATGATCTCCATGGCGCGGATCTTGGGCGCGCCGGAGACGGTGCCGGCCGGGAAGGTGGCGCGCAGCACGTCCATGGGCCCCAGGTCCCGGGACAATTCGCCCTGTACGTTGGAGACGATGTGCATGACGTGGGAGTAACGCTCGACGACGAAGCGCTCGGTCACCTTCACGCTGCCGATGCGCGCCACCCGGCCCGTGTCGTTGCGTCCCAGGTCGATGAGCATGAGGTGCTCGGCCAGCTCCTTGGGGTCGGCCATGAGTTCCCGTTCCAGGGCCTGGTCCTCGGCCTCGCTGCGCCCGCGCCGGCGGGTGCCGGCGATGGGGCGCACCGTGATCAGGCCGTCCTCCAGGCGCACCAGGATCTCCGGCGAGGAGCCCACTACCTGGAAGCCGCCGAGATCCAGAAAGTACATATAGGGCGAGGGATTGAGGCCGCGCAGCGCGCGGTAGAGGTCCAGGGGCGGGGCCTGGAAGGGGATGGACAGGCGCTGGGAGATGACCACCTGCATGCAGTCGCCGTCGAGGATATATCGCTTGATGCGTTCCACCGCGGCCTTGAAACCGGGCTCCGTGAAACCGGAGACGAACTCCTCCTCGTCCACGGTGCGGCCGGGGCGGCAGGTGCCCTGGGGCAACCCCTGGGGAAGGCGGGCGATGAGTTGGCGCAGACGCGCCTCGGCCCAGGCCAGATCCTGACCTTCGCCCGGATCGGCGTGGACGATGAGAAACAGACGACCGCGCAGGTTGTCGAACACCACCAGCTCGTCCGAGAGCATCAGCAGGATGTCGGGGTTGCCCAGGGGATCGGGGTTGGGACAGGGGCCCAGGCGTGGCTCGATGTAACGCACCGTGTCGTAACCGAAATAGCCCACCAGGCCGCCGCTGAAGCGCGGCAGGCCGGGCACCTCGGGGACCCGGTAGCGGGCCTGGAAGGCCTCGATCCAGGCCAGGGGGTCGTCCACCTCGGCCTCTTCGATGATCTCCCCTTCCTGTTCCACAAAGATCTGCCGGCCGTGGACACGGACCCGCACCCGGCTGGGCAGGCCGATGATGGAGTAGCGGCCCCATTTCTCGCCCCCGTGGACCGACTCGAACAGATAGCTGTAAGGGGCGGCGGCCAGTTTGAGGTAGACGCTCAGCGGCGTCTCCAGGTCGGCGAGGACCTCGCAGGCCACGGGGATGCGGTTGTAACCCTGCGCGGCCAGGGCGGCGAATTCTTCGGGGGTCATGTGGGGCTCCCAGAGTGAGGTGACAGAAGGGGGGTCTCAGGACTTCCCCTCTCGCCATCGTTCGCCCGGGGCCGGGACCATCTCAGGCCGCCTCGCGCAACAGGGGGCGCAGTTCCACCAGGGAATCGATCACCGCATCGGGCCCGGCCTCGCGGATATCCCGCCCGTGGTTGTAGCCATAGCTCACACAGACGATACCAAAGCCGGCGGCACGGGCGGCCTTCACGTCGCTCACCGAGTCACCCACCATGAGGGCGTCCCGGGGGGCCACTCCGAAGTGTTGCGCCGCGTGTCGCAGGGGCAGGGGATCGGGCTTCTTGCGCGGCAGGCTGTCCCCGGCCAGACGCAGTGCGAAATAGTCGGCGATCCCCAGGTCCTGTAGCAGGGGCTCGGTGAAGCGCGCGGCCTTGTTGGTCACGCAACCCAGGCGGTAACCCTGGGCGGCGAGCCAGTCCAGGCCTTCGCGCACACCTGGATAGAGGCGCGAGCGCCGGGACGTGTTGCGGGCATAGAGATCCAGGAAGATGGGGTAGGCGCGCTGGAACTCGGCCTCGTCCGGCTCACCCTCCAGGCGACCGACGAGGGCGCGGCGCACCAGGCGCTCCACCCCATTGCCCACCCAGTCGCGCACCCGTTCCTCTCCATGGGGCGCGCGCCCCAAGCGGCGCAGGGTCTCATCGACGCAGAAGGCCAGGTCGGGCACGCTGTCCACCAGGGTGCCGTCCAGGTCGATGAGGATCATGGCGGGATCGAAGTGAGACATGGCTCAGACCGTCGCCAGGGCCCTGCGCATCTCGGCGAGGATGCTGTCGTAACGATGCGGGTCGCTGTCGCGGCCCTTGCCGAAGATACCGGAACCGGAGACGAAGGTGTCGCACCCCGTGGCCTTGACCTCGGCGATGTTTTCGGCCTTGACGCCGCCGTCGATCTCCAGGCGGATGTCGCGCCCCGAGGCCTCGATACGGCGGTGCGCCTCACGCAGCTTGTCCATGGCCGAGGGGATGAAGCTCTGGCCGCCGAAGCCCGGGTTCACCGACATGATGAGGATCATGTCGATCTTGTCCATCACGTAGTCCAGGTAGTCCAGGGGGGTGGCGGGGTTGAACACCAGGCCGGACTTGCAGCCCTCGCTGCGGATCAGCTGCAGGGTACGGTCTATGTGCTCGCTGGCCTCGGGGTGGAAGGTGATGTAGGTGGCGCCGGCCTGGGCGAAGTCGGGGATGATACGGTCCACCGGCTTGACCATGAGGTGGACGTCGATGGGGGCGGTGACCCCGTGTTTGCGCAGGGCGTCGCAGACCAGGGGACCGATGGTGAGGTTGGGTACGTAATGGTTGTCCATCACGTCGAAATGGACGATGTCCGCGCCGGCGGCGAGGACGTTGTCCACCTCCTCGCCGAGCCTGGCGAAGTCAGCGGAGAGGATGGAAGGTGCGATCAGATCGGGTGCCATGGGATTGCCCTCGCGGGGAAAGAACGTTGAATAGGACAGTTTATCGGAAAGGGGGGTGGGTTGCATCCGCGATGCCGCGCGCAGCGCGCCGGCCCGATACGGGATCCGTCGCGGCCGGGGCCGCCCCCACGGGCATGGGAGGGTGTCCGGGCAAGGCCCCGGCAGGCCCAAGCGCCGGTTTCCGGGCCGTCCCTCAACGGCGTGGCAACCCCAGGGCGGCCAGTCCCAGGAGCCCCGAGGCGCCGAGCAGGAACAGGTGCAGATTGACCGCGGCGCTGACCACCTGAGCCCCCGGAACCCCCAAAGGCAGCCATACGGCGGCCACGGCCGCCTCGTAGGTGCCGGCCCCGGCGATACCGTGCACCGGCAGGACCGAGGACAGCTCTCCCCCGAGCACCCCGAGCAGGGCGGTGCCCGGGTCCATGGGGGCGAAATGCAACACCAGGGTGCCGTAAGCGAGGAGCTTGAGGCCCCAGGAGGCGGCCGTCCAGCCCCACAGGCGCAGGAGCCGTCCCTGACCCTCGGGGCGGTGGCGCAACAGTTCGCCGAGTCCCTGGGCGATCCGCCCCCGGCGCCCGGCCGTCAGGCGTTGCAGGCGGGCCTGAAAGCCCAGGAGGAGGGCGGGGGCGAGCAGCCAGGGGGGTGCCAGGGCGGCCCATAGCAGCTCACCGTTGCGCAGATAGAGGAACCCCAAGGCGAGGAGGCCCAGCAGATGCAGGTCCAACAGCCTGATCCAGGCCAGAGAGAGGGTCCCCGCAAGCAGGCCCGCGCCGAAATAGCGTTGCAGCAGCAGGGGGTAGGCCGCCTCGCCCAGGCGCATGGGCAGGAAATTGTTGAGGGCGTTGTGGATGAGGCTGAGGCGCACCACGGTGGGGAATCGCCCCTGAAGGCGTTCGGCATAGTAGCTGCGCACCCGCGCTGCACGGATCAGATAGGAGCCGGCGGTGAGCAGGAACACCAGCGTCAGGCCGGGGAGGGTCAGGGTGCGCCAGGGGGCGAGCAGGGCCGCCCAGCCCAAGGTCCATTGCACCCCGACGATCAGGGCCGCGAGTAGGAGTCCGCCCCCCAGCCAGCGTTTCCCGGCGGACGGATTCCACAGGCGTTGGCGCAGGTCGGTGGCTGGGTTCATGGTGGGGTGGTCGTGAAGTGGATGTCGGCCGGGGGGGAGGGTGCGGCCCACGTGGCCAGGGACATGGGGGCGTTGAAGGAAACACCGACAGGGCCGTTGACATGCAGAAGTATGGACGTGCCGCCCTTTGCGGCGACTGTAGGCCCTTGAAAACGAAGGGGCTACAACGTTGCATTTTCCGTTTCTGCGGTTGAGAAAGTCCAGGGAAGGACTTTTTTCGACGGCCTGCCAGGGCAGTAACGAAGGAGGCCCGACACTGGAGCAGTGTCGGGCCTCTTTACGATGCATGGCGCGCCCGGAGAGATTCGAACTCCCGACCACCTGGTTCGTAGCCAGGTACTCTATCCAGCTGAGCTACGGGCGCTGATAAAGCGGTTCAGAAGGCCATCCAAGACGGGCAAATCTATGGATTTGTACCGGCCTTGTCAAGCCTCAGGGCCTGCCTTTCACCCGTGGCGTGTATCGAATGCGCAGTGCGCATCCGTTGCGTGCCGGCATCGCTTCTCACGAGGCCCTGGGATCCGACCCTTGAGGTGCGAGTGACTGGATGCGGCCGGAACGTCGATCGAGGCCGCCAGGGACCTGCCGGCCGTGTACCCGTCCCAGGTGCCTGTTTCTGGCCTCCGGCCCGTAGGTGGGACTGCCCTGTGACACTGTCTGTTTTGCGAGGGCGTTCCTCCTGTCCTTTTGTATCGCCGATGCCGATGCGTTCAGGCTGCATCCAGCGTGGATATGGGTACTACCAGGCCATTCCGAAGCGCTCCAGCTCGTCCGCCGAGCGGCACAGGCAGTCTTCGATGGAGACGCCGAGGAAATAGTTACCGGTGAGGGCCAGGCCGCTGCTCGCCAGGGCGCGGTCGATGCGTTCGAGGCGTCGGCCGTGGTCCACGCCCAGGCTGGGCAGGCGGTTGCGCCGGGCGGCCACCTCCAGAAGGCCCTCGCGGGGCACCCGGATCACCCGGGAGATCTCCTCGAGGCGGGCCTCCGGATCGGCGCGGCCGGGGCGGAAGTGGAAGCTGAAGGCGCGGTATGCGGGGTCGGGCAGCCAGTCCCGGGCGACGGCCGAATAGAAGTCCAGGCCGGGGGCGATGATGCCCGCCAGGGGGGGCAGGGGGCAGTCCGCGGCCCTGACGGCGACGCTCACCGAATCCACCTCCGCCATGCCGATGGCGGACAGTTCCGCGGCCAGCTCCGGCCAGTGGGGGGCGAGCAGGCGGGCGGCGCCGTCGGCGGGGATGGCCAGGGCGAGGTGTCGGCAGGCGAGGGTCGCGCCGGCCTCGGTGCGTACCTCGAAACCCTCGCCCGCGGGGGCGAGGGCGGTCACCGCCCGGCCCGTCTCCAGTGCCAGTCCAGGCAACCCGGCCACGGCCTCGGGGATGCGCGACAGGCCGCCGTCGAAGGTGTAGCTGCGCGGCCGGTCCTTGCGTCTGGGCTTGGGCCGGAACAGGAACTCGGCGGGGAAGGCGTCGGCGGGTTGACAGATGACGGCGGCGAAGGCGGGGGCGAGCAGGTCGCGGTAATTGCGCGGCCCGAGGACGCGGCCGTAGTACTCGCGCAGGCTGCGCCCGGCCTTGGGCTCGGTCTTCAGGCGCCAGATGTGGGTGACGGCTTCCAGGGGATGGAGACGGGAGAATACCGGGCGCAGGCGGTCCCCGGTGAGGAGGCGGTAGGGGCGTTTGACCCGAGGGCGCAGGAGCGGGTCGAGGCCGCTGCGTTCGACGAGATCGAGGAGGTGGCCGTAGGAGTTGTAGCAGGTGTGGGCGCCGAGTTCGGCCCAGAACCCCGGGGCGGCCTGGAAGCGGTGGCTATGGATGCAGCCGCCGGGTTGGTCAGCGGCCTCCAGGACCAGGGTCCGCCGACCGGCGCGCGCGCAGCCCTGGGCGAGGCCGAGGCCGGAGATGCCGCCGCCGACGACGATCCAGTCCCAGGTCTTCATCGATCCCGCTCCCGGGCGGGGGTGCCCGGGGGGGCCAGGCTGAGGCCGGTGGTGTCGATGTGGGGCGGCTCGGGCGACACCGCCGGGGCGAGCGGGGCGTCGCCGCTGTCGAGCCTCAGACCGCCGATGTCGATGGCCGGGGGGGGTGGGGGCGGACTGGGGTCGAGGGGGGTGTCGTCTTCCGCCGCCACACTCAGTCCGGAGAGGTCCAGGGCCGGCGGTGGCGGTGCGGGGGGGGGATCCAGCGGCGCCTGTGGGGCGAGGCCGAGGGCGGAGGTGTCGATGGCGGGTGGCCGCGGCGGCGGGCTGGGATCGAGGGGGGTCTTGGGGTCGAGGTCGAGATGCAGCCTGGAGGTGTCGATCTCCACCGGCGCCGGGGCCGGGGACGACACCAGGGGGCGGCCGTCGGCGGGGGCCAGGCTCAGGGCCCCTCCCTCGGCGGCCGCGGGCTGGGGCGGGACCGGGGGGTCGCTACTGGGGCGGATGTCCACCAGGGCGCCGGCGGTGCGGAAGGCGAGCCGGTATCTGCTCGCGGTGTCCAGGTCCACGCCCCGCTTGATCGTCACCGGGCGTCCGCTGAACAGGCGCTCCAGGTGTCTGTCGTCCAGCTTGAAGCGGGCGGCCAGGGCGGCCCGCACCCGGGCGGGGTCGGCGTCCTCCAGGAGCCGGGCGGAGAAGATGATGTCGAAGCGTTCCCGGGCCATGGTCAGCGGCGTTTCCGGACGTGTTCGAGCAGGCGCCTGCGCTTGCGCGCCTGCCGGGGGGTGAGGCGGTTCCTGCGGCCCTCGTAGGGATTCTCGCCGGTGCGCAGTTCGATCCGCAAGGGGGTGCCCTGGAGGTGCAGGGCCTGGCGGAAGCGGTTGACCAGATAGCGGCGGTAGGCGGCGGGCAGGGCCTGGGTCTGGTTGCCGTGGATCACGATCACCGGCGGGTTGCGTCCGCCCTGATGGGCGTATCGCAGCTTGATGCGGCGACCGCGCACCAGGGGTGGGGCGTGTTCGCTCACGGCCTGTTCCAGGATGCGGGTGAGTTCGGGCGTCGGCAGGTCACGATGGGCGGCCTCCCGGGCGGCGTCCACGGCCCCCAGGAGCCGGCCCACGCCGGTCCCGTGGAGGGCCGAGATGTAGTACCAGCGGGCGAAGTCGAGAAACCCCAGGCGGCGTTCCAACTCGCCGCGCAGGCGGCGTTTGTGCCCGGCGTCCAGGCCGTCCCACTTGTTCACCGCCACCACCAGGGCGCGCCCGCTGTCGATGATGTGGCCGGCGAGGGTGGCATCCTGCTCGCCGGGCCCCTGCCGGGCGTCGAGCATGAGGATCACCACCTGGGCCTGTTCGATGGCCTGGAGGGTCTTGATGACGCTGAACTTCTCCACCAGATCGCGGATGCGGGCGCGGCGCCGCACCCCGGCGGTATCGATCAGGGTGTAGGCGTGTCCGTCGCGCTCGAAGGGGATGAACAGGCTGTCGCGGGTGGTGCCAGGCTGGTCGAAGGTCACCACCCGTTCCTCGCCGAGGAGGCGGTTGACGAGGGTGGACTTGCCGACGTTGGGACGGCCCACCACGGCCACCCGGGTGCCCGGACGGGCCTCCTCGGGGATCTCTTCGGAAGGGGGCATGCGGGCGAGCACCCGCTCCACGAGCCCGTGCACGCCCCGCCCCTGGGTGGCGGCGATGGCCGCCGGCACGCCCAGGCCGAGGGCATGGAACTCGCCCGCGGCGATCAGGGGGTCGAGCCCGTCCACCTTGTTCACCACCAGGGTGACGGGTTTGCCGGTGCGGCGCAGTTCGTCGGCGATGTCCTGATCCACCGGTTGCAGGCCCTGACGGGCATCCACCATGAACAGTAACTGGTCGGCCTCGGCGATGGCGGCGCGGACCTGGCGCGCCATCAGGTCCTCCACCCCGGTATCGCGTTCGCCGAGGCCGCCGGTGTCCACCACCACGTAGGGGCGGTCGCCCAGCCGGCCGAGGCCGTACTGGCGGTCGCGGGTCAGTCCCGGGCGGTCCGCCACCAGGGCGTCGCGGGTGCGGGTGAGGCGGTTGAAGAGGGTGGATTTGCCGACGTTGGGGCGGCCCACCAGGGCGATCACCGGGAGGGACATGCTCAGCCTCTTCCCGTGCCGTCCCATGGGCGGTGGGTGGCGCGCCTATTCATCCTCTTCGTCCTCCCCGCGTGCCCCGTCCTCCGCAAAGGCCGCCAGGGTGCCGTCCGCGGCGAATACGTAGGCGACGTCGTCCAGGACCAGGGGGGTGGCGCGGATGGGCGCGTCGCTCACCCGCGCGCGGGCCAGGAGGTGGCCGTCCTCCAGGCTCAGCCAGTGCACCCAGCCCTCGAAGTCGCCCACGAGGAGGGCCTCGCCCTGGACCGCGGGACCGCTCAGGCGGCGATTGAGGAGCTTGTCCTGGCGCCACATGGTGGCGCCGTCCTCGGGGTCGATGGCCCACACCTGGCTGTCGGCCGCGGTGACGTACAGTTGATGCCAGTCGCGCGCCAGGCCGGCATAGCCCGAGAGTTCGCGGCGCCACAGGACCTCGCCGCTGTCCAGGTCCACCGCCGCCAGGTGACCCTGGTAGGCCATGGCATAGACCTGGCCCTCGTAGACCACGGGATCGGCATCCACGTCGTTGACCCGGTCCAGCTCGGAGCGCCCGGCGGGGGGGGTGATCTCGGCCTCCCATTGGACGTCGCCGGTGGCGACGGCGAGGTTCACCAGCCTGCCGTGGGCGAGGCCCACCAGGCAGTTGCCGTCCACGATCACCGGGGAACTGGAGCCACGCAGGGTCAGGGCGGGTTCGGGGCGGTCGAAGACCCACCGCCGGGAACCGTCCGCCGCATCGAGGCCGAACACACGGCCGTCGCTGGTGTGCACCACCACGACGCCATCGCCCACGGCCGGGGTGGAGAGCACCTCCGCGCTGACCCGGGTGCGCCAGCGTTCCTCGCCCTCGCCGGCGTCGAGGGCGATCACCCAGGCCTCGCTGCTGCCCACCAGGACGAGGCCCTCGCCGGCCCCGGGGCCGCCGGACAGGGGCAGATCCAGGTGTCGCTCCCAGAGCTTGGCTCCCTCCAGGGAGAAGGCCGTGACCCGGCCGTCGCGGGCGGCGCTGAACAGGCGGTCGTCGAGGTGGCCGAGGGCCAGGGCGAGGACCTCGTCGCCGCTGCCCTCGCCGCTGTCGGCTCGCCAGCGTTCGCTGACCGCCAGGGTCGGGGTCAGCTCCGTCAGTTCGGCCGGGGGCTCGAGGTCCTCGGCGCCGCCGAGCCAGTCCAGGGGATTCAGGGAACCGCAGCCGGCGAGCAGGACGCTCGACAGCAGGGCGGCGAGTATACCCCTCGGTGTCTGTCTGCCACGCCCTGCCATCAGGTCGCCGGGAGGTCGTTGAGCTTCAGGCGCACCAGATCGGCATTGCCCACGCCCTTGTCGAGGGCGCTCTGGTAGGCCCTGCGCGCGGCCGCGGTGTCACCCTTGGCCAGGGCGATGTCCCCCTTCACCAGGGCGGCCTCGGCGGCGAAGGCCTTGGGAACGGGGTAGGTGGACAACAGGCTCGCAGCACCGTCGGCATCTCCCTCAGCCTGGAACAGGCGGGCCAGGCGCAATACGGCGACGGCCCGGATGCTGCGGTCCGGAGCGCTCTCGATGGCCGCTCGCAGGGCCTTTTCGGCGGCCTTGGGATGCTTCTCAGTCAGGGCGACCCGGGCTTGCATCAGGCGGGCGAAGGTGGGGTAGGGGGTGCCGTCGTATTCGAGAACGAGGTGGTCGGCGAGGGTGCTCACGGCCTTGGGGTCCTGGCGGGCCGCGGCCAACACCAGCTTGTCGAACTCATTGGAGGCCTGGCCGGCCACCCGGTCCTGGTGCTGCACCCAGGCGCGCCAGCCGAGCACGGCGCCCAGGCCGATGACGATCCCGGCGATGATGGACTTGCCATTGTCTTTCCACCACTTCTTGAGTGCCTCTACCTGTTGCTCTTCGGTTTCGTACATGCTCCTCTGGACTCCTGATGATCATGGCGGCTCACGCCGGCCCCGATGGATGGTCGTGTATTGCATTGCCCAGGCAGGCGCCTCCCCTCCGTGCCCGCAGTGGCCTGGTCGGCGCCCTTCACCGCCCCAGGATGCGCTCGCGCAGCCATGCGGGCAGGTCCTCCAGGGGCACCTGGATCTGTTCGCCCTCGGCGCGCAGGGGCTTGAGGCCCGCGACCCCGCGCTCCAGTTCGTCCTCGCCCAGGATCAGGGCGTGCGCGGCGCCGCTACGGTCGGCCTTCTTGAACTGGCTCTTGAAGCCGCCGCCGCCGCAATGTACCTGCAACCTGAGGCCGGGCAGCCGGTCACGCAGGGACTCGGCGATCCTGGGGGCCTGCGCCTGGGCCGCCCCGCCCACCGCCACCAGATAGAGGTGGGGAGCGGCCGGGGGCGGCTCCAGGCCCTGTTCCCGGACCAGGGCCACCAGGCGTTCCAGGCCCAGGGCGAAACCCACCGCAGGGGTCGGGCGACCGCCGAGCTGGGCCACCAGGCCGTCGTAACGGCCGCCGGCGCAGACCGTGCCCTGGGCGCCGAGGCGGTCGGTGACCCATTCGAATACGGTGAGGCCGTAGTAGTCCAGGCCGCGCACCAGGCGGGGCTCGATGCGGTAGGAGACGCCGCAGGCATCGAGTCCCGCGCACAGGGCATCGAAGTGGGCCCGGGATTCCCCGCCCAGGTGATCCAGGAGGCGGGGCGCCCCACCGAGGATGTCCGCCAAGGCCGGGTTCTTGCTGTCGAGCACCCGCAGGGGGTTGCTGTGCAGGCGGCGGCGGCTGTCGGCGTCCAGGTCCGTCGCGTGGGCCTGGAGGTAGGCCACCAGGCGCTCCCGGTAGACGGCCCGTTCCTCGGCGCGGCCGAGGCTGTTCAACTGGAGTTCCAGGCCCTGGAGGCCCAGTTCGCGCCACAGGCGCGCGCTCAGGAGTATGAGTTCCAGATCGATGTCCGGCCCGGGCAGGCCGAAGGCCTCCACCCCGAACTGGTGAAACTGGCGGTAACGGCCCTTCTGCGGGCGCTCGTGGCGGAACATGGGGCCCTGGTACCAGAGCCGCTGGGGGCGGTCGAGGAGGCCGTGCTCGATGCAGGCGCGCACGCAGCCCGCGGTCCCTTCGGGACGTAGGGTGAGACCGTCGCCGTTACGGTCCTGGAAGCTGTACATCTCCTTTTCGACGATATCGGTGACCTCGCCGATGGAGCGTTTGAAGAGATCGGTCTGTTCCAGGATGGGCATCCGGATCTCGGCGTAGCCGTAACCCTCCATGAGGGCACGCAGGCGCGCCTCGATGTGCCCCCACACGGGGGTCTCGGAGGGCAGGATGTCGTGCATCCCGCGGATGGCGCGTGGGCGTGGGCTCATGGGCTCAGTCCGGCTTGCCGGGGTCGAGGGTGAAGCGGGCGACGTTGCCGCGGGCGTGCGCGGCCAGGTCGAAGGGCTCGCCGTTCACCAGGATGCGCACCCCCTGGGTGTTGCCCAGGACGATACGGTAGGGCGGCTCGCCCCCCAGGGTACGGGTCTCCCCGGCCTTGAGTTCCCCCAGCATCTTGAAACGGCCGCTGCGGTCGCGCACGTCCACCCAGCAGGGGGCGCTGAAGGTCATGACCACTTTCGGCGGGGCGTCCACCGTCCCGGCCGGGGTCTCGGCGGGCGGCGCAGGCACGGGCTCGGTGGCGGCTTCCGCCGGTACCGGCGCGGGAGTGGACGGGCTGTCTGCGGACCGCGGCGGAAGCGGTGGCGTTTCAGCGGCGGCGGGTGGCGCATACCCGGGGCCGGGTGGGGGGCCGAGCGGTGCGGAGACGGATGCCGCCGCTTCGCCGTCCGTCGAGGGCGTCGCGGGAGCCTCGTCCTCCGCCGTGCCGGCCTGGATGTCGGTCTCCGTGGGTGGGGGCGTGGCCACCAGGAGGGCGCCCATGCGCATCTGCCACCAGTAACCCAGCAGGGCGAGCAGGACCAGGATCAGGAGCACACCGGGGATCCAGCGTCCCCAACGGCGCCGGCTCATGGGCAGGCCGGTGGCGGGCGCCACCATGGGCGGGTGTTCGGGCTCGCGCGGCTCGCTCTGGGCATAGGCGGCGAGGATGCGTTCCGGATCCAGGCCGAGCAGGCGCGCATAGTTGCGCAGGTAGCCGCGGATGAACACCGGGCCGGGGAGGCGGGCATAGGCGTCCTCCTCCAAGGCCTGGACCATGGGCTGGCTCAGGTGCAGTTGGGCCGCCACCTGCTCCAGGCTCAGCCCTTTGGCCTGGCGTTCGATGCGCAGGCGTTTGCCCGGGCTGTCGATACGGGCGTGCTCGACGCCCTCCTCACTGGTCGGGTCGCTGGGGATCATCGCTTTCTGGTCAGTTCACGTGCCATCTGGACCTCGGGGGCGTCGGGATAACGCCGTTCCAGTTCCAGGCGGGTCTGGTAGAGGGTCCGGAGGTCGCCCAGGTGGTGGGCGGTCTGGATCTCCAGCCACAGGGTTTCAGGGGTGGGGGCGCTCACCTGGCGCAAGCGCGCCAGATAGTGGCGGGCGTCCAGGTAACGACCCTGGGCGAAGCTTACCCGGGCCATGCCCCACAACGCCAGAGGAAAACCCGGGTTCTTTTCCAGGGCGCGGCGCAGGTAGGCCTCGGCACGCTCCGGGCGGCCGGCCTGCTGGGCGCAGATGCCGGCATTGGTCAGGGCCACCCAGGGGGTGGCGTAGAGGGGGTCTTCCAGGGCCTTGCGGAACTCCGCGTCGGCCTTGTCGTACTGCCCCTGTTGATAGAAGAAATTACCCCTGGCGTTGCGGGTGTAGGGGTCCCTGGGCGCCAGCCTCACCGCCTCGGCGAATTCGGCCTCGGCCTTGGCGTTCTCGCCCAGTGTCTGATAGAGCAGCGCCAGCCCCCGGTGTATCTTGGGATTGTCCGGATCGACACGCAGGCCCCGCAGGAGCTTGCGCAGGGCGACCTTGTAACGGCCCTCGCGCATGTAGGCCTCGCCCAGCGCCACGTAGATGTCGCCCGGGCGGTCGCCCGGCATCTCGATCTCCTCCGCCTCTGGACTGTTCGGCAGGGTCTGACAGGCGGCGAGGCCCAGGAGGACGAGCAGTCCCCCGAGGCAGCGGATCCAGGCGCGGTTCATGGGGCGGCGGTCAGGGATGGGACAGCGATGCGGCGCCGGCTGCGGTCCTGCACCCGGCCCACCAGTTGCCCGCAGGCGGCGTCGATGTCGTCGCCGCGGGTCTTGCGCGTCACCGCCAGGATGCCGGCGCCCAGGAGGATCTCGCGGAAACGGTCGATGCGGGCCTGGGGCGTGCAGCGGTACGGCGCCCCGGGGAAGGGGTTGAAAGGGATCAGGTTGACCTTCGAGGGCAGGGTCCGCAACAGGCGCGCCAGGCGACGGGCCTGGGCCTCGCTGTCGTTGACCCCGTCCAGCATCACGTATTCGAAGGTGACCTTGCGCCGCCGGTCGCCGGCGATGAAGTCGCGGCAGGCCCGTAACAACTCCTGGATCGGGTACTTGCGGTTGATGGGCACCAGTTGGTCGCGCAGGGCGTCGTCCGGGGCGTGCAGGGAGACCGCCAGGCTCACGTCGCTGTGTTCGCGCAGGCGGTAGAGGGCCGGGACGATGCCCGAGGTGCTCACCGTGACGCGGAACTTGGACAGACCGTAGGCGAGGTCGTCCTGGATGATGTCCAGGGCCGTGAGGACATTGTCGAGGTTGGCCAGGGGCTCGCCCATGCCCATGAGGACGACGTTGGTGAGGGGCCGCTCCCCCAGGTGACGCCTGGCGATCCACACCTGGCCGACGATCTCGGCCGCGCTCAGGTTGCGGTTGAAGCCCTGGCGGGCGGTGGCGCAGAAGCGGCAATCCAGGGCGCAGCCCACCTGGGAGGAGACGCACAGGGTGGTGCGCCCGTCGTCGGGGATGAGCACCGTCTCCACCCGCTGCCCGCAGTCGAGGTCCATCAGCCACTTGGAGGTGCCGTCGCGCGAGATCTGCCGGCTCGACACCTCGGGCGGGCGCACCTCCGCCTCTGCGGCGAGGCGGGCCCGCAAGGCCTTGGCCAGGTCGGTCATGGCCGCGAAATCGGTGACCCCGTGTTTGTGGATCCACTTCAGGACTTGGCGGCCGTGAAAGGGCTTGCGCCCCAGGGACTGGAGCCAGACCTCCATGGCCGTGCGGGTCAACCCCAGCAGGTTGATGCGGGCATCGCTCATCAACGGGTACGCGGGCAGATCTCCAGATCGGAGAAGAAGAAGGCGATCTCGGCGCGGGCGGTATCGGGCCCGTCGGAGCCATGCACGGCGTTCTCGTCCACGGTCTCGGCGAAGTCGGCGCGGATGGTGCCCGGGGCGGCCTCCTGGGGGTTGGTGGCGCCCATGATCTCCCGGTTGCGGGCGATGGCGTTCTCGCCTTCGAGGACCTGGACCATGACCGGACCGGAGACCATGAAATCCACCAAGTCCTTGTAGAAAGGGCGCTCCTTGTGTACGGCGTAGAATTGGCCGGCCTGCCCGGGACTCAGATGCAGCATCTTGGCGGCGATGATGCGCAGGCCGCCCTGCTCGAAGCGGCGATAGATCTCGCCGATGAGGTTCTTGGCCACGGCGTCTGGTTTGATGATGGAAAGGGTGCGTTCGGTCGCCATTGGGAACTCCTGTCTGGGGACACCCCCCACCGTAGTAGGGAATGAAGTCTGAAGGTAACGGAGATAAACAGGAAATACTACTGATTGATGCCCCCGGGGGCAAACCAGGACGCCGGTTTGCAGGCAGGGTCAGGCTTGTGGCGCCGGTGCCGCCCCCGTGCGGCGGGGGCCACGGCCGAGGGCATTACCCCGATGGCCGGCCGCTGTTCCCCCGCCTGCTCGCATTCCCCACCAGAAAGTCCTGCGCCAGCGCCCGGTAGATGGGCTGATGGCAGACCATCCGTGAGGCCGCCTCGGCCATCAGGGCGGTGGCCATCAGGGGCAGCAGCAGGCGCTGGTCGTCGGTCATCTCCATGACGATGATCACCGCGGTGACAGGGGTCTGCACCACGCCGGTGAAATAGCCCACCATGCCCAGCAGGCCGATGGCCACCATGGGGGTGGTGGGGAACAGGGCGCTCAGGCTGTAGCCGATGCCCGCCCCCACCGAGAGGCTGGGGGCGAAGATCCCGCCGGGGATGCCGCTGAGATAGGAGAACAGGGTGGCCAGCAGCTTCATCGGGGCATACAGGGGCGCGGCCTCTGTGGTGCCCTGCAATACTCCGCGCGCGGCCTCGTAACCGCTGCCCCAGGTGGCGCCGCCGGCGGCAAGGCCGATCAGGGCCACCGCCAGGCCGCAGGCGCCGGCGACGAGGTAGGGATGACTGTTGCGGAAGGGCTTGAGGCGGCGTCCGCCCCGGATCAACAGGGTCGAAAAGAGCCCCCCCAGGAGGCCTCCCACGACCCCGCAGGCGAGCACCGCGCCCAGGGCCTGGAGGGGCTCCATCGCCACCCCGTAGCTGCCGAAATAGGTGTAGTTCCCCTGGATGGTCAGGGCCGTCATGCCCGCCAGGATCACCGCGATCATCAGGCTGCCGGTGATGCGGTCCTCGTAGGTGCGGGCCATCTCTTCGATAGCGAACATCACCCCCGCCAGGGGGGTGTTGAAGGCCGCGGCGAGTCCCGCCGCGCCGCCGGCCAGAATGAGGCCCTTGCGGACATGATGGATGGGAAAGTTCGCCAAGCCGCGCAGGGAATACATGATGGACGCGGCGATATGCACCGTGGGCCCCTCGCGTCCTATGGAGGCGCCGCAGAGCAGGCCCAGGACGATGGCGATGCCCTTGCCCACGGCGATGCGCAGGGACAGCACGGCCCGACGGTTCGCGTGTTCGGCCAGTTGCAGGGCGGCGATGGCCTGGGGGATGCCGCTGCCCTCGCCGCCGGGGAACAGCCGGCGGGTGGCCCAGGTGATGGCCACCAGGCCCAGGGGGGTGAGGATCAAGGGGAGTCCGGGCAGGGCCTTCACCCAGAGGTGAAAGCGGGCGTCCGCCCAGGACGAGGCCAGGGCCAGGGCGGAGGCCGCGAGGCCCACCAGGGCGGCACCGATCCAGAAGGCGATGCGGGTACGCCAGACGGAGAGGGAGCCGGCCTGACGGACCACCCGTTTGAGATGACGGCGATGGGGCATGGGCTGCTCCGGTGCGATGATCGGTCAATATACTCATCGTCGAGACAACGGTCGAGACAACGCCAACGATGCGGGTATTGGCCCTCTCCCTTGGCCGGAGATCCGGCGAAACGAGTCGAGGCCGTGGTTTCTTGCGTTGAATCAAGCCGTCCCGATCTTTTCGAGGTATCCTTCATGTCTCGGGACCCTCCGCCGCGACTGGGCGCGAGGGTGATCGGGATTCGCTGAGAATCGCTGTCACACGCTGAGGGGGCGCTATTATGGCCGACGAGGAAACCAAGCCGAACGCGAGTAACGAAGGGGTGCCGAAGACGTCGGGCCCCGCACGTAAGAAGACCGCGAAGAAGAAGGCGACGGCCAAGAAGGCTGCAAAGAAGAAGACCACGACCAAGAAGGCGGCGGCCAAGAAAAAGGTCGCCGCCAAGAAGGTGGTGAAGAAGGCCGCGGCGGCCCCGGTTTCCACGGAGAGCGGGCCCGCGGAGGCGGCGGGCGGCGTTGCCTCGACCCTTGCGGGGGCCGGGATGGGGCCGGAGACCGCCTCCGCCCCGGTTGCCGCCACGTCCGTGGAGGCGCCGCCCGAACCCGCAGCGCCCGTGTCCCCGCCGGCACGACCCGAGCCCCCGGTGCATCGCTTTTGGCCCAAGGCGCTGCTCTGGCTCCTGGTGATCGTCGCGGGCTTTCTCTACGTCCGCTCGGTGGCCATCAGTGAGCGTCCCGGTGGGGCCGAGTCCCAACCGGCCGCGCCCACCGCGGCGCCGGTGGAGGGGACGGCAGGCCCGGGCCCCGAGGCCCTGCCGGCGATGACCGCGGTGGAGGGCGAGGAAGGAGCGGACGCCGGTGCGGAGGTCGTGACGGAGCCATCCGCGGAGAGCGGGGGAACCGGGTCGATGCCCCTGGAGACCCCGGCCCCCACGGTGCGGGAGGAAGCGCCGGCCCCCCGTGCCGGCGAGGCACCCGCGGTGGCGGCTCCACCTCCGCCGGGGCCTGCCGAGGTCCCCGCGTCGCCGCCGTCCCCGGGCCTGGCCAAACAGAACCCCGCTGCCGCACCGGGGTCCGGGCAAACCTCCCCGACCGTGCCCCCGATCACCGGGCCGCAGCCACGGGATCCGTCCTCGGCGGAGGCCGGGGGTGACAGCGTCTCGCCGCCGGCGGCCGCCACGGAACCGGAACCCCCGACCGTGACGGGCGGAGCCGCGCCGGCCCCATCGCTGTCTTCGCGGCCCGTGGCGGAGCCTGAGGCCGTCCAGGCGCGGCCGGCCCCGACCCCAGCCTCCGCACAGACCCCGCCCGAGTCCACCACCCGCGAGACTGAGGGGACGGCATCGGAGCCCGCCGGCACCGAGGCGGCGAAGACCACGACCCAGGCGCGGGCCGCCGGCGGCAAACAGGCGCCGCCCCACGCCGAGACGGTCTATGAACGCCGCGCCCGCCTGATGGCCGAGTACGAGGCCATGCGCAAGGCGATGCAGGAAGAGCAGCGCAAGGCCTGGGAACGGGCGCGCAGGGCCTATCCCGGTTGGGGCTACGCCGCTGGAGTGAACCGCTGAAGGCGCACCGAAGCTGGACAGTCCGGGCCCCTGGCGCTAGCATTCCGGGGTTTACCGCTCTGCCCGTATCCGACGCCCGCGGCATCGCGGGCGTTCTGGTTTCTGGAGACCGGAGGCGGGCAGCCGTGCCGCGGTCTTTCCGTACCCACAGGCACCGAACCCTGGCGTGAGGCGGCCTCGGCATGGCGACTTCATCCAGGGATCGCCTTCGACGGCGTGCCGCCGTCGGGGCGGCCGGCACATCCATCTACCGCACACAACCCGTCGAAAGACCGCGTCTTCGACAGGCTGTTAGTGAAGAGGTCTTTCCATGCAGGACATCAATCCGATTCAGAACCAGATCCTCGACTTGAAGGGCCGTGTGGAGGCCCTCAGGGGGTATCTTTGACTATGCCGGCAAACAGGAGCGCCTGACCGAGGTCCTGCGCGAGCTGGAGGACCCCGAGGTCTGGAACGACCCGCAGCGCGCCCAGGGCCTGGGCCGGGAACGCGCCGCCCTGGAGGACGTGGTCCACGGCCTGGAACGGATCTCCTCCGGTCTCGACGAGGCCGCGGACCTGCTCACCATGGCGGTGGAGGAGGCGGACGAGGAGACCCTGGAGGCCGTGGTGGCGGACCTGAACGGCCTGCGCTCCCAGGTGGAGCGTCTGGAGTTCCAGCGCATGTTCTCCGGTGAACTGGACGCCAACAACGCCTTCGTGGACATCCAGGCCGGTTCCGGAGGCACCGAGGCCCAGGACTGGGCCGAGATGCTTCTGCGCATGTATCTGCGCTGGGGTGAGCAGCACGCCTTCAAGACCGAACTCATGGAGGTGACCCCCGGGGAAGTGGCGGGCATCAAGAGCGCCACCATCCGTTTCGAGGGCCCCTACGCCTATGGCTGGCTGCGCACCGAGACCGGGGTGCACCGCCTGGTGCGCAAATCGCCCTTCGATTCGGGCAACCGCCGCCACACCTCCTTCGCCGCGGTCTTCGTCTCCCCCGAGATCGACGATTCCTTCGAGATCGAGGTGGACCCCTCGGACCTGCGCATCGACGTCTACCGCGCCTCCGGCGCGGGTGGCCAGCACGTCAACCGCACCGAGTCGGCGGTGCGCATCACCCATCTGCCCACCGGCGTCGTGGTCCAGTGCCAGAACGACCGTTCCCAGCACAAGAACAAGGACCACGCCATGAAGCAGTTGCGGGCCAAGCTCTACGAGCTGGAGATGCAGAAGCGCCGCGAGGCCCAGCAGGCGGTGGAGGACACCAAGTCCGATATCGGCTGGGGCAGTCAGATCCGTTCCTACGTGCTGGACCAGGCGCGCATCAAGGACCTGCGTACCGGAGTGGAGACGGGCAACACCCAGGCCGTGCTGGACGGCCATCTGGATCCCTTCATCGAGGCCAGCCTGAAATCCGGTCTTTGAGACCGCTCGATCAGAGGTACTACCCATGAGTCAACCCGCCACTTCCGCAAGCAGAGATCGCGGGCCCGATGGGCGAGAGGCATCGTCTGCGGCGGTCCCGGACGAGAACAAGCTCATCGCCCAGCGCCGTGAGAAGCTGGCGCGGCTGCGCGCCCAGGGAAACGCCTTCCCCAACGACTTCCGGCGCGATGCCCTGGCCGCCGATCTCCATGCCCGCTACGACGCCCTGAGCGGCGAGGAACTGGAGGCCGGGGGCGTGCACGTGCGTCTGGCCGGACGCCTGATGGCCCGGCGGGTGATGGGCAAGGCCAGCTTCGCCCACCTCCAGGACATGAGTGGCCGCATCCAGCTCTTCGTCCAGCGCGACGCCCTCCCCGAGGGGGTCTATGCCGCCTTCAAGAAGGATTGGGACCTGGGCGACATCCTGGGAGTGGAGGGGACCCTGTTCAAGACCCGCACCGGGGAACTGTCGGTGCGCTGCGAGGAACTCCGCCTGCTGGTCAAGTCCCTGCGTCCCCTGCCCGAGAAGTTTCACGGCCTCACCGACCAGGAGCAGCGTTACCGCCAGCGCTATCTGGATCTCATCATGAACGAGGTCTCGCGCCAGACCTTCCGTACCCGCACCCGGATCGTGCGCTATATCCGCGACTACCTGGACGACCGGGGCTTCCTCGAGGTGGAGACGCCCATGATGCAGGTGATCCCGGGCGGCGCCGCGGCGCGCCCTTTCGTCACCCATCACAATGCCCTGGACCTGGATCTGTTCCTGCGTATCGCCCCGGAACTCTATCTCAAACGCCTGGTGGTGGGCGGCTTCGAAAAGGTCTACGAGATCAACCGCAACTTCCGCAACGAGGGTCTGTCCACCCGCCACAACCCCGAGTTCACCATGTTGGAGTTCTATCAGGCCTATGCCGACTACCGGGACCTGATGAATCTCACCGAGGACATGTTGCGCGGACTCGCCCGGGAGGTGCTGGGCAGTGCCCTGGTGACCTACCAGGGAGAGACCTATGACTTCGGCCGGCCGTTCGCGCGCATGACGGTCAGGGAGGCCGTCCTGCGCTTCAATCCCGGTCTGGAGCCCGCCGACCTGGAGGACCTCGAACGCGCCCGGCGGGTGGCCGGGCGTCTGGAGATCCCCCTGAAGCCCACCTGGGGGCTGGGCAAGATCCAGATCGAGATCTTCGAGAAGACGGTGGAGCATCGCTTGGCCGATCCCACCTTCATCACCGCCTATCCCACGGAGGTCTCGCCCCTGGCGCGGCGCAACGACCAGGACCCCTTCGTCACCGACCGCTTCGAGTTCTTCGTCGGGGGCCGGGAGATCGCCAACGGCTTCTCCGAGCTGAACGACCCCGAAGATCAGGCCGAGCGCTTCCGGCGTCAGGTGGCGGAGAAGGAGGCCGGCGACGAGGAGGCCATGCACTTCGACGCCGACTATGTGTGCGCCTTGGAACACGGCCTGCCGCCCACGGCGGGGGAGGGGATCGGCATCGACCGCCTGGTGATGTTGTTGACCGACGCCCCTTCGATCCGCGACGTGCTCCTGTTTCCGCACATGCGTCCGGAGTGAGCGGCCCCGGGGATGCGCCGTTTTGCCCGCCATACCCGGTGGTTGCGCCGTCCCCCGCACCTGCACGACCGGGTGCCCGCCCTCAGCCATATCGATGAGGCCCCGGGGCGCTGGCTGTCCGGGTTCGCCCAGGCCCAAGGCCTGGACCCGGAAGGCCTGACCCGGGACCTGCGCGCCCAGTTGCAGGAACTGAGGGTTGTGATCGCCCGCGAGGGCCAGGCCGGGCAGCGCATGGCCCACACCTATGCCGCCTACCTGCGGGGTGAGGCCGGCCGTGTGGAGATGGCCCAGGCCAACGCGGAACTGCGCCGCCTGCTCGCCCTCATGGGCATGGGGGTCCTGGCCCTGTTGCCCTTTGCCTTCGTCACCCTGCCGGCGCTCATGCGCCTGGCCGATCACTTCCACATCCAGCTCCTGCCGCCGACGCCGGAGCCGCGCGCACATCCCCGGCCCACGCCCCATCCCCAGGAATGAAGCGGAGACGGGGCGCGTGGGGCGGCCACAGTGACTGAAATCCCGTGTACGACGGGTATACAATCCGAGGATGCCGACCTTGAACGAGACTTCGAAGCGCCGCCTGGTGGGGGCCCTGGTATTGGTTTCCCTGGGGGTGATCTTTCTGCCCTGGCTGCTGCGGGAACCCGACGACCTGCCGCAGTTGGCACGCGACCTGATCCCCGAGCCCCCCCGGGATGCGGCCGGAGCCTTCGGCTCGCGGATCCTGCCCGATGACCCCGCGGCGCCGTTCGTCGCCCCGCCCCTGTCCCCGACGGCCCGGGCGGACGATGCCCCAGGCGAACCCTTGACCGGACTTTCCGCCTGGGTGGTACAGGTGGCCAGCCTGGCCAATCGCAGGAATGCCGAGGCCCTGGTGCAGCGCCTGCGCAAGGCGGGGCTCCCCGCCTTTCTGGAGGCCGTGAAGGTGAAGGATCGTCTGTGGCACCGGGTGCGGGTGGGTCCCGAGGCCGATCGCAAGCGCGCCGAGGCCTTGTTGAAGCAGACCCGCAAGATCACGGGGCAGAACGGTCGGATACTGCGCTATCCTTGAAACAAGAATGGCGCCCTGGCGGCCCCAGGGGCACGCTCCAGGTGCGCCTCAGGCCCTTTCCCCCAGTCCCAACAGACTGCGCACACAACGCAACAGGCCATAGTCGTAGCGTCCGTCGAGGGCCTCGTAGACCGGTTTGAGGGCATAGCCCGTCTCTTCTCCCAGGTGCTCGAAGACATCGCCGACGCGGTCGATGGTGGCGTCGTCCAGACCGGGGACCTGACGGGCCTCGATCCGCCCTGCCTCGAGGCCCTGGGCGATGTGGGTGTAGATGGTGGTGGGCTTGAGGCCGCGGCGGGCGGCGATGGCCTCCAGGTCGTGGCCCTCGGCGAGGAGGTCGAGGGTGACTTCCACGGTCTCGGAGAGGTCTGCCTGCACCGGCCGGGGGCGGTGGCCGTCGGTCGGCCGGTGACGCTGCAACAGGTCGAGAAAGGCGCTGCCATAGGCCGCCAGCTTGGCCCGGCCCACGCCGCCGATGCGGGCGAAGGCCTCCAGGTCGTGCGGCCGTTCCAGCACCATCTCCTCCAGGGTGCGGTCCTGGAAGATGGTGTAGGGCGGCACCCCCTGTTCTTGCGCCAGTTCCAGGCGCAGCCTGCGCAGGGCCTGCCAGAGGGCCTCGTCGGCGGGATCGCCGAAGCGGATGCGTTCGCGCTTCTTCCCGGTGCTCCCGCGGCGGCCCGCCTGGGGGTCGCGGCGCAGGCGCAGGCGGGTCTCGCCACGCAGCACTGGACGCGCCTCGGGGGTGAGGCGGAGGGCACCGTAACCCTCGATGTCCACCCGCAGGAGGCCCGCGGCCACGAGTTGGCGGAACACCGAACGCCACTGTCGGGCATCGAGTTCGCGGCCGATGCCATGGGTGCTCAGGCGGTCGTGGCCGAAGTCGCGGATGCGCGGGTTGTCCTTGCCCAAGAGGACATCGATGACATAGGCGGCGCCGAAGCGCTGGCCGGTGCGGTAGACGCAGGACAGGGCCTTCTGGGCGGCGACGGTGCCGTCCCAGGTGTCCACGGGATCGAGGCAGGTGTCGCAGTTGCCGCAGGGTTGCGTCAGGGTCTCGCCGAAGTGTTGCAGCAGGACCTGGCGGCGGCAGCGGGTGGTCTCGCAATAGCCGAGCATGGACCCGAGTTTGTGCCGGGAGATGCGTTTGAAGGCCTCGTCCGCCTCGGAGTCTTCGATGATCCGCTGTAACAGGGTGACGTCGGCCATGCCGTAGGCCATCCAGGCATCGGCCGGTTCGCCGTCGCGGCCGGCGCGGCCGGTCTCCTGATAATAGCCCTCCAGGCTCTTGGGCAGGTCCAGATGGGCGACGAAGCGCACGTCGGGCTTGTCGATGCCCATGCCGAAGGCGATGGTGGCCACCATGACGACACCCTCCTCGCGCAGGAAGCGTTCCTGGTGGCGGCGGCGGGTGGCGGCATCGAGGCCGGCGTGGTAGGGCAGGGCGGCGAAGCCTTGATCCTGGAGGAAGGCGGCGGTCTCTTCCACCCGTTTGCGCGACAGGCAGTAGACGATGCCGGCGTCGTTGGGGTGTTCGCGGCGCAGGAAGTCGAGCAACTGGCGTTTCGGATTGGCCTTCTCCACCACCCGGTAGCGGATGTTGGGGCGGTCGAAGCTGGAGACGAAGACCCGGGCCGCACCCAGCCCCAGGCGCTCCAGGATCTCGTTGCGGGTGGGCGGGTCGGCGGTGGCGGTGAGGGCGATGCGGGGGATGCCCGGGTAGCGCTCGCCAAGCATCCCCAGTTGGATGTACTCAGGACGAAAATCGTGGCCCCACTGGGAGACGCAATGGGCCTCGTCGATGGCGAACAGGGCCAGCGGCGCTTGGTCCAGGAGCCCCAGGAATCGCTCGGTGAAGAGGCGCTCCGGGGCCACATAGAGCAAGTCCAGGCCACCGTGGAGCAGGGCCTCCTCCACCTCGGCGGCGGCCGTCCGGTCGAGGCTGGAGTTGAGGAAGGCCGCGCGCACGCCGAGCTGGCGGAGGGCGTCCACCTGATCCTGCATGAGGGCGATCAGCGGCGACACCACGATGCCCACGCCGGGACGCACCAGGGCCGGCACCTGGTAGCACAGGGACTTGCCGCCGCCGGTGGGCATCAGCACCAGGGCGTCGCCGCCGCCGGCGAGGTGGCGTATCGCTTCGCCCTGATGGCCGCGGAATTCGGCGTAACCGAAGACCTGGTGGAGGATCGCCTCGGGGGTGACGCTCATCGGTAGCGCGTGGGGTCGGGCAGACCGGCCTCGGCGAAGCCCTGGGCACGCAGGCGGCAGGCGTCGCAACGGCCACAGGCGCGGCCCTCGGGGTCGGCCTGGTAGCAGGAGACGGTGAGGCCGTAGTCCAGGCCCAGGCGATGGCCGGCGCGGACGATCTCGGCCTTGGACATATGCAGCAGGGGGGCGTGGATCTGGAACCCGGCCCCCTCCACGCCGGCCTTGGTGGCCACCCGGGCGAGGTCCTGGAAGGCCTGGATGAAGGCCGGACGGCAGTCGGGGTAGCCCGAGTAGTCCACCGCGTTGACCCCGATGAACAGGTCGCGGGCGCCCAGGACCTCGGCCCAGCCCAGGGCCAGGGCGAGGAGGATGGTATTGCGCGCGGGCACGTAGGTGACGGGGATGCCCGCGCCCTGGGCCTCGGGCACGGCGATATGGGCGTCGGTGAGGGCCGAGCCCCCGAAGGCGTCCAGGCCCACGTGCACCACCTTGTGTTCCACCGCCCCCAGGTGGGCGGCCAGGCGTCGGGCGGCGCTCAGCTCGGCGTCGTGGCGCTGGCCGTAGTCGAGGCTCAGGGCGTGGCAGGCGAATCCCTGTTCCCGCGCCAGGGCGAGGGCGGTGGCGGAGTCGAGGCCCCCGGAGAGGAGGACCACGGCATGGGCGGTGGGGGGCATGGGTCAGACTCCCGGTCGGTCGCCCCAGAGGAGCTTGTGCAACTGCAACTGGAGGCGTACCTCCAGGCCGTCGGCGAGGATCCAGGCGGCCAGTTCGGACGGATCCTGGAGGCCGGCGGCGGGTGAGAACAGGACGTGGCAGCGGCCGCTCAGGGCATGCACGCGCACCCGCTCCCGGGCCCAGAGGTAGTCCTCCCGCCCGGCGATCACGATCTTCACCTGATCGCGCTCGCGCAGCAGGTCCAGGTTCGCGTAGCGGTTGCGCCCGGACTCGCCCGAGGCCGGGGCCTTGAGGTCCATGACCCGGGTGACCCGCGGGTCCACCGGGGACAGGTCGAGGGCCCCCGAGGTCTCCAGGGAGACCGCGTGACCGGCGTCGCACAGGGCGCTGAGCAGTGGCGGGCAGGCGGACTGGGCGAGGGGTTCGCCGCCGGTCACGCAGACGTGGCGGGTGGCCGCGGCCCTGGCCCGCTGGAGGACGCTGTCCAGGTCCATCCAGGCGCCACCCTTGAAGGCATAGGCGGTGTCGCACCAGGTACAGCGCAACGGGCAGCCGCTGAGGCGCACGAACAGGGTGGGGACACCCGCGTCCAGGCCCTCGCCCTGGAGGGAGCGGAAGATCTCGGTCACGCGCAGGCGGGGCATGGGCTCGCGGACATCTCCCGGCTAGTGGTGTTCGCGGCGCATCCGCTCCAGGCGTTGCCGGGCGAGATGGGCCTCGGTGCTCTGGGGGTAGGCCTTCAGCAGACGCTCCAGGGTCTTGCGCGCCTGGCGCCAGGTGCGACGTTCGTACTGGATGTAGCCCAGCTTGAGCAAGGCGCCCGGCACCTTCGGGCTGGTGGGGTAGCGTTGCAGCAGGTTGCGGAAACCGGCCTCGGCGGTGGCGAAGTCGCGTTGCACATAGGCCGCCTCGGCCAGCCAGTATTGGGCGTTGTCGGCCAGGTCGCTATCCGGATGGTGCGCCAGGATGGCCTCGAAATCAGCCGTGGCCGGTTCATAGTCGCCCTGCTTCAGGCGTTTCAAGGCCCGCTCGTAGAGGGCCCTGAGCCTGCGTCCGGCGGGTTTGGGCGGAGCGGAGGTGGCGGGCGCCTCGTTTGGCGCGGCCGCAGCGGTCGTCTCGCCGTCCTTCGCGGGTGGGGCCTCGCCGCCGAGGCGCCGGTCCAGGTCCAGGTAGAGCCGCCGTTGACGGGTGCGCAGGGCTTCGAGTTCATGGCCCTGGGTCTCCAGGTCACCGCGCAGGCGCTGGACCTCTTCCTCCAGTTGTTGGATGCGCAACACCATGGAGGCCAGGCTCTGGTTGCGTAGGATACGCTCGAGCCGGTCCACCCGCTGGGTGAGCAGGTCCAGGTCCGCGCGCGTGTGGCCGTAGTCGTAGGCGCCGGCCGCGGCCGGCACGGCCAGGGCCAGCCACAGGGCCGACGCCGCGAGGGAGGGGACGTTTCTCAATGGTAGACGATCTCCACCCGGCGGTTGAGTGCCCAGGCGGCCTCGTCGTGGCCGGGATCGGCGGGGCTCTCCTCGCCCTGGGACTGGGTCTGGATCTGGTCGGCGGCGACCCCCTCGGCGAGCAGGAACTCGGCCACCGCTTTGGCCCGGCGTTCGCCCAGGGCGAGGTTGTATTCGCGGCTGCCGCGTTCGTCGGTATGGCCTATCAGGGTCACGTGCCGGTCGGGATGGGCGGCCAGGTATTCGGCATGGGCGCGCAGCAGCTCCTGGTAGTCGGGCTTGATGGCGGCCTGGTCGAGGTCGAAGTAGAGGGTGCGGTTGGACAGCGGGCTGGACGGGTCCTCCAGGGGGCTGCCCGTCCACTGGCCGCCCTCTTCGCCGACCCCCGCGGTGGTGACCTGGCCGCCCCCGCCGGCGCCTTGACCGCCGCCGCTGCCTTTGGACAGGTCCACCACCTCGGCCCCCTGGGCGGCCTGGCCCTTGTCGGCGGTGGTGGAACAGCCGGCCAGGAGGCCGAGTGCGCACAGGAGGGCGAGGGAGACGGGGAGACGGTTTCTCATGGCGTGGGCTCCGATGGGCTGGGGATCCGGGGCGCGGGGCCCCAGGCGGGTTCGCGTACGTCACCCTCGTCGGCGACCAGCTTCTGGCTGAAGCGGCCGTCCGTGGAGACCGTGGCGAGCACCCCCCGGCCCGCGCTGCGGGTGGCATAAATTATCATGGCGCCGTTGGGGGCGAAATGGGGGGACTCGTCCAGTTCGCCCCGGGTGAGCACCTGAAACAGGCCCGTCGCGGGTTCCAGCAGGGCGATCCGGTAGTGACCGCGTTCCCGGGTCACCAGGGTGAGGAAGCGCCCGTCCGGAGAATACTCGGGGGCGGCGTTGTAATCGTTCTCGAAGGTCAGCCGTCGGGGTTCGCCGCCGCTCACCGGTATGCGGTACAACTGGGCGCCGCCGCCGCGGCTGGAGGTGAACACGATGGTGCGTCCGTCGGGGGACCAGGTGGGCTCGGTGTCGATGGCGAAATTGTGGGTGAGGCGGGTCAGGCGGCGGCTGGCCAGGTCGAGGATGTAGATCTCGGGATTGCCGTCCTTGGACAGGCTGAGGGCCAGGCGGCGGCCGTCCGGCGACCACGCCGGGGCGCTGTTGATGCCGGGCCAGGCGGCCACCTGACGGCGGCGGCCGTCGGCGATCCATTGGACATAGACGCTGGAGCCGCTGTCCTCGAAGGAGACGTAGGCGATGCGGCGGCCGTCGGGGGACCAGGCCGGGGACAGCAACGGCCGGTCCGAGCGGACGATGGCCCTGCGCCCGTGGCCGTCCGCATCGGCCACATAGAGACGCAGATGGCGGCCGCGGGCGTCGCGGCGCTCGCCGATATAGGCGATGCGGGTGGTGAAGGCCCCGGGGATCCCGGTGAGGCGCTCGAACACCCGGTCCGCGATGTGGTGGGCGGTCAGGCGCAGCCGTTGCGGCCCGCTGGTGAAGCGCTCACCGGTGAGCAGGGCGCCCTTGAGCACATCGAACAACTGGTAACGGATCTCGAACAGGCCGCCGGCCTTGGGGCGCACCGAGCCCACCACCAGGGCGTCCTGGCCGAGGGCCTTCCAGGCGCGGAAATCCACCTGCGAGGCCGTGTGCGGCTGGTCCAGCATCTCCGTCACCGGCAGGGGGTGGAAGCGCCCGGAACGGGCGAGGTCCGCGGCGATCACTGCGGCCGGGTCCAGCGGCGGCCGCCCCTGCCCATGCCAGGCGAAGGGCACCACCGCAATGGGCGCGGCGCCCACTTCGCCCTGGGTGATCTCGATATTCAGTTCGGCGCGCGCCGCAGCGAGCCAGAGCAGGGCCAGGAGCCCGAACCCGAGGGTCCCCGCCGCCGCCCGGATCACGGGCCTGCGGGGACGTGGCGCACGCTCCAGGGTGACGCGGCGTGTTCCGGTGCGATGGGGTCTCTGGCGAAGACTCGTCATGACGCCCCAGGGCGCAGGTATCGGGTGACGCGGGTGTAGCGGCATGGAGGTCCTTCGGGCAACGGCTGTCGGTGGTCAATGGTACCGCGAAAGCAGGGCCAGTCCCACGCGGGTCTTCATCCCGGCCGGGTCATGCAGGACCTGGAGGAGATGCGCAGGCGCGCGAATGTCCCGCCGTTCGTGGGAACGGCTTCGGCCGCGATGAATGCCGCACCGAAGCCGGCCCATTCGACTTTGTCGCATTGGCTCCCCGTGCGGCCTGTAGGCCGGGAGGAGGGCAAATTAGGATGTTCCATACCGTGTGATTCCGGCGTCTCCCCATTTTTTCGGAAGAGATTCCTTAAGAGGTTGAAAATCAAGGGGGAGAAGGGCCAAGCCTTTTGCGCTGTACGTAAGTGATTGATCCGAGGGATCGTGTGATGGGAGTGAAATTTCTTTTACCCCAAGCACGAACCAAGGATCAAAGGGTTACGCTGGGGGTAACGCGGATCGGGTCGAAAA